>OJHJ01000076.1_pt1 | contig 83276 bp, 66 predicted proteins | sample 1595201 | NCBI WGS metagenome assembly OJHJ01 (sample SAMN05416832, study PRJEB24817) | seawater metagenome | isolation source: Sea water | place: Canada:Atlantic | collected 2013-07 | reverse complement strand
CGAGATAGCGTAGCGTCTCGTGGGCTCGGAGATGTGTATAAGAGACAGGCGCAGGGCATCGCTGTCGAGAGCGCCGGAACCAGCGCGACGACACCCAGACAGAACAGCATCAAGAACAGGAAGGGCAGGGCAGCCTTGATGACCTTGACGATGCTCTGTTTGAACACCGTGCTCGCCACGAAGAGGTTGATGCCCATCGGCGGCGTCAGGTAGCCCAGCTCCAAGTTCACGATGAAGATGATGCCGAAGTGGATGGGGTCGATGCCAAAGCTGGCGGCGATGGGGGCCAGCAGCGGGGCGACGATCAGAATGGCGGAGATGATCTCCATCACCGTGCCAAGGGCCAACAGGAAGAGGTTGACCAGGAGCAGGAACTCCCACTTGGAGTCCACGTGCGCGGCCAGCCACTCGGTGGCCTGGTCCGGAATCTTCTCAAAGGCCAGGAACTTGTTGAAGGCAATGGCCAGCACGATGATGACGAAGAGGCTGCCCATCATCACGCCCGACTCCACCAAGATCTTGGCGAGCTTGCGTGGCCCCATCTCCCGGTGAATGAAGAGCTCTACGATGATGGCGTAGACCACGGAGACCGCGGCGGCCTCGGTCACGGTGAAGCGGATGCCGATGGGGGCAAAGACGCCGTAGATACCGCCCAAGATGAGCACGGGCAGCATCAAGGCCAGGATGCCCTTCTTCAGGCTCTGGAAGATGTTGGACCAGTAGCCCTTGCCAATGTCGGCCATCTTGATGTTGGCCCCGCCCCCGCTTGGACGCGTCTTGTAGAGGGTGTAGACGACCAATACCCCTGCGATGAACAGTCCCGGGAGCAAGCCCGCCAGGAACAGGTCGATCGGCGACATGGGGGACTGTGGGTTCGAGGTCACCACGGCGTAGAGAATCATCGGGATGCTGGGCGGGATGATGATGCCCAGGGAGCCGGCGCTGGCCAACACGCCGATGCTGTAGCCCTCGGGGTAGCGGTCCTTGACCAGCATGGGGAACATCAGGCCACCGATGGCGATGACGGTCACCGGTGAGGACCCAGAGATCGCCGCGAAGATCACGCAGGCAAAGATCGTCGCGAGCCCCAGTCCGCCAGGGGTCTTGCCCATCGCTGCCCGTGCCACGCCCACCAAGCGCTCCGCCAGGGAGCCTTGGGTCATGATGTTGCCGGCGAGCACGAAGAAGGGAATTGCCAGGAGCTCTTGCTTCTTTGTCGCCTCGAACATGTCCGTGACGACGGTCACGCCCGTGAGGCCATCGGAGAGCAGCACCACACAAGCCAGGGCGGCCACGCCGATTCCGACGAAGAGCGGGGCGCCCACCAAGACAAGGAGGATGCCTGCGATCGCGATCAGCGCAGGCTGGCCCAACCAGAGGGTGGCGCCAATGCCGAGCAGCAGGCCGGGGAACCAGCCGGAGACCAAGGTGTCGGCCTTGGTGCGGTTGCCCGGCTTGCGAGGCTCCGTGATGGCGGCCTCAGGGCCAGAGTCGCGGCTGTTGAAGCGGCCCAGGATTCCGGCGATGCCGAAACGCAAGGCCATCAGCGCGAAGGCCAGGGGCAGGACGACGTTGCCCAGCCAGATTGGGAACCCCAGGTCGGCTTCAAGGGGGGCCCAGACCACCGGGTCGCCGAACTCAAGGGTTGGCTCCCAGAACATGGGGAGCAATGCGAGCAGTGCCAGACCACCTGAGATGCCTGCGACGGCCTCCAGCGCAGAGGCGCCAGCGCGCTTCAGGAGCAGTGGCCGCTTGGCCTCGTCCCGGGCCTCGGACCACTTCAGATCCTCAATGGCCTCGACTTCGCGGGGATCGCTGGGCTCCATGCGGCGGGTGAAGCGCATGGCGACGGCAGCGATGATGCCGCCTATGATTGCTGTCCCCCAAGAGACCCCGTCGGCACCGGGTAGGCGGGCGATCACGAAGTTCACTGGCGCGACGATCACGGGCCAAACGACCAGGCCTTCAAGGGTGTCGCCGAACTCGATTCCTTCTGCGGTCAGGATCCAGGCGTTCTCCATCAGGACCCAGCACAAGCCGGCGGCGACCAGAGCGGAGAAGCGCTTGACGATCTTTGCCGCACCAGGACTGAGCAGTCGGTCCGAGGCGTCTACGCTGAGGTGCGCGCCCCTGCGGGTTGCCAAGGACGCACCCAAGAAGCCAACCCAGACCATGAGCAGCATGGCCATGTTGGCGCCGCCCTCGATCTCGAAGGACTCGAGAGAGGCCTCGCGGCGCAGGTAGTCCATGAAGGAGAAACCCGTCATCGCCAAGAGGGCGACGATGATGATGGCCTTCTCGATCCAGGCGATGATTCGGTCGATGCCCTCGAGCACCTCCTCGACCACGATCTTGAGTCCGGTAAGGATCAATACGAATACGAAGAGCACCCCTTGGCCGGGGCCTTGAGCGAACTTGCGTACACCGCCACTCACGCCGTTCGTGATGCCATCAACTAGGCGAGCGAAGGCGTCAAAGACGCTGGTCAACAGGCGGTACACCGAGGATTCTCCTGGTAGCTGGGCACGGGAAACCACATGCTACGACGCCCGCATGCACAGGGTGCACGCGGGCGTCGATAATGCAGGAACTTTCAGCTCAGCGCATGGACTTGAGCTTGGCCTGAACTGCTGCGTAGTGTGGCTTTACGGCTGGGTTGGCCTCCAGGTAGTCCTGGTGCACGCCGCCGGTCTTGTCCGAGAAGGCTTTGCGCTGCTCGGGGGTTAGATCGATGACCTCGATGCCCTTGGCCTTGATGACTTCGAGCATTGCTGCTTCCTGGGCCCGGACTGCCTTGCGACCCTTGACGGCCTCTGCAGTGGGGTTGCCAGTGACGACTGCGACCAGATCCGGGGACAGCTTGGCCATGAAGCGCTTGGAGTACGCGATGGCTGCGGGCTGGTAGATGTGGCGGGACAAGGTGTAGTGGGAGACTGGGTTGATCCAACCCGACGCCAAGCTGAAGAGCGGGGTGTTGTCGAAGCCGTCGACAACGCCGGTGTTCAGGGACTGCATGACCTCGGAGGTAGGCAGACTGACTGCCTGGGTCCCCAGAGACTTGTACATCCCGGTGTGCACCATCGACTCTTGGCTGCGCATCTTGTACTGGCTCAACTCCGCAGGGGTGGTCGCGGGACCGCCCTTGGTCGCGAAGTTCCGCCATCCGTTCTCCGCCCAAGTGTTGAACACGAAGCCCTTGGCGTCGAGCTCCTTGGCGACAGGGTCGTAGAGCACGTCGTCCAGGACTGCGTCAGCCTCGGCGTTGGTGCGGAAGAGGTAGGGGAGCTCAGGGAGCTGGAGCAGAGGCACGCCTGCTCCCTCTCCCATTGCGCCGGTGGAGACGCCCACAGCCTGGAGACGCTCGCCGCGACGGCAGTCGCGAACCATCTCGATCTCGCCACCCATCGTGCCCAAGAACACCTTGACCTTGATCGCGCCGCCCGAGTCCGTCTGGATGCGTCGCTGAAAGTCCTTGAGCTGGTCAGCCCATGGGGTGCCTTCAGGGGCAACAGTTCCGAAGGAAAGGGTGTGCTGGGCCTCGGCCTGCGGGGTGCTGGTGGGTACCAGCAGGACGGCGAGAGCGGCTGCGCCGACGCCGGCGGCCTTGATGAGGGTCTTGTTCATAGAATCGTCTCCAGGAAGATGTAGGGTCGGCTGTGGCCGCGGCGAAGGACCGGACTACTCGGCGAAGTACTCGTCGATGTTGTCCAAGAGGAACTGCGCCTTGGCCTGCTCGGCAGCTTGCTCGGGCACCAAGCTTGGGATCACGTTCACGTCGCCGTTCACCACGTAGGTGAGCTGCTCCGTGAATATGGCCTTGTTCTGTGTCTTTTTGGCCCAGTAGTCAGCGTAAAGGACGCGGTTGCCGAAGTGGTCTGGGTTCGCCTCGATGGCGGCCTTGAAGAACTCCTCGGACTTGTCCAGGTCCTGGCCTGCGAAGCTGGGCAGTGCGGCCCAGTAGGCGCCCAGGTAGCGGGAGGAGGCGGTGTAGAAGAACTCGTTGTCCAGAGTGTCCAGGTACCCCATCCACATGTAGATTTGGTCCTTGTACTGCAGGATCGTGGCCAGGCTCTCTGCGCGGGCCCACTTGCCCAGGGCCGAAGCCATCCAGTACATGCAAGGGACGTCGTCCTTGGTGAACGCTGCGCCTGCAGGGCCTTCGCCCTCGCCGGCTTCGACTCGGACCACAAAGTCAGAGTTCAGAGCCAGGCACTTCTTGCCCCAGGTCACGGAGGTGTCCCAGGCAGCGCTCTTGGCGTCTGGGTCGGTGAGCACACCGTCACCCAGGAAGTAGTACCCGCGAACCAGGCGGTTGTAGGCATGGCGGTTGGTGGGGTCCACTGCCAGCACGCCTTCGTAGCCAGCCAGGGACTGCTTGAGGGAAGCCTCCTCTCCGCGCTTCTCCCAGAGGGCGTCTGCGCCAGCCACGAGCAGCTCTACGTTGCTGCCCTGGGCTGCTTCTGCGGCCTCAGCGACCTCGTAGGTGCCAGTCTGCTTCTTGCCGCAAGCGGTAAGCGTGAGTGCAAGTGCCGGGGCCAGAATCCAAAGTCGTTGCATGTCCTCTCCAGAAAACATCGCTCTATTGCCCGTGGATCGGGCGTGAGCGTGGGTGTTAGCGCGGTTTTAGAGCATGGCTGGAACCATGTCAACCGCCTGTGAGGCCCCTTTAGGACCCGCGGGGCTCAATCGTCATTCCCTAGGCCCGGATGCAACGCTTGCGTGTCCCTGTTCCTGAACCATCGGCTGCCCGGTTACCTCGGCGCAAAGGAGCCCCCAATGCTCGAGAAGCAGCCCCGCCTGGCCCTCACTTTCGACGACGTCTTGCTTCAGCCCGCTGCATCCAGCGTGTTGCCCAATGAGGTCGATGTCTCTACTCAATTGACCGCGGACTTGCGGCTCAACATCCCGCTTCTCAGCAGCGCGATGGACACCGTCACCGAGGCCAACACGGCGATCTCGATGGCCCGGACTGGAGGCATGGGGGTGATCCACAAGAACTTCAGCCCCGAGGCCCAGGCCGCCCAGGTGGCCCATGTCAAGCGCGCCGTCACGGGCGTGATTGTGGACCCGATCACCGTACGTCCTGGGGATTCCATCGGTCAGGCGCGTACCTTGATGCGTCAACACAGCATCTCAGGCGTGCCTGTGACAGTCGACGGACGTGCGGTTGGCATCCTGACAAACCGGGATCTACGCTTCGAGAAGCGCCATGACCTTCCGGTCCGGGATGTGATGACGGCAGAGAACCTGGTGACGGTTCCTCCGGGCACCAACCTGGAACGCTGCAAGGAGTTGATGCAGCGGCACAAGATCGAAAAGCTGCTCGTCGTGGACTCTGGTGGGCTGCTCAAGGGCCTGATTACCATCAAGGACATCGAGCTCACGACGATGTACCCCTTGGCCGTCACCGACAGCCGAGGCCGCTTGCGCTGCGCTGCTGCCGTGGGGCCGGGACAAGATGCGCGCATTCAGGCGCTGGTTGACGCCGGGGTCGATGCAGTGGTGATCGATACGGCGCATGGGCACAGCGCAGGCGTCTTGCGTGCCGCCGAGGCCGCGCGCCAGACTTGGCCAAGTCTGCGTCTGATCGTCGGCAACATCGCCACAGCCGAGGCCGCCTTGGCGTGCATCAAGGCCGGAGCGAGCGCCATCAAGGTGGGAATCGGACCTGGGTCCATCTGCACCACCCGCGTCGTCGCAGGCGTCGGCGTGCCACAGCTCAGCGCGATCGCTGACTGTACCGAGGTCGCCAAGAAGCACGGTGTCCCTGTGATCGCGGATGGCGGGATCAAGTTCTCTGGTGACGTGGCCAAGGCCATTGCCGCCGGAGCGGACTCCGTGATGATCGGCTCACTGCTCGCAGGCACCAGCGAGGCCCCCGGAGAGGTCGTCTTGCTCGGTGGACGCCGTTTCAAGCGCTACCGGGGCATGGGCTCGATGGAAGCGATGAAGGCTGGCTCAGCGGACCGCTACTTCCAGGAGCTTGCCCTTGGCGACCCCGAAGCTGCTACCCGCAAGCTTGTGCCTGAAGGCATCTCGGGTCGGGTGCCCTACAAGGGGCCCGTCGCAGACGTGGTGTATCAGCTGGTCGGCGGACTCCGGGCCAGCATGGGCTACACCGGCTCCGCCAACATTCAGGCCATGCAAGAGGACACACGCTTTGTGCGCATGTCTTCCAGCGGCTTGCGTGAGAGCCACGTCCATGACGTGACCATCACGGAAGAGGCGCCCAACTACCGCATCGGTTGATGCGGTAGATGGTGCTCAGCCCAGCATCGGACGGAGCTCCGAGGCCACCTCAAAGCTGGCCTCGGTGACGGAGCGGATGCTCTCGACGGTCTCGCCTGGGGCCAGCTCGGTCAGGACCAGCTTGCGGTCCTGCACCACGAAGACGCAGCGATCCGTGATGACCATGTTCACGCACCCCACGCCAGTGAGGGGCAAGGTGCAGGCCTTGAGGACCTTGGACGCGCCATGCTTGTTGGCGTGGGTCATGGTGACGACCACGCGTTTTGCACCCGCGACCAAGTCCATGGCACCACCCATTCCCTTGACCATCTTTCCGGGGATCATCCAGTTGGCCAAGTCGCCCGTTTCAGAGACCTGCATGGCGCCCAGGATCGTGAGATCGACGTGGCCGCCGCGCACCATGGCAAAGCTGGTGGCAGAAGAGAAAAATGCGGAGCCGGGCAGAGCGGTGACGGTCTGCTTGCCGGCGTTGATGAGGTCCGCATCAACGCCCTCCTCCGTCGGGAAGGGCCCCATGCCCAGGAGGCCGTTCTCGGAGTGAAGAACGATGTTCATCTCCTCGGGGATGTGGTTGGCCACCAGGGTGGGGATACCAATGCCCAGGTTGACGTAGAAGCCATCCTGCAGTTCCTTGGCCGCGCGGGTCACGATGCCGTTTCGGTCGGTAGCCATGCTTAGCCCTCCTGCACAGTGCGGCGCTCGATGCGCTTCTCGTAGTTCACGCCCTGAATCACGCGCTGGACGAAGATCCCGCTTGTGTGGACGTGGTCGGGATCGAGTTCTCCTGGTTGCACCAGCTCCTCGACTTCGGCGATGGTGACCCGTGCGGCCATGGCCATCGTGGGATTGAAGTTCCGTGCGGTCTTGCGGAAAACCAGGTTGCCGTGCGTGTCGGCCTTCCAGGCCTTTACGAAGGCGAAGTCGGCGGTGAGGGCGCGCTCCATCACGAAAGTGCGACCATCGAACTCGCGGGTTTCCTTGCCTTCGGCGACGAGCGTTCCAACCCCGGTCGGGGTGTAGAAGGCCGGGATGCCAGCGCCGCCAGCTCGGATGCGTTCAGCCAGAGTGCCCTGTGGAGTGAGCTCAACCTCCAGCTCTCCATCCAGATACTGGCGCTCGAAGGTCTTGTTCTCACCGACGTAGCTGCTGATCATCTTCTTGATCTGGCGCGTCTGGAGCAGGAGCCCGAGGCCGAAGTCGTCCACGCCTGCGTTGTTGGAGATGAAGGTGAGACCGGTGGGGCCGGCCTGGACCAGGGCTGCGATAAGCGTCTCGGGGATGCCGCAGAGGCCGAAGCCACCGGCCATGAGCACTGCATCGTTCGGGATGTCCGCCACCGCTTCCGCGGCGGACGAGAAGACCTTGTTCACGGGGTCGCCCTCCTTGTGGGCTCCTGTTCTAACACCCGCCTTGGACCCCAGAGCACGAAACGCCGACCCAGAGGGCCGGCGTTCCGGGTTGCGCAAGGTCTGGAATCAGGCCTTGACTGCGCCTCGTACCATCACCAGCTTGTTGCGAGCACCGGGGATGCCGCCGCGGATGAAGAGCAGGTTGTTCTCGGCGTCGATCTTGGCGACAACGAGGTTCTGCACGGTGGTGCGCTTGTCACCTTCGTGACCAGGCATCTTCTTGCCCTTGGCGACGTGGCCAGGGGTCAGGCGAGTACCCAAAGAACCACCATGACGGAAGAACTCATGGGTACCGTGGCTGCGGATGAAGCCGGCGAAGTTGTGACGCTTCATGACGCCGGAGAAGCCGCGACCCTTGCTGGTACCGGTGACGTCGATCTTCTGGCCGACCGTGAACACTTCACCAACGGTGATCTGCTGGCCGACCGAGTAGGCGCTCACGTCGTCCATGCGGAACTCACGGAGCAGCTTGGTAGGAGCGACGCCAGCCTTGGCGAAGTGACCCTTGAGGGCCTTGGTCACGCGCTGCTCTTTCTGAGTGGCGAATCCAACCTGAATGGCGTTGTAGCCGTCGGTCTCGGTGGTCTTGACCTGGGTCACGACGATGGGGCCAGCCTCGACGACGGTGACAGGCTCGATCTGTCCCTTGTCATTGAAGAATTGGGTCATGCCGATCTTACGGCCGAGGATGCCAGTGTTCTTGTTCATGTCTGAACCTCGCATTGGACGACTGCCATCCGGGCGGCCGTCTTACGGTGGGGTGTGTGCAGGGATGTCCTGCGCAGCCGGCGGCATGTAGCGCGGTGGCTGCTTCAGGGCAAGATCCCGAGGGGAAGCTGTGGGCTAGAAGAAGCTTGCTTGAATCTTCTGGGTCGCGGAGCCACCATTGGAGGAGATGTTGACCTCTCCCATGGCTGCGATGCAGGAGGCCGTTCCGGCCTTCGAGCCCGTGAAAGTCAGGTCGTGCGTCGAGCCGGGAGAGAGCGTCTTTGAGCCGCCCCAGCCAGACATCGTGACGGGACAGTCCGTGTTCGTGTAGTCGAAGACCACGTTGTCGATGATCAGAGGCTCGTCCCCGTAGTTGACCATCGTGAAGGACTTGGTCTTGGTGAGGTTGCTGAGCACCAAGTTTCCGCCAGAGCCGCACTCATCGCAGATCAACTCCAAGATTGGAGCGCAGATGTCGCAGAGGTCGACGCCAACTGCGCTCACGGGGATCTCGATGTCGCCGCCGGTGGCGTCTGAGAGGAGGGTGATGGTTCCGTTGATCGACTTCTCAGCGACTGGTTCAACGGTCAGGGAGACGTCCCGTGTCTGGCCCGCGCCGAGAACGTATGGAAGCGCAAGCTCACCACCGTAGCCCCACTCGGAGTTGGAGCCCTCGAAGTTGATGATGAGTACATCTTCGTCGCCGGTGTTGGTAATGCTCAGGGGAGAGGAGGTGATCTCTCCGATCTCAGCATCGCCAAAGTCGACCGAGCTCACCGACAAGCTGAGTTGGCCGCCCGATGGGTTGTCACCCGTGTCCACGACTTCGGTACCGGAGCCCCGTAGATCGACGGAGATCTCGCTGGCCGCTGCCGAGTCCGTGATGATGGTCAGCGTCCCCTCGAAGTCCATCTCGCGGTCAGGAGTGAACACCAAGTTCATGGCCAAGTCACCACCCGCAGCGATCTCGGCAGGCAGCATGTTGGCAGCGTCTTCGACGAGGAAGAAGCTGGTATCAATCTGAGCATCCAGGATGCCCATTGGAATGTCGCCGGTGTTGGTGAGGGTCAGGGTGACCACACCAGAGTCGTCGGGGGACACATTGCCAAAGTCGACCGACTCTTGGCTCAGGGTCAGCGCGCCGTAGCTCACGGGGCCCTCTTCCCCGGTGGGACCCGTGACGGGGTCAAGTCCACATGCGGGAAGGACCAGAAGCAAGGGCAGAAGTGCAAGGGCGCGCATGGCGATCTCTCCAGAAACCATAAAGTGACACGACCCCTTGTTGAGGAGTCGCTTCGGTGCCGTCGCGAAGAGTAGCGCAGAAGTCTGGCTTCGCCAAATCTTTGCAGCACGGACACATACAAAAACAGCCCCAGGAAGGGGCTGCGGTGCAAGAGCTTGCCTCCAAGGAGGCTGTCTCTCAGAAGGTGTACTTGAAGTAGCCGGTACCGTTGAAGCCCAAGTCGAAGCCGATCGCGTAGAACACGTCGGCGTCAACGCCCACACTGAAGTGAGAGAGCTTGCTGTAGTACTCGAAGGTCAAGCCACCAAAGGCGACCGGGTGTGCCCCGCTGTGGTACCCAGGATCCGCGACGCCCCAAGTGCCGGCGAGCACGTCGCGCTCGTACGCAGCAGCGTCCATCAGCAGAGGCGCGAAGAGAACGCCACCGCCTGCACGGAAACCAATGCCCACACGACGGGTTGGGTACTTACTGAACTCGTAGTTGGCCAGCAGAGAGTAGGTACGGGTGTCGCCCTGGATGTAGGGAGAGGGAGCCGTGCCGCCCTTGTTGCCCGCGCAGATGAGATCTGCCTGGTACTCGTAGTTGCAGCCGTTGTGGACGCCCTGAATCAAGGCGACCTCCCAGGCCATGGACATCTCTTCCTGATCCACGAAGTCCTTGCCAACGGCCAAGCCGATGGCACTTCCGGTCTTGAGGAAGCCGTTGAAATCAAGCAGGTAGCCAGCGGCACCAAAGCTGGACTTGGCGTAGAGGCCCTTGTTGACCTCCTTGACGACTTCGTCCTTCTTGGGCTTTCTGGCCTCCTCCTCGATGGGATCGTCGAGGCCGTCGAGGCCTTGAGCCATCGCAGGGGTCGACACCAAGCCGGAGAGCAGGGCGAAGGACACGGAAAGAGACATTCAGCTACCTCGAAACGTTCAGCGGGAAGGGGGACGAGTCCCACTCTGGCCACGCTTTCTAACATAAAGCGGCGGGGGCCGCAGGATGCAACAAGGGCCCGGCCGAAGCCGAGCCCAAGTTGTTCTCTCAACCGACTGGATCAGCCTGGGGAGAAGATGAAGGGGTAGGACACGATGACGATGCCGCCGCCCTTGGGCTCTGGGAACTTGAAGCGCATGAATCGCCCGTTGATGCAGTTCTCAACGGCCTTGTTGTTCATGGTCGTTGCCTTGGTCGACGCGGAGGAAACCGAGCCGTCCTTGGCGATGACGAACTTGACCACGATCTTTCCGCCCAGGGACGGGTTCTTGGTCAGCTCACGCTGGTAGCAGTAGCGGATCTGGTTCATGTTGCGCTTGATGACTTGGTCAATCAGGCTCTTGTCCAGTGCACCGAGGATGATTGGATCACCACCGATTCGGCCGATACCGCCGTCGCCCTTGGCGCCGAAGTTGCCGCCACCGGTGCCGTAGCCCGAGGAGCCCGACCCACGGCCCTTGGTACCCAGGCCACCGAGGCCCTCAGCGGTACCACCGCCACCGAGACCGGAGCCACGTGAGCCCAGTCCGCCGGAACCAATCTGGGTGCCCTTGGCGCCAATGAGGCCACCAATGCCACCTGCGATGTCGGAGTTCAGACCGGAGGAGCCGAAGACTCCATCCATCTCTGCACCCTCGCGCATTGCACCGAGAACACCAGCGTTCTCTGCGATTTCCTTGTCGATCTGACGCTTGTTCATCTCGACCTTGTTGCCCTTGGCACGGTCCATCTTGGCGTCTTTCTTACCGACCTTGCCCTCTTCCCGCTTGGCCTTGGCGCCCTCGCCTGCGTCCGGGTTTGCGGAAGGCTTGGACTTCTCCTTGGGAGGCTCGGGAGGAGGCTCCTCAAGCAGGAGCTCAACAAAGCGGTCAGGGATCTCGTTGAGACCCGTGCTCTTGCTTGGAGGAGCGTTCCACACCAAGATTCCGGCCATGAGGCCCAGGAAGATGGTGAAGGTCATGATGCCCAGGAATGGGTAGTCCAGGTTGTCGGTGACCTTGGACACGATGGCCTTGGAGGCCGGCACCATCTGAGCGAAGAACACCACGTTGCCCAGGTCAATGACCAGGCGGGTGTCATCGGTGATCTCGATGGAGTAGCTTCCGCCGCCACCAGTGGCCTTACCAGACTCGATGAGCTCTTGGATGGTGTGGCGCTGTTCGCCGATGTCGACGAAGCCTCCCCACTTGTCCGAGATGTTCGCGGTCCAGCTTCCGCCGCTGGAAGTGAAGAGCTTGTAGCCCTCCTCAGCGACGTCCTCTGGGGGAACGTAGAACTCGTTCTTCCACTCAGGGGTGGCGCTGACAATTCCGCCGGTCAACCAGAGGACGCCAGGCAAGAAGTCAGGGCCCCAACCGAAGGGGTGGCTCAGGAGGCGCAGACGCTGTCCGGTGGCCGTACCGACGGTGACAGGCTTGCCGCCCTTGCCGTAGTGCTTGGTGTCCACAACTTGGTCGCCCCAGATCTGGGAGACCTCGAGCACGGGAGCGAGCTTGGTGTCGTTTCCAACATCCGACTGGCCGGAGCCAAAGCGCATGATGAAAGCCATCACGTCTTCGGTGTAGGCCTCTTCCGAGTCGTAGTCGCTGACAGAGGCAGCGGCGTCGGCCGAAACCTCGTCCTTGCTCTTCAACGCGAATCCACTCTTGTCGCCGCCGCCGTGATCGGTGGCTTCGTCTTCGATGTGCTCGCCGGCCTCTGGGGCGCGAACCATCTGAGTGGCCTCTTCGTCATCGAACTCGCTGGCGCCGGAGATGCCAACGACGATGCGGATGTTTCCGATCTCGATGGTGTCGCCGTTGTTCAGGCTGGCGTTCACAACGCCGGACCCGTTCACCTTGGTGCCTTCGCCTACGAGGTCGAGCAGCTGAACGCTGCCGTCGTCGTTGACGTTGACCACGGCTTGGAGGTCCTGGAGGGCCTCTTCTTCGACCCGCAGCATTGCTGCAGGGCCCTTGCCGATGGTGATGCTCTCCGCGGACAAGTCTTCGCGGAAGAGGAAGGTGCTGTCTCGGTAGACCTCAAAGGTCAGGATGGGGCTGTCCGCCATGGGATCCCTCGGGGTGCCGCAAAGGGCAGTGGTTCAGAAAAGAAAGGGGGGTGCGTGCGACGAGCGGCAGGTCTACTTGACCTGGTTTACCGACTGATCCATCTCTTCGTTGAAATCCTCACGAAGTTTGATCAGTGGGTTGAAGTCGGCGCGCTTGCGATCCAGAAGCAGGGCTCCCGTTGGCTTGACCAACTCACCGTCGACCTCCACGCCTTCGAAGTCGATCTCCGTGCGTGACTTGTACTCAATCTTGCGCTCCTCTTCTTCCTGCGCGAAGGCAGGGGCGGCAATGAAGCTGGATACGAGCAGCAGGGCGGACAGGCGGCGAAGGGTCATGTCGGTCTCCTTGAATGGCGGGCGACGTCGTGCGGGAGAGTAGCGCAAATCGGCGAGGTACAGAAGGCGTTTGCAAGCCTTTGGCCTTGCCTTGCACCCCTCTTCAACACGAGAGTCCGCCAAGGTTTGGGGATCTTGCCGCTTAGGGCAACGGGAAACAAGTCTGCAATGTCAGGTGTCGGTCAATAGGCCAGATGGGCAGAATCAGGCGGCGGCATGGCAACTCCAGGCAGACAGCAGCGTCGATACTGACCACGGAGATGACACAGGGTTCCGAGAAAGATCGCCGGGCTCAAAACAAAAAGGGACGACCCAAAGGCCGTCCCTGATTGATCACCTTCAGTGGACCTACTCGGTTGGAGCAGGGGCCTCTGCAGGGGCGTCCGCTGGAGCTTCCGCAGGTGCAGCAGGGGCACCTTCGGCTGGAGCGGCGCCTTCCGCAGGTGCGTCAGGGGCAGGAGCCTCGCCGCCACCACACATTGGGATGAGTTCGTCCAAAGTAGGCTCCATGGAGTCCAGGAAGGTGATCATGTCACCGGCCATGCCGAAGTCTTCGGCGTCGAGGACCATTTGAGCCTGCTCGCCGATCATGGCGAACTCTTCGATCATGCCCATCTCCATGACTGCGGGGCAAGATGCCTGCTCCACCTTGGCCATGTACGCAGTGTTGCGAGCCTTGAGCTCGACCAGCTTCTCGCGCTGGCGCTTCTCACGCTCGACGCGTTCCTTCTCCTGGCGGGCCAGCTCGTCCTGACGATCCTTTTCGGCCTGCTCAGCGGCAGCGATGCCGTTGATGCGATCGAAGACGGGGTGCGTCGGCGCGATGCTGCCTTGGTTCACGTCCACGTAGGACTGAAGCAGCTGCTTGGCCTTCTTGAAGTCTTTGGTGTACTTCTCGTGAAGGGTGGCAGCATTAAAGTACGCGGTCTCGTTCTTAGGATCGAGGCGGAGCACCTTGTCATAGGTCGCCGAGGCACCATCAAAGTCCAGGGTGCCGCGCTGAGCGACGGCCAGGCCGAGCAGTGCGGCGATGTTGTCGCCGTCTGCACCGGTTGCAGCTTGGAAGCACTGCAAGGCCAAGTTGTAGTCGCCCGAGTTGAGGGCGACGTACCCCAGGTTCATGTTCGCTTCGAGGTTGTCCGGATCCACCTTGATGGCGGTCTTGAAGGACTCGATCGCTGCGGTTTGGTCACCCTGCTGGAGGTAGGTGACGCCCATGTTGTTGTAGATTCCGGGGTCACCCTCTTGCAAGGACTTGGCCTTCTCTGCGGCCAACTGGCTCATCCCAAGCTCGCCCTTGGCGAAGTAGGCGCGAGACAGGTTTCTGTAGGCCGGCACGTTGTCCGGGCTGGCCTGCAAAATGATCTGGGCCTCGGCGATGGCCTCGTCGTATTGACCGGCCTGGGTCATGGCATCGACCTTGGTGTTCCAAAGGTCCATGTCGCCGGGCTTGGCGGTCAGGTAGCCATCGTAGATTTCGACCGCTTCAGCGTGACGACCAGCTCCGGAGAGCAAGTTTGCCAGGTTGAAGAGGGCGTCTTCGTAGGTTGGGTCGATCTCAAGGGCCTTGCGGTAGTGGCCTTCCGCCTTGTCAGGCTGACCCAACTGCTCGGCCGTCCAGCCTGCGTTGAACTGGACAGACTTGTTGTTGCCGTCCAGGTTTCCAGCTTTGACGAAGTCCGCGTAGGCGGCGGTGTAGTCAACGTCGCCAGTCTTGGAGTCAGGGCTCTTTAGGGTCGTCACAGCGCGGTTGAAGAAGTATCCAGGGTCAGTGACCGTGGTCTCATCAACTGCGGGCGTGTTGTCCTTGTCGCCACAGCCAGCGGCCATGCCGAGGGTCAGGGCGAGACCCAGGAGGAGGGGGATGCGCTTGGTCATCATGATGTTGCTCCGGGTCTTTATTAAAGGTTGTCGACGAAGGACTGGGTTGCCTGACCGGCAGCCGAGGTGAAGTTCGGCTCCATCAGGGTCTCTTCGAGTCCTGGGAACTGCTCAGGACGCAGCTCGCCGAGTCGACGTGTCGCAAATGCGAGCTTGTCGTTGTAGAGGTTCAGCTCGTAGCTCTTGCCCAGCGCGACCGAGTAGGCCTCGACAGCCTTCTCTTCCTGCGAGTACGCAGAAGCTTCCAAGTCCATCTTGTAGAACTCAGCTTGGTCGTCGGTCAGGTAGGACGGAACGTAGGAGTTGACCATCGAGTCCGCGAAGTTCTCGTAGGCCATTCCCAGGTTGACCAGGGCAGCCAAGCCCCACTCACCGGCGCCAGTGCCGACGATTCCTGCGTAGAGGGTCTCGATCTCCTTGAGAGTCCGGACCTTCTTGAGGAGGTTGTCACCGAGGATCTTGTCCTCTTGGCGTTGGCTGACGCGGCCTGACGGACCGGAGATCTTCATCGCCATGTACTCGTCAAAGTCGTCCTGGGCCAAGATGAACATCATCTGGGCGCCGAACTCGACTCCGAGGGCCATCTCGGTGCCAGCTTCCTTGGCGGCCTGGAACCACTTGATGGAGTCCTCGTAGTGCTTCTCAGCCTTGGAGGTCTGGCCCATCTCTTCCATTGCCAGGCCGTAGTGCAGCCGGGCGTACATCAGCTCGTCTGCCGAAACACCCTTGGGGTCCTTGGCGGTGAAGAACTGCTGGTAGACCTTTGCGGCCTGCTCGTGCTGGGCGTTCTCTTCGTAGAGCATGCCGATCTCGAGCTGAACCTGCTGGACGTTCTCACGGTCTGGGTAGGCCGTGATGTACTTCTGGTAGTTCTCGACAGCGACTTCCCATTCGCCGAGGGCGCGACGGAAGAGCGCGGCGGAGTAGAGAGCGTCCGGAGAGTTCTCGTTCTCCTTGTCCAAGGTGAACAGCTTCTCGTACTGCTCAGCAGCAGACTTGAAGTCCGCCATGGACTCGTAGTCGTAGCCCAGCAACGCCACTTGGCTGTTGTAGAACTTGGACTTGGGGAAGTTCTCGAGCAGCAGGAGACGGGTCTCCATGGCCTGCTTGCGAGCGCCTTCGGTGTAGAAGTAGGTCGCGGCGTTGTTCAGCGCGAGGTCCGCGTTGTCGGCCTTGGGGAACTCTTCGTACCAAGCGACCAGAGACTCAGCAGCAACCTTCTTGTTGCTGTCCTGCTCGAGGGTGACCTCGATCAGCTTGAGGCTGGCGTTCTGGTAGATGGTGTAGGTCTCTTCCTTGAACTTCTTGTTGCCCAGGCTTTCCTGGTCGTAGAAGGCCTTGGAGACGTCCTTGAGGTTCTTCCAGTCTTCGACCAAGTTGAAGGAGTCGAGGATCAGGTTCGCTGCGAGCATCGCCTGCTTGGACTGTGGGTCCATGCCGATGACGACGCGGAAGCGGTCGGAGGCCTCCTTGAACTGGTTCTTGTTGTAGTACAAGTACCCAGCCTCGTAGATCATCCCCTTGGTGTCCTTGTCGTCCGGGAAGAGCTGCGAGTACTGATCCAGTGCTGCAAGCTTCTTGTTCTCCCAGTCCGAGAGGGGGACAGCCTCCGTCTTGTTGTCCTTGGAGGCCTTCTCGATCTTGCCTTCCTTGGCTTCTGCCTTGACCATTTCACCGGCGGCGAAGACAGCGGAGCTGGCACAGAACTGAGAGCGCTTGCCCTTGGGGTCCAACTTCACAACGGCCATGTACTGGTCGTATGCCTCGTTGAAGTTCTTCAAGGTGTAGAGGAGCTCACCGAATGCGTAGCGCATCTCGTAGGTGTGCTTGTTGTCCGGGAACTGCTCCAAGTAGACGCGGTATGCCGACTCGGCCAGCGAGTAGGTGTCCTTGGCGTTCTTGCCCGTTCCGAGCTTCTTGGCCTCGGAGTGGTAGTCGATGGCTACCCGGCGCAGGTTGGACTCGATGACACCCTGGGCGTCTTCGATGGCCTCGGGGTTGGCAGCGTTTGCACGTGCCCAAGCCGAGTTCTTGCCGTAGGTCTTGAGGAGCTTGTCGATCTCCGACAGGGTCTCCTTCTTGCGACCGATCTTGTTGTACGCGGCGATGATTTCAGCCTGGTACTCGGGCGCGTCAGGGGAGTTTGGCTCCTCTGCGATGAGGCGGCGGTAGGTCTGTACCGACTCCTCAAACTTGCCCTGCTCGAAGTAGGTCGAAGCCAAGCGCTTGAGCATGGAGCGAATCAGCTCCTTCTTGCCCAGCTTGGAGAAGTAGGCGTAAGCCTCGTCCATCTCGCCAGCATCAGCGAAGAAGCGAACCAGGTCCTTGAGGGCCTCGTCCTGGAGCTGGATGTTGCTCTGCTGTCCGCCTGCGGCCTCTGCAGCCATGGAGTAGGCGACGACGCCCTTCATGGTCTCGATGGCCTTGCCGTACTCACCAACGTTGTAGTAGCACCAGCCCAACTTGTAGAGGGCGAAGGCGTACTTCTCGCTGTCCTTGAAGGCGGTTGCCTTCTGGTAGGCCAGCAGCGCCTTGTAGGCGTTGTTGTTGTCGAAGTAGTACTCGCCGATCTGCACGTAGGCATCGGGCACGTAGGGAGACTCTGGGTAAGTCTTGACCAGGCGGGTGTACTCGCCAAGGGCGGACTTGGCATCGCCAGTGTCCTGCAGCGCTTGGGCCAAGTAGAAGGTGGCCTCGTCCGCGCGAGCGAAGGTCGGGTAGTTGTCCAGAATCTGGCGATAGAGACGGATGCTCTTGTTCTGCCACTTCTCGGACTCGTTGTTGTCCGCTTCGATGCTGGTGGAGTCGCAGGACTCGTTCTCGAAGCAAGCGTCAAACTTCTTCTCGTATTCCTTCATCTCCAGGAAGTAGATGTCTCGTCCTTCCTGGAAGTAAAGGTCAGCGAGGCGCAGGAGCATCTCTGCCTTCTGCTCGCCCTTGAGCGTGTCTCTGGAGAGCAGCTCCTTGGCGAAGTCCATCTCCTGATGGCGCTTCTCGCGGGCCATTGCTCGGAGCTCGTCCGACTGGTTTTGCATGTCATCCACGTCATCTGCGCGGAGAACACGACGCTCCTCCTTCTCCTTTCGATCCTGGGCTTGCGCCTCGGAGGAGACAAAGGACCCAGCCACGAAGGCCAAGGTGATGGGGAGCACAAAAGTGCGGAGCTTACGAAGACTCATATGAGCATCTCCTGCCGCTTACGCGGCGAGCTGGGCGGGCGGCTTGCGCCCACCCTCAGAGAGATCAGGGGGGGAGCGGCGTTCCTACTCGCAGGAACTCTGCTCCGTGTAGTAGTAGTAGCCAAGCTCGTCTTGCCAGAACTCGCCGTTGAAGGGCCAGTAGGCCAATCCACGGCTGGTGGCGAAGTCGATGGCCTTTTCATCTTTGGTGTCCGCGAGGTCAACGGAGCTCATCGCGTACTCGTACCCGATGCGCTGTGCCGACACGACCTCGAAGCGGATGATCTCGGACTGGGTGAGCAAGTCGCCCAGTTGGTTGCTCATCTGAGCCATCTCCTTGAGCATTACCAGACCAGCACGCTGCTTGTAGCGGCGGCGGTCCTTCTCAAGGATGCTGTTCAGGTGTGCGCCGAGAGAATCGCGCCACAGGGACTTCTGTGCAGAGATCTTCTTTTCCTCCTCATCCATTACCTGCAGGTGTCGGACAAGGGAGTAGAGGTCTTGGTTCCGCAAAAACTTCGTAAACATGCTCTTTGGCAGCACGGAGTCCTTCTTGACGCCCTCGAAGTAGGCCTCGTAGGCCTGGTCTGCGAGCTTGCGGCCTTCCTTGGACTGGTACTGCTTGATGAAGTCAACCAGCTCCGTGTACATGGGGCGTACGGCGTTCTCGAAGCGAATCAGCTCGAACTCAACCTGCTTGTACTCGCAGAGGTTGAAGAAGGTCAGTGCCCGGAGGATGGTGGCCTCGGGCAGGAACTCTTCGGTCTCGTAGAAAGGAGACTGTACGGTCAACACCAGACCCAAGGTCGTGTTGAGCTCACCCTGCATGAAGTTGGCCCAAGCCTTCTCGAAGAGAGACTCAGCCCAAACGTCGGAGCTGCGGGGAACGTAGCTGTAGTACTTCTCAGCTTCGTCGAAACGCTGGATGCTGTAGTAGATACGCGCGATGTTCACGAGGGAGAGGTCGGTGAGACGCTCAACCTCTTCCACTTCGCCGTCGGTGTAGAGCGTGACCTGCTCGGAGTCACGAATGACATCGCGGAAGCTCTTTACGGAGCTCTTGTAGCGGTCCTGCTGACGGTAGATGACTCCCTCGAAGTACTTGGACTTGAGGTACAAGTCAGACTTGGTGGAGATCATGCCGAAGTAACGGCGCGCGTCTGAGAGATCCTCGTCCTCGTAGGCGTCGACGCCGTAGAGGTAGGCCATGTAGTTCTGGGCCTTACGTGGGTACTCCTGGATTGGAACGTCCTTGGCCTTGGCCGCGGATGCCAAGCGCATCAACTCGGAGTCGTCACCGGTGTAGCGAGCAATCGCAACAACCTTGGGCAGGGCGTACTTGAAGTAGCGGCCGTTGCTGCCCTTCTTGACTACCTGCATGAAGTAGTACTGGCTGGAGTGGTACATCTCCAGTTCGTAGAGGTTCATGCCCAGGTAGAACTGGATGCGCTCCTCTTGCTCGGGGCAGGTGCCAGCCTCGAGCATGTTGAAGAGTGCCAAGCTGGAGCCGAGGTGCTTCTTGGCCTTGTAGGCCTCGACCGCCTCATCCACGTCGTCAGCGCAAGCGCCACCGGCACGGTCTGCTTGGTCGTCGCCGTCCTCGGGGAGGTCCTCGTAGCCACCACGACTTCCGCGGTTGCCGCGGCCTTCGTCGATGCGCTCGGCGCCTTCCAAGGCGTCACGGTCCTTGGTCTTCGACGGAGTCGCGGACTGGGGATCGCGGTCGATTGGCTCTTCCACGCGGGAAGCGGCGGACATCTTCTTGGCGGTGTTCACCACCTCGTCAGGAGCACCAGCAGCCGTGAGGCACTTGATCTCCTCGTTGGTGAACTGGTCGCCCGAGTCCTCCATCGTCTGCACGATGATGTTGGCCGGAACGTTGACGTTGACCATGTTCATGATCTCGTCGCAGCTCAGTGCATGCGCATCGCCAGAGGCGGTTGCAGCAAGCCCAAGGGCGCTCAGGCCCAGAAGGGTGGAGAAAGTGCGCTTGAAGTGGAGGTTCACTTGTTCACCTTGTCCATGTTGGGGAAGAAGAAGCCAACGCCGGCCGAAAGCACGAAGTTGTTCTTCATCTCCAAGGTCGTGGAGTTGACGGTCTCGATGTAGACGAGGGAGCGTCCATCAACGCGGACGGCCAAGGTCTCGTTGAAGACCACTCGAACACCGCCACCGAAGTTGGTGGTGGGCTGAATCTGCACTTCCGTCGCTTGGGCGATGGGGTCGCCTTCAGCTTGGAGAGCGCGGAGGTCATCACGGGTCTGGGTGATTCCCATGCCGAAGGCACCGTAGATGTCGAAGTGGATGATGTTTCCACCGCCCAGTGCGACCTTTCCGTAGATGGGGGAGAACTGGAAGGTCGCGTTGCTCACCAGAGTGAGCTTGCTGATGTCCGGAGACACGTTGTTCTCGTTGACCAGCTGGGTGGTCAGAGGCTTCCAGTCGGTCTCGCCCAAGTCGGGGCTGTAGGACAGCTCACCTTCGACCGCGAAGATCTCGGTCAGGTGGTAGCCGAGGCGCACACCTGCGATGTAGCGGTTCAGGAAGGGGTCGTTCGTCACGAAGCCCACCGATGGGGTGGCCTCGAAGCGACCGATCTTCATGAAGTCCTTCTGCTGGATCATCTTGATCGTGCGGTCGGGCGGCTCAAAGGACGGCGCCTTGGTGCCGGTCGAGGCACGAAGGTCGTCCTTCTCTTCCTTGACTGTGGACTTCTCCGAGGAGGTGTCTCCGAGGATGTCGTCCAGTTCGTCATCACTGGAGCCTTCGTCCTCTTGGACGACGGCATCCTGATCCTCAAGCTCATCGGCTAGGACAGGGGTTGAGAGCAGTAGACTGGCAGCAGCCAGACAGATGGGGGCAAATTGAAGTCGCATGCTGGTCTCCGCTCAGAACTCGGTGCGCCGGTCGTCCATCTTCGGGAAGTACATCGACAGGCCTGCCGATGCGATGAAGACGTTGTAGAGGCGGTTGTCAGTCTCGGCGATGTCCGGGTCGTACTGTGGAACCTTGTCCACGTACAAGTAGGACCTGGCCTCAAGCTTGAGTGCCAGTGTCTGGGTCAGAAACAGGTCTGTGCCGATGGCCAAGTTGACCGGGACCCGGACCTGGTTTCTCTGGAAGTCCAGGGCAACGGGGGGCACAGACGGGTCAGTGCGCGCCAGCTCGTCGTCGTACACGGCGTTGTACTTGGCGATGGACATCATCCCCAGGCCACCCGACATGTACAGGTCGAAGTTGATCACCGTCTCGCCGATCAAGTTGATCTTGCCGTAGACAGGAATCCAGTTTGCGGAGAAGGTGGCGCCGAGCACCATCTTGTCCAAGGGCTGCTGGAACTCCACATCCTGGTCCGAGCTGTGGGCGATCTGGACCAAAGTATTGGTCAGCCCCTTCAGGTCACTCGTGCCCAGGTCGGGCGAGTAGATCAGCTGGCCACCGGCCGCGAAGTTCTCGGTGAAGTGGTACGCCACCAGCACTCCGCCGGTATACCGACGAACCATTGGGTTGTTTGGCACCAATCCGATCACCGGAGCGATCTCGAAGCGCTGTGACTTGACGAAGAAACGGTTTTGCACCGCGTCTTGCTTGACGGTCACCTCACCCTGAGCCTCCCGCAGAGCATCCTCTGCGGGGTTGGCCCAGGCCGTGATCGGTGAGAGCAGAGCGGTTGCGCTAAGCGCGGCTCCGAGCATCCCAGCAACCAGGGTGCGGGTAGAGTTCATGGACAGCTTCTCCAACATCAGCATGCGCGGGCAGTAGCCACGCAGGGGCGGTTTTCAGGTCGCGGAAACATAGCACAGGGGCAGTGCAGGCCTTTTGGCCGCTTGTCAGGCGGCTGTCAATGTGAAGTCAGGTCGCGAGAATTCCAAATGGGGTGAAAGGAAATCTCTGGCCGAGCCTGTGGGGACTATTCGACGATTAGATTCAAACTGACCCAGGCCATTCCGCCGCGACGGTCGCGAAGAACAAGCCAGAGGTTGTGCTCGGATGTCTCGGGATCCACCGGCGCGGTCCACTGGGCCTCCAGGTAGGGGTAGAGGCTCACTTCCTGAAAGAAGTTCCCGCCAGTGGCGTAGAAGCTCACGTAGGGTTGCTCCGTTCTGTCCTCGACGATGCCTTCGCTGTTCACGAATGTGTAGCTTTCTACCGACTCTTCGGTGAGTGTCATCACGAAGGTGTAGGTCTGTCCGGCTTGGACCCGGAGCGTGTCTTGATCCTGCACCGCGAAGGTCCCATCCAGCTCCACGGATGCGATCACCGGGTTCTGGTTCGGGCTGGGGTTCAGTGAAACGGGCATGCGCTTCAGACCCGTTTCGGCCTGGCTGTCACCCTCCGCTTCCAGATCCAAGGCGTCCAGATTTCCTTCGCCGGGGAGCGCCGAGAGGGTGAACAAATAGTTTTTCCCCTCGATGGCTTCTTCCTCACTGAGTCCGTCAAGAAGATCCACTGGAACAGTAAAGCTGGGGGGCAGGTCGGGCTCAACACCGATGAAGCCAGCGGCTTGGACCTGCTCGAACCAGTCCGCTTGCTCTTCGGGGGTCATGCTCTCCAAGTCCATCGCGAAGAGCTCTTCGAGCTTCTCGGAGTCCAAGGAGCATCCAAAGCCGCTGCTCTCTTCCAAGACGCAGCCGAACCAGGTGACCGCTCCGATGCCTTCTTCAGGATCCACCGCCAGCGAGGTCAGAGTGACCTGATCTCCTGGCGCGGGCTCAGCAGGCTCTGAGGCCACGCCCAAGATGCGGGCGCGGTCCACGAGGGTGGGGCGGGCGAGCTGGTTGATCTCGCAGCCCATCAGCAGCAGCGTCAGCGTGATCACAGGTAGAACTCCAACTCAACGCCCGGTGAGGGCAAGAAGGGCAAGCCGCGGACGTCGACGTAGTCGGTGTAGTCGTAGTTGTAGAGACGGAACTCTGGGTTGTCTCCACGGTAGACATTCAGGAAGTCTACGTAGGCCAACATGCGCCAGTGCTTGAAGGTGAAGGCCCTCTCGGCGCGCAGGTCGACGGCGGTGTAGGCACCCAGGCGGTCGGTATTCCGCTTGCCGGTGGAGTAGGGGGTCCACGAGTCCAAGTCGGCGTCGTAGAAGGCGCCCGAGTAGGGTGTGTATGGCGTGCCGGTGACGTACTGAACGCGTCCGCTGACCTCGAACTGGTACGGGAGCTTTACGCCGGCCAGTGCGGTCATGATGTGGGTCTGGTCGAAGTCGTAGAGGTAGCGGTCGCTGTCCTCGTAGTCCTGACGCCAGCTCTGGCTCCAGGTGTAGCTGACCCAGCCGAAGACGTTGTTGATCGGGTCTTGTCGCAGCATGACCTCGAAGCCGTAGATCTCGCCGGCCCCCTCGTTTGTGTAGGGGATGTCGCCGATCTCTTGGAAGTCCCGGTTGTTGACGATGAGGTCCGAGAGCTCCTTGTAGAAGCCCTCGGTCTCGAGGTTCAGGCCGGGCTTGATCTGCTGTTCCAGACCCAGAGAGCTGGCCCAGGCCTTCTCGAAGTCGGGGTTGTAGTCGTTGGTGCCCGGGGCGTAGGACTCAAAGAACTGGGGCGGCTGGGTGTACAGACCGGTGGCGCCCTTGATGTAGGTGTTCTTTGCGACGCGGCCCTTGAAGGAGAGCCGAGGGTCCCAAGCTGTGGCCGTGAACTGGTCGCTGATCGAGTAGACGGAGAAGCGAATTCCCGGCTGCACGTAGAGGCGGTCCAGATCCTTGAAGGGGCGCAGGTTGGCCTTGAGGTACAGGTCGGGTCCCCAGCCGGTGCCCTCGTCTTCGATCTTGAAGGCCTCGCGCTCGGCCAGGGGGTCGTACTCGACGAAGCTGTCCGGGTTGAAAGGCAGCTCGGTCTGGAAGTTCCACCAGCCGCCAATCAAGTCCAGGCCGGGGATGACCTCGACGTGGTCGTTGGGCTTCCAGGGGAGCTCGGCGCGGATCTCGCTGAGCCAGAGGGTCTGGTCCAGCTGGAAGGACTGACCCAGTCCCAGGTACTGGTAGTCCACGCCGAAGCTGGGCATCACGCGGACGCTCAGGGTGTCGCTGATCTCGTGTTCAATCTTGCCTTGGAGGCGGTGGGTGAACTGGTGGGTGCTCAGATCGCCCTGGGCGTCCTGGTCGCTGCTCTGGGACACGCCATCGTCGGTGGTGACGAGCAGCTTGTCGTCGAAGCCGAAGAGGAAGAAGCTGACCTGGGTCTTCTCAAAGCCGTGGTAGCTGTAGCGGAGCTGGTAGTCGTACCAGACCGGGTTGGCGCTGAAGGGTCGGTTCTTTTGGAAGGGGCGGAGGACCACGTCGACGTAGGAGCGGCGCGCGGCCACAGCGACGTGGTGCTGGTCATCCTTGCCCAGTCTGCCCTCGTAGAGGCCACCGGAGTCCAAGAGGTCGGTGGACCAAACAATTCGGTCCTGCTCGGGGGACTCCTTCTTGGTGGTCACATCCACTGCCCCACCCGTGCTGCGTCCGTACTGCACGCCATAGGAGCCAGGCAGGTAGTCGACGCTCTGGATCATCTCGGGGTTGATGACCGAGACGAATCCACCCAAGTGGTAGACGTAGGGAATGCGGATGCCGTCGATGTAGACGCCGCTATCTTCTGGGTTGGCGCCGCGGATGATGAGCAGGCCCGAGGAGAAGGGCGCGCGGCCGGCTCCGGGGAGGTTCTGAATGACGCGGATGGGGTCGCCGAAGGTCCCCGGGATCTTCTTGGCCTCGGACATGGAGATGGTCCGGGTGGTGATCTCGTCTTTGTCCTTGCGGTAGACGCCGACCACTGTGTTCTGGCCGTAGGACTCGTTGCGTACCCAGATCTCTGCGCTGCTGACCAAGCCCTCCTCGATGGTGAGCTCCAGCTCCTTCTCGGCCCACCCTGGTCGAACGACGGCGACCTGGTAGCTGCCAGGAGGCAGCCCGCGGATCTCGAAGCGTCCTTCGTTGTCGGTGGTAGCCGAGAAGTCGGTTCCCAGAACGATGACGGTCATCTCGTCCAGCTCGGCGCGCGTAGCCAACTCCAGAACTTGACCCTCGAATGTGACGGGTAGCACTTCAGGTTCTATGGGCTCTTCCGGAACGGCATCGTCGATGGCGGCGGCGTCTAGGACGAAGCCATAGTTGAACTCCAGGGCGACCACCGTGGGACCGTTGGCGTCTTCTGCGGGCGAGAAGGTGCTGGCCTGGATGGCTTGAACGGCGGCCTCCCCCAGTCCGTAGCCGGGCTCCTCGAGCACCTCGACGTAGGAGACCTTTCCGTCTACGCCGATCTCGATGAGCAGGAGGACGCTGCCCTCGATCTCGGCTTGCTTTGCCTCCTCTGGGTAGGGCGCCTGAACGAGGTCGACGAGCTCGGGCATCTTGGTCAGCGGAAGGACCTCTTCCTCCTCCACCGGACCTGCCGCTGGCGCGGCGCTGCTTGCGCTGTCGTCTTGTGCTTTCGCGCTTGGAGAGAGGACGAGTAGGGAGAGTAGGAACAGCATTGTTTAGTCCAAAGCCTTGATCTCGCAGACGCCGGGAATTCCAGTGACTGTGACGGGGGTTCCGTCCTTCTCGCCTGGTTTCCAACGCGAAGCCATCCAAGCATCGCGACAAGCCTTGTCTAGGCCGTAGCCGATGGCCTTTGGGATCTTCACTTCTTTGACTCTGCCGTTCTCGTCAATGGTCATGGAGATCTTCCACTTTCCGGTCACACCCTCATCCATTGCTTCTTGGGTTACTTGGATGGGAGGGAAGTTTCGAAGCTTGGGCCGAACCGTGACCGAGGCGTAGGGCAGACTCGTCCACTCCTTGGCATCATCGATCTCCATCTTCTGATCGCTCTGGGCGACGCCCAAAGAGGTCCCGGCGTTGGCGTCGAACCCTGTGCCCGCGCCCTCGGCGAAGGAGTTGGCGCTCATGCCCTGCACGATCCGTCTGGGTCGCGGCTTGTCGGGCGGCGGCTGGTCAGGAGGTGGCTCGTCGACGGTCTCTTTGAAGTCCACCGGCTCTTCGATTGGCTTTGGCTTTGGCTTTGGCTTGACCGGCTCAGGCTCTACCTCCACCACCTCCGGCTCCGGCTCCGGCTCCGGCTCGGGGGGCGGCGGCTGCTTGATGATGGCCATCTCCACCCACTGCTCAACCTGCTCCTCGCTGACGCGATCCTTGAGCAGGTAGATGCCGAGTAGGATGTGAAAACCCACGGAGACCCCCAGCGCCGTGCTGTTGCCAGCGAGGCGTCGCCAGAGGGGAACCGGGGGGCCGAGGGGGGAACGCACTCAAGGGTCCTGAGGCAGGGGCTTCATGGCCTCGCCGCTCTGCACGGCCATGGGGTCGATGTTGATCGCGTAGTTGGCCACGCCTTCTTGGCGCACCAAGTCCAGCAGCCAGATGAAACGCTTGTGGGGAACGTTCTCGTCCGCGGCGATGAGGCAGATCACGTCGTTGCCTTCGGCGTCCGCTTCGGCCTTGGCTTGGGCAATGGCGGCGCGAAGTCCCTGCTCGCTCACCTCGTTCCCGTCGATGGTCAGGGTGCCATCGGCTTGCAGTTGCAGGCCCAGGGAGATGTTCTCGGAGGCTGCGCCCGTGGCGGCCTCTGGGAGCTTGACCTGGATGGAGCTCTTGGCGATGTCCACAGCGGTCACCATGAAGATGATCAGCACCACCAGGGTGATGTCCACCAAAGGCGTGACGTTGATCGCGGAGATGATCTCGTCATCACCGCCCCCGAGCGAACCGGCCAACTCAGGCCTCCTTCTGGGCCAGAAGGCCCTTGCCCTGGTCGGCCTTCACGCGGGCGAGGATGAGGTGAGAGAGGCTCTCGACGCGGGCCAGGATGCTCTTGTTCTTGGACTGGAAGAAGTTGAAGAGCACCACAGCAGGGATGGCGACCAAGAGGCCAATGGCGGTCGCTACGAGCGCCTCGGAGATGCCCGCCATGACGGCGGTGCTGGCCTCGTTGGCGACGGCCAGGTCGGCGAAGGCCTTGATGATGCCGAGCACGGTCCCGAGCAGGCCAACAAAGGGCGCGTTGGAGCCGGTGGAGCCGAGCACGATCAGGCCCCGGGACATCTTCTCCTTCTCGAAGATGATGTTGCCTGCGATGGCCTCTTCGGCGGCATCGCTGTTGTCTTCTGCGGCCTCGACACCGGCTGCCAGAACGCGCGCTTCGACGCCGGTCATGGCATCGAGTTCCTTCTTAAACCCGGACTTGTCGCCCTTGGTGAGGAATGCGTTGATCGCCGCTTGGAGCTTGTCCGCTGGGCTGGTGTTGCGCATCAGGAAGATCGCGCGCTCGATCGCGACGCCCACACAGAGCACCGAGAGCGCCACCAGCAGCCACATGACCCACCCTGCGCCGAGCAGGGCAAAGTCCAACATCTTCTGTTCGAGATCCACTCAGACTCCTACGTGCCCGGCAAAGTAGCGAGAGACGCCCCGGGTGTGCTGCGCTGCCTATTCCGCCAGAGGCGAAACATCGCGCAAGGATCCCCTCGTGGGCACCCAGAGGTGCAAATGTCTCAAGGAAGAAAAAAGGCCCCCAACAAGTGGGGGCCGATGGAGGCGACGACCGGAGTCGAACCGGTGATACATGGTTTTGCAAACCATTGCCTTACCACTTGGCCACGTCGCCAAAGCCGCCGCACAGCTAACCGCTGGGCATCCTGTGTCAACCAATCCGGATCAAAGGAGTGCCGGTGCTGATCCTTGGCCTTCTCCTCGCGGGCGCCGCGCAGGCCCAAGAGCCGCTGCAGCTCGAGCTGAGCCGCAGGGTGCCGGTGACCTCTGCCGAGTCCATGGCAATGGGCAGCGCAGGCATGGCCTTTGCCAATGGGGCCAAGGGTGTGTTCTTCAATCCGGCTGCCCCCGCGGTTCGTAAGGAACATCAGGGGAAATTTGGGCTGACCGGTGTGCTCTCACTGTCCTCTGCGCTCGTGCTGACGGGCTTGGAGGATCAGCGCCTGGCCGAGAGCTGGGTGGAGAACCGCTTGGATGTGGGATTGGCTGGTCGCTACAAGCGGGTGGGCGTGGGCTTGGTGATCACCACCCTTCAAGACAGCAGCGCGGATGGTCAGCTTCTCTTCACCGAAGGCCACCTGACGAGCGGTGTCCAGCTGCGTACCGGTGCCTTGGGGGTGGGCCTGCGCACGGTCTCCGCGTCCATTCAGCGTCCGGGTCAGCCGGATCTGAACTACGCCGGGGTGGGCTGGCAGGTGGGCTACCTGGTCACCGCCTTGGATGAGGGGGTCAACGTGGGGTTCAGCTACCGAAGTCGGGTGCTCGCTCCAGCGATGACTGCCAGCTACGATGCGCCAGATGTGGCGGTTGCACCTTGGGAGTTCGGATTCGGATTGTCACGGGTTTTCATCGCGCCGTGGCCCAAGCCTGTCCCGATGCGCTTGGCCGTGGACATGGTCTTTGAGGGACCGGTGGACGACGCCGGTGCGATCGAGAACCTCTACGTGCCCAGCAATGAGTGGGTGGAGCAAGGAAGAAACCTGACCATCTCGCCCAGGATGGGCCTGGAGGTCGAGGTGATCGAACACCGCCTGCGCGTTCGCTCGGGCACATGGCGCGAGGCCAGCCGACTGGAGCAGCTCACAGGAAACTGGCACGGCACAGCCGGTCTGGAGATGCGTGTGATCCCGATCTCTGTCGGGCCCTGGGAGCGCGATCTGGCTTTGGAGTTCGCCGTGGATCGCGCGGCGGGATTCACCAACGTGAACTGGCTGACCTTGGGGTTCTGGGAGAGCGGCCAGGTGGAAGGAAGCGTGCGGGAGGCAGAGGAGTGAGGGGCGCGATCCGAGAGAGTCTGCTGCGGGTCCCCTCCGTGCTGCCTTGGGAAGCGGAGGTCCTGGAGCGGGCACTGGCCTGGGTGGACTCGGGTGGTCCGTTGATCCGACGGGTCAAGCCCGGCACGCCCTCCCCACACTTGGTCTGCTATTCGGCGGTCGTGGATGGACCCTGGGTTTTGCTGGTGGCTCACCGCTCCGCTGGAAGGTGGTTGCCGACTGGGGGCCACGTGGACGCCGATGAAGCGCCGCTACAGGCCGCGAAGCGGGAGCTCAGGGAGGAGCTGGGCCTGTCACTGGAGCTGGCCTGGGCCGATCCGGTGTTGTTGACGTGGACCGAGACGGTCGGGGCTGCGCCCAGTCATGTCGACGTGAGCCTGTGGTTCGCCTTTTCCGGAGACCGGCATGCGGCCTTGGCCTTCGACGGGGAGGAGTTTGCTCAGGCGCGCTGGTTCCACCGAGAGGCGCTGCCCGAGCCCACGGATCCTTTTCTGGCCGACTTTCTGGCCAAGCTTCAGTCCTTGAGCAGCCCCAGCGCCTGATTTGCGACCCGAAGTCCGCGCTCCAAGACCTCACGGCGCCATGCCTTGGCGGTGGGGGCAAAGGTCTCCAGCATTCCCACTTTCGCAGGGTGGTCGAGGGCGGGCCGCCCGTGCAGGTGTAGGCGGTTCTCCTCGCGCAGGGCCTTGAGCACGGCGAGGGATTTTCGTGTTCCAAACTCCTGTGTCACCGTGTCGGTGCGGGCGGTGAGCAGGCGCTCGTACAGGCTCATGTGGGCGCCTTCGATGGCATAGGCCACGCCCGCATCCGGGTCCCAGGGCACCACTTCGTGTTGGAAGGCCTTGGCCAAGGTGGCCTCTTGGGGGGAGCGCGCTGGCACATCGACCAGCAGAGTGTCGTAGGCCGGAGGCCCGAGCCCGGTGTGAATGTCGAGGACCACCAGGCGCTCCAAATCCTGGAGGTTGTCACTGACCCAGGCGCTGTAGGCTGCGGGGCCCTCCTCGAGCTGTGTGCCGCCGAAGAACAGGCCCTTCGGGAAGGCGTACTGCCCCCCTACGACCGCTTGCTTCATGGCGTTGAAGCCGTGGCGCAAGACCGACCACGCGGCCCGTGGGTAGTAGAGATCCGCAGAGGGGGGCGAGGGTGGATTGAGCAGCGCGTCCATCTTGGCGTAGCCCTCGGGTGCGCCTTCGTATGGGCGGTCCGGGGCCAAGAAGTTCCGGTTCAGATCCACGTTGGACTCGTTGACCCGACGGCGCCATGCCCAGCCGTAGGGGTTCATCGCGTGCACAAGGATCAAGGCGGTGTCCGGGGGAAGCTCGGGCAGCTTCTCCATCAGTGCGCGCTGGATCGCAGAGCCGCAGACCCCCTCGATGCCGTGCAGTCCGGAGCAGTGAAGCAGCGCTCGTTTGGCCTTGGGCGGGCCAAGCCAGGCGATGTCGATGCTCAGCGCCAGACCCTCTGGGCCCGTGGCGGCGATGGGCAGCGCCCAAGTCTTGGCACCCAGAGCCTTCCCCTTCTGGAGGAAGTCGGCTCGGGCGTCGGCATAGTGGTCGAGGTAGTGCGCGATCATGCCGCCGTCGATATCCCGTCCGGAGCCCAGGGAGCCTTTTGCAGATCAGCGTCGTCATCCTGTCCAAGAACGAGGTCGACCGCATCGGCGCGGCCATCGCCAGCGTGCCCTTTGCCCAGGAGATCCTGGTCTTGGACTCGGGGAGTGAGGACGGCACGGTGGACTTGGCGCGCTCGCTTGGGGCGCGTGTGGAGGAGGTGGATTGGCCCGGCTTTCCACAGCAACGCAACCGCGCGATGGAGCGGGTCTCCTGCGACTGGGTGCTCTTCTTGGACGCCGACGAGGTCATTGATCCCACTCTGCGGGCCGCCTTGGAGGCGCTCCCCGAGACCCCGCCCGAGCGCGGCTTTCTGCTGACCCGGGAGAACATCTGGCTGGGACACCGCGTGCGAGCGGGCAGCTTTGGCCCCAAGCGCATGTCGCGCATGGCCCACCGCAAGCACAGCACTTGGGTCTCGGAGGTGCACGAGATCCTCAAGGTGGACGGCCCCACCCGGGCGCTCCCCGGGCGCATCGTGCACCAGCCGTACCGGAGCATGCGAGAGCACCTCCAGAGCATCGATTTCTATACGGGCCTCTTCGCGGAGAAGACCGAAAAGCGGGCTCGGATTTGGGACGTGCTGCTGCGGCCGCCGCTACATTTCGTAAAAGCCTATCTACTCCAGGGTGGATTTGTAGACGGCGTGGCCGGGTGGATGCTGGCCTGGCTTGGGGCAGCTTACGTGGCGCTGAAGTGGGGTCGGACCTGGCGAAAGCAAAGGATGCCCGCCGAATGAACGTGGCATTGGTTCATCGCCGCTACACCGAACATGGAGGCACCGAGCGCTTCGTGGTCGGTCTGGCACGTCACTTGCTGCAGAGAGGGCATGAGGTGCATGTCTACTGCAATGAGATTCGAGAAGATCTGGTCCAGGACGGGCCCGTCTTTCACCATCTGCCCATGCTGCGACCGGCCAAGGTGCTCAGCCTGTATCGAAGCTCCATCGCCGCAAGCGGCGGGGGGCACCAAGTCGTGATGGGTTTCGGACGCACACGCGGTCATCAGATCTTTCGCTGTGGAGGCGGCGCGCACCAAGCCTACTTGGAGGCCTGCAAGCCCAAGTGGAAGGCCAATCCCCAGGCCTGGCTGGAGCGCTCGGTGGACCGGGAAGCGGTGCTGTCTGCCAAGACCGTTGTCTCGCCTTCTCGGCAGGCTGCTGATGATCTGGTGCGTTGCTACGGGGCCGACCCCGAGCGCATCCAGGTGTTGCCCAACGGGGTGGACTCGGCACGCTTCCGGCCCAATGAGGAAGCCCGCCTGGCACGCCGCAGAGAGCTGGGGTTGGACCCACAGGCCAAGGTGCTCGGTTTCCTGGGCACCGGCTTTGAGAGAAAGGGCTTGGCGGTGGCGGCCGAGGTGGCGCGGGAGGTGGGGCTGGATCTGGTCGTGATGGGCGCAGACCACAGATTTGACATGTGGCTTAGGCGAAACCCCGACCTGCACTTTGTTGGTCCGGTGCGCGCGCCCGAGGACTGGTTGCCCGCTGTTGACGTGTTGCTGTTGCCCACGTCCTACGAGCCCTACGGCAACGTCTGTTTGGAGGCGATGGCCTGTGGGGTGGTGCCGGTCACCACACCCTGGAATGGCGTCTCCGAAGTTTTCCCGATCCAGGGCCTGACCGGTGGCAACCACGCCGAATTGGTGGCCGCGCTACACACTGCCCTGAAAGGGGGAGCGGAGTTGAGCCGTATGTGCATTCAAGCAGCCCGAGCCATGCCCCGGGAGCGCACCTACGCAGCGCTTGAGCAGCTCTTGCTCCAGGAGGCGATGGCATGACCCGGTTGTGGAAGGTTCTCAAACCTATGTTGCTCATCGCTCTGGTTCTCCTGGTTGTCGGCGTCCTTGCGCTCGGCGTCGGCTACAAGATGCTCGTGATCGACGAGCCTGGAGAGCACCTTCAAAAGGAGCACATCCAGGAGCTCATCGCCCAGGAATCTCCTGTCCTTTACTCCGATGGCGAGACCCCCATCGGGGTGTTCTTTGCCGAAGAGCACCGCATCTACGTGGAGTACGAGGACATCCCCGAGTGCTGGGTGGACGCCATCACCAGCGCCGAGGACCAGCGCTTCTTTGAGCATGGCGGCGTGGACTGGGTGGGCTTTGGCCGCGCCATGTCCCAGAACATCAAGGCCGGACGCGTGGTCAGCGGTGGCAGTACTCTGACCATGCAGACCAGCGAGAACCTCTTCCACCCGGGCACGCGCGATGTGCACGGCAAGATGTACGAGGTGCTGGACTCCTACCGACTGGAGGCGCACTACGAGAAGACCGACATTCTCGAGTTCTACGCCAACCAGTTTCACGTGCACGGCAACGGGCGTGGCTTGGGAATCGCGGCCCGCTACTTCTTCGACAAGGACATCCACGAGGAGGAGCTGACCCTGCAGGAGTGCGCCTTTCTGGCCGGCATGGTCAAGGGACCGGGCAACTACAATCCCTTCTTGGCCCAGACCCCGGAGGCGCGGGACGCCAAGGAGCTCAGGGCGCTGAAGCGCGCCAACTATGTGCTCGAGCGCATGCACATCGACGGCAAGATCACCCAAGAGCAGCTGGACGCGAACTTCGACGCGGAGATGCAGTTCTCCGAGGGCGCCTTCCGCTACGACTCCTCCGTGCTCTTGGACGAGGTCGCCCGGCACCTGGAGTTGGCCCCTTTCCCGGAGATCTTGGCCGCTGCCGGGATCGAGAACCCAGCGACCAGTGGACTGCAGGTGGTCACAACGCTGCATGAGCCGGCGCAACGCAGCGCCACCTATGGTCTCTGGCATCACCTGAGCGCGGCAGGACCGGCGCTTGAGGGGGCCTCGGCCAAGTCCTTCATCAGCGATGGGCCTGCGCCCACCGTGGACGCCGATGCGCCCCTGGTGCACAGCTTCCGGCACGCCAGGATCACCGGACGAGATGAGACCGGCTTGAACTTGGACCTTGGCGGCGGTGTGCAGGGTCGCCTGGACGGGCAGGCGATTCAGCGTGCTGCGGACATCCTTGCGGTGGCAAACGGCAGCAAGAACTCCAAGTCGGACAAGGCCTCACGGGCTGCGCTGCGGGACGCCCTCAAGGACGATGCGGTGGTCTGGGTGAGCGTGCGCTCCGATGGCCAACCCATGATCTGCGATCTGGAGTTTCGACCGGAGCTTCAGGGTGCGGTGGTCGTACTTGAAGATGGCCGAGTGCGGGCCATGGTCGGCGGCTCTGACAACCGGAACTTCAACCGGGCTGTGGCCGCCAAGCGTCAGCTCGGCTCTACCTGGAAGGTGCTGGTCTTCAACGCCGCCCTGCAGTTGGGCTGGACGCCAACGGATGTGCTGGACAACCGCCGCGGGGTCTTCCCCTTCACCGGCACCTGGTACTACCCACGGCCCGACCACAAGTCCGAGGACTTCGTGAGCCTGAACTGGGCCGGTGTGCGTTCGGAGAACTTGGCCAGCATCTGGCTGCTCTACCACCTGACCGATCGCCTCAACGACGAGCAGGTTCGCCGCCTCTCAGAGCTCACTGGGCTCTCTCAGCGGAAGGGTGAGTCTCGTCAGGACTACATCGCGCGCATCCGGGACCAACACGGCGTGGTCGCGACGCGGGCACGGCTGCCGGAGTCCTACTTCCATGCGGTCAAAGAGGACGTCATCAGCGGCCTGAGCTTCACTGGGAACCCGCAGGACGCCATCGAGGTTCGCTCGCTGCACTACGGTCGAGGGTTCTCGGACGAGGCCGCGCGGGTGAAGGGGGACGCCATCAAGTTGGCGAACACCCAGCAGAACTTCCTGTACTTGGAAGAGCGCCAGCTCGGGTGCGAGCAGCAGCTCGATGCCTTGTTGGCCTTGCAGGCGCCCATCAAGTCCGATGTGTCTCCGCGGCGCAAGATGCTCGAGAGTTTGGGCGTCACTTTCGGCCAGGAAAAGGCCACTCCAGAGCCCCGCGAGATCGACCCCGCCGACTTTGACCTGCTGACGGTACGCCTGTCTGCCGGTGGCTTTGACTTGGCGTGTGGAGAGGAGCCTCCGAGCGCGGCCTACCGTCCGGTCTCCGATGACCTGGTCTACCGCTTGGGCAATCCCCGGCTGCCCAAGCTGCGCAAGGACGTGCTCGTGGAAGGGCGTCTGCACAGCTCCACGCTGACCTCGATTCGGGGAGCGATGGATCGTATGGCGGAGGAGAGGGCGGACCTGGACCCCTACGACGCGGAACAGCTCATGATCCACCCCGACTTCCGCCTCATCCTGGGCATGCACTACATCGCGGACCTGGCCGAGGCCTATGGCGTGCGTGAAGAGCTCCCGCCGGTGCTCTCGATGCCACTGGGTGCGCTGGACATCAGCCTGTTGGAGGCCGCCCAGGTCTACCAGGGCTACCTCTCCGGCCAAGCTTGGAGCTTCCCGGGCTCTGGCTTTGAAGACAGCGCCGTGCCGGGCCTGCGCAGCGACTTTGATGTGCCGGTTCAGGGGGCGCCAGCCTTGCTCATTCAGGAGATTCGCGACCGCGATGGGAACGTGATCTACCGGGCGGAGCCAGAGGCGACCCAAGTCGCGGACCCCGTCGCAGGCCGGCTGACCGTGGACATTCTTCGGAACGTGGTCACCCACGGAACCGGCCGCAGGGCCGCCCGCATTGCCGGGGACTTCCCCTTGGGCGGCAAGACTGGAACCACCAACGACTTCAAGAACGCAGCCTTCATCGGGCACGCTCCCATCGCCGATGAGAAGGGCCGTTTGGACCCGACGCACGCCTACACGGTGGCCACTTATGTCGGCTACGACGACAACCGTCAGATGGTGCGCGGCAACATCAAGTTGGCCGGCTCCAGCGGCGCGCTTCCAGCGTGGATGGGCACGGTCGAGGGCCTGAAGAGCGAAGGCCTGATGGGCAAGGTCAGCTTCCAAGAGGAGCTGGAGAGTGGCTACAGCTATGTCCCTGTCGTGGACTACTCGGGGCTGGCCGGTGGCGACCCGGAAGAAGGGCGCACGGTGCTGGTCTACGGCAATGCTGAACAGGTCAAGCGGCGCTTTGCACCCTTGGCCGACCGGGCCCAGGACCAGAGCGCTCCTGCGGAGCTGCCGTCTCCAGAGTGGACCGAGTCACCGTGGGAAGTGCCAGGAGTAGAACCAAGAATTTCCCCGAAGGACCCGCCCAGTGTTTGGGACGGGATCCAGTGAGGAGTTAGGACCGCCCCATGAACATGATGCTGCTCTTCGCCTCGCTCGCCTGTGTGATCAAGCCCTATGGGACCACCCCCCAGCCGGCCCTGACCCAAGAACAGGTCGCCGCCGGGCAGACCTCTGCGCAGGTACAGCCGCAGGTGGACTTCTCTCCATACGAGGAGGAGCTCACGACGCTGCTCAACGAGGGCGGCGTCCAAGACCGTGACCGCTTGGACCGACTGAGCGCGGCCCACAACCTCACCTTGGCCCTGCGCGACGGCAAGTCCAGTGAGCTGGCGGTCCAGGCCTACTTGGAGGCCATTCTCGAGATCGAGCAGCGCGCCCAGGAAGAGGTCATTGAAGAGGGGGGGTTCCTCATTGGGACCATCGCCGAGGGTGGTGGAAGCGTCGAGGAGATCATTGAGGATGTCGACCAAGGTGCGCTGGACACCGCCTTGGCTGAGACAGGAGGGGCTCAGCTTGGATCGGAGCCCAGCATCGCGTTGGGGGATGCCCAGGCCCAGGCGCGGGAGCAGCTGGCCACCGGCGACTACCAAGACGCCATGACGACCTTGGAGCCTTTCAAGGACGGCCCGCTCTGGGACAGCGTGACCCGCGGGCTTTGGAAGGAGGCGGTCGATGGCTTTGTGCGCATCGAGCGTGAGCGGGCCGGAGAGATGTTCCTGGCTGCTCGAGATCTGCCGGCTGGAGACGCACGAACCCGCTCTCTGCGGGAGGTCGAGACCCTGCTTGTCGGCCTGCTGACCTTCTATCCAGAATCCAGCTACAACGAGCCCATTCAGCAGAACCTGGACATGGTACGCGCTGAGCTGGCTGGCTGAGGGCGCTTGGCGGAGCAGCACCTGGGGCATGATGGGCCCCATGCTCGTCTTGGCCAACCGCATCGACTGGGTCATTGCCCGCCTGGGCAAGGCCATCTCTTGGGCGACTCTGCTCATGGTGGTGCTGGGCGCGGCCAATGCTCTGCTGCGCTACAGCTCCAAGTTTGCGGGCATGAACCTGAGCTCCAACGCCATGCTGGAGCTCCAGTGGGCCTTGTTCTCCGCGGTGTTCTTGATCGGCGCGAGCTGGACCCTGCAGCGAGATGCCCACGTACGGGTGGACGTGGTCTACGGCCGCATGAAGCCGGCGAACAAGGCCGCCACGGACCTGGCCGGGGTGCTCTTCTTGCTGCTGCCCTTTGTGGGGGTCTGCATCTGGGTGTGTTTCCCAAGTGTGGCCGAGAGCTGGCGGGTGATGGAGGGCTCTCCGGACCCCGGCGGGCTGCCGAGATGGCCCATCAAATCGATGATCTTGCTGTGCTTCTACCTGGTGCTGGCCGCAGGCGTAGGGCAGGGAATTCGCGCCTACCACCGCCTAAAAGAAGCCGATGGCAAGGGTTGGGCTGGCCTGCTGATTCCGCTCTTCTGCGTGGTCGTGGCCGGTCTCTTGGGATTTGGTGGCGTGGTGCCCGATGCCTGGCTTGGGCCGCTGATGTTTCTGGGCGCCTTGTCCCTGATCTTCAGCGGCTACCCGGTGGCCTTTGCTCTGGGCGGCGTGGCCATCCTCTTTGCCTTTGTCGGGGTGCAGCGCTGGCTCTTTGACTGGACACTGCTCCTGGCCATGCCCGAGCGCATCTTCGGCATCATGAGCAACCAGGTACTGCTCGCGGTGCCCTTCTTCATCTTCATGGGCACCATCCTGGAGCGCTCCCGACTGGCCGAGGACCTGCTCAAGGCCATCGGTCAGCTCTTCGGTCCCATGCGCGGTGGCTTGGCCTTGGCGGTCATCTTCGTCGGTGGCTTGCTGGCTGCAGCGACCGGGGTGGTCGGGGCCAGCGTGGTCGCCATGGGCATGATCAGCCTGCCCATCATGCTGCGCTACGGCTACTCACAGGAGCTCTCCGCCGGGGTCATCACGGCAAGCGGCACCTTGGGGCAGATCATCCCACCCAGCGTCGTGTTGGTGGTCTTGGCCGACCAGATGGGCATCTCCGTCGGCGAGCTCTTCGTCGGCTCCCTGGTGCCCGGCCTGATGCTCGCCGGCATGTACGCCATCTACGTGGTCATCTTCGCCTACTTCAAGCCCGAGGCGGCGCCTGCGCTCCCGGCCTCTGAGCGCACCTTGCAGGGGATGGAGCTCTTCAAGCAGATCTCCCGCGCCATGCTGCCTCCCTTGCTCCTGATCCTGGTGGTCCTAGGCAGCATCTTCGCTGGAATCGCTACCCCCACCGAGGCCGGTGCGCTGGGCGCCGTGGGCGCCATGATTCTGGCCAAGCTCAACGGGCGCTTGGACAAGAAGGCCCTGGTCGGCTCCCTGGAGAAGACCACCGAGCTGAGCGCCATGGTGGTCTTCCTACTCGTAGGAAGCACCGCCTTTGCCCTGGTCTTTCGAGGGCTCTACGGCGATGTCTTCATCGAGGATCTTCTGACCAACCTGCCCGGCGGCAAGATCGGTCTGCTGGTCGTGGCCAACCTGGTCATCTTCGTGCTGGGCTTCTTCATCGACTTCTTCGAGATCGCTTTCATCATCCTGCCCTTGCTGGTGCCCGCAGCGCGCATCTTGGGCATCGACATGGTGTGGTTCGGCGTGATGATTGGCATGAACCTGCAGACCAGCTTCCTGACCCCACCCTTCGGCTTCTCGCTCTTCTACCTGCGCGGGGTGGCCCCCAAAGAGATGCCTACGTCTGCGATCTACAGAGGGGTGCTGCCCTTCATCGCGATTCAGGCGCTGGGGCTGCTGTTGATCATCGTGTTCCCGGAGTTGGTGACCGGGCTGTTGTGAGCGCTAGAGGCAAGCCATGGTTTTGGACCCCAAGGGGCTCGGGTTGTGTTCGGTAGGATGTTTGTGGTGCTAGTAACTATCTGAAAATCTTAGACTACAATTCGTCGGTCCAGCCCGTCCAAACATCCATGCAGAGCTTCCCTGACTGTGCTTTGAGGAGTTTTGGTTTGATGGTTCTTGTCAATCACTCGCGGCCCTTGAATCTAGCTTCTCTTGGGCAGGGTTCGATACGGTCATCGGGGGTAGCCGAAGTTCCGAGTATGACTTCTTGGTGGTTGTCAGGATCGATCCCGAAACCGCATTTACAACAACGGCCTTGATCGTTCCGGGCATGTTGAGCACCGGAGCGTCTACTTTTGCTGGCTACCCAATGCCAATGTATGCGGAAACAGACTACTCATGGGATGAATCCGCTCGAGAGTTAGTCACCAACAGCAATGTCTACGGTGCGACCCTGTCGAGTTCTGGTGATTTAGTCTTCGGGCTTCAGACTGCGTACGTCCCTCGGGTGTCTGCTACTGACGTGATCACTCCTGTTGAGCCTACTCGCACTCGCTCCTGAACCCGCTGGCCGCGTTGCTCAACGCTCGACGGGCTGGCGCACGCCTTCGGTCTCGCGCCTTGCCGGCGGGCCCAGGTTCTTCGCGCCAGCAGGATCAACAGTTCGGATCACGTCAGTAGCTCCAAAGAGCAGTGTGCGAATGGTGTCTGTCAGACCACCTACTACACCACAGGTACATCATCTCCTGCGAAGTGCGCCGATGTGCTCGGTTGGGCGACACAGGACAGCTACGAGACGTGCTCCGTCGGTCTTGGTGTGCTTGGCGCCGGGTCCGGCGCGGTCATCGGTTTTGGCGTCGGTGCAATGGTTTCTGGTGGTCTTCAGGTTTCAACCGTCGGCGCTAACACGCCCTTTCTGCCTGCTGAGGTCTGGACCGGAATCATTGGAGGAATCGGAACTGGGGTCGCAGTTTCTCAGCGGGTTTGCACCCAGCAGCGAAACAAGAGCAAGGAGGCACTAGCTGAATCGTTGTGTGGAATCTCTCTCGTTGACCTTCCCCCCATTGGTGGCGAGTCTGTCCCCGGGAGCGATGCCGGAGCGGGGTGTGAGGAATGCACGGAATGGACTACCAAGACTGAGGTATCTTGGGGGTCGGTACCGGACGGAAATCCCAACGATGGCATTATGGAAGTCAACGAGAAGCAAGTGCTGAACAATACAACGGGTTGCTCCAAGCACTTCTGGAATCCAGACGGCGAAGACACCAATGGGGACGGCTTCTGTGGCTGAGAACTCCGCCTTCGGCTCCTGAGTTGGCTGGCAGTCAGCGCCCTGTTTCTCGGGGTCAGCCAAGCGCTGGGCGGCTGGGACCCGAGCAGCAACAGGTATGAGATGGGCAGCGTTGTGTTGATCACGCTGTTTCAAGCCCTCAGCTTTGTCTATTGCGGGCGAAACCAAGGGAAACCGCTCCAAGACTTCGCTCGAATTCTCACCCCGTTCAGTCTTGTCGCTGGCATCGGGACTCTGCTCGGGCAGTGGGTTTCAACCAACTCGACGGGTGATGACCTTCTGCTTTTTGTAGGCTTGATGGGCGGCACCCTGGTGCTTTGGTGCTCCGGTCTGATGATCAGCTACGCAAGCTCCGTTCGGGCCTTTCGAGCCCGGCATGCCGCGTTGGGCAAGACCACGGAGTCAGAGACCGCGAAGATCGACGTGGTCGACGAATTTCTCGAGGAACCCAGCCTGGCTGAGCAAGCCAGACCTCTACTTCGCCCTATGGCTGAGCCGCCAACCAGCTCTTGACCCACGCCGCACTCGCATCGTCAGGCGCCAACTCCACGTACTTGCGGCCGTGGGTCTTGGCGCCAGCGATGTCGCCCAGCTCTCGGTAGGCGTTGTGCAGCGCCAGGTGGACGTCCGGCGAATCAGGCTGCAGCTCAGAGGCCTGCTGATAGTGCGGCAAGGCCTCTGAATAGGCCCCCCGTTCCATGTCCACAGTGCCCAAGCCGATGTGCGCTGTCAGCAGCTTGGGGTCCATCTGAGTGGCGCGCTGGTAGTTGGTCTCCGCCGTATCCAGGTCCCCGCCCATCACGGCCAGGCTGCCCAGGCCCACCCATGGGCTTGCTGATGCGGGCTCCTTGATCGCGAGCCCCTGGTAGATCTTCTCGGCCGCAGCCAGATCCCCCGCGGCGACGGCTTCTACTGCCAGTCCGTAGTCTGCCTCGTAGTCCGAGTACCCACCAGGAATGGCGGTGGCACCCTCGTCGTTCAGGACCTCTCGACCGTCCTCATTTGAGCCGCTGCAGGCCAACAAGAAGGAGAGGAGAATCACTTGGGCTCGCAGGTGCTGCTGTAGTGATGGCATTGGCCCATGGAGCTGTGGGCGCAGCTCTTGTAGGTCTGGGTAGAGACCTCGTACATGCAGTCGTCCGCAGGCTCGCAGCTAGCGCCGTAGTGATGGCACTGACCCATGGAGCTGTGTGCGCAGGTCTTGTAGATGCCGTCGCTGGGGTCCAGCATGCAGTCCCCGGTGGGCTCGCAGGTGCTGGAGTAGTGGTGGCACTGCCCCATGGATGCGTGGGCGCAAGACTTGTAGGTCTTGGTAGAGGCCTCAAACATGCAGGGCCCAGCCGAGGCCATGGCGGGTTCGACGGGAGAGAGGCAAGCGATGAGCAGTAGGAGCATGGCTACAGGTTAGCCCCGTGGGCGCTTACTTGAAAGCAAAGCGCGCATAGGCCAGCTCGCTTGCCCCAAACCACTGAAACAAGTCCCCGCGCGCCTTCTTCCAGTGCTCGAACACTTTTCGGTAGCCGGGGTCTGCGGCCGCCAGATCCTCCAAGAGCTGCACACTGGCCTCGCTGGCGGCGCTCATCACATCCTCTGGAAAGGGGGAGAGCTGCACCCCAGCGTCCAGAAGGCGGCGCAGGGCAGGAGGATTCCTCATGTCGTACTTGGCCTGCATCCTGACCGAGGCCTCCAGGCAAGCGCTGCGGAAGATCTCCTTGTAGGCCGCCGGCAGGGCGCTCCAGGCGGCCTCGCCCACGTAGAAGCTCAGGTTGGGACCGGGCTCCCACCAGCCGGGGTACTGGTAGTGGATGGCGGCTTTGTAGAAGCCCAGCTTCTCATCGTCGTAGGGGCCGACCCATTCGGTTGCGTCGATGGCACCGCGCTCCAGGGCGGTGAAGATGTCCCCGCCGGCGATGTTCTGCACGCTCACGCCCAGGCTGGACATGACCTTGCCGCCCAGGCCGGGAATGCGCATCTTCAGGCCGCTCAGATCGGACACGCCACTCAGGGGCTTCTTGAACCAGCCACCCATCTGCACGCCGGTGTTTCCGCTGGAGAAGGTGCGCACACCAAAGTCGGCGAAGAGCGGCGCCATCAGCTCCTGCCCGCCACCCTCGATCAACCAGGCCATCTTCTGGCGCGCGCTCATGCCAAAGGGCACACAGGCGTCAAAGGCTAGGGCTGGATTCTTGCCGATGTAGTAATAGCTGGCGCTCTGGCCGACGGGCACCGTGCCTGCGCTCACGGCGTCCAGGACCTGGAGACCGGGGACCAGCTCGCCGGCGGGGTAGGGGCGGATCTCAAAGTAGCCGTCGCTCATGGCGCTGACTCGGGCCGCCAGGTCCTCGCAGGCCCCATAGAGGGTGTCCAGAGAGCGAGGGAAGGAGCTGGCCAAACGCCAGACCACGCGCTGTCCAGTGGCAGCCGTGCCCACACCTTGAGAGCGGTCTCGCGGCTGAGGTCCATCGCAGCCCGCCAAGCCAGCGGCCAAGCCGACACCCAATCCAGAGGTGAGAAAGTCTCTGCGCTTCATGCCCGCTCCTTGAGGCTCTGTTCTACCGCGCGGCGTGGATCTGCGGTGTGGATGGATGCTGTGGCCCTGCTTGGCCATTAGCTTGGACAGATGCCTCTCTCTGCCCTGCTCCTGGCGCAACAGCTGCCTCCGATAGCGCTTCCGGCTGCTGCGAGTCCGCAGTCCCTGGAGCGGGCAGATGTGGACCACGTGTTGGTGATCACGCTGGCCTACCTGCAGATGGACAGCCAGCCGCTGATTCCCATTGAACAAGGCAGTATTCCCTTGTCGGGCCGCCCTGGGTTGGAAATGGCGCTCAAGGTACCAACCCTCCCGGATGGTTCATGCCCAGAGCAGGCCACGCTGCTTGTGGTCGCCGACCGACGGGTGCCGAGCTTCACCACGCAAATCTTGGCGGAGGAACTGAAGGGGAGCTGTTTCTCAGCCACTTGGATGCTGGTGGACGCGGAGCTCCCGGGCGCTGCATTGGCGCTCCCAAAGGCCTCGGAGCCGCTGACCCTTCAAGACACCCTGAGGGTTGTGCCACTCAGCGACGAAGAGACGGGGCTCTACAGCCTGGTCTTGGGCCCCCAAGGCGACACCTTGTTTGGCGGACTGCCCGGTCCCAAGGCGCCGGGTCCACCCTCCGCTCACTATGTTCCTCTGGCTGCAGAGCCCCTCATTCTGGGGCGCATGGACTCCGAGGCGGTGGGTCTTGCGCTTGGAGAGCAAGAGGCCGCCCTCCAAGACTGTGCCAACCAGGCCCCAGCGGCGGGCCAGGTCTTGATGAAGCTCACGGTGGGTGCAGACGGCGCAGTCTCGGAGGTGAGCGTGGAGAGCGGAATGCAGGCCCCCGCGGCGGAGACCTGCATCGTAGATGTGCTCAAGGGCCTGCGTTTGCCAGTGACCGAACAGGGGGGCACCGTGGTCTTGCCCTTGACCCTCAGTCCCCAGCCTTAGCGCTTCCGGCGGCCCAGAACGGCCGCCAGGCTCAGTCCCAGGGCCAGCAGCCAGCCCTTGTGCGGAGGCATGGTGCTGCAGCCCGTGAGCACCTCTGGTTCGCGGTCGCTGGACACATTGGCCTCGTTCTCGGGGGCCCCTTCCCTGACCGTGTCTGGGACCAGCTCTGGGACCTGGAACTGGGTGACCGCCAGGGTCGCGATTTCTAGCTCCATGGCCTCCTCCCCTTCAACCGTAAAGGTCAGGGCGCTGACCTGTGACCAGAGCCCGCTGTTCGCTGCGGGGAAGGCGGAGACTGGCAGGGCGACCCAGGCACCATCGGGCTCGGCGGCCAAGGTCACGCAGCTGTGGTCTTGGGCCGCTGCGGACTCGGCGCAGACCTTGTAGTCCTGCGCGCTGTGCGTCCAAAAGAGCAGGCTCTGGGCAGCAGAGAAGTCCTTTGGGGTCCCGCCCATGTGACGGGCCAGGCTCATCCAGGGGCTGTCCTGGGTGCTGCCGATGGCGCATCCAAAGAGCCGGTCGACCCGCACGTGCTCGGGATCGATATCCAGACCGTCGGCGAACTTGGCGAAGTTGTCCCAGTCCACAGCACAGCCCTGGGTCTCGAAGTACTCCACGCTGCCTTTGCCGGAGAACAGGCCTTCGTGCAGCACGGTCCAGCTGCCATCGAAGACCCAGGTGCGGTCCTCGATGCCGTCGGGGCCGACAAGGGTCAAGCTGGCCTCTGCGAAGGGGGCAAAGCGCGGGGCAAAGCGTGCGCTGCTGTTTGGTGCGACGACACCGAGCCACTGCTCCAGCTCACCGGCGTCGTCGGAGACCAGGGCGAAGAGGTCCAGCGGAACGTCGCTGGTGTTCTGGGCCAGCAGGTCCATGCGACCGCCCAGAGTCTGGGTGGCCCGAATCACGCCCCGAGGGGCCTTGCTCTGCGCATCCCAGATGACTGGCTGGCTCTCGTTTAGGGCGTTCAGTGTCTCTTCGGCGAGCATCAGCGCATCCGCTTCTACGGTGGCCCAGACCTGGAGCGTCAGCACCCGCTGGTCCAGGGTGGGCACCGAGAAGTCCTCGGGAACCCAGCCGGACTCGGCCACCCAGTGGTCTCCTTGGTCGAAGAGCATCAAGGTCAGCGCGCTCTCTCGCTCGCCGGTGGGGAAGCGGTGAGTGGCGACAATCGCTTGGCCGTGCTGGCCCATTGGGGCCGCGCTTGGAGGCTGAAGGACGGCGCCCTTGACCCGGTCACAGGTCGGCTTTGTGTGGCTGTAGCGCTCGCCCCAAGTCTCCAGGAGAATCACCGAGCCCAAGATGCGGCCTTCGTATTCGTAGTCCCAGCCGCGCAGGTCCGTGGCGTTGGTCAGCGTGAGCAGATCGGTGGGCGTGCGCTCGATGGGCACGCTGTCCATGGGGCCGCTCGCTGGCGCAATGTCCATGTCGGAGTCCCCCAGGCTGGTCGGCATGACCTGGGTGATGTCCAGGGCAGTGCGTTGATGAACCATCGCCCGCTGTGCCAAGGCCTCTGCCAGACCGCGGGTGGCCTCCAGGCCGCCGGAGCCTGTGGAGGAGGCGCCGCCACCGTACTCGGTGCCGTCATCCACCCCATCGCCGTTCGTGTCCGCCACGTCTGGGTCGCTGCCGTACCAGCAGAGCTCTTCGTAGTCGGAGAGGCCGTCTCCGTCGCTGTCCACGCTGCTGTCTGCGGAGCTGAACTCGATGGTGAAGGTCGTTTCCGCGTCCAGCCAGGTGTAGGTGTCCAAGTAGGCGTTGTTCCCCTTGCCGTTGTAGACCCAGGCCCCCCAGGCGCGGGCGTTGACGTTGGCTGCGGCTGCATCTGTGTAGGGCTCGCTCGAGATGCCGGACTCCCCTGAGGACTCCAGACTGGTTTGGCCATCCGTCATGGTGATGGCGTTGCTCTGCACGGCCGAGTCATCCCAGTACATCTCGAGCGGCGTGCGGTTGTAGCTGCTGTCCAACTCGTAGAGGCGGAAGCCTTCAAAGCTCGTCTCGATGTCGTAGGCCACGTAGTGAAACTCACCGCCGTGGACCTCCAGCGTACAGTCGTAGATCCCCAGCGGCACCGTCGCGCCGTTGTTGTCCAGTCCGTCCCAGCCCACGGTGTTCCAGCCGCTGGTGGAGCTCCCAATCAGCAACAAGTCGCTGCTGCCACCGGTTCGGCTGAAGCTCCCATCTTGGTCCAGGTCACACTGGATTTGGTAGGTGCCGACGCGGTCGCTCTCGAAGAAGAAGGCCAGCCCGCTCACGCCACTGTCGATCTGGTCACACTCGGTCAGGCTGCCGTCCACCACCGAGGTCTGTGCGCCGCCGTTGAGCCAAAAGCCCTCGGCCATCGGGGCGACGCTCTGGTAGTCCGCCTCGCTGGGTGGGTTCAAGTAGATCTGGAACTCGGGGTTCATCACCCCGTCGCTCTTGGAGACCGACTTGCCGCCGTTGTCTCCGTCCACGCCGTAGCGGTTCGCAGCGATGTTGTAGACGTAGCCGCTCAGCCCGTTGGTCTGCATCTCGAGCACTGCCGTGCTGCCCGTTCCGTCCGGGATGGCCGCGTAGAAGGAGCCCGAGACCGCACGGGCGCTGGCATAGGAGCCAGCGTTGAACTGCCAGTTGCTCGACCAGAGGCGGCCCCCGCTGTCGATGGCGCTGTTTACGGCGACGTCCCAGCCGGTGCTGATGCTCTGGCTGCTGCCAATCTCAAGCTTGTAGGACCCATCTCCACCGCTGGCCGGGATGGTGTCTCCGGAGGCATAGCTGCCCATGCTGCTGCCGGAGGGGTCTGAGACCGTGACGCTGCCGGTACCGGTCCAGGTGATGCTCTCCACCGTGCTGTCCAAGATGTCGACCTGCACCACGGTGCCAGAGCGAAGTGCTTGGTACACCCCCAGCTCGGTCGTCCCCTCGGCGAGCGCCAGATTGGGGGCCATGAGCAACAGGGTCAGTAGGGTCAGGGATTTTGGGTGGGTCATGGGGCTCGCTCCGGGTTGCCCCAAGGGAGATGCAATGCCCGTGCCGCGCTCAGAGGGGGGGGGGTGTTCCACCTTGGTACGACTTTGCCCAGGGGGTGTGCCGTTGTGGCACAAGTGGGTCAGAGTCCCCCCCCCAAATGGGTTGGCAAGGCGCTTGCATTCAGGGGTTGCATCCTCCTGGAGTCCCACATGCGCATTGCCCTCGACGAAGACCACCACGTCCACTCCACCGTCTCAGACGGCCGAACCACCTTTGCCGAGAACATTGCCGCCGCAGAGGCCCTCAACCTCAAGCGCTTGGGCTGCGTGGAGCACGTCCGGGAAGACACGCTGTGGGTCGGCTTCTACCTGGACCAACTCCGGGCCCTTCAGCAGACCACCCAGGTAGAGCTCATTGTTGGCGTAGAGACGCGCATCAATGATGAGAGGGGTCGTTTGTGCTTGCCCAAGGAATTGCCCCCCATAGACCGGGTCTACATCGCGGACCACCGACTCCCCATTCGCGACCAGGCCCTCACCCTGGGCCAGGCGCGCGCTGCACTGGCCGACGGAAGCCTGACGGAGAGGCGCGTGATCGAGGCCCTGATGGTCTCCACCGAGCGCGCGCTGAAGCGCTGTCCCGGGGCGGTCATCGCCCATCTCTGCAGCTTCTTGCCCAAGGTCGGTCTGAGCGAGCGCGCCATCGGTCACGGCGCGGTCTACCGCTTGGCTCAGGTCGCCAAACAGACGGGGGCCATTCTGGAAGTGGATGAGCGCTGGGCCTGTCCCTCCGTCTCCGTGGTTGGCGTCTTCTTGAACGCGGGCGTACCCGTGGTCGCCAGCTCGGACGCGCACCACGCCAAGGATATTGGCCAATACACCTACGTCACCCAGCTGGCCCAGGCCTTTGAGCGCGGGAGCTATGAGCGGCAAGATGCGGGGACGGCATGTTTGTCCTCCTGCTGAGCAGCTTGGCGGGAGCGGCTCCTGCCGACGAGGCCTTCTTTCAACGCGATGGCTCTGCGTTGCAGCAGTTGACCGTGGGGGAGGAGGCGGACCTGGCGTGGTTCTACCTGGGGCTGATGGCGCGTGAGGTGGGGGAGCTGGAGGAGGCCGAGGCCTGTTTCCGGGCTGCGACGGCCGGCGATTCTCCAGCCGCTTGGTTCGAGCTGGGGGTGACGCTGAGCTGGATGGAACGCAGCGAGGAGGCCTTGGCCGCCGTGGAACAGGCGCTGGCCTTGGACCCGGAGTTGGCCGGGGCCCGTCTGATGCAGGCGCGGCTTCTGGGGTGGCAGTCTCGCTTCGCCAGCGCGGGTCTTCTCATGGATGAGTTGATCCAGGATGCGCCGGATCAAGCAGAGCTTTGGGCGGCGAGAGGAAGCTTGAACCTGGCCAAGGGTGCCCCCAAGGCTGCGCGGTCGGACTTTGAGCAGGCCCTGAAGCTGGATCCCTCCACCAGCGAGGCCAAACGAGGCCTGGAGACTCTGGCTGGGATGCACCGCGGCACCGCCCGTGTCGGCCTGGAAGGCTGGAGCAGTGCGGGCGGAAAGGGGGCCGGTGCTTTGGCGTCGGTGGCCCATAAGCCGCGCTCCCGAGTGGGCCTGCAGGCCGAATGGCGCATGGGGGTCAGCCCGCAGTTGGGGAGCTCGAACGCCGAGCGGCCCATCCACACAGGCGGTGTGGGTGCGCGCCTCTCACAGGGCCCCTGGGTCCTTGGGGCTGGGATACAGGCCCGAGGCGGCACCCCGTGGATCGGTGCGCCGCTCAGCCTGGGACGGGAGGTGGGAGAGGGCAACTGGGAGTTGAGCTGGACCCCGGGGCGCACCAAGGACGCCCTGGACCACCGGGCGGGCCTGGCTTGGTCTCGTCCGCTGGCCCATGAGAGTTGGACCCGGGTGCAAGTCAGCGGGTCTTGGGGGCCCAGCGGGGTGGGGACCGGCCTGGCGCTGAGCGGTGGGAGCGCCGTGGGCAACACCGCGCTCCGTGTGGACCTGGCCACGCTGCACGATGCGCAGGGGTGGCTGCATGTCGCCGCTGTGGGTTGGACCGTGCCCCTGAGTGAGGGACACGCTCTGTCCACCAGTGTCCAAGGCATGACCGGGCGCTTCAGCCTGCTGCAGGCCGGTGTGGCGTGGCAGGTCGACCTGCCCTGAGGGGCAGGGCCCGGATGGGGCACTCCGCTGGGTAGGGTGCAGCGCCAGAGGCAGAAGCGCCCCTCAGCTATGGAGCTGAGGGGCGCGCTCTTTGCCAGGCTCCCGAGCCCGGGGGCTCAGGCCACCTCGATGTCCTCCATCACGGTGGACTCCTGCTTCTTGGTGCTTCGGTAGACCCACAGGCCACCCATGAAGGCGACCAGAAGGAGCAAGGCCAACATGGCTTGGTCGACTCGGGAGAGCCTGGCCTCGTTTGTGGAGACGCTCTGGTCCATCTCTGCAAGGGAGGCTTGGTCGGCGCGGGCCAAGGTCAGCGTGGGCTCAGCGTCCTCCTCCAAACTCACCCACGCCTCTCCGTCCCAGACGGTCTGGTGTCCGACCAAGGCGGAGAAGGGGGGTGGGTTCTCAGGAACGCGCGCTGTGCGGGGCAAATAGAGGGACAGAGTTTGGCAGTCGCCTTGCGCGCAGTCGCTGGCTTGCAGGGCCGGGTAGCCGCGGCTGGCGCTCAGAGGCAGCTCGGCGGTCCCCTCTGGGTCCTTCCAGGCTGGGGCACCGGAGATCCAGGAGGCCAGGGGGTCTCGCACCGTCGCCACCCGGGGCTCAATGCAGGGGCCTTCACACGCGGAGCTCTGGGAGAGCAAGTCGCGCTTCATGGGAAGGGCGCCCAGGAGCTCGCCGGTCAGCTGCCACTGGGACCAGGTGAGCTCTGGGTTGAAACGCAGGGTCGCTGGGGTGTCCTGTGTCGCGCGCTCAAAGCCGCTCAAGCCTTCGAAGTGTGGCTCGTCCAGGGCCAGCAGCACGGCGCTCTCGGGGGCGACCTCGATCCAGTTGTGCTTGGGGTCGATGGCGTGGCAGTTCTCGTTCTCTGGGTCCAGCTGCAGCTCCAGGCGCAGATCCCAGAGAGCGTCAGCCCAGGCGTACTCGGGAAGTCGGGCGATCAAGCGCTGCTCGCCGCCGCGCAGCTTCCAGGTCTCGATGGGCCGGTCGCCGAGCCAGAGGCTTGCGGTGCTGCTGGACTCCAGGTCAATGCCCTTGGGCAGCTTGACGCGCAGGTCCACAACCGGGGCCTCGGTGACTTGAGTGGTCGCCGGCCGTCCAAAGGGAAGGCGCAGAGTGTGGCTGCCTTCTCCGACAAAGACCGCGCCCCGTTCCAGACCCAAGTCGCCCAGGGTGCTTGGGGGTGTGCTGTTTCCGGGGGCTTCTAGATGACTGAGCGCGGGCAGCGGGCCCAGGACACAGGGCAACTCGGTGCACCGTGCGAGCAGCTCAGGGGTCAGCGCGCTCAGGGCTTGGGACCAGAGCTCGGGGCGGAGGGTCAGTACGCGGAGGGTGTCGTCCACCCGGTCCACGACAACTTGGGCGTCTGCTGTGGTGCGCAGTATCTCCAAGCCTGCGGCCCACTGTGGGTCTTCCTCCGCCAGGACACTGGCCTGCATCAGGTGAATCGCGGGACTGCCGGGCTCCAGGGTGGTCTCCAGGCCCCAGCCTTGCAGCAGGCGTTGGGTAGAGAGGAGGGCAGCGACGCCCGCCTCGGTTGGCACCACGGGAAGGACCAAGCTCACCGGCTCGTCCTGGGTTTGCCAGTCTTCTATGAGCGAGGTCAGGCGTGTGCTTCCGGTCGGTGCCTGCCAGGACAGAGCGCTGCTCGGGTCCACCCGCAACCAGGCGCTCTCGGCGCCCCGGTCCAGACAAGGGTCTTGGTCGGTCCAGAGATTGGTCGTGAGGGTCAGGGTGTGAAAACCCGCCTCCAAAGCAGGGAGTTCCAGGTCCATGTGCCCATGTGTTCCACTCTGGTACACCGCGGCCAAAGAGGTGGTCCGCACTGGCACACCGTCCATGGACACCGTGAACCAACTCTCATCGGCCTCGAGCCTCTCCGAGCCGCTCAGATCGAGCGCGAGGGTCACTGGGCCCTCGCTTGGGCCGGTCAAACTCACGCTGTGTTCCGCCTGTAGTCCACGAAAGACCAGGGTTTCTGGGGAGAGTTCTTGTTCAGCGGCCAGGGCTGCTGAGAGCAGCATGAGGAAAGCCATTTGTGTCTCCAGTTGCCCAGCTCATTGCAACGGCCGTGCCGGCACGGGGCTTGCAATCCAGCCCGGTAGGAGAAGTCCATGTCCAGAGAGAAGGAAGTTCGAGATCTGCGGGAGCTGCTCCGCGCCCGCCGCCAACAAGGCCGCTTTCTGAAAGGGGTCGCCGGACTTGGACTGCTCATCTGCAGCCTGGCCGGCTTGGCGCTTCTCCTGCACATCAACCACAGCTGGTTCGCAGCCCCATGAGTCAACCAAGCCCATGAGTCAAGAAACACCACCGACCGGAGAGCTTCTGCCCTTTCCGGGGCAGGTCCTGCCGCCCGAAGCACCTCAGCTCAAGCCCCCCTTGGACGAGGCGGCCTTGGAAGACCAAGCCTTCCGCCTGCGTCTTGAGCTGGACATGGAGCACGAGCGCCTGCTACTGCTGCGGGTGTGTCTGGTCATGGAGCTACTGGGAGCGCTGCTGCTCCTCCGGACGTGGCTGCTGGCCTAAAAGCCCAGGGTGTGCCATGAAAATGAGCGGCGACTACATGCGCGAGACCGTCGCATGGATGGAGAAGCAGGGCTTCGTCTCTCGTCCCTCCCACGACCGCGTTGAGTCTCCCCAAGGCGTGCTGCTCTTCGAGCGGGACACGTGGGAGCTGAGCCGTGGGGACGAGCGCTTCTCATTGGAGTCGCTCAACTACCCCGACGGCCGCGAGGCCTGGTTCTTGGCCATCGAGAGCTTCCATGGCTTGCGCTGCAACAGCTACCCACTGGACTCCTGGAAGCACCGAGACCTGTGGGTGGAGTTCAAGTTCCAGCAGGACGCAGAGAGCGGCCTGGGCCTGACCTTCACGCTGGATGCGCTCAGCTCACCTTCCCCGTCTTGACCGTCTTGTCCCAGGTGCGCGCGGCGCCTTGCCACTCCTTGATGTAGGAGGCGAAGGTCACCGCGCAGAGGAAGGGGCCGTAGCCAGCGACGAGCAGGAGCACACTGGAGGTGCGCTGCCAGCCGGCCTTCTCGACCTCCTTTGCGCTCCAGGCCACCAGCATCGAGAGGCTGTTCCAGCTGTAGAGCAGGAGCACGCTGCAGATGGAGACCCAGCTCTCTGAGCGCAGGCCAAGGGCGGCGCTGAGCGCGTCCGCCAAGCCGGGCACCAGCGAGAAGACGATGACGCTGAGGCTGACCAGTCCTGGGAAGAGGAAGCCTTCAGCCCAGCTCTTCACGGCGCTCTCTGCGTCCACCACAAAGCTGGTCAAGGTGACCTGCATGTAGACCAGGGCCGCGGAGATCCAGAAGAGCTGAAAGAGCGTCCAGCTCAGCTCCTTGTCGATGAGGTAGAGCACCAGCAGGCCGGTGGTGGCGGTGATCTGGAAGACCGGCATCAAGAAGATGGAGAACCAGAGGGCGGCCATGGACGGTGAGCCCAGGGTGGGGTGGGCGCGTTTGTTGAACCAGAGGCGCCTGAAGACCTGGGTGATCTGTACGTTTCCCCTGGCCCAGCGCAGGCGCTGCTTCCAGAGCATGTCCAAGTCGCAGGGCTCCTCAGCGTAGACGATGGCGTTGGGCTCGAAGATGGCCTTGCGGCCCTTGAGCTGGGTCCGGAAGGTCGTGAAGGTGTCTTCGGCCAGGGTGTCGTCGAAGATCTTGCCGCCGATGTCCATCAGGTTCTCTCGGCTGTGGAGCTGGGCTCCGCCGGAGAGACATGCCAGAAAACCCAGGACGTTCTGGGCCCGTCGGCTGGCGCCGGTCGCTGTGATGTACTCGAAGGTGATGAAGCGCTGAATCAAGTTGGGGTCCGCAGAGCCCTCCTTGATGTAGGCGGTCACGGCGCCGATCTCGGGGTCAACCAGGTGCCTGGCCATCTGGCGCAGGCTGTCCCGGGTGTAGATCACGTCGGCGTCCATGATCAGGACGGCCTGGGTCCACTCTGATTTCCAGAGGGTGTCCAGGCCGTAGTTTAGGGTGTGTGCCTTGCCCTCGCCTCCCGCGACGCGCCGAATGTGGATGACATTGTCGGGGTAGCACTTGGCTTTTTCGATGACGATGTGGGGCGTCTCGTCGCTGCTGCCGTCATCGATGACGTAGATGCGAAGGCGGTCGAGGGGGTAGTCCAGAGACATGAGGCGCTCGATGGTCACGGCGACCACAGCGTCCTCGTTCCAGGCCGGAATCAAGATGCTGACCCGAGGCAGGTCTTGGCCAGCGCGCTCCAAGTGGGTGCGGAAGAGGGAGACCGCGACCAGCAAGAACTGGTACAGGCCGGTGAACACCGGCAGGGTGGCCAGGAGCACCAAGCAGGTGAACAGGCCGATCGCCCCCAAGCGCAGGACTTCCATCGGCTAGGCCACGCGGTGTTGACGCAGGCTCGCCGAAGCCTTGGGGACCCGATCAAAGGCACCAGGGGCCACGATGATCTCCTGCCAGCGCCGCACGATGGCGATCTCCTCGAAGGGAGCGATGGCAGGGAGCTGCTCGCCCATCAGGGAGGCTGTTGAGAGCCGGGGCATGTCCACGCCGGCCGCCACAGTCAGAGGCATGGTGCCTGGAAAGCGCGGGTTGACCTCGAGCAGCATGGGCCGTCCATCCGCCCGTCGGCGCCACTGGATGTTGCCCACGAAGCGGAGACCGATGACCCGTGCGACGCGCTCGCTCAAGTCCATCAGCTCCTCGTCCCGAACGGTGCGGGCTGTGACCGCCACGCCGGAGTCCACCTTCATGCGCAGGCGGGGAACGGCAGCCTTGAAGTGACCCTCGGCGTCGACGAGGACGTCGACCGAGTACTCATCGCCGGGCAGGTACTCCTGGATCAGCATGGTGCCGTCCCGGGGCTGATCCATCCAGTCGGCCAAGGTGTGCACGATCTTGAAGCCGCGTCCGCCTGCGCCTTCTCGCGGTTTGACGATGCAGGGCAGGGGAATGGTGCTCAGATCGAGCCCTTCGGTGAGCACTGCGCTTTGGGGGACGGGGAGCTGCGGCCCGCAGGCTTGCATCAACAGCCACTTGTCCAGGCAGAGCTCCAGGCAGCCTTGGGGCGCCAGAAGCAGCTTCACGCCAGCAGCCTCAAACTCGGAGCGGCGCTCGGAGATGGGGAGGAGCTCCATGTCCACGGTGGGGACCAGGATGTCGATTTGCTCCCGCTCGCAGAGCTCGAGGATGGCCTGCACGTAGTTGGCGGCTGCGGCTGGCGGAATCAAGAAGCGCTTGCTTGGGCCGACCATGTACAGGCCGGTCGCGTTGGGATCCATGTCCGCTGCGAACAGGGAAAACTGAGGACCCTGCATGGCTTGGAGGTAGGAGATTGCGGCAGCGCCGCCAGCACCGGTGACGAGGATTCGAGTACGCATTGTAGAACTCCAGTGGGGTTGCTGGAGTGTTGTGCAAGGGGGGTGCCAAGGCGGGAATGCGCTTGTCGTACGGGTCCTTGTGCGAGTGAACCACTTGGGTGTGCCACCGCGGTACAGGCCTGCTCCACCGTGGCGCACAATCGGCCTTCAAGGGGCACTTGGGCTTGGCATCGGGCTTGCATCTTCCCAAGCAAGATGGCTCAGGAGCCCCAATGACCACCACCGCTGCCCGCATCCTCTTGGTAGAAGACGATCCCTCGTACAGCCGCTTGGTGCAGTACTGGCTGCGCGCTGCAGGCCATGAAGTCCGCTTGGCGAGCACTGGGCCAGAGGGCGCTGCCTTGGCCCGTCAAGGTGGCTGGGACCTGGTGCTCTCCGACGTAGATATGCCCGGCTGCAGCGGCTTTGTGGTGTTGGGGGAGAGCAAGCGCGCCCACCCCAAGGTCAGCGCCATCCTGATGACCGCCCACGAGGAGGTGTCCCTGGCCAGCACGGCGGTGGACTGGGGGGTGGACGCCTACATGGTCAAACCCATCTCACGCCCCAAGCTGATGGAGCGCGTCGAGCAGCTCTTGACCCGCCAGCGCCTCGAGGCCACCCCTGCCCGGGTGATTCTGGCCATTGGTGCCCATCCAGACGACATCGAGATTGGCTGTGGCGGCACTCTGTTGGCCCACCGAGCCGCGGGTGATGAGATCGTGTTGCTGACCCTGTCCAGAGGAGCCTGCGGCGGGCAGCGTGATGTGCGCGTGGAGGAGGCACGCCAGGCGGCATCCAAGCTGGGTGGAACACTGGTCTTCGGCGATCTGCCGGACACCAGCATTCAGGTGGACCGCAGCAGCATTGCCTTGATCGAGGATGTGGTCCGCCGCTGCAAGCCCTCCGTGATCTACACCCACAGCCAGAACGACCTACATCAAGACCACCGTGCTGTACACGAGGCCACCTTGATCGCTGCACGGCAAGTGCCCACGATGCTCTGCTACCAAGCCCCATCGACCAACATCGAGTTCTGCCCCCGTCGCTTCGAAGATGTAGGGGCCCACCTGCAAGGCAAGCTGGAGCTCTTGGCCTGCTACAGGTCTCAAGAGGCGCGCAGCTATCTGGCCCCCGACATGATCCAAGCCACCGCCCGCTATTGGGGCCGCTTCGCGGGCTTCTCCAGCGTCGAGCCTTTTGAGGTGCTACGGGCAGCCGGCATGGCCTCGGCGGCCAGCTGAGCCTCCGCCCGCTCAGTCGGTGAACTCCACTTGCACGGTGGAGAGGTAGAGCGCCAGCGCCTGGGTGCTCTCGTGCACCGCCTCCAACTCACTGGCCTTGGCCTGTGTCTCGATCTGGCCTCCCAAGCGGCTGATCTCGTCAAAGCCATAGGAGCTGCCGTTCCCCTTCATGGAGTGGCCTATGCGCTGGATGGTGGGCCAGTCTTGAATCCCCAGGGCCTGGCTTAGGTTTTGGACGTCCTGGACGCGATCCTCCAAGAAGGCCGGGATCAAGGCTTCGAGATCCCGGTCAACCTGCACGGTGGCCGGCGTGGACTGGACATCCTCGGTGCGCTCGCTGGGGAACCAAGTCTCCATCGCCTCCCAGATGGTGTCTCGTCGAACGGGTTTTGTGATCACCTGATCAAAGCCGGCCTCCAAGAGCTCCTGGTGGAGGGCCGGCTCGCTGTGGCCGGTGAGGGCCAGCACTGGGAGCTTCAGGCCTTGTGCCCGCAGCTGTTTCAAGGCGTTTTGGCCGCCCATTCCCGGCATCTCGATGTCCATGAGCACCAGGCTCACCGGGTAGCTCTTGAGTGCCTCCAAGGCCTCTTCCCCTGTGCTGGCGGAGAAGACGCGGTGTCCTGCGCCCTTGAGGTAGTGGGCCAACAGCCGCTGGATATCGGGACTGTCGTCGACCACGAGTGTTCGACCAGGGCGGCTTACAGTGCGCTGCATGGCTTCGAGCAGCTGTTCGCGCTGCACGGGCTTGGTCACGAAGCCCTGGAGCCCAAGGGCCAAGGCGCGGTCGCGCACTTCGACGGTTGCGTGGGCCGTAAAGGCCAGGATGCGGGTCTCTTCTTGGCCCAGTCTGGCCTCGTTCTGCCAAATGGCTGCAGATGCGGTCAGGCCGTCCATGCCGGGCATGTGGAGATCCATGAGCACCAGATCGAAGCGCTCCTTCCCCGTCAGACTCACACCTTCAGCGCCACTCTTGGCCAAGGCAACGCTGTGACCGGCCGCCTCCAGGAGGCCTTGGGCTACGGCCCGATTGTCTGCGTTGTCGTCGACGAGCAAGACCCGGAGAGCGGTCTGTTTCTCCTGTGGGCCCGCCTCGGTGGTGGCCATGGGGAGCGCTCGACCGCATACGCGCAACATGGCGGTCCGAAGCCGTTGCCAGGCAACCGGCCGAAAGACACGGCCCACCTTCTCGGAGGCAATCAGCTTGAGGCGGGCGCCCGTGGCGGGGGAGATGTGCAGGAGGGGCAGGCCGCTGGCCAGGGCAAAGCGCAGCTGGGCACCGGTGGCGGAGTCTTCGAGCAAGAGCAGCTCTGGCTTGATCTTCGCCAGGTCGGGGGGGGCTTGACCGGCGTGCCAGCACGGCAGGCTCAGGCCCAGGATGCTCTGGATGTGTCGCACCTCATAGGGCGCCTCGCCGACCAGAAGCAGAGCGGGCAAGTCCTGTGTTGCATCGAGCAAGAGCTGTTCGGACTTGTCGTGGTAGTCGGTGATTTGAATGGGCACCACGGCGGTGAAGCGGCTGCCTTCTCCGGGAGAGCTGTCCAAGGTCAGGCTGCCACCCATCAGCTCGACCAAGTGCTGGGTGATGTGCAGGCCCAAGCCTGTTCCGCCGCGCACGCCCTCTTTGACCTGGGCGTACTTCTGGAAGACCCGCTGCTGCTCATGGGCTGGAATGCCCACTCCGCTGTCCCGAACCTCCATCTTTAGGGCGCTCTTGCCCTTGAACTGTCGCTGGGTCAGGCGGATCTCCACGCCACCCTGGTCGGTGTATTTGACGGCGTTGGCGACCAGGTTGGCCAGGATCTGGCGAAGGCGGACCGGGTCCCCCTCAATGTGGGCCGGGACCGAGGGACCGATGGTGCAGATCAGGCTGATTCCCTGACCGGCAGCGCGGGAGGCGAAGCTCTCAGCGATCTCTTCAGCCAGGGCTCGGGGAGCGACGGGGAGGTGGTTGAGGCTGACCTCTCCCGACTCGATTCGGGCCATGTCCAGCACATCGTTGATGAGGTACAAGAGCGCGTTTGCGTTGGTGTGTACCCCTCGGAGCCAAGCGCGCTGGGAGTCTTCCAGGGGGGTGTCGAGCAGCAGCTCGCTCATGCCCAACACGGAGTTGAGGGGGGTGCGGATCTCGTGGCTCATGCGGGCCAGGAACTCGCTCTTGGCCTGGTTGGCCGCTCGGGCGCTGGCCACCGCCTCTTGGAGCGCTCCCTGGCTGCGACGTCGTTCGGTAATGTCGGTGTATTGCCAGAGGTGGCCACCCCTCTCCCCGGCCAAGAGTACCGGCGTGTAGCTCCGCTCGAAGCTGCGCCCATCGGCCAACTCCACCAGCTCAGCCATGCGCGGCTCGGCCTCGTTCAGGGCCACCCGGACCCCGTATAGGAAGCGTTCAGGTTGGGCGAAATGCAGCTTGAAGCTCTGAGCCAGGGCTGCACAGTCGGCGCCCACCATTTCCTCGGGGCCCACCGGAATGTTGAAGAGCTCGCAGAGGGACTGGTTCACCAGCACGATGTGGCGGTTCTCGTCTTCGAGCAGGATGCCCGCTGGGCTGCTTGAGATCAGCGTCGCCATGCGGTTGCTCGAGTGGAGCAAGGCTTGGGCCGCGTGGACCCGCTCCGTGATGTCCGTGAAGTAGAGGTTGATGTACCCGGACTCGTGGAAGGGCGAGATGCTCACGCTGAACACGCGGCCGTTTTGATGCACCTCCGTCTCCAAGGTCCTGGAGCTGTGGCGGGCGGAGCGAATCAGGGCCATCCAGCTCTCTGGGACCAGTCCGACCTCGGTCTCGGAGAGGTTGAGCAGGTGCTGAGCGGGGGGATTGGCATAGAGAACGTGGCCGTCAAAGTCGCTGCGGAACACAGGCCTTGGGTTCTCCTGAGGAAAGCGCGCCAGGCCCTGCAGCTTGGCCTCGGCCTTTCGTTCCCGAGCTTGAATGGCCGTCATCGTCTGGGCGAGCAGAGGGCCCAGGCGCTTGAGCACGCCATGTTCGCTCTCATCGAATGCGCCACGGCGTGGGTTGAAGAGCAGCAGCGCCCCGACACCGTTCATCATGTGCATCGGGGCCATCAGCAGGCTGGTGCCAAAGCGCCGCAGCTCTGCCAGACCGGGGGCCCGACCGATGTCGAAGAAGGACAGGGCGCCAGACTGCACCGAGCGGCGCAGAGCCTCGTCGATCACAAAGCGGCGGCCCAGCTCTGTGGCATCCGAGCACCAAAGAATGCCCAGCTCTTGGCCCTTTGGGGCGGCCACCACGGCGGTCTCGAAGTTGAGGAGCGGCCGCAGGACGGGGAAGAGCTCCTGGAACATGCCCTCTGTGGATGTGGAGCGGGTGATGACGGCCAGGGCGGCCAGGACGGTCTCTGACTCCACCCGAGCCCGTCGTTCCCGTGCCCGAGCGCGCTCCAGATCCATCAAGGTCTCTCGGAGCAGCTCGTTCTCTTTCACTGGACCTCCGACATGCACACCACGGAGATCATCAGGTTGCCGTGACGGCTCCTTCCGTCTGGGAAGCAGCCCTGTTCGCCGAAGGTGAATACCCCCAGGAAGGGTTTGTCGGGCATGGCTTGCCGCAGCGAGGTCACCACGGCGGGCATGTCTTCGTTCACCGTCAGCATGCACCCGGCGCAGTAGGTCACCAAGGCGCCTGCCATCGGCCCTTGCAGCTCTTCTTGTGCGACCTGTGCCACACGGCCTGCACGGCTCACGAGGCTCTGGGGGCTGCCTTCCATCAGGACGAGCTCATCCCCCTCACGCACGTTGGTGAAGAGGTTCAGGCCGCCGTCCTCCGTGACGGATTCGGGGTGGGAGAGCAGGTAGGTCTGCAGATGGCTCACCTCGCCCACGGCCCTTCCCAAGGGGTGCAGCGTGGTGCGCATCAGAGCCGGGCCTCCCTCAGCGCTGTCACCCAAGGCTCCTTGGGTCCAGCGGTCGTAGACCTGGGCTGCCGGCTCGCCATCCAGGCGCAACAGGGTGCGTCCGCGGGCAGCTGTCACGGTCGCCCGGAGCGTGGTGGGCTGGTACCCGCTGTGGAAGTGGGAGGCCAGGCCGCCGTGGCTGATCATGGCCACGACCACCACGCTGTTGTTCCCTTGATGACCGGCGGCGTATTGAAGCCAACGACCCCGAACGCTGGCGTCGGCTGAAGAACCACCGACCACGGGGACACGTTCTCCGACCACCTCTCGGATTCCAGAGAGCACCCGCTCCTCGTCTCCTGGGGACGAGACCAGCCAGAGCAGGGTAGGGCGCTCTCCGGGGCGCCCGGTGGCATTCAATGCCTGGTTTGTAGCCTCGACCCCTGCGTTTCGCGCGGAACCACCCTTGGCGCAGGCGCCAACGCCATAGGCGCCTTGGGGGTCGTAGATCCCCAGCATGCCCACCACGTGTTTGCCCTGATGAAAGCCCTCTTCGGTCATCACGCCGCGGCAGCTGGTGCCGCCGGCCCAAGGAACCGCGCCGGCCAGCTCCTGCATCGTGGCGCTGAGCTCCGAGAGCCCATGCGCCTCGGTTCCGTAGACCAAGACCAGGCTGGGAGGGCCCGGCAGCTTTCTGGCGAGATCTTCCCAGCAGGCGCTGAGTGCGCGGGTGGTGTCGGGGTCATCGGACCAAGCGCTTGCCAGGCTCATCGGGGCTCCTTCGGTACGTCTTTACAGAAGCAAGACGCGTGCCAAGTCAGCGGATTCCGTAGGCTCGGAGTCGGCGATACAAGGTGCTTCGGGGAATGTTTAGGCGCCGGACCACCTCAGAGAGGTTGCCGTCGGCGGCCTCCATCGCCTCAAGGATGGTCTGACGTTCAATGTCAGAGAGGGTCGCCGGCTCGGTTCTCGGAAGATCGAAAGGTGGACCACTGCTGGGTATCGTCGTCCGCGCAGGGACCTGTCCCTGCATGTGGGCTGGCAGATCCTGGACCCGGATCTCTCCGCCTTCGCACAAGACGGTTGCGCGCTCCAGGGCGTTTCTGAGCTCCCGCACGTTGCCAGGCCATGGGTGAGCGCTGAGGCTCTCCAGCGCCGCAGGGCTCAAGGTCACGACGCCGCGGCCATGTCGGGCACCCATCTCCTCCAGGATGCAGCGGGCCAACAAGACCAGGTCTCCGTCTCTCTCCCGGAGCGGAGGAAGCAGCAGTTCGAAGACGGCCAAGCGGTAGTACAAGTCTTCGCGAAACGCTCCGGTCTTGACCATCTCGCGAAGGTCTCTGTGGGTGGCCGCCAAGATGCGCAGGTCAGCGTTCTGCTCCTTGGAGCCGCCCACCCGGAAGTAGGTGCGTTCCTGCAGCACCCGGAGCAGACTGGCTTGCAGGCTGGGGCCCAGCTCGGCGACCTCGTCCAGGAAGAGCGTGCCGCCTTCTGCCTGCTCAAACCGGCCCTTTCGCTGGGATGCTGCTCCGGTGAAGGCGCCCTTTTCATGCCCGAAGAGCTCGGACTCTTGGAGGTTCTCTGGGATCGCACCGCAGTTGACCGCGACAAATGGAGCTGCGCTCCGGGAGCTGCACTCATGCAGTGCTTTTGCGACGAGCTCTTTGCCTGTCCCGCTCTCGCCGCGCAGCAGCACCGTGATCTCGCTCGGGCCGACGCGATCCATCTGTGAGAACAGACGCTTCATCGCCGGTGATTGGCCAACGATCTGTGGGTGTCCACCGTCCGCCAGGCGGGTGAGCTCCACCAACTTCAGGGTGGTCTTCGCGCGGTCCACGGCGTTGCCCAGTGTCGTGAGCAGCTTGGTTCTCTGGAGGGGTTTCTGCAGATAGTCCCAGGCCCCCATCTGCATCGCACGCACCACGGTCTCCACCTCACCCTCGGTGGTGGACATCAACACGGGGACCTGTGGGCAGCGCTTTCGAATGGCCTGGAGGGTGTCCAGGTCGCTCTGGTCCGGCAGGTTGAGATCCAGCAGGATCACGTCGGGCAGTGTGTGCTCAAGAAGCGCAAGGCATGCGCCGGCGCGCGTGGCCACGCTGATCCGATAGTCTTGCTTCTCCAACCAGTGGGTCAGCAAGCGCAGCAGGCTCTCGTCGTCGTCGACAATCAGAATGTGGGGAATGGACACAACAAGCCCGAGACGGTGATCAGTGCACCCTGAACGGTTGCAGCCGGCTCAGGTTTAGGCTGAGCGTCCGTTTTCTGAGTTTAGCCTCCAATAGCGCCACGGCTGCTACACCTCCCTTTCGCGTGGACGCGCCTATTCCACTCACGCAAAGGAACTGCGCCACACGCCGGCTGTCCGAAAGGCTACTCTGAGAGTGTCCATGCGCCTGCCCCTGACCCTGCTGCTTTTCCTGGATGTACTCATCGCTACCGGTGTGTTCATCAGTTTGGCGCGCCCTGACGTGGTCATCGCCTTCTGCTTCCGCACCTTCGGACTGGGCGGAGACTGGTTTCAGGAGCACGTCTCCGAAGAGGAGCTCGTCCGGCTTCGCCTGGTGATGCGCCTGGTGGGCTTGGCCGGTCTGGCCCTGATTTTCTCGGCGAGCTTTGGGCTGGGGTTGACCTTGGCGATGGTCGGTTGAGCAACCAGGATCGACGCGCCTTCTGGGCAAGCACGGTCCTGTATTTGGGGATCGCCGCGTTCCTGTTGCGGCAGTGGTTGCAGCCCGGCGTCCTACCGGGTCACGCAAACTCCGAGGCCCCCCAGCGCCTCTGGGAGCTGCACCAGCTCCTTCGGTGGTTCTCTGGTGAGACCCCCTTCGGTCACGCCGATCTCATCGCATTTCCCGATGGTCGGCCTTTCTGGCCTGCCATGCCCATCGCCGATCTGCTGATGTTGCCGATGGTCGGAGCATTGGGAGATGCATTGGCCTTCTCGGTGGTGGCCCTGGCGCTGCTCACCCTGGCAGGGCTTGGACCCTATGTGCTCGCCCGAGGACTAGGCGCCCGCGCCTCAGCCTCTTTCGCCGCCGGACTGCTGCTGCTGCTCAACCCCATGATGCTTCGGAACTTGGAAGATTGTGTCCTGGAGATGGCTTGCCTGGGGCTGCCCTGCTTGGCCGCCGCGGCGATGATTCAAGTCATGAAGGGGCAGCGCCGAGCCTGGATCGGCGTCTTTGTTTGGACGGCGCTGACAGCCTTCAGCAGTCCCTACTTCGCGGTGTTTCTGGCCCTGGCCTGCCTGCCAGTGGCGGCGCTGACCTGGCGACGATGGCGCACCTGGCTGGCCATCGTGGGCGTGTGTGTGGCGGCCAACCTCAGCGCGCTGCTCCCCCTCGCGCTCGTCGAAGGGGACGCTGGCAGAATGGGCCACGAAGGGGGGTTTGTGGTTGCTCCGCCTCCCATTGTGTACCCCGGCGGTGCCACCTACAGAGGGCCCACGGGACCCCACTCTTCCACCGAACGCAGCGACCCGGCCAAGGGCCCGCAGGCCAAGCCCTCCCCGCTGCTGCGCGTGCTCGCCCGATGGCCTGCCGGCGTGCTGGCGTGCCTGGGGCTTCTCTTGGGCTTGGGGCATCGAAAGAGCCGCCCTTGGGCTGTGATGGGCATCGCCTTTTTTGTGTTGGGCCCCGGGGTACCCAGCCTCTCCCGAGCCTTTGGCCAAGGGGGGCAGGCCTTGGAGGGGCCGCTGCAGCGTCTGCTCAGTGGTCTGCCGCTGATGGATGTGTTGGGAAATCCAACGCGCATGCTGCTCTTGGTCAGCGCACTGGCTGCATTGGCCTGGGCCCAGCTGCTGCAGCACCGCTGGCCCCTCGCGATTGTTCTGGCCCTTGGGGTGGGCGGTGAGCTCTGGCTGCTGCGGCCTGATCTCTCCCTCCCCTCGCGGCCAGACCCAACAGATGTCCAAGTGGTGGAGGCCTTGAGCGGGCCCTATTTGGTCGTGCCTTCGGGCCATCCTCCTCTGTGGATGCCAGGATTGGCGCGTGGGGAGGCCTTGCTCTACGGTGGCCGCGCCCAGGTGCCGCACGCCTACGACTTGGGGCTTGGGCAGGGGGCATCCGATGTGGATGCCGTCTTGGAGTTGGCGGTTGCAGCGCGACTTCCGCTGGCCCAGCCCATCGCCTTGAGGGGGCGAGAAGAGGCCGTCGACTGGGCCCGATTGCCTCAGCGCCAGGTGGTCGTGGTGCACGCGGTCCTGGAGCCAAAGCAGCGCTTGGAGTTGGAGGCTGCGCTGGCGCCGATTGGGCGCCGTGTCGTGCAGGGTGCCCAGGCCGATCTTTGGCAGCTGCGAGACCCTTGACAGCCGGAACGGAGCGATTAGAAGGCGTGGGCTTTGGCTCCGTAGCTCAGTTGGTTAGAGCACATGGTTCATACCCGTGGTGTCACTGGTTCAAATCCAGTCGGAGCTACCATCGCAACCCCACCCGGTCTCACCGGGTGGGGTTTTCTCTTTGGGGCTCAGCACGCAGGGCTCAAGACTCCGGGCAAGGCATCAGCCCAGTAGGGCCAGCATGTCCTGAACCGGACGCCCCACGACAGCCTTGTCGCCGACCACCAAGATGGGCCGCTGCAGCAAGCGGGGGTGCTCCGCCATCGCCGCGATCAGCGCTGCGTCATCCTGGTCAGGGTCCAACTCAAGGCGCTTGACATCACGACTGCGCAGGAGCTCCTTGGGGGACTTGCCGAGCTGTTCGAAGAGCTCGGTCAGCTCCGCGACGCTGAGTGGGTTCTTGGTGTACTCGCGGTAGGCGAAGTCCACGTTGTTTTCGTTGAGCAAGGCGACCGCCTTGCGACAGGTGCTTCAAGTCTTGGTGCAGATCAGGGTGGCCATGGGGTGCCTCCGGCTTTGGGTCTGGGCCCATCTTAAGCAGGTGGTCCAAAGAGGTACACTCGCCGCCCTCTACCGGAGTCTGGATTGACTGAGCTTGCCATCGCCGAAGACCGTCTGCAGGCCTTGCTTGTGGAGCTGGATGAGTACCCTGAGCGTCACGCTCCACCCCAGGCCTGGCCTAGGTTGACGGCGGCGGTGACGAGCTGTTGGCGGGTCATACAAGAGCTGGAAGAGGAGGAGGTCTTCGAGGCATCGGAGGCTTGGCGAGCGCGCTTCCACCCCTGGTTCTTGCAGGCACCCTGCATCCGGCGGGCCTACGAGAAGCCCCTGGGCTACGCCGGAGACTTTGGCGTGATGGACCTGGGCTACCGAAACCTGCCAGAGGCCGAGACCCCGATGGGCAACCTGCTCCATGGCTGGTTCTCCACGGCTCTGCGTGGCTCCACTGCGGTGCGGGCACGACGCCGTTGGATCGGCCTAGAGATGCAGCGCCACGCGGCCTACTCCTCCGGGCTTTGGCGGGCCATGTCGCTCGCTTCCGGCTCAAGTTGGGAGCTGCGGGACTTGGTCCATGAGTCCTGGCTGCTTCACCGCGCCAAGATGACCTGCTTGGATCAGGACCCCCGAGCCCTACAGGCGGCGAAGGATGGCCTCGCCGAAGCGCAGGCCAAGTACGGCCGCAAGCTGGACGCCACCTTCATCCGCCAGTCGGTGCGCGAGGTCATCCGTGGCGGGGCCGCCAGCCTGCCTGAGCAGGACTTTGTCTACAGCTTGGGCCTCTACGACTATCTGCCCAGGGCGCCCGCCAAGCTGCTCACGACCGTCTTGGCTGGGCAACTGGGTCCAGGTGGACGGCTGATCATCGGCAACTACCTGGACGACCACGACACCCAGCCCATCCTGGAGCTGGTGATGGACTGGTTCCTCATTGGCCGCAGCCCGGAGCAGATCCTGGGCCTGGCCGGCGATCTAAACCGGGAGTTCAGTGCCCGGGTTCAGATCGACAGCACAGGGTCCATCGGGTTCTTGATGGTCGATCGTGCCTCAGTCACGTCGGCGTAGCAGCAAGGCTCCCAAGAGCATCAGCAGACCAGCGCCCAGTCCCCCGGTCGAGGGCTGTGTGCTGCAGGTGATGCCGCCGCCACCGCTGATCAGGTAGGGGACCACGTCGGGATCTCCGGAGTCCGTGTCCGTGCCCGTATCGCCGGTGTCCGGGTAGTCATCGCTGCCGTCGAGGGGATCCGTGCCGGCTTCGACCTCATCGCCGTCGTTCACGCCGCCGTCATCGCTGTCGGCGTCGTTTGGATCGGTGTTGGTCTCCAGCACCTCTTGGCCATCGCTCAGGCCATCGTCGTCCGAGTCGGCGTCGTCCGGGTCGGTGCCGTAGGTGTTCTCCTCGGCGTAGTCGCTCAGGCCGTCTCCGTCCCGGTCGCTCAAGTCGTCGCTGGGCTCGAAGGGGTCGGTGCCGTCTTGGTCGACCTCTTCTCCATCGCTGCGACCGCCGTCGTCGGTGTCGGCGTCCAGGGGGTCGGTCCCGACCTCCAGGACTTCACGGCCATCGTCCAGGCCGTCGTCGTCACTGTCTGCGTCGACGGGATCCGTCCCGGTGTCGTTGACCTCGCGGCCATCCTCCAAACCGTCGCTGTCCGTGTCGGTGTTGAGTGGATCGCTGCCGATGTCGTTGACCTCTTCGCCGTCTTCCAGGCCATCTCCGTCACTGTCCTTGGAGAGTGGATCGGTGCCCTCGTCGTTGACCTCTTCTCCGTCGCTTAGGCCGTCCTCGTCGGTGTCGGTGTCCAGGGGATCCGTGCCCTGCTCCAGGACCTCTTCTCCGTCGTCCAAGCCGTCGCCGTCCGTGTCCGCCAGCTCGGGGTTGGTGCCCAGAGCCGCCTCCTCGTCGTCGCTCAGGCCGTCCCCGTCCGTGTCTGTGGCATCCAGCCCGTCGTCGCTTCCGTCCAAGGGATCGGTGCCGTCCACCAGCACTTCCACGCCATCGGAGACGCCGCCGTTGTCGGTGTCGCGGTCCTTGGGATCGGTTCCGTAGGTATCGACCTCCTCTCCATCGTTCAGGCCGTCTCCGTCGGTGTCTTCCGCCAAGGGGTCCGTGTCCGTCTCCAGGGCCTCGCGGCCGTCGCTCAGGCCGTCTTCGTCACTGTCCTCGTTCAGGGGGTCGGTGCCGTAGGTGTCCACCTCCTCGGCGTCCTCCAGGCCGTCGCCGTCGGTGTCTGCCACCAGAGGATCCGTACCGAAGGTGTCGACCTCCTCGCCGTCCTCCAAGCCGTCGCTGTCGGTGTCGGCGTCTACAGGATCGGTGCCGGTGGTGTTGACCTCCTCGCCATCGTCCAAGCCGTCATCGTCGGTGTCGGCGTCCAAGGGGTCGGTGCCGTAGGTGTTGACCTCGTCTCCGTCGGCCAAGCCGTCACCGTCCGTGTCGGCGACGGAAGGATCGGTGCCCAGGGCGTCCTCCTCCTCGTCGGTCAGGCCGTCTCCGTCGCTGTCGGTGCCGCTGATCACGTCATCGCTGGGGTCCAGCGGGTCCGTGCCGTCGGCGACCTCGGTGCCATCGCCTACGCCGCCACCGTCGGTGTCGGAGTTGTTGGGATCGGTGCTGTGGGTGTTGACCTCGTCGCCGTCGCTCAGGCCGTCCGAGTCCGAGTCCGCGCTGTTGGGGTCGGTGCCGGTGGTGTCGACCTCGGTGCCGTCGTCCAGGCCGTCGCCGTCGGTGTCGGAGTCCAGAGGATCCGTGCCCGTGGTGTCGACCTCGGTGCCATCGTCCAGGCCGTCTCCATCGGTGTCGGAGTCCAGAGGGTCTGTGCCGGTGGTGTTCACTTCCTCACCGTCACCCAGGCCGTCGCCGTCCGTGTCCTCGAGCAGGGGATCGGTGCCCGTGGTGTTCACCTCGGTGCCGTCGTCCAAGCCGTCGTTGTCGGTGTCCGAGTCGGTGGGGTCGGTGCCCAGAGCATCCTCTTCACCGTCGGTGAGTCCATCGCCGTCGGTGTCGGTGTTCGTGGGGTCGCTGCCGTCGGTCAGCTCATCGCAGTCGTCCACCCCATCACCGTCGGTGTCGGTGGCCAAGGGGTCGCTGCCGGCAGTGACTTCTACAAGGTCATCGCATCCATCCCCGTCCGTGTCTTGAAGCAGGGGGTCGGTGCCATAGGTGTTGACCTCGGCGCCGTCGTCCAAGCCCTCGCCGTCGGTGTCGGCCAGAGTGGGGTCGGTGCCGTGGGTGTTGACCTCGTCACCGTCATCGAGCAGATCGCCGTCGGTGTCCGTGTCCTTGGGGTCGGTGCCGTAGGTGTTGACCTCGTCCCCATCGCTCAGGGAGTCCCCGTCGGTGTCGGAGTTCAAGGGGTCGGTGCCCTCGCGCTTGACCTCCTCGCCGTCGGTGAGGCCGTCTCCATCGGTGTCCGGGTCGTTGGGGTCGGTGCCCTCGGTGATGACCTCTCGGTAGTCGTTCAGGCCGTCATCGTCGCTGTTCTTGTCGTTGGGATCCGTGCCGTAGGTCAGCACCTCTTCGCCGTCCGTCAGCCCCTCGCCGTCGGTGTCCGCGTTGTCGGGGTCCGTGCCGTAGATCAAGACTTCGTCGTCGTCGTCCAAGCCGTCGCCGTCGCTGTCGTAGCCGCCCAAGAGTCCGTCGCAGTCCTCGTCGACGGTGTTTCCGTCGATCTCGGTCGCGCCGGGGTTGATTGCTGCATCTGCGGTATCGCAGTCTCCATCTGCGTAGGTGTAGCCGTCTCCGTCAAAGTCCGCGGTGCCGTCCGAGTCCACGCCAACGCCACCGTCGGTCGCTGCGCCCGGGCCGGTTCCGCCGCTCACATCCACTGTGCAGGTGGTGCCGGAGGTGTCGTAGAACTGCTTGACCACGCCGCCGCCGCCGCCGCCGCCCGCGTCATCGATCTGGGCGCCGTCGCCGCCGATGGCCGAGATGCTGCCGCTGCAAGAGAGGGTGTCCGCCTGGATGAGCACGCCGCCGCCTGCGCCGCCGCCCGCTGCATCGTTGTTGGTCAGGATGCCGGTGTCGCCGTCGACCACGATGGTGCCTGCGATGCTGACCGTTGTGGCCAGAATGCTCAGAGAGCCGCCGCCGTTCCCGCCAAAGCCGCCATCGTCCCCATCGGCGTTGCCCGCTGCGCCGCCTGCTGAGCCCATGTCAATGCTCAGGCTGGTGGCGTCGCCGTAGGCTGTGCCGCCCAGGCCGTCGGTGGTGGCGTTGTCGTCTTGAACGCCGTCGCCGCCGTCCCCTCCGTACGCGCCGCCTCCGCCGCTGTCCTCGAAGAGCGCGCCGCCTGTGCCGCCGCCGCTGCCTTCGCCGTCGGCGTTGGACTGACCGCGGTAGCCGGCACCGCTGGCGACGATGCTGCTGGTCGCGTCGATGGTCACGCTGTCTGCGACCAGCGACAAGGTGCCGGTCGTTCCGGTGCCGTCGTAGTCGGTGACCACGATGCTGCCACCGTTGATGACGCTGATGTTGTCGTAGGTCTGGGTGCCGTCCAGGGTGACGGTCACTCCGTCTACATCCAGATCCGCGGCGGCGGCCGTTCCGATCAGAGCGAGGTGGATCAACAGCGAGGACATGGGACTCCTAGGGGCTTTCTGAGTTCAGAGGCTATCACCCACTCCAGGCGGCGGATACCCTGTGAGAGGGCTTGGAGAGAAGGTCTATGTTTCTTGCGTTGTTCCTTGGGTGCTGGTCCCCCGACCAGCTCTGTGCCGGCCGTGGGGAGACCTCCCTGGTGTTGGGAGAGGGCTCTGGCACCGAGTTCGCGGCCTTCGAAGACGGTCAGGTCGTGGAGATCATGACCCCGCCTCAGGGCGGCTTTGGTCTGCCATTCCGTGCCCGAAGCACGGGCCTTCGCATCGCGGACCAGTTCCTGGATTTGGAAATGCGCACCGAAGTGGACGGCGAGGTCTTGGGGGAGTTCCTCTACGAAGACATGATCGCCTACTGCCAGGAGGACGGCGCGGGGCTGATGTGGGGGACCGCCACGCCCATCGATCACCCCGACTTCGTGGAGTCTGAGGATCTGGAGGTCCTGCGCGGCAAGGAGGCCCGAATGGTGGTCATCGCCACGGACGCGATGGGGGACGAGGTGACCGCCGAGGCTTGGATCGAGATCAGCCTGCGGGAGTGATCCAGTCCTGGTAGTCCTTCGGGGTGTTCAGGTTCAGCAGGCACTCTGGGCCCGAGGGAATGGGCACTGCGCCCAGCATGACCTCGCGCATGGAGCGCTGTGCCGGAAAGGGCAGGCGGTGGTCCAATGCGGCGGGGTGGCCGAGCGCTCCGCCGTGGGACAAGGCGCTCTCCCCCTTGGAGAGGGCCAGGGCCTGGAGCTCTTGCACCGTGCACGGGGGCAGGTCGACAGGCGTAAAGATCACGCGCTTGCGCAGCTTTGGCCAGACCGAGCGCAGGGAATCGGTGGCCCCGCCCTTGGCCCAGTCCCGGTTCTCCCAGAGGCGGGTGCCAGCAGGAAGATGGGGGAGGAGCTGATCCTGATGTGCTCCCAGGACCACCCAGGGCTTGGGGATCCCAGCGTCCATCGCAAGCTGCAACCACTCCCGCACCAGAGGCCAGCCGCTTCTGCCTGGCAGGAGCGCCTTCGGCCTGCCCATGCGCGTGGAGGCACCTGCCGCAAGCAGCACAAAGTCGACGCCGGTGAGCAGGGCAGGGGACATGGAAGGATGGCTATCCCGCCCTTTGCTGGATGCCTCCCCTGGGCCACCTGGGCTACATGCTCCCCATGTTCTTCGTACTCTTGGCCTGTGCGGCCACCCCCGCTCCCGTTGCGGTCCCCGAGGCCCCACCTGTCTGGCGCTTTGAGCTGGCCGCCGACTACCAGACCGAGGGCGTAGACGCCGCAGGGGAGCCCATCGCGGCCTTGGCGGCCTACACCGAACAGCAGGAGTGGCTGCGCGGCAGTATCTCTCGCAGCTATGCCCGGCGCTACCAGGACGACTCCCAAGGTTGGGTGGTTCGTTTCGGCTTGGTGGAGAGCGCACCTTCGGCGGAAGGACCCTGGAGCCGCACCGAGCTCTCAGGAAAGAGCGTAGAGCTGCGCGGCTTTGACAACGGCGAGGTCCTGGCCCTTCGCGGCGCAGAGCATCTGGCCGGCGCGCCCCGCTATGGCGAGGTTCTGGACTTCGTCTTTGTTGGCATCAGCCCCACCGTGCCGGACCTCAAGGAAGGAGAGAGCGGCTGGAGACGTCAGAACTGGCCCTTCTTGGTCGCCAAACAGAGGCGCATGCACAGCACGCTGCACGCTGAGTGGACGGCGCTCGAGCGAAGCCCCCAGCGGGTGGTCTTGGGCTACCAGGGCAAGCTGGAGGGCCGCGGTCTGGACACCCCCGCCCAGGCCACGATGGTCCTCAGTGGCCAAGCCCAGGGCCAGGTGGTCATGCGGGTGGCCGACGCCAGCATGGAGAAGCACACCCTGGACTGGACCCGCGTGATGGCCGTGGACTACCAAGGCAGCGGAGCCAAGGTCTCCCAGAGACAACACTTCGTTGGCAGCTTTCAGAGAAGCGCGCAGGAGGCCAGCCCATGACCCTTCTCCTCTTGGCGTTTGAGCTCGTTTTTGCCCAAGGCCTTGGCACCCGAGGCAGCGTGGCCACCGACGCAGAAGAGCTGGAGCTCTACCTCTCGACGCCGGAGATCCACGCCATGATGATGGAGCAGATCCCGCGCTTTGAGCAGTGCTACGCCTACTCCAGCGCGGCCGGCAGAGTGACGGTGGGCGAGGTCTTCGTGAACTTCACCATCGCCTCAGATGGCAAGGCCCAAGGGGCATACATCCACGCCACCAAGTCGGGCTTGGAGGATCTGGACGCCTGTCTGCTGGACCAGGCCAACACCCTGGAGTTCCGCGCCCACGACGAGGAACCCCTGGAGGTCGGCTACCCCTTTGTGTTTATGGACGCCGTCATGCAGCCCTACCCGATGATCTTCGTCAAAGAGCGGCCCATCGAGCTGCTCTGGCTGAGACTGCCTGCGGACCCTGCGCTGCACCAAGCCTTGCTGGGGGGCTGAATGTCCCGCTGCGTCATCTTGGGTTCTGCGTTCTCCGGTGCCCAGGATTTCCCAGGTTTGCGTTCGGAGACCGTCGAGACCGCACGGGGGCCCGTCACCCTGCACCGGGAGCCTCAGAGTGACGGGCTGCTGCTCTTCCGACACGGTCTGCCGCACGCCCGACTTCCAAACCAGATCGACTACCGGGCGCAGGCGCTGGCCTTGCAAGCGGTGGGTTGCCACGCGCTGCTGGTCACCAGCTCCGTGGGCGTGCTCGATCCAAGCGTGCCTCTGTACCAGCCCATGCTGCTCAAGGACCTGCTGATGCTGGACAACCGCCTCCCAGACGGCAGCGCCTGCACCCTCTTTGAGCGCCCGCAGCCCGGCCAAGGGCACCTGGTGATTCAGGAGGGGCTCTTCCATGCGGGACTGGGGGAGTGGCTCACCCAGAGATGTGTCTTGCCCGAGCGTCGTCTGGAGTTCTTGTACGTCCAAGGTCCCCGCACCAAGACATCGGCCGAGAACCGCTACGCCGCTTCCCTGGGCGCACAGGTCAACAGCATGACCCTCGCCCCCGAGGTCATCTTGGCCAACGAGCTGCAGATCCCCACGGCCGCCCTGGTGGTGGGCCACAAATACTCGGTGGCCGGCGGCCTGACCCCCGATGACGCCGGCCTCGCCGAGTCCCTGGAGCAATCCCGTGCGGCCACGCTCCAGGTCATCCGCGGCTTCCTGGCCCAGGCCCCAGCCTTGCCTTGGGCCAACAGCTTGTACCGCTTCGAGTCTTCGTGAACGCCACCGCGGCCCAGGCCCACGTCGCCCAGCGCCTGGGCCTGGCGAGCACCCACGCGGAAGCGCTGAGCGGGGGGCTGCTCAACCATGTCTTTCGCGTGTTCTTGACCCGGGGAGACAGCGTCATCGTCAAGCACGCGCCGCCCTACGTGGCCTCGCGCCCGGAGCTCCCGCTGGACCCGTCTCGGGCCTACTTTGAGGCCCAAGCCCTGCAGTGGGTTGGCCAGCGCAGAGATCAGCGCATCGGCGTCCCCAAACTCCTGGACTTCGAGGGAAGCACCTTGATTCTTCAGGATCTGGGAGCGTGTCGGGACCTGAACGAGCTCCTGCGCGCCGGAGAGGGGGACGCGCTGTTGCAGACCCTGGCGGATTGGCTGATGAGACTTCACTCGGATTCACAGGCGCCGGAGCTGCACAACCTGCCCGTTCAGCGGACGCGTTTGCTCGTTCAGTATCAGAGCATTGGGCCGCTCTTGGCGGAGCTCTCTGTGCCGGATGCCGCCGAGTTGGGAGCCCGCGCCGAGGAGCTTGGCCTTCGCCTGTTGGAGAGGGGGTCAAGTTTCGTGATGGGTGACCTCTGGCCGCCGTCGGTGTTGGTGGACCGGCAGGGGCGCCCTTGGATCATCGACTGGGAGCTCTGTACCCTAGGTCACCCCGCACAAGACCTAGGGCATTTGGCGGCCCACCTCTGGATGCATGCCCTTGTGGAGGGCCAAAGCGACTCCCTTGCACATGACTTTCTTTACGCCGCAGGGGACCGGAATCCCTCGGAAGAATGGGCGAGCAGGGACATCTCAACCCACGCCGCCTGCGAGGTGTTGCTACGGTCCCACGGGGCCTTTGCTGGAACGGGTGCTTTCCGGGAATTGGAGGGTCGGAGCCCGATAGCTCAGCAGGCGCTGGCCTTCGCGCTGAAGCTCTTGCGGGCGAAAGAGAGCGCCTGAGTCGCTTGGGAGTCCGCCCTGCTTTGCAGCGACTTTGCTAAGCTCTGTGGGCCCACAATCTCCGGACTTCATGGACGCCCTGCGCTCCCTAAAGGCGGCCCTCGCGAACGCGCGTTGGCTCTCCCGCACTGACGAGGCCCTGGCCTTGGTGCCGGACCTCGTCTCGGAGATGCCTGGCCTGATTCCGATTGAGGTACACGGCAGCGAGCTGCCCATGGCTCCTTGTGCCTTCTCTGGGCGCTTGCGCGCGCCCTTGGCGCAGACCCTTCTCACGCGCTTGGAAGAGGCCCACGCAGGCCGTGCTGTGGAGCCCATGCGTGCTTTGAGCCCGGCGGCTCTAGAAGATGACGCCCTGGTTCGGGTCCTCTGTGAGCTGCTCTGCGAGTCGGCTGTCTACGGGATCAAGGCTCAGACCCTGGTTGTGCTTGAGTTCTCACGCCAGTGCTCCGGGTTGCTGCTCGGGGACGAAGTCCTGCTGCGTCGGGTTCCAGAACAGGAGCGATTGCGCCAAGCCGTCGAACGCATGGAGGCCATGAAGGGCGCCCCCCGCGGGGAGCTGCTGGGCGCCTTGGCTTTCTCGCTACAGGCTCGCCTGGGTGTGGCTTTTGCCCGCACGGGCGGCATGGCGCGCCCAGGTCGCGTCTACCAAGCCCTGGCGGCCAGTCGACTGCCGCTGGTGCTTCGGCCAGATGACCTGGAGTTCCCAAGAGACCTGGTCCTGGTGGCTCGAATCTTGGAGATGCCTGCAAGCCAAGGCACCTTGGATGCCGCCTGGTTGGCGGCCAAGGGCGCCCTGGAAGAGGGCATGGCTCAGGACTCTGGCGCAGGCGCGACTCTGCGTTCTCTTGCAGGGGAGGGGGCCTCGCTCCAAGCCCAGCTCCTCAATCCCCCAGTGGTCGGTCTGAGCTTGTCGCTGCTTCCGGCGCTGATGAGCGAGGCTGCACTGCGCAAGCAAGGCCTGAGCGTCGCAGAAGCACGCAGCCTGCTCGGCCCGGGTCTCGTTGCCGCCACATCCAGTCTGCTCGAGGTGGTCAACGCCTTGCGGCGCCTGGATCTACTCGCCAGCCTGAGCGCTGCGATCTTGCCAGTGGAGCGACAGGGTGGCCAGTGGGTCAGCGACGGCACCCCCGTTCAGGCGCCACTGCTGGAGCTGCTCAGCCCTGGCTCCCTGGACGAGGCCATTCACGGCTATGTGGTCGGGGCCACCCTTGGTGAGCTCGCTGCGGGGTTGTCCAGCCACGCAATGGCGCTTCCGGCGCTGGGGGCCCTGAGCAAATTCTGGGTGCACATGGGCTCCCGTGCATCGGAACTCAATGGACGAACAGTGAAGGGAGGACCACCTTTTTTGGCGGTCTTCTCCGACGCGCCGAGCGGCCGAATCTTTGAAGATGAGCTGCGAGCGGGTCTGGACAATCTTCGCTTGGACATGGGCCCCTTTGGGGAGCTCTCTCTGAGTGGAGCGGCCCGCGTCTCTGGCGCAGAAGGGCCCCTCGCAGGTGGGTGGAGCGGCGATGTGCTCGTCATCCAGGGTCCCCCAGTCGAGGCCGTGTTCTTCGCACAAACAGCTCCGGCGAGCGTCTGGGACGAGGACTCCATGACCCACGAGGATGGGCCCACCGGACCCATCGAAGACCCCTTTGCGCCCACGCCGGTCAGCGTGGAGGAAGACGTCAGCCCGCCCAGCGACTGGGCCGGTTTGAGTGACTTGGTTGGCGACACGGGGGAGCTGCCAGCGCTGGACCTGGGCAACTCTACCGAGGATCTTGGGGAGGCGGTGTCCTACGACTTGCTCGGCGCCTTCGAGCTGGCCAGCCGTGCCGATGACCCCGAGGTCGACCGGCTCCTGGAGCCCTACTCCCAAGACATCATGCCCGCGGGCGAGTCCGTGCTCTCCGAGAGCTTGGACCGTTCTCTGAACGAGGATCTGAAGCCTTCGGATACGGGGATGGGCTCCGAGTACTCCGAGCCTTCCTTGCCAGTGATCAGCCTGGACTCCGATGGAGAGTTCGAGTTGGGGGGCGGCGTAGACAGCCTCCTGGCGGAGTACACCGAGTCCACGATGGACAGCCTGGACTCCGATCTCTCCGTTGAGCCTTCCTTGGGGCTTGAGCCTCTGATGGAGGACTCGTTGAGCATCGAGCCGGAGAGCACCGAGCCGCCACCTTCCATTGAGATGCCGGACCCAGTCTCCGAGATCTCGGAGGTGGACTCCATCGACGATGATGGCGTTGCCTTTGACGTAGAGATCGAGGACGACGAGGACGAGGACTCAGAGGTGGACTCGGTGGACTCGGTGGACTCGGTGGACTCGGTGGAGTTTGGGAGCTTCGAGGAGTCTGGCGAGTTCTCAGGCCGGGTGGAGCATGTGGAGTCGGTACACGACCTGCTGGGTGCCACAGATGATCTGTCCATCGAGGATGACCGGGCCCCTGAGTCGACGGACCAGGTGTTGAGCACCGAGGGGGATGGCTACTTTTTGCCGCCGCCGGAGCCGAGCACACCCAGCCACGACGATGACCTTCAGATCGACTGGGATGACGAGCTCAGTCAGGCTGGAGACGTGGGCAAGTCGGCCGGCGCAGCTCTCTTGGGGGCTTCCCTGGGCTCGGAGCTGGCGGGCGAGAGCTCGCTGGACCGAGAGTGGGACGATGATCTGCCCACAAACGCCAGCTCTGTTGCCCCGGTCTTCCCAGACTTGGGGCTGGACTTGGATCTGGACGAGCCAGAGTTGCCTCCGGACCCGGAGCCCAGCACGCCCAGTCAGCCAGCGATCTCTCGGCGTGACCTGGACTTTCTCTTCCAGGGATATGTGGTTGTGCGCAAGGAAGGGGAGATGGTCTTTGGCCGGTCCTACGGCAGCACCTTGGTGGACGTACACCGCTACGACACCGAGCACACCCGCCAGGCCTACTTGGCCTTTGCAAAGGACAAGATCCGAGAGCGTTTCTCGCCCTCCAGCGACGACACTTGGACCCTGTCCGCACGGGATCGTGCCGATCCCCTCTCCCTTGACCAGATGATGATGGCCTTTGACGAGGCCCAAGGGCACTGACCCGGCATGGCCGCAGGGCGCGCGCTGGGCTAAGGCGGGTCACCAAGGAGGCTTGCCATGAAGCTGTACCGCGCCCGAATTCCGGCCATCGCCGCGAACATCATCGCTGAGCTCGCAAATGGTGGGGACATCGAGGTAGAGCCCGAGAACTTCGCTGAGGCGGAGTTGGATCTGGTCTCCATTATGGAAGAGTACCTGCGCCGTGACTTCCAGCTCCGTGAGCGGGTCAAGGAGCAGATGAGCATCTCCAACGTCAGCTACGACCAGTTTGGTAAGTGGCGCAGTCGTTTGGCAGAGGAGTGGAACCATCCCACCGGCGACGCTGTCGGTAAGTTCCTGGCCCGCCAGTTTATCGAGAACTTCATGATCAGCCGTTTCGTCGAAGAGGTCTACACAGAGGATGCGCTGCTCTGGCGCAAGACTCTGGACCTGCTCCGCAGCCACGACGTGGACGAGCGTGCCTTGCGTGAAGAGGCGGTCGCCAGCATCAAGAACGAGCGCGAAGGCACCGTGGACTACGAGATCGCCATGCAGAAGGCGATGCGCGACGTGAAGAAGCGCAAGGGCCTGATCTGAGGTCACGCGGCCCGGCACGCGCCCTCTCGGTCCTGCTTCTGGCAGGGCTGGCGCTTGTCATCGGCTGTTCAGATCCTCCGCCGCCGGAGCCCACTGGGCCCACCCCGGAGGAGGCCAACGCCGCCGCGGAGGCGCTGCTCCAGAAGCAGGCGCCCGTGGTGGCCTCGACTGCGCCCCCCAGTGCTGAGGGGGCCGAGCTGGTTCCCATCGAGATCCAGTGGGAGGGTATTGGGGCGCTCTACAAGTCCTACTTCTCTGAACAAGAAGGCGTCACGGCCCTCTCCGTGGCGCTGGCGCCCTACATCCAGGGCACCGTTCAGCTCAAGGTCTACTTCAACCAGGAAGAGCACTTGGGCAAGATCCGCATTCAGCTGCCGCCAGGTTCGCTGATCAACCTGGTGCCGGCGAGCCCCGCCGTACAGCTCCAGCAGCTCGCGCCCATCACCACGGCTCTGGCGGCCTACCGCGACCATGTCGCCAGCCGCTTTGATCTGCGGGTGCAGAGCTTCCACATTGGCCTGGATTTCTTCCGTGGGCCGGTTCACTGCGGCATTCAAGTCGGAGGCGACCGACCTCCCGATGGCCGCTTGATCAGCCCTTGCGTACTGGTCAATGGCCAAGAGGAGTGCGGGCAACCCACGCCGGAGGGCGTGGTCTTCCAGGTAGAGCCGAGCAAGAAGATGGCCCGCTGCCTTCAGGATTAGACAGCGGGCGCTCTGTGTAGAGCGTGGGCGCTCAGGCTGCGCGCAGCAGCTCCATTGGGTCGTCCATCAGGTCCTGAAGGCGTGAGCCCAGGCGGTTGCGCAGGCGGCTGTGGAGCTGGGAGACGCGGCTCTCGGTCACACCCAGCAGGGCACCGATCTCCTTAAAGGAGAGGTCCTGGTAGTAGTACAGGTCCACGATTTGCTTCTCGCGGTCCGGCAGACTGGACAGGGCTTCCTTGATGCGCGCCGCGGCGTCGGCCTGGGTGGCCGCCTCCCAAGGAGTGTCGTCGGGGCTGGGCAGGATGCTGCTGATGGGCTCATCGCCAGCACCGGTGCTGTCCTCGAGGGAGACCACGCTGCGCAGGGTGGAGTCACGAATCATCTCGCTCAGGCGGCTGGGGGTGACCTCCAAGGCGGTGGCCAGCTCGTGGTGCTCTGGGTCCCGACCCAGGGTGTCGCGCAGGCGGTCCTTGGTCTTCAGGATGGTCTGGTGACGGTTGCGCACCGAACGTGGGATCCAGTCTTCTTTGCGCAGCTCGTCCAGGATGGCTCCTTGGACGCGGATGCGGGCGTATGCCGAGAAGCTGATCGAGCGGGTCTCCTCGAAACGGTCGACGGCGTCGATCAGTCCCAGGGTCCCAATGGTGATGAGGTCCTCGGCTTCTACGCAGGATGGGAAGCGGCTCACCATGCGGTAGGCGACCTTTCGAACCATCGGGTAATGGGCGAGAATCAACTCTTCGCGTCGACCCCTAGGGGTCCTGGCGGCTTGGGTGGACATGGGCTCTCCTGTCTGTGTGCACCCAACACAAAGCAGGAGTCGTGCCAAGACTCTAAAGTCTTGAAATCACGCTAAAAACCCGATATTTCTCTCGTCCAGGGGGGTGCTGAAGTATCCATGGGTCACGGGGTGGGTGTAGAAGCACCCTCCGTGGGGGCCGATGGTGGCTGGGCCGGTGTTTCCGGGGCTTTCAGCGCGCCATCCACTTGGGGTGCAGTGGGCTCCATCGGCGTAAAGGGCCGCTCGGTCACGCCAAGGGTCAGCTCTCCGTTGGCCGCCATACGAACCCGCTCGTGAAGCTGGGTCAGGGCGACGTTGCGGTTGAGCTCCTTGCCTTCCATTCCCCAGAGAACGAAGGAGGCGTAGAAGTCCTGGGCTGGGTACCACTGGAAGCGGTCGCCGTAGACAAAGCCCAGACGGAAGCGCTTGTCCAAGGCCACGTCGAAGATGTCCATCACCGGCGGTGCCACCTCTTTGTCGACCCACTCCGGCTGCTTCTCCAGCCACTCTTCCATGCGGCGCTCCTCGCGCTCGCGGGCTTGTTCGCTGACCTCGTTCCAGGTGCGCTGGTCGAAGGGCGAGATGGGCTCTCCGAGGCTCTCCAGGGCGAAGTAGCGACCGCCGGGATGGAAGTGAATCGTGGTGGCGTCCTCGAAGCGGTAGAGCATGGAGCCATCGGTCTGGTAGACCAAGACCTGCTCACCTGACTTGACGCCGATGAGCTGGAGCTGGGCGGAGTAGGTGAAGTTCTCCACGTCCTGGCCCAGCCACTCAAAGACACGCTCGCTCTCGTTCGTATCGAAGCTGGCCCGGAACACGCCGCGTTTGCCGTCCTTGGTGCCGGTGTAGAGCACCGTGTTTCGCGCGCCGTCGGAGTGCACGTCAGCCAGGTCCGTGACGCCCTTGAGGGTCACGGTGTTCATGTTGGCCTGCACCCGGTCAAAGAGCACAAGGCGTGGGTCGGTTCCGCCTGTTGCAGGGCCGAGGGGCAACACCAGCAGCTCGGGACTCAGCCAAGCCACGGGCGCGACTGGGACCTCGGTCGGCAGAGCGACGACCTCCTTGGTCTCCCCGTTCATGATGTGCGCGGAGAGGGGCAGCTGGAAGTAGAGGTTCACGCCGTCTGGGGCCCAGGCGAAGCTCACGAAGTTGTTGGAGCCGCAAGGCTCAAAGGCCGTCTGGATGTTGTGCTTGGAGGTGAGCATGCGGATCTCCCCCTCCCTGCACTCCTGGTAGGCCAGGTAGACGTTGTCGGAGAAGGTGCCTTGGTCGTAGACCTGGTCACGGTCGCAGGCCGTCAGGGCCATCACTGCGGCCAGGGCGGGAAAGCGAAGGGTTCTCAAAGGCATGGGCGTCTCCGGAGTCCAAGGGCCAAGGCGAGCCACCATGCACCCCAGAGGGGCAAGGGTCCCGGGCCGTGGGAGCAGCCGCCGTAACCGTACACCGGCCCCAATGCCTGCGCAGGGACGCCAGTGTCTACGGGGTCGGCGGGCGTGCCCGGGTCCAGTTGCGGGGTGCCCAGCAGGTCCATGATGGCCAGTGCTTCTCCTTTGGACAGGAGCAGCAGGTCCACGGTTCCATCCACTTGTGGTGCTTGGGCCACCACGAGGGTCTCGCTCTCCGAGAACACCTCCAGCTCGACCAGTCCTCGGGTGGTGCCTGTCATGGCGAAGATGCGGGTGCCGGGGCCCAAGCCTTGCGCCCGTACAACCAGGGTGTCTCCGGAGAGCTTGGCCTCCTCCAGCTGAACCAGCCCTCCTTGAGAGCCCACGAGCAATGCGTTGGGCATGACGCCCTGGGGCAGCTCCAGCGTCCATGGACCGGGGGAGAGCTCGGCAGGCTCCACCCACCAGCCTTGTGGGCCGGGTTGCAGAGCAACAGGGTCATGTCCAGGGCGGCTCAGGGTCAGCAAATCTTGGGTCTCCAGCCCTGGAATCGACACCCACTGCCCGGAGCAACAGGGCAGCAAGGCCGGCTGTGGCTGAAAATCCAGGATGTTGCTGCGTTGGAGGGCGACAGAAATCTCCGTGCGCTCGTCGGCCGGCAGGCGCAGTTCCAGCTCTTGGGGCGCATAGCCGGGGGCCGTGACCTGGAGGGTGTAGATCCCGGTCTCCAGCATGCGCCAGGCCACGCCGTCTGGACCGCTGAAGAAGTCGCTGGCTCGGCTGCCCACGCCCAGGGTGGCCTGGAGGGGCTGTCCGCTCTCGGCGTCGCGCACCTCGACCCGGAGGGGGACGGGGCTGTGCAGCATGTCGGCGATGGCGCTCAAGTGGAGGGCGAGCACGCCGTCGAGCTCAGCGGAGGGTGGCGCCTTCTCGATCCAGGCCTCCAGGGTGAGCTCCAGGGTGCCGCGCTGGCCCAGAGACCAGTCGTTGGAGTCCCCGCTGGTCACGTACCAGGCCGCGCCATTGGTGATGTAGAAGTCTGGGTCTGGGCAGAGGTCCTCGTAGGACTGGGCCAGAGCGCGCATCCTGGCCTCGTCGGCGGAGACGGTGGTCGTGTAGTTCCAGGGCCAGCCCAGGTTGAGGGCGCCCGCGTGCAGGCTCAAAGCAGCTTGATGGCTTCGATACAAGGCCAAGGTACGGACGGCGCGCGTCTCAGGCTCGGAGAATGGCGCTGGGCCGCGAAAAGTGCCGTCACCCCACTGGAAGCCGTAGTTCCGGTTCAGGTCCACCCCGTTGGCGTTGTAGCGGCTGCCTTGTGCCAGTCCGTCGGGGTTTACGACGGGAATCAAGGTGATGTGTAGCCCTTCGAGCAGGCCGGCCCACGCGCCCTGGTTGTCGATGAGGGCGTGGGCAACTTCCATGGCCAACTCGCTGGAGATGGCCTCGTCGCCATGGTGGGCGCCCGTGATGCGCCACGTCGGGGCGGTCTCCGGACCCATCTCCAGGCCCAAGATGGGCCGTCCCTCCACGCTCTCTCCGTAGTGGACGAGGGTGACGAGGGGGGAGGAATCGGCCATGGCGGCCAGCTCGGTCTCAATCTGCTCGGGGCTGCGGTAGCCGGCCACACTCTGAGCAACCAGTCCCACCGGCGAGGCCAGAGTGCTGAACTCGGCCTGGATGGCCACCCAACTCTCGGGCGTGGCGTGCATGCGCACGTACTCGCCCTCGATGCCCTCTGCGAAGTGGGCACCCAAGGTCTCGGCGCGGTCCCGCTCGGCCTGAGTGGGCAGCGCGACCCAAGCCTCTTGGACTTGGGGCGGGGCAGCCAGGGCGCTGGAGAGCAGGAAGAACACCAGGGCAGTGTACCGCCCGAGCCGGTCAGTAGCTGCAGACCATCAGGGTGGTACCGAAGGAGATCACCTCCACTCTCCCCTGGCGTGCCTTGGCTTCCTCAAGGGCGGCCGGCAGCGCCGTGCTCGCCAGCTTGCCCGCGGTGCCTGCTCGGACGAGCTCGCATTGGGCGTTGGGGCTCGCCCCCTCCGCATAGGCCGGCTGATACACCGTGTTGAACACCACCGCGGCTGCCACCGCAAAGAGCCCCAGCCCAATCAGAGTCTTCTCCATCTCGTCTCCCGAATGAGAGGAGGAGTCTACTCGCCGTCCACCATCGCTGGCGCTGCGGCTTCCCCGTCCGGGTCCATCGCGTCGAGCTGGGCCACCAAGGTGTCCCGCTGGGCGTTGAATGCGGCCCGCTCGGCAGAGGGCATGGTGTCGGTGGTCGGGAGCTCCACCTTCATCGCGTCTACGGCCTTGCCGCTCAGGTGCAGCTCGTAGTGCAGGTGGGGGCCTGTGCTCATGCCGGTGTTGCCCGAGAGCGCGACCACCTGACCCTGCTCCACTCTCTGGCCCTTCTTGACCTTGAAGGAGGAGAGGTGGCTGTACTTGGTGACCCGGCCACCTTCGTGCTTGATGACCAAGTGGTTGCCGTGGCCACCGTTCTTCTTGGCCATCGTGACCACGCCTGAGCCGGTCGCCTTGACGGGGGTGCCGGTAGGACAGCCAAAGTCGGTGCCCAGGTGCTTGCGCTTCTTCTTGAGCACCGGGTGGTAGCGCCCGCCGTTGAAGTTGCTGGTGACCCGTGCAAAGTCCAGGGGAGAGCGCAGGAAAGGCTTCTTGGCTGCGGTCCCGTCAGGGTGGTACCAGCCGTCCCGTCCGTCCGCGTGAACGAAGTGGATGGCGGTGAAGACTTCGCCCTTGTTCTCCAGGCGCACGGCCTGAAGGTCGCCCATCTTGACGTACTCGCCCTTGGAGTAGAGGTCCTCGCCGATGACCGAGAAGCGGGCGCCGGCCTGCAGCTCGGTGTTGAAGTCCACGTCGAAGCGGAAGACATGGGCGATTCGCACGATGTCGGCGGGCCGCAGCCCAGCGTCCACGGCCGATTGCCACAGGCTGCCTTGGACCGTGAGGACGCGCTGGCCCGCCATTCTGGCGTAGACCACTTCCTCAACATCCGCCTTGGGGCTCTCACCGGAGAGGTCCACGACCAAGGTGCGGTCCTCGTCCAAGACGTAGCGCAGGGAGACGGCGCGGTCACCGGCGTCGCGGTCCAGGGTGAAGAGCAGCTCCTTTCCGGCCCAGATGCTGGTCAGATCGACCCAGGGCTCTGCCACGTCAACCACGGCATCCACCTGGTGCACGCCGTAGTCAGGCAGGATGCTGCCGAGCGCCTGGCCCTTGCGGATGGTGTGCTTCACCTCGTGAAAACGAGGCTCGGGGTCCGGCAATGGCACCACCGCTGCAAGGGCTGGAGGAGCGGCGATGGCCGCAACGTTCCCCTGAGCCATGCTTGGCATTCCAGCCCAAGACGGCCACGGAACCATGGCCAGAACGGCGATCCCAAGCGAGGACACCATGGCGGTTGCGAGGATGCGAGTGCGAAGCGTTGACATGAAAAGGCCTGGCAGCGACGAGTAGTCGAGAGATCGGACCCTAGTATAGCGGATCTCCTAAGAGAAGCCACAGATTGGATTTCCGACAATCGCTCTTGACGCGTCCAGCTTTGGCCATCTTGACGGACCTCTCAGTCGCCGGCCGCTCCAGCCGCTACTGGCAGCGGATGTCCAGCTCGTATTCGGTCTCCGCCTCGTCCCACATCACGACCATGACTTGGTAGTCCCCTGCTTGGGTCCAGAAGTCCAGCTCCTCGCCTGTGCCGCCCCCGTTGGTCTCCGCCCGGGTGATCTCGTTTCCGGAGGCGTCGAGTAGGTGCAGGTCCAGGTCGGTGTCCTCGTCCCACTCCAGGGTGTAGATCACGTCTCGGTCCGTGTTCACGCTGAAAGAGTGCCAACGGTCCACGCCCTCGCTGACTTCGCCGGAGAAGCTGCCGCCGCAGTTTCCGTCGTCGCCGCCGTCGTCCCAGCCGCTGTCCGCATCGTCGTCGTCGTCGTTGTCCCAGAACCCGTCGTCATCGTCCTCTGAGGCGCTGTCGCTGCCGCCTCCTGTGCAGGCCAGTGCGCTGAAGAGAAGGCTTCCAAAGATCAGGGGGAAAGTGAGCTTCTTGAGGGTCATGTTGATCTCCATCCGGGACGGCGTTGTCCACGCTCCCAAGGTAGGGCGTTGGATGCAGGACTTTGGAGTGCCAAAACACGCAAAGTGAGTCACAATACACGCATGTGGTTGAACCTTCAGGCCTGCGCCGTCGACCTGGACATGGGCGTGGTGCATCGAGCAGGCGCCCAAGAAGCGCTCACGCCTTTGGAGCTGGGGGTGCTGCAGGCTCTTGCCCGGGCGCCGCTGCGGACCTGGTCCCGAAAGGAGCTGCTCGCGCAGGTCTGGAGAGGGGGCAGCGAGCGCGCCCTGGAGAGCACCGTTCGGCGGCTGCGCACCAAGCTGGAGGAGGACCCACGGCGGCCGGCGCACCTCCAGAAGCGCTACGGCAAGGGCTACGCCTTGCAGCTGGACCTGCCGGGCGCCTCAGCGCCCCGTGGAGAGCTCTTGGCCTGGATTCAGCAGGCCAAAGCGCAAGGGGTTGTGCGCATCTGGGGGCCTGTCTCTTATACACATCTCCGAGCCCACGAGACGCTACGCTATCTCGT
>OJHJ01000068.1_pt1 | contig 88861 bp, 74 predicted proteins | sample 1595201 | NCBI WGS metagenome assembly OJHJ01 (sample SAMN05416832, study PRJEB24817) | seawater metagenome | isolation source: Sea water | place: Canada:Atlantic | collected 2013-07 | reverse complement strand
CGAGATAGCGTAGCGTCTCGTGGGCTCGGAGATGTGTATAAGAGACAGTTACTGGTGTAGGTGGCAAAGGCGGCACTGGAGGCACTGGTGGCACTGGTGGCACTGGCGGTAGCAGCGGCACCTCAGGAGCAGCTGGCCTGGACGGCGCGAAGGCAGGTGGAGCAGGCGGCGCCGGCGGCGACGGCGGCGACGGCGGCGACGGCGGCGGCGGCGGCGGCGGACCCGCCATTGGCATTCGCTGTGAGTCTGGCTCCAGCGTGGCCATCGACTCGGCTTCGGTGTTCAGCCTGGGCAGCCCCGGTTCCGGTGGCTCCAGCGCCGGCAAAGACGGCTCAGACGGCCTGAGCGCAGACACCAGCGGCTGCTAAGCAGCGGCTGCTCGTCGGCGTCAGAGGCCGAAGCCGCAGTTTCGGCCCTGGCGCGACAGAGTCCCAGCGGCCGAAGCGGAGGTCTTTGGCACCACAAAGGAGCCGATAGGCGACGACTGGGGGCAAAGGCATTCGACGAGACGACGGCCGCTCGTCGGCAGAGGCCGAAGCCGCAGTTTCGGCCCTGGCGCGACAGAGTTACTGCGACAACCGGGCGCAGCGTGCACCGAATTCGGCCAGACGGAATATGTACAGTGCATGGCACGACCACTCGCTAAAATGGCCCTCCCCCTGACCGCCATCGGCGGCGCAGCACTGTGCGCCGGCGGCATGACCATCGTGGACAGCTTGGCCACGCCAGGACGCCAGTCGGTGGGCATGGTGACCGTCAACCTGGAGGCTCCTCCAGAAGGCTGGTCCGAGACCATGCAGCTACGCACCATCTGCGAAGACGTGCCCTTCCGCACCTTCACGGTCAGCCCCTCAGCGTGGAAGAACATCCCCGCTTGGGAGACCCAGATCCCCCTGGCCGAGGGCCCCTGCAGCACCCAAGTGCGCCTGCTGCCCAGCCGAGAAGACTGGGTGGATGCCCCCATCCAGAACGGCGAGTGCACCCTGTCGGTTGACCCGCTCAACCTGCGCTGCTGAACCTGCGCTGCTGAACCTGCGCTGAGTCCGCCCCGAGGCGTCAGAGCTCGGAGAGCTTGAGCGTTCGCAAACGATCGATGGCCGCCATGACCTCGTGCGGGCGGAGCTGAACCAGATCCCCCGCGGGGTAGTCCTGAGGGCTCAAGACCTCCAGTCCCCGCGCAGACAGGATGGCCATCAGCTCCCCCACCAAGGCCAGGCTGTCCATCGGCCCGCGCTCCACAAGCAGCTGCTCACACAAAACCAGCGCCCGCGCGATGCTGAAGGCGTGCGCCCCGTCTCGGATCTGTTCCAGACCGCCGAGCTCCAACACGGTGTCCCCGAGCTGCACCCGTCGCTCATCGCGCACCTTGATGCGTCCCGGCGCCAAACCACCGGCCAGCACACGGGCCAAAGGCTCAACGAGCCCCTCTGGGCTCTCACTGACCACTATGCCCAAGGCCTGGGCCTGAAGACTGCGGTCCACCGGCCTGTAGTCCTCCATAGAGAGCACGGTGTCGGCCACCCCCAGGTAGTCCCCAATGCCGCCGATCACGAAGACCATGGACAGCTCCCAGGCATCCCGCATCTGCACGACACGCTCCACCAGAGGCGTGATGGGCTCCCGGCTCTCAGGCACCAAGGCCCGCATGCGCGCATCCCGAACCATCAGGTTGGTCGCGCAGGTGTCCTCGTCCATGAGCAGGACGCGGGCGCCGGCCTGCACGGACTCCACCAGGGACGCGGCCTGTGAGGTGGACCCCGAGGCGTCTTGGGTGGAGAAGGGCCGGGTGCTGCGCCCCCCAGGCAGGCCGCGCAGCAAGGAGGAGATGTCCACCCCATGCACACAACGACCATCCTCGGCCCGAATCTTCACCGTCTGCGGCAGCGCGACCACGCCCTCGCGACCATCCCCTGGCACATGGTCCAGATGCCCCCGTGCCAGCGCCTGAAGCACCGTGGACTTGCCGTGGAAGCCACCGCCCACGATGACCGTGATGCCCTTGGGAATGCCCGTGCCGCGCACGTGGCCCAAGGGTGTCTCCAGCACGCAGCTCAAGGTGTCCGGCCCCTGCCATGGCACCGCATCCAACAACGGCCCAGAACCCACCCCGCTCTCTCGGGGAAGCACGCTCCCATCGGCAACAAAGGCCACAAGCCCCGCAGGCTCCAGCGCCCGCCGCAGTGCCCGCTGACGGCGCACGCTCTCCACATGCACCAACAAGCCCGGACCCGGCTCCAAGGCCGCACAGAGGGCACGCAAGTCCTGGTCGACCAGCCCCCAAGCCTGCTGTCCCAAGATGCGGCGTCCCCGAGCGGGCAGTCCGATACGCAGGCGCAGCTCCAGGTGTCCATCGACCAGACGCAGGGCACTGCGCTCCAGGATCTCCGGACCCGGCGCGTAGAGCGAGAGCTCTCCGGAGCGCCCGGACCCCCGACGACTCTGCACAGCCTCCAAGGCCAAGTTTGCTCGCCGAAGCAGCCAGTCCTCGCTGGCGCAGAGGGTGTCGGGATCCTCCAGACCGGAGAGCGCGATGGGCCGCCGCACACGCACCGCCGAAGGCGCGGCGAAGGGATCCCCCTGAACCCGATCCACACCCAGAGAAAACCCACCCATCTCCCAGGTCCCCGCCAAGCGCTTGTAGGCCCCATAGCTGGCCCCATCGATGCCCTTCAGCAAGCCCCGCAGGGCCTCAGCGTCCCCGACCATCGCCCAGCTCCTCCCGCAGAGCTTCCAGATCCACGCCCGCCCGCTGAAGGTGCCGGTAGAGCGTGTTGCGCCCCACACCCAAGGCCTTGGCCGCGGCCGCCAGGTTGCCCAGGTGGGTGATGAGGATCTCTCTGAGCTCGGCATGGCTCATCGCGCTCAAGGCCCGTTTCGGCTCGGGCGCCTCAACCCCGGCCTCCGCAGCCGAGGACACCACAGACGAAGACGCCACCTGAGCGAGGGCGTCACCAGCACGCGCCTGACGGGCCAACACATCGGCGAGCCAGTCCGGCTGTTCCAGAACCGGGCCCTCGCCCCGCAGCAGCAGCTGCTCGACCACCGCCTGCACCGCGCGAACGTTCCCAGGCCAGTCGTGCAGGAGCAGGGTCTGGGCCAAGCCATGGCTGAGGCGAACCCCATCCAAGAGGCTGTGCACCAGCACCAAGATGTCGGCGCGCCGGGCCCGCAGGGGCGGCAGGAACACCACCTGACGCGAGAGTCGGGCGTAGAGGTCTTCTCGGAAGCTGCCTTGCCGCACCTCCCGCACCAAATCCCGGTTGGTGGCCGCAACAAAACGCACATCGACGATCTGGGCGGTGTCCGAGCCCACTGGCCGCAGCTCCCGCTCCTGGAGCAGCCGCAGCAAGGCGGCCTGAAGCGCCGGTGAGGCATCGCCGATCTCGTCCAAGAGCAGAGTGCCCCCACGGGCTTGGTCCACGAGCCCCCGGCGTGCCTTCTCTGCCCCCGAATAGGCTCCGCGCACGTGCCCAAAGAGCTCGGACTGCAGCAGGCTGTCGGCCACACCCGCGCAGTTCACCGCAACGAAGGGGCCCTCGCGTCCGGAGCGCGCGTGCAGCTCTTGGGCGACCAACTCCTTGCCGGTGCCCGACTCCCCTTGAATCAACACGGGCATGTCCAGCCCAGCCACCCGATCCACAGCCTCTAAAGCCGCGTGCAGCTCCGGCGAGCGCCCAACCAGCGGCCCCCAGGCCAAGGGCGCCGGATTGATGGGCAGCTCGCGTACAAGCAACAACACCTGCCCCACCCCAAGAACGTCTCCAGGGTTCAATGCAGCCGAGGCCACCTGCTCCCCATTGACCCAGGTCCCGTTGTGGGAGTCCAGGTCTCGAATCGACAAGGCGCTGCCCAAGCGACCCAGCTCGCTGTGGCGCCGCGAGATGCGCGGCTCTTGCAGGGCGCCCCCCAGCTCTGGGCTGTTTCGACCCAAGACCAAGCGCTCGCCCGCGCTCACGCTGCGCTGCCCCCCAACGAATGCGGGATCCGGGTGCCAGACCACTTCCAGACCCAGGGCGGGCCCGCGGGCGCTCTGATGCAGGCTCAAGGTCGCTGTACGAGTGTCGTCCATCAGCCCTCAGTGTACAGCGCATCGCCGCCAACCTGTCCTCAACAGAGCTAAGCTGCCCACATCTTGGAGACTTCTATGCTGTGGCTGCTGCTGGCCTGTACGTCCAACGATGACGGTACCCCGATTACCCCCATCGATACCGGCGACACCTACATCGAATGGCCCGACGACACCGGCGATACCGGCACCGACGAGGACACCGATGGCTGGAGCGTAGAGGAGGGCGACTGCGACGACTCCGACCCACTGGTCCACCCGGGTTGGGAAGAATCCGACCAGGCCGAGAACCACACCGACGGCAAGGACAACGACTGCGACGGGCAGATCGACGAGACCTTCCGCGGTCTGGTCGTGCTCCAGCAGGGCCGCTACGACCAGGGCACCCCCGCCCGCATCGTCAAGGTCAACAGCTTTGGTGAGCAGACCCAGGAGATCCTGATCTCCGACCCCGCGGTGCAGCCCTGGTGGTACACCGACATGGCCGGGCTGCAGCAGTACTTCTCCTTCACCATGACCCCTCAGGTCGATGGCGAGGGCTGGGTGGTCGTGGGATGCGACTACACCGCCAACGATGTCTTCGTGATCTTCGAGATCTCCGCCACCGGCGAGGCCCGCACCCTGGCCACGATGGAGGGCTACGCCTTCGGCATCGCCACCCACCCCGATGGCTACTACTTGGTCAGCACCTTCTCCGGCCTGGTCAAGGTGGAGCCCACCACCGGCGAGCAAACCGAGATCGCCACCTTCATCGACGCCGACGAGAACCAGTTGCTGGCCAGCTTCGATGTGGCGGTGGATCAAGTCACCGGCCTGATCGCCGTGTTCGGCTACTACGGCGGCTTTGCGACCTTGGATCCCGAGACCTTCGAGCTGACCTACCACAAGCAGCTGGACCCCGAGATCCCTGTTGAGCAGCAGAACTGGGCCGGAGCCCACTGGGACTCCCGCGACGCTTGGTTCACCGGTGGCGTGGACGCCGACGGCTACGCCATGTTCCGCTGGAACGACTCCACGAGCGACTGGGACCGAAAGGCCAGCTTCAACGCCAGCTGGACCCCCAAGAGCATGACCATCGATACGGTCTACGGCGAGTACTACATGAGCACCAAGGGCGCTCAGGACCCCACCGTCTGGCGACTGGACATTGAGAACGGGACCAACCCCGACAAGTTCTTCTCCAGCCCCAACGGCGGCACCTACTTCCTGGATGTCTGGGACCTGTACACGGTCTACTTCGACTGATTCAGTCCAGAGCCCTCTTCAGACCTCTGAGAGAGGGCTTGTGGGCACCAACGCGTTCATGCACTAGGTTTGGCCCATGCTGATCGCCCTACTCCTCTCCCTCAACCCCACCAGCCCTGTCCCTCCACACTACGTCACGGGAGACAGTGTGTTGATGCGGAGCACCGGCAGCGCTCAGGGTGAGATCGTCAATGCCCTAGCTTGGGGCACCCAGGTGACCCCTCTGTCCGCTCCCACAGAGGATGCCTACGTCCAGGTCCGGGTCGAAGGCACAGCGGTCACGGGATTTGTCGCGGCAAGCTTGGTCTCGTCCACCCCACCGACCAGCCAGGCCCCAGCCCAGTGGCTCGGACACGAATTCTGTGGGCAACCTCATGAGTTCGGAATGAGGATCGATGCATCGACCGAGTGCGAAGGCTTCCCGCTCCAGAAACTGGCCCCAAGACGTGGAGAGCTCGAGCGCGCTCTCGCGCAGAGCGATCTCACCCGGCGGAAGCTGACCTGGTCCCTCGTGCTCTCTGAAGGGAGCACCTACGCCAAGTACGCCAGCGCAGAGGTCCTCAACAGCAGCCCTCTTCTCTCACCGGTCCCGCTGACACCGCATCTGAACGCACGACAAGGCGACCCATCGCACGCCAAGGTCTTCGACTCCAAGGAGCTCGGCCGCGACAAGACCGCGCCCGACTCGATGTGGATTCTCAACGTAAGCCCCAGCGGCGAGCGCCTCCTCTTGGGCGAGGGTGCCCTCCCGGGAGGCCCGGTCTCGCTCAGCGCCGACAAGTCCACCGTCCTCTTTGAGTCCGAGCTCACCGCTTTCGTCTTCAACCCTTGCGATGCAAGTTTCCAAGAGCAGAGACTGACGGACATCCGCTACACCCTGGCTACAGGGACCACGAGCGCCGCCCCCTCCGATCCGGCCCTTGTTGAGCAACTGCGGGCATGCCAGAGGAGCCGAAAGACGGGTCCACAGAACCCCAGATTGCTCGCGCAGTCCTTCTTCCTCGCCGTGGATCTATCGGAGTCGCAAGACATGAAGAAGGCCCTGGAAGGCTCTCTGGGAGAGCGACGTAGCGGCGTTGTTGAATACGGCGCCCTTGCTCCGGGTAGCTTCGAATTCCACTTTGAGGAGAGTCAGTACCTTCAGGACGGCAAGCACAGCGCCTTCGTACGGGAGCTGTTTTTTAGCGAGTGTGCAGACGAACACCAGCTCTACCTGCAGTTCTTGGCCGAAGGTGAGTGGCAGACCTTGTCCTTGGCCTCAGATACGGGTTGTGAGCCTTAGGTCTCCGCTACGGGGGTCCAAGCAGGGATTGGCACACCTAGGACGATCCCCAAAGATCAAAGTACTCAAGACTTCACGTGCTGTACCGATGGCCCGACCGAGGTCAATGGCGTGCTGACGGCAATCACAGCGTGGACGGACGCATGTGCGGAGGGCTTGGACCCCGTGCAGAAGGCCCGCGTCCGGGTGCAGCACCTCATCGCGCTGTTCTTGGTGACGATCGCGCCGGCCTACGGTGTGCTGTTCTGGGTGTACGAGCTTTACCTGCCCAGCCTGATCATGGCCCTGATCCCCATCTCAGCTCTTCCAGCGCTCTTCTTCCTGACCCGCAGAGGCCGCTCCGACACCGGCGGCCGAATCATGTCGGTGGTCTCCTTTCTCGTCATCCTCAACGCGCTGATCGGCCGCGGTGGCATGGACTCGAACTGCGCAGCTTGGCTGCTCTGCTCCCCGCTCTTGGGCTTCACCATGGTGGGTCCGCGCCACGGCCGCAACCTCAGTGTCTGCGCAGCGCTGGTCTTCTCGGCCCTGTGGGCGACAGAGTTCTTTGGGCCACCACTGCCCTGGCAGCTCCCCCCAGAGCTCACCGCCATCATGCCGGTGCTGGACTACCCGGCCATCGCGATGATCTTCGGCGCCATTCTGAGTACTCAAGTCTCCATCTGGGAGAGCTTGATCCAAGGCATGCGAAGCACAAACGAGCGCGCCATGGTGGAGATCGAGGAGCGCAAGCGCGCCGAGCACCTCGCCACCGAGGCCGTCAAGGCCAGAACCACCTTCCTGGCGACCATGAGCCACGAGATCCGCACCCCCCTTAACGGCGTGTTGGGCCTCACCCAGGTGCTCTTGGGCTCCAATCTGGACGCAGACCAGCGACAGCTGGCCAAGACTGTGCAGGTCTCCGGGCGACTGCTCCGGGCCCTGCTGGACGATGTCTTGGACTACTCCAAGATCGACTCTGGCCAAATGGAAGTGGAACACATCCCCCTGGACCTGCCCGCGCTGTGCCAGGAGGTCGTTCAGCTCTGGGAAGAGAAGGCCAGAGAGAAGGGCATTCAACTGCTCTTTCGGCCCCAAGCGCACAGCCCAAGCTGGGTCCATAGCGACCCCACCAAGCTGCGCCAGATCCTGGGCAACTTGGTCTCCAACGCCATCAAGTTCACGGACACCGGCACGGTGAGCATCCTGCTCTCTGCACAACAAGGCCGCCTAGTCTTGGCCGTACAAGACACCGGCATCGGCATGGCTCCACAAGCCTTGGACCACATCTTCGATGCCTTTAGGCAAGCGGACGGCAGCACCACCCGCCGCTACGGCGGAACGGGTCTCGGGCTCGCGATCTGCAAAGGTCTGGCAACCCGGATGGACGGTCACCTCCACGTGATCTCCACACCACGGCAAGGCACCTGCTTCACGCTGAACATTCCACTGTTCCTGGCAGAGGCCCCCCAACGCTTCACTGCGGCGCCCAACTGGCAGAACACCACCCTGACCGGTCTAGAGGTCCTCGTCGCCGAGGACAACCCCGTCAACCAGATGGTCATCCAACGGCTGCTCGAGCGCAACGGCCTGAGCGTGCGCATGACCAGCGACGGCGAGGCCTGCCAGCGGGCCTACCACGAGCGCAGGCCGGACCTGATTCTGATGGACTGCCAGATGCCCATCTGTGATGGCTACCAGGCCACCATGGCCCTTCGGGCAGCCGGAGCCACGCTCCCCATCATCGCCTTGACCGCCAACACCATGCCCGGGGACAAGGCCAAGTGTCTTGCCGCAGGCATGAGCGACCATGTGGGCAAGCCCATCGAGATCAACGAGCTGATGGCCTGTATCGAGAGCTGGCGCGGCGTACGTGCCGTCGCCTAAGGCCGCAGAAACTCAGGGCGTGTTGAGCAGCGCTCTGCTGTCTCTGGCCCAAGAGACCATGCCTTCCTGATGCTCTCGAAAGGCGGCAAAGTGCCAATCCAGAGCCCACTGGCTGACGGCAGCGTTCCAGCCATTCACTCCCTCGCCAGCGCTCACGTTGAGCTCATTGAGCAGTTTGTTGTACTGGTCCACGTTCTTCTGGGAACGCTCCGCGGCAGAGAGCTTGACCAGCCGGGGGACGACCTTGTCCAGCTGCTCAAGCCAGGCGCTCAATGCAGCCTCGGCGGCCATGACCAGGGTCTCCTGGCCCATCCAAGGCGGAATGGCGAGCACCTCTCGATGGGCCGCGGCGACCACCTCTCGGGTGAGAGGAAGGCGCTGCTCCCAGTCAGCCACTGGAGCTGAGACAAAGCTGTTCCACGCCTCCAGGCCGGCCGAAAAGGCACGGTCCACCTCCCGCTGATGCCCTGAAGCGAAGGAGATCCGCACTTGAGCGGACAGCTTCACTTCTGGACCGGGCAGATCTGCCACAAAGCTCGGCGGCTGCAAGGCGCTCAGGGACTGCTTGCTCAACAGTCCGATGCCCTGAGCTTCGGCGAAGGCCTTGTGGGCCACTCGGTACTCGGCCCGGGCCTTGTCCATGGCCGCCCTCTCCTCCTCCATGATCTCCTGATAGCGGCGCTGATCCGCCTCGCGTGGTTTTGGCGTGCGCACCAGCGCAGCGGCCTCCACGCGCCAGTCGCCAAAGGACTGCTCCAACACATCCAACACAGCGATGGCCGGCTTTCGCAGGGTGTCCTCGCCGTCAAAGGGAGGCGGGCGCTCAGCCTGAGCTTGCAGCGCGGCCAGCTCGGCGCTGGCCAGCTTGACCTGCTCCTCGTACTCGGCCCCATCCAAGAGCACGTTGATGCGCATCTGGGTGCCCAGCACGGCTGCTTGACCCACCAGCTTGGTCCAGTGTTGCAGGCGAAGCAGGGCCTGATCGCGCTTGGGATCGTCCTTCTCAGGAACGCGCTCCTCCAGGGCTTCCAGCCCCCAGCGCAGGCGGAAGTTGGCCTCGGCGTCGTGAAGATCGATCTGAAGTGAACGCAGCTCCGCGCTCAAGTCTCGGCCCAAGCTGTTGAAGGTCTCAGAGTCTCCCTCAGAGAGCGCCTTCTTCATGGCGGGCACTTCCTCCCCCAGGATCCGGGCTTGGCTCTCAAGCACCGCGCTGCAGGCGTCACGGAACTCGCCGTCCCCGCTCCACGGCGGAACCTCCGCTAGATCCGCCTGAGCCGTAGCCATCAGCACTTCCATGCCACCCAGATCGCCGCCAGAAGAGGACTGGCTTACGGCCTGATTCATGACCAGAACCCCTTGATTGCAGAAGCCTCGCACCTCGCTCAGGTGCAAGCTCGCCATGATCCTGCGGTAGTTCACCGGAAGCGCCATCTCGCCTCCAGGAAGCTCGGCACCCGAGGGCGGCGGAGGCGAGGTGACCTGGGGCGTCTGCATGCGCACTCCATTGGCCTGCGCGAAATCAAAGATCGCCTGAGAGGAGCGATTCAAGCCGCCTACGCGCGTGTCCATGATCTCGTTCCAGAGGGCATCGGCCCTGGCCAGATCCACATCCCGCGGCGCTTGGGTATGGAGCACCTCCACCAGCGCCGGGGCGAGCTCCATCTCGAAGCGCTGCAGCTCATGGATATAGAGCAGGACCGCGTCCGCGACAGGATCCTCCCCCGGCCAACGCGGGCTCTCCTGGGCCTCCTTCTCCAAAGCGGTCAGCGCCGGCGAGGGCACCACGGGCGCACCTGGCTTGGGGTAGTTCGGGGCGACACCCGCCGCGTCATACAGCAGCTCCTGCCAGAGCTCGATGTGCACCACCGCAGCCGCAGGATCGGTGGCCTGGGCGAAAAGCGCTGGCGTCACCGGCGCCTGCACCGGACCCCCAAGCCAAAGCAGAAACAATGGGCTCATTGAAGCCCCCCCTGCTCCAGCGTCCACTGCGCGAGCTCCTCCAAGTACTGGTCTCGCTCCGCGATGCGCCATCCCTCGCCGAAGTCGGTCCAGGCTGCCTGGACCGCAGCGTTCAGGGGCTCCACGCTCTCATTGACCTGGTCCACCAAGGCGTCCCGTTGCCGCCGCTTCTTGCCGAAGAGGAAGAGACGCAGGTCCAGCTCAGCGGCTTGAATCATCAGCCCGTAGAGCTCCAACAAGCCTTGCCCATTGGCCGAGAGCGCTGCAGTCAGCGTGGCATCCCCCATCCAAGCCGGCACCGCCTGAATCTCCATGACCGCCTTCTCCAGCTCGGAGCGGTGAGCGATCAGGGCCAGGGCTTCCATCTCGATGCCCGCGTTCCACTCATCGAGCACTTGGTCCTGGAGGATCACCATCTCGTTGTTGTGGGCGATGGCAAAGTTCACCCGAACCACGCAGGGCAGCGCGCTGGGCTTTCCAGGGAGCTCTACGCGCCATTCGGGCGGATCCACGACCAGATCGGGGTCTTCCATCAGAACCCGGTTGTTGGCCGCGAAGGCTGACAAGGCGTCGTTGATGCGATCCACGTCTTGGATCTCCGTGACCTCGGAGAGGTGAAGCAGAGTCTCAAACTGGAGCTGATCGGCGTCTCGTGGATGGGGACCGGAGTCCAGGGAGATCATGGTGGGCAAGGTTTGCTCGAACCAGAGAACACTGTGCTCCGCGCGCTGGGTCACCGCGGCGCTCAAGCCTTGGTCGCCACCGGCCCACTCCTCCAAGGCCTCCGCATCTCTCAAGACGGCCTGGGCCTCCTGTTGAGCGACCGCAAGGGCCTGATCTGGATCCGGCTGGGCGCCAATAATGCTTGCCGTATAGTGGAGGTACAACTCTACGAGTCGCGAATCTATCTGCAACTGAGTGGCTATGTAGTCCGTCGCCGGACTCCCAAAGGCCACTCCCCCAAACAACACCATCGCGAGCATCACCCACCTCCCTAGGTTGGGAAGTCTACACCCTCTCGGCGTATGGAGATCTCAGCTTCGAGAGCTGAACTGGGCCAAGAGCTGCTGCACTTCCAAGTGCGCCTCGGCCTCTGCCAAGCCATCCAAGCCCACCTGCTCCAGGTTGGCGATGTCTTCTGTCAGGCCGTCTACAGCGGCATCTGCCAGGCCCTTGTCCCCAACAGCCGAGAGCTCATCGAGCTGCGAGAGGGCCGAGGTGACCTCGTCCAGGAGCGCCTCGCCTTCTGGACCCAGGGAGAGAGAGAGGGAGCCAGATTCGACCACGCGCTGGGTTCGGAAGCGGTCACCCAAGTAGTCCAGGGTGTCGGCCAAGCTGTCCATGCGCTCCCGAAGCGAGGCCAGTGTGCCCTCGACTGCGGACACTTCCTGAGCGATGGATGCGCGGTCAGACTCCTGAACCTCGGCGATCTCCGGCTCCGGCGGAACGACCTGGTCCACCCCACCCATCAGGCTGTCCAGGGTCTCCACGAAGGTGCGCACCTCGATGCAGGCGCGGGTGTAGGAGCGGGCGGCTTGCTCTAGATCACCGGAGTCCACATCCAGGGGAGGCGGCAGGTGCGCCAGATCCGGACGCTGGCGGGCGGCGATGGCCAAGTGAACGCGAAGATGCAGGATCGCCCGAGTCTTCCACACCGTGCCCAAGACCCGCTGGGTCACCTCGGTGCGGCGCTCGAGCAAGCCCAGGTCACCCTCGTAGCGGGCCACCAGCTCCTCGCGGCCCTCTTTCGCGGAGATCTGCTCCAGCTTGTTGCCCAGGTGCTCATGCTGCAGCTCGGCGGCCTCGTGCTGCTCTTCGAGCTGGCGCTCCAGCTCTGCCAAGCGCCGTGGGTAGCGCTTTAGATCCTCCCCCTGCCGCCACGAATCGCTGCGGGCGGTCCGGCTCTGGCTGCTCTTTGAGACCCGAGAGGACTGAGGCTGAGGGGTGGCCTCTCCGTCGGAGGAGCTGATCTGTTGGGTCTCCCACGGCTTCATCCAAAAGAAGATGCCGACAAACACAACGCCGAGGGGGATGGTCACGAACCAATGCACCCCTCTGACCTAACGCCGACTTGGGCCTCCGGAAAGGTTAGCTCTGCCTCCTGCGAGGACGAGGTCATGAGCGAGCGCGCCAGCCAAGCCATTCACGCCTGGGCCCAAGCCCTCAGCCAGCCGATGGACGTCGAGCGCTTCGGGGCTGCGATGGGCCCCAACGGACAAGTGCGCCGCCATGGGTGGGGAACCCGCATTGACAGCGTGGTGGAGATCCTTGATGGCCTGGAGACGATCACCGCTTGGGCCCAAGGCGCCAACCGGCACAGCGTGTTCGTGATCGAGTCCCTTCAAGCCGAGGACGACGGCACACACTTCAGGGCCCGATACCGCGTCGAAATCCTGAATTTCCTCAACCGCGGGTGGTGGCGCTTTTCTCTAGACGAGCTGGGCCGCATCGCTGTGCTCTGGCACAGAGCCGACGCCCTACAGGACCCGGCCATGCGCGTGGCGACCGTGCCCGAGGACTAAGGGCGGAACAAAGCGGCACAAAGTGATGAAAAGTCCCACCGCCGCTGGATCGCAGGCCGGGCTTGGCCTAATATTCCCGGCATGAGCAAAGCCACTGACAAGTCCGCCCCCGCCAAGACCCCAGCACCGGCACCTGCAAAGGCTGCCGAGGCACCTGCAAAGAAGGAGGCGGCGCCAGCCAAGTCCTCCGGCAAGGTCCAGGTCATCTATGACCAGGCCGGCGCGGGAGATGGCAAGAACGCCATCAAGCGCCTGGAAGCTGCAGGCTTCGAGGTGACCTTCCGCAAGGTGGACGAGATCTACAACTACATGAAGCACGAAGACAAGGTCTACGTGCCTGCCAACTTGGCCGCTGATGCGGGCAAGGCCCTTGGCATCCTGCGCAAGGTTCGCAGCCAGTTGGAAGACCTGCCGACCTCCGACGATGACACCATCTTCGCGTGGTTCATCCGCTGAGCTTCGCCAAAGCTCTGGCTTGGTGCTGGGGAGTAGGCGGCGTCTTACTTCTCTGCGGCCGGGCCGTCTGGGCCTTGTTCCCCAAGGTTCTCCAGGCCTTTGAACACCCCCTAAGCCCCCTGCAGATCGGGGCCGGCTTGGGTTGGCTCGGCTTTATGGCCTACTTCGAAGGCTATCGCGGCTTTCAGAAGGCCTTCGCCCCGCGCGTCGTCGCGCGCACCCAACACTTGGCACAGAATCCACGGGTCCTGGAGCTCTTGCTCGCGCCCATGTTCGCCATGGGCTTGATCCGCGCCACCAAGAAGCGCCTCCTCGTGTCCTGGTGGCTGCTCATCGGTGTGAGCGCTCTGGTTCTCATGGTGCGCCTGCTGCCTCAGCCCTGGCGCGGCCTGGTGGACGCCGGCGTGGTCCTGGGCTTGAGCTGGGGATGCATCGCCATCGTCGCCTGGTGCGCCGCTGCTTGGCGGGGCCTGGCGATCCCCATCGAGACGGATCTCCCTGAGAGCCAGGGCAGCGCGGCCTAGTCCAGGCCGTACTTCCGCAGCTTGTAGATCAGCGTGCTGCGCGCCACACCCAGCTCTCGACTCATCGCAGAGCGGTTGCCCCGTTGCCGCTCCGAGCAGGCCTGCAGCAGAGCCTTCTCGCTGTCCATCAGGGCATTGTTGGGCTCGGCAACGACGGCCGGGGCTGCCGTAGGCGGCAGGCTGTCGTAGCTCCACGGGGAGAACTGAATGAACTCCGGCAGGATCACCGAGCCGCCCAAGACATAGGCCCGTGTCAGCACGTTGCGCAGCTCCCGCACGTTGCCAGGGAAGCTGTGCGAACCGAGCATCTCCAGGGCAGCCGGGCTGATGCTCACGCCCGCCGCCATGCGCTGAACCAGAGCTCTGGCGATGACAGGCAGATCTCCTGGGCGCTCACGCAGAGCGGGCAGACGCACCGGCAGGACGGCCAAGCGGAAGAAGAGATCCGAGCGGAAGCGCCCAGCGGCCACCTCCTTCTGTAGGTCGCGGTTGGTGGCCGCGACCAGACGCACATCTGGGTAGGTGACCTCGTGAGAGCCCACCCGCCTGACCTCGCCGGTCTCCAGAGTCCTGAGCAGCTTGACCTGGGCCGCCTCTGGGAGCTCGCCGATCTCATCGAGCAGCAGGGTTCCCTTGTGCGCCTTGTGAAAGGCCCCGTCCCGGCGCGCACTGGCTCCCGTGAAGGAGCCCTTCTCGTGGCCGAAGAGCTCGGACTCGAAGAGCGCTTCGGTGATGGCGCCGCAGTTGATGGCGACAAAGGGACCCGCCGCGCGCGGGGAGTGCTCATGCATGCCCCGACTGGCCAGCTCCTTGCCGGTGCCCGACTCCCCGAAGAGCAGCACGGGGGCGTTGTGGCGGGCCACCCGGCGCATCATCGAGAAGGTGTTCTGCATGATGGTGGAGTTGCCCACCATCTCGCCAAAGCCGCCGCGACCGGTCTCGTCCTCTGCTTGAAACAGGTCGGTGGTGATGGAGAGTTCGGTGTCTCCAATGCGCACACGCTCCCCGGGCCAGAGCGGGGTGCGGCCCGCGATGCGCTCGCCTTCCAGCACGGCGGCGCCGGCCCCTGGGACCAGCATGGGACGACCTCGGGCCAGCTCCACGGTCAGGTGGGCGACCACCAGCGTGGGGTCCTGGATCACGACACCCTCGGTCCCTGGGGCGCCGATGCGCACACGAGAGCGGTTCAGGGGGAAGCGCTGGCCTTGCATGGGGCCATCTTCGACCACCAAGACCGCCCGCTCCACGACGTTTGGGGCCACCAGCTGCTCGGCGGGCACACCGGGCAAGACATGGCTTGAGGTGGGAGCTTGGGCGGCCCCCTTTCTCGTAAACTCCAGGACGAAGGCGCCCATTTGGACCAAGGTGCCCTCGGTCAAGGGCACGCTGTCTTTGATGGTCTGGCCGTTGACGACGCTGCCGTGACGGGAGCGATCCCGCAGGCTCCAACCCTCGTCACTCCCACTCAACACACAGTGGGTTCGACTCACGCCAGGGTCAGGGATGACCAGGTCGCAGGAGTCGGATCGGCCGATGAGAACCCGCCCGGGACGGAGGGTGTACTCCAAGAGCGCCTGCGGTCCGCGGCGCACGATCAAGCGTGCTGGCATGGCCAGAGGGTAGCATAGGGCATGACCGCTGAAGAACAACACGCAGAGCTCACCCGCCTGCTCCGAGCCGGCATCACGGCAGTACACGTCGAGCACGGCACCAGCCCCTTGGAATGGCCCCTGTATCTGGCCCAATCCGTCCATGACTCTGTGAACAAAGTTCTTGGTTCAACCATGACTTTGAGTCACTTGATCTCCCTGCTGGTCCAGGCCGACATCGCCCAACGCGGCGACGCCCCAGGCGCGGATTGGCCCAGCTGGTACGCCGGCTGGCTGCAGGAACGCTACCGCCACAATCGCCCCGGCTTGGGTGTGTAGCGGGTTAGTTGGGGGGCATGGCCACCCTGGAAGAGAGCGCTGCGAGACTGCCCACCGGACCGGGGGTCTACCTCTTCCGGGACAGGGCCGGCGACGTGCTCTACGTGGGCAAGGCCAAGAACCTGCGGGCCCGGGTCAAGCAGTACCTGAGCGGCCACGACGAGCGCATGATGGTGCCCCACATGGTGGCCAGCGCCGGGGCCATCGACGTTGTCTTGGTGGACACGGAGAAAGAGGCCTTGATCCTGGAGAACTCCCTGATCAAGCAGCACAATCCGCCCTACAACGTCAAGCTGCGCGACGACAAGAACTTCCTGCACCTGGCCATCAACCCCAAGCACCGCTGGCCCAGGTACCGCTTGGTGCGCCAGATCCGGCCCGGCAGCGTGACCTTTGGCCCCTACAGTTCAGCGTCCAAGGCTCGCAAGACCCTGGCCTGGCTGCAGCGCAGCTTCCCCCTGCGCACCTGCTCCGACCAGGTACTCAAGAGCCGCAAGACCCCTTGTTTGCTCTACCAAATGGGCCGCTGTGTGGGCCCCTGCGTAGACGGTCTGACCACCAAGTCCGAGTACGACGAGCTGGTCAGCGAGAGCATGCTGCTGCTCAAGGGCAAGCGCGGGGACCTGATCAAGCGCCTGGAGACCCGCATGGTCAGCGCCGCCGAGGAGGAGAACTTCGAGGAAGCCGCCCGCTTGCGCGACCTGGCCCAAGAGATCCGGCAGACTCTGGAGAAGCAGACGGTCGTGGATCGCCGCCTGGGGGACCGGGATGTCTGGGGCGTCTTCATGGAAGGGGACCGGGGCAGTCTCTGCGTGCTCCCCGTGCGCGAGGGCAGCGTAAAAGAGCCTTCCCACCTGCGCTTTGACGGCGCCCGCGGCAGCCTTCCCGAGCTGCTCAGCGCATGGTTGAACACCTACTACCAAGACGACGACATTCCGCCGGAGATCCTGCTGCCAGAGCTGCCAGAGGCCTCCGAGGTCCTGGCTGAGGTCTTGGGCGAGCGCCGCCGCGGCAAGGTGGTGCTCAAGGTCCCACAGCGCGGCGACAAGGCCCGGGTCATGGAGCTGGCCTTGCACAACGCCAGGGACCGTTTCCGCCGTCAGGTCAGCGACGAGGACCGGCGCTCCTATGCACTGAACGCCTTGGCCGAGCTCTTGGGACTCGAGGAGCCTCCCCACCGCATCGAGTGCGTGGACAACTCCAACATCCAAGGGGAGAACCCGGTCGCCAGCTGCGTGGTCTTCATCGACGGCGCCCCGGCCAAAAAGCACTACCGCCACTACCGCATCAAGACGGTGGTGGGCTCCGATGACTACGCCTCCATGGCCGAGGTGCTCACCCGGCGCTTCACCCGGGCCGCCGAGGACGGCGTGTTTCCCGACCTGCTCGTGGTGGACGGTGGACGCGGTCAGCTCAACGTGGCCCTGGGGGTCCTGGGTGAGCTGGGCATGGAGGGGCAGCCGGTCATCGGCCTGGCCAAGCCCAAGACCGAGAAGCGCCGGGGCGAGTTCGACGCCGTGGACAAGATCATTCTGCCGGACATCAAAGAGGCGGTGCGTCTGCCGGACAACCACCCCGCCCTCAACGTGCTGCGCCACATCCGGAATGAGAGCCACCGCTTCGCCATCGCCTTTCACCGGCGCACCCGGAACAAGAGCACTCTGGCCAGCGCACTGGAGCAGCTCCCTGGGGTGGGCCCGAAGCGCCGCAAGGCCCTGCTCACCCACTTTGGCAGCCTCAAGCGGGTCAAGGACGCCAACGCGGCGGAGATCGCCCAAGTCAACGGCATCGGCGCCGGCATGGCCGAGCAGATCTTCCAGAGCCTGCAGGCTCAGTCCAAGCAGAGCTCCTGAGTCCCACGGCGCAGGCACACCCGCCCTTGAGACCGGGGGCTGGACAGAGCCACATAGTCCTCGTTTGCGCAGATCGAGCCCCCCTTTGGGGCCTCTACAGCGTCCAGGCACACCCGGACACTGCTGGGCAGCCAGAGACCTTCTCTCAGCTCATAGGAGCGCCCAATGACCACGGACTCACGGGCGCCATACAAGCGCCACTGAACCCGCTGCAGGCTCATTGGGCCTTGTCCCACGCCCGAGGCCACGCTGTGCTGCGCTCTGAGGCGGGCGGCTTGTTGGTCCAAGTCGGGCACACCTTGCTGCTGCAGGCGCCAGAGGCGCTCTGAGAAGCGCTGCGCTTGGCCCCCCAGGAGCGCGCAGAGCGCCGCGTGCTGCCGACAGTTCAGAGTGGGCGGAGGCTGAAGCAAGCCGAGCAGCAACAAGATGCGCATGGGGTCTCCCTGCGCACCCGTACTGCAGGCGCCGTGCCAGAGAGGCACTCAGCGAAACCCGTGTTTTATCCTTGCTTCAAGGTGTCAGCCGGGGTGTCGGATGCTTGACACCCCCCTGCTTGGGTTGCGCCGGGGCTACTGCAAGCGGCAGGTAAAGCTGCCCTCGCTCACACCCACCGTCGCATCTCCCAGGCTCACTTTCAGAGGGGCACAACCAAAGGTACCGCTCAAATCGGTGCCGTCATCGCTCAGGCTCACCACGCAGTTCAGGTCCTCGGCGTTGGTGTCCGCGCTGTAGGTGCCATCCTCGCCCGTCCAAGAGAAGGTCAGGCTGGGCTCCGCGCAGGTGGCCGACTGCGGCGGGCTGAAGTCTCCACCCGTCCCATAGGGACAGGCCACCATCACGACCTTGGCCGTGGCGTTGGCGGTCTGGGGCGTGTTGGAGAGGATGATGGACATCTTGTCCTTGCCGTCCGTCGAGCGCTTGCACTCCAGGTAGTGCTTCTCCGAAGCGTCCAGCTCCACCTTCACGTCGCCCTCTGGCTGGCTCACGATCCACGTGGCTTGACCGGGCGGGTACACATCGGTGTCCGCATCGGTGTCGGTGTCCGAGTCGGCGTCCGCGTCCGCGTCGGAGTCCGCCTCCTCGGTGTCCGTGGGCTCGGTGTCTTCGATCTCAGCATCGCTGCATGCCAGGGCCAACAAGCTCATCCACATGGGCGCCTCCTGTGGCACCCTAACGCAATGCAACGCGAACCCGAATTCCACCCGGTGGTGCTCCTTCCCCCTTGGGCCGAGGTCCTGGACCTCTCCGGCCCAAAACCCGAGCCTGCCAAGAGCCACTGGAGCATCGGCAAGTACGACGAGCTTCGGCCGGGGCTCTACACCACCGAGCTCTTCGGAGGCCGCCGACACCTGCACATCGGTGTGGACTTGGGCGGGCCCGTCGGAACCGCGGTACACGCCTTCAGCGAGGGGCGCGTACTCCACCAGGGCTACAACCCGGCCGACGGCGACTACGGGCACGTCGTGGTGACCGAACACAGTCTGAGAGGACGGACGCTCTTCGCCCTTCACGGCCACCTCTCTCAGAGCAGCATTGGCCTGCGCAAGCCCGGTGAGACCTTCTCCGCCGGCGAGGTCATTGGCTGGCTGGGCGCCGAGGGGGAGAACGGCGGCTGGCCACCCCACGTGCACTTCCAGCTGAGCTGGGAGCGCCCGCAGACCCATGACATGCCTGGGGCCGTAGATCCGGCCGATCGCAGCCGCGCTCTCCAGCACTACCCGGACCCCCGCTTGGTCTTGGGCCGGCTCTGGTAGTCAGTGGGTGATCTGGTAGAGCATGCGCTCAGAGAACTCGAAGCTGGGGGATGTGCCTTTGTCCGCCAAGATCTGCTCCGTGATGTTCGCCTTCACAGCACCTAGATAGCTGAAGTGATCGGCATCCGGGACGAGGTGGGCCTCCATCATCGGGCGTAGTAGGCCATGCTTACCGCATCGATATAGTACTCGTACTCCCCCTCGAAATAGTAGGTTGGAACTGCGAGACTCCCTCCCTATCGGTTGGGACTGCGCATCGCTGAGAGCGCAGTGTCCGAGAGGGAGAAGGGCTCATTGCCGTAGCCTCCATCCAGGGCCACCTCAACCAGATCCGCGCGGCCCCCCAGTGAGAACGCCGCCCGCACGGGGGCACCCGCTACCGCTGCGTTCAGCACGTGGGTGCCCCCGGTGCTGTGGCCGACCAAGTAGATGCGCTCGGGGTCCACATCGGGCCGGGCCCTAATAGTCACCCTGCCAAGTCCACTCGGCCTGCTGGGTAACATCCACCAAGTTCACGACCCGGTCGCCGCCCTCGTCCTTCCAGGTACCCGTGCCCTTGTAGAAGAGCTGCCAGCTTGCGCCTTGCTCCAAGTACAGGCCCTGCTTGCCGTCTTGAACCCCAAGGATCTGCACGGGCAGGGTCTCCACCGGGCAGGTGCCGGGCCAGAGGGGAGAGACCTCGAAACGTAGGCCAAAGTCACAGTCCGGACAGCTGAGCTCTTCAAAGGCAAAGCCAGGGAAGGGACCGCCATCGGCGACCGGCTGCGCGACGAGGTTGCCCTCGCAGATAAAGTCAGTGTCCAAGGCGCTGTTGGCCACCCCTTCCAACACGACGCTGCCCACCCCATCCGCGGTGCCAAGCTCCCCGTACTCCGCCTGAACCCCAGAGCCAAAACGTAGCTCCAAGGTGTCAAAACGCAGGGTGGCCTTCATGGTGTAGGCACGAAGGCAGACAGCCTCCTGCTCACACTCGGAGTCCAAGCAGTCCACAAAACCGTCGGCGTCGTCGTCCACATCGTTGGTGCAGATCTCCTCGCAGAGCTCGCTGCAGTCTGGATCCGCGCAGTCGATCAGACCATCGATGTCCTCGTCTGCGCCCGAATCGCAGATCTCGTCCTGCGGCAACGTCCCGGTCTCCGCGGCCGAGTCGCTGTCCACGGGCTCCGAGTCCTGCTCCCCCTTGCTACAGCCTAGAGGCAGAAGAAGGGAGAAGGACAGAGCCAAAACGGGGAAGCCGAAGCCTCCCTGCTCTCGAGCCAACCGGGCCAATCAGCTACCGGTGGTCTTGGCCGCGTGCACTTCGCAAACCTTGATGGAGTCAAAGTCGCCGAACATGTTCAGGGTCGAGAAGCCGGTCTCGCCGAACTCGAAGCTGTCGTCAGTGACGCTGGTCTCAGCGACCAAGTTGCCGGTGGTGTCGTCGGCGGCGCAGTAGAGCTGGTCCTGGTAGACCCAGAAGGTCAGGCTGGCCGAGTCGCCGTCACGCAGGCTGGTGGTGCCGTCGTGGTCCGCGCGGGCCAACTGATCGAAGCTGGAGTTGTCGCAGGTGCCCTCGCACTCGGAGTCGATCCCGTCCTCGGGAGCGTCCATGAACTCACCGATCTGCAGGAAGTGTCCGGGGTCGAAGCACTCCTCTTCTGCATTCTCGGCCAGGGCACAGCGGTAACCGTTGAAGCCCTCGTCCTGGTCGCTGTCCACGGAGGCGCGGGCCAAGATGCCAGCACGCCAGCGCTCGGTCTCACCACAGAGGATGAGTCCGTCGGAGTCCCAGTCGTAGTCGAAGGCCGCAGCCTGCATCGAGTAGCTGACCTCATCGTCGTCGGAGTCGTTGTACTCGGCGAAGGCCTGAGGCAGCTCGACGATGTCCAGGTCGGTGTTCAGGTTGTAGGAGATCTCACAGGTGATGACGACCTCGTCCACGGTCGAACAGTCATCGGTGCAGCCGTCCAGGCTCATGCTCCAGCTCAGCTGCGTGTCGACGTCGGAGTCGTCGGTGCTGTCTGGGGTCTGGTCACACTGCACCAGAGACCAAGCAGCGGGGATGCTGTCGGTCACGGTCACGCTGGTGGCCACGGCGCCACGGTTCTGCGCGGTCAAGGTGACCAGAACCGTGCCGTCGGAGGTGCTCTCAGCGAGCTTGCCGATGGCAACAGCGGCGTGGCTGTCTTGGTAGTCCCAGAGGTTGACCTGAGCCTGAACGCCCTGGTTGCTGGCCCAGTCGACATGGTCCTCGACGCCGTCACCGTCCGTATCGGTCTCCTCGGCGATGTAGTACTGCATGTCCTCGGGCAGCCAAGCTCCGATGGAGCTGTACTCGGTGCCCGTGGCCAGAGTGGTGCCGTTCTGGTAGCACCAGAAGTCGGCCTCATCCAAGTAGGGGGAGTAGTTGCCGTTGTCGGTGGTCCAAGAGCCGTAGTACAGCTCCAAGCTGGAGCCTGCCTCGATGCGGTACTCCTCGCCGGAGAGGACCTCTTCGCCCACAACCAGGGACTGGCTGCCGGCGTTGTCCCACATCGCGAAGCCTTCCAGACAGACGTCGTAGTCGCCGCTGTTGGACAGGGTCGCGGTCCCGTTTGCGGTCACTTCGAAGCTCAGGATGCCCAAGGCCAGAGCCTGGTAGTCCGTGTAGCAGTCCTCTTCGGGCTCGTAGTCGCCGCACACTTCCAGGCAGTCAAAGCCACAGCCGGGCTCGGTGCCCTGTGCGCTCACTTCGGCGTAGACCACGTAGTCGGTGGGGAAGTCGCTCAAGCTGGTGAAGGTACCGAGCTGAACTTCCTGGCCGCCATCGGTGGCGTAGACGGAGTCTCCGTCCCACGCCCAGTCCTCGCCCAACTGAGAGGTCGCGTCAAAGTCCCCGTTGTCCGAGTCCAGCCCGGAGCTGTACAAGAGCTGCCCAAGGGAGGAGTCGGCGTCGTCACAGTCATCCCCAAAGGGCACACCGTCACCGTCCACGTCGATGGAGTCGATCAAGTACCAACCAGCTTGGCAGCCGTTGAAGCCTTCGTTCATGGCAGCCATGGCCTGGCTCAAGTCTGGGTCGGCGGTGCGGTCAGCAGCCAAGCTCAGGAGCTCACGGGCCGTGCTTCCAGCGAAGGGGCCTTCCAGGAGTGTGGCCTGACCCAGAGCGGCGAACTCGCCGTACACACCGGCATCGTTCATGCCCACGTTCACGGCCAGAGCGGCAAGCTCAGCGTTGAAGCCATCGGCGCTCGCCAAGTAGCCCTTCACTTCCTCAGCGGTGTTCAAGCTGTCCGCACCCACTTGAACGGAACCGATCTCGTCGAAACGGTCCGTGAGCAAGAGCCCTGCGCTGGTCGACCACTGTGCAGCGGAGAAGCTACATGCTGCTCCAGAGACGGCGTTGGAAGTCGGCTCCATGAAGGATGGCGCTTGGGGACCGGTCTCCTGGGAAGGAGCGGATGAGCAAGCAGCCAAGGTGAGCAGCAAAGCCGGGACGACGTGACGCACTGAGAACTCCAAAGACAACGCCCCCATCTTATCGCGTCACCGATTCAAGATCATCAGTAAAAGCTGCGGACAAGCCCTTAGGATAGATGGAAGAAAGGCCGGATATAGTGCCCATTCTGACCCTGGAAGCCCCCTGTGCTGCTACTGCTCGCTTGCTCAAACACCTGGCCCCCCGGAATGCCCGAGCGGGAGGTTTTGGCGCGTGAAGAGTACTTCGCGACGCCGATCAGCGTCAGTGCGCAGGTGCTCAGTGCCAGCGGCGAGAGCATCCCGGGGGTGAAGGTCGAGATTCAGGGTTTGGAGGAGGGCAATGACTCCGGAAGCTTCACCCTCTCCCCGCTGCTCCGTCAGAACGCCCTGCTCACCGTTCAAGCACCCGGCTTCTACACCGAGGTCATCCCGGTGCAGCTCGCGGTGGCCCAAGACCAAGGCATCGTCACCTTGGACACCATCCTGCTGGAGCCCGAGCGCAGCGACTACGCGCGCATCTTCTTCGCCGGAGATGTCAGCTACGGCCGGCGCTTTGTCGACACCCAAGAGACCACACCGCTGACGGCGTTGCCCCCGGACGACCCAGAGGCGCTGATCCAGGCCAGCGATCCGGAGCCCGACACACGCACCACCTTTGATTGGGTGGAGCCGCTCTTTCGCTACGCGGACTACCGCTCCCTGAACCTAGAGACCCCGGTCACGCTCACCCCAGATACGCCCCACCCCACAAAGGACTACGTCTTCTTCACGCTGCCCGGCGCCGTGGACGCGGTCGCTGCAGAGGGCTTTGACTACGTCTCTCTTGGGAACAACCACCTCTACGACTACCTGGAGCAGGGCGTGGTCGACACCCTGGACTGGGTGAACCAGAGCGGCTTGGCCCACAGCGGGGGCGGCATGACCCCCGAGCAGGCCTTCGCACCCCACGACTTCACCCTGGCAAGCAAGCCCTACAGCATGCTCTCCATGACCAGCGTCGACGGCTTTCAGCACGAGATTGGCTACGTCGCCACCCCCACCCAAGCCGGCGCCGCAGACCTGACCGATACCGAGGGCGTGCGCGAGGCCCTGCGCTCGGCCACCGCCGCTGGACGCAGCCCCATCCTGCAGCTTCACACTGGCAAGGAGTACACCGAGCGTCCAAGCGAGTACACCCAGAGCCGCTTCGATCTGGGCGTCGAAGAAGGCGCGGCCTTGATCATCGGCCACCACCCCCACTTCGTCCAGGGATTCGACGTAGACGAAGGGGTGCTCATCGCCCACAGCCTGGGCAACTTCATCTTCGACCAAGACCGCATGGAGACCATGCTGGGCTTGGTTCTACAGGTGGACATCTCCGGCCAGAACTGGCGGCCGGCGACCGGGACGCCCATCTACTTGGAGGACTACCGACCGCGTGCCCTGGTCGGGGACTTGGCCCAGTGGATGCTGCGCCGTATGGCCTGGAGCAGCGAGGGATATGGCGGCCAAGTCGTGCCCCACAACGGTCGGGTCAAGGTCAGCGGGGATCCCGCAGACTGGCGCCTTCAAGAGCGCAGCATCGAGCTGAGCATCGAGATCACGGACTCTGGTGCGGCCGTGGTCGATCTGCGCCAGCTTCTGGAGCCCACCGAGTCTCTGGCCTTCGCCCGAGGCCAAGGCTCCAACCTGAGCGCCAAGGCGGGCCGCGACCTGCTGCTCTTCGGCGACTTTGAAGATGTAGACGTAGACGAAGACGACTTCGAAGTGACCCGCTGGCTGACCGGGAGCGATGCCCGCTTTGCCTGTGTGAGCGGCGCCTACCGCGGCGCCACCGGCCTGTGCATGACCCGCGATGGCTACAACAGCCAGGACGTGGTGGTCACCTTCCGCAACCGCATCCGGGTGGAAGGCGACTCCGTGGCACTGCCCAAGAAAGACCTGTCCATCCTGGCTTACGCCCAAGGTGAAGGTGGCGCCCGGTTCGATCTCGAGGTCGAGTACCGCGCCAGCGAAGGCGATCTGGAGTTTGGGGAGCAGACGGCAGTCTCTGTGGTGCCCGGCGAGGAATGGGCGGTCTACTGGGCTGACCTGGACATGCCGGCAGATACAGCGGATCCCCTCGACCGCGAGGCCAACCCGCGCGCCCTCAAGGTCCAGCTGCGCACCCGGCCGCCGAACCGCGGCCAGGGCTGGGTCTCCGTGGACGACGTCGCGCTGATTAGCTGGCAGGAAGCCCAGGACCTGAGCGAAGGCTTCGCCATCACTGCACCGCACCCCTACGACTACCTGCGCGTCGAAGGCGAGCCGGGCACCTATGCCCTGACCCTGAGCGCAGAGCGCCGCATCTGGACGGGCGGCGTCAGCCAGTAGCTGCAGCCCGCCGGGGAAGCGGCCTAAGAGAGCAGCCCTGAACCGATGGGCCCTGCATCCTCGATCTGGTCCCCGCGCTGCTCGTAGGTCAGGCGACGCAGGTTGTGCTCGGCACGCACTGCGCTGATGCGCCCATTGGCCAGGTCGTCCATCAGACGGTCCGCCTCCCAGCGCCTGGCGATGGAGAGCAAGGGGTCGATCAAGCTGGCCAATGGGCCCTGGCCACCGGAACTGGAACCGGCCGTGTCCAGCAGCTCCCGGCGTCGCTTGAGCTCGGCGCCCAGGCTCTCCTGAAGCTCGGTGACGCCGCCGCCCTGCTGCATGTAAGAGAGGATGCGCAGCAGCTCATGAACCAGCGGCAGAGACCACTGATGCCAGCCGCGAAGCTGCTCGAGCGCCTTGGAGCGCAGCGCCGCGTCTCCCGCGCGCAGATCACGGGCCCACTCCATGGGCCGGCGGGCGTGGAAGAAGCGGTACACCAAGTCCAAGCCGGTGCCCTTGATGTTCTGAGCGGAGAGCACGCGGGCTCGGCTGCCCAGTGGCGTACTCAGGGCGATGGCCTCGATGATCTGGTCGCCGGTGGCCCCACTGTCCTGGACCACGACAAGCCGGCCCAAGAAGATGTCCCGAAACAGGCTGCCGGTGGCCTCTTCCATGTCCAGGATCTCTTGAGCTGTGGCGCGGTCTGGCAGAGTCTCCCAGGCCCGCACCAGAGCGGCAAAGCGAAGCTGTTCGGTGGCGAATTCGAGCCAGGGGTCGGTCGCGTCGATCAGGCCTCGCTGGTGGTCTAAGGCGTCATGAAAGGCCGCCGCGGCCTGGCCGCTCTGGTCGAAGGCAGAGTCCAGGTTGGCCAAGGTGGCCTCCAAGTCCTTCACCCAGTCCGCCAGGAGTGCTTGGGCCTGCTCTTGGGAGAGCAGCTCGGCCGGCAGCAGATCCAAGAGGTCCTCAAAGTGTCGGGCGCTGGACTCCAGGTCCAAGCCGAGCTGCTCCTGGGTTGCCCGCAGAAGCGCGGGGAGCTCCACGATGCGCAGGCGACGCTGCAGACCCGAGAGGCGCGCGGTGACCAGATCCGCGCCACCCCCGTAGACCTCGATGGTGGCCATCGCGGAGTCCAGAGCCTCCTCGATGTAGGCCTGCAGACCCTCCAGGTTGGTGCCGATCAGCACCATGCGGTGGGCGGTGGCGTCCTGGACCAGGATCTCGGCGAAGACCTGGGAGCGCGCGACGCGGTCGTAGCGGTTGTTGATCACCAACACGAGCACATCTTCGGCGTCTCGCTCGGGATCATGTCCCTCAAAGCCCGTGCGACGCCAGTTGTTCAGAAAACCGGTGCGCTCGTTGGCGCTGGAGCCGTTGGTGAACTCCACTCTGCGGCCCCGAAGGCGCATCTCGGGGAAGGTGGCCAGGGAGCCCAAGTCGGGCACGACGTGGTCGGCCATGAGCACCACGGCCTCTTCCGGATCCACGCCCAGCTCCTTGGCGAGCTGGCCAACCAGAGTCACGTTTGCGGGGTGCTCCTGGTAGGGAAGGCGGGCCAGCAAGTCGGCGGGCAAGGTGTCGATCTCGCCCGCTGCGACTTCGTGCAGCTTGCTGCCACGCTCAGCGGCCCGGTCCCTCAGGATCGGGGTCATCTGCTGCTCAGTGGTCAGTACCAGCGCGCTCTCCGGAACGAAGCTGGAGATGACCTCGGCGACGTCCTGACCGGTGGGACCCTGGATGTCCTCGTGGTCGGGGTAGGTGTTGGTGATGGTGGAGACATCATCCCGGGTCCAGTGAAGCTGGAGCTGCTCGACGTAGGAGGGGCGCAGAGCCATGCACTCCCAGATGAAGACCTCGGCCTTCATGGCGGCGGCGCGCTGAAGCAGGTCGGCGTGCTCCCAGATGGTGGCCCTATCGTAGGGCCGAAACAGGAAGAACTCGGTGGCCGGGCGCCCAGCAAAGGACCGCATCACCATGGCCTCGCAGCCGGTGGTCTTGCAGACGGTGTCGTAGCCCAAGCCCTCAAAGAGCGCGGCCTTGAGGCGGGCCACACCCGACTTCCCTCGGGTACCCCAGCCTCCGACCACCAGGGGAATGGCAGCCCGAGCGCGGCGGGTGCGCTGGTGATTGACCATCAGGCGCCCAAAGAACACCCCGCCAATGCCCGCGGAGAGCAGCACCAAGTCCACGGGCTGGAGTGCGCGCTGAGAGATCAAATCAAAGGCCCCATCCAAGAGCGCGCCGGCGGCCAAAGGGGCCCCCAGGAGCAGCTCGCGGCGGGGAGGCGGGAACATCTCGGGCAGGCGAGCATCCACGGTAGGACTGGGCACAAAGTCCAGCTTGAAGCCCAGCTCTTCCAGGGACTCCGAGTAGGCGCGTCGGGCGGAGAGGTCCTTGCCCGCCAGAGCCTGCTCCCGCAGTCCAGCGAAGCGTCGAAAGTCCCAAGCCAAGGACCATCCAGCCCGCATACGAGGCCAGAGTCCCGTTGGGGCCTGCAGGTGTGTTCGACCCTGGCGGGTCAGCAGGGTCTTGTCCCCTTCCCAGAGGGCATCCACGCAGAGATCCGGCAGCGGCAGCCACGGCCCCCAGGATCCCCACTGACCGCTGAGCACTGGACGACCGGGCACCTCGGTGGGTGAGACGTCGGCCATGGCGGCGGCAGGAACCACGATGTCGCCGTGGTAGTGGCCGCCTGAGAGGTGGTCCCCATACTGGCGTTTGCCAGGGTCTCCGCGGCGCAGCTCCAGCAGCACACGCCAGGCGCGCAGCACTCTGGACTGCCCCCTGTGAACGCGCACGCGGCGGGCGTCCAAGGACTCGATGCCAAAGCCGTGATCGGTGTCGACCATCGGCAGGAGCTCTTCAGCCAACTTCAGGGCGCTCAGGTCTCCCGGCAAGGTCAGAGTGTCCTGCTCGCCATGGCGCAGACGGCTCACCCGCTCGACCACCTCGGGCACAGGGGCGGGTTTGCTGTGGGTGCGCAGCGCCATGCCGGCACGGGTCCGCACCGAGAGCGCCGGGTCGTCCACCCGCAGCCGCTGAATCAGGGCACGGGAACCCGGGGTGCTGGTCTCACCCAGCGCGTCGACCAGCGCACAACGCACCGTCTCGCTGGGGTCTACGCGGGCCACCATGTAGGCGTCTCTGGCGGCCTCGGACGAGACCTCCACCATCAGTCGGGTGGCCGTCGCGCGCAGCAGAAAGTCCACCGGCTGCTTGGCGTTTCGATCCAGCAAGGCGCGCAGCTCCGAGAGGGCCCGTGGCACGGGCAAGCCGACCAACACGACCAGAGCCCGCCGCCCAGTGAGGGGATCCGGATGGTGTACCAAGTCCAAAACCCGCTGCACCAGCGCGCCCTCTACCTCCACGATGGTCTCGTCCAGGTCCTTGCTCAACGAGAGCACCCTGGAGATCCAGCGGGCCAGGGTCCCTACCGCTGCCCGGCGCGTCTGGGCTCGGGTGTCGAGAATCAAAGAGTCCAAGAAGCTGCTGGCAGGCCCACGCAAAGGATGATGCGCCAGGATCAAGCAGAGCATCTCCAGCTCAATTCCCGCAGCGTTGATGCGCGCATCGATGCGCTCACCCAAGGCGTTGGCGTCCAGGTTGCGCCCCAGAGCACGCAGGTCTTTGGCCAGCTCGCGCTCATCCTTGACCGTCGTGCGCAGGAAGTGCTGGAGCACCGAGCGCAGCTCTCCGCTGCCCTTTGCACGCTGGGCCGCCACGGCGAGCTCGGAGCGGGACTTGAGAAGCCCCCGACGCTCGTCCATCAGGTGCTCGCCGGCCACTGCCAGCGCGCGGGAGAAGCCAACGTCCGGCACCGAGGGCAGGTTGGCCCCCATGTCCGCTTCCAGGCGCATGGCCAGGGCGTCCACACCATCGGCGCGGATGCGCACCATCAAAGGCGGCAACCACTTGGCCAGAGCCTTTCCTGCCCCAGTCGTTGGGCCCTGTCGTGGGCGCAGTCCGCCAGACTCGGTGCTCATCGCATCTCCAGGGGCAGGTCACGCTGGGCCAAGAATGGCGCATCGATGGGGACTCGGTCGTAGGTACCACGGCGTGGCGCCAGCTCCACGGTAAGTCCCACCCAACCCTGAAATTGGCGGTCTACCGGCAGATAGCGCAAGCGCGCGTCTACGAGCCACCAGCGCGTGGGCTGGGTCCACTTGCCCCACGTGGCGCCGAGCTCGACCTGAGGACGCCAGATGGCCACATCGCGGTGCAGGTCCACGAAGCGCCGCTCCAGGGTGGCCCCGCCGACCAGCCACCAGCGCGGGTTCAAGAGCCAGTCGGCCCGCAGCTTCACGCTCGCCTTCTCCAGGGTTCCGTTGGCGTTGGTGAACACCGCCGGCGTACCGCGCAGGCGCAGGTCCCGGAAGAGGCGGTAGTCCACGTGTGCGCCGAGGCCGGCACCCGCCCAGTGGTCCCGGTTGTAGTTGGTCCACGCACGGGGATCGGAGCTCTCTGGCCCGTTCGGCGTCCAGAAGCCCATTCGCAGCCAACCCCAGGGCTGCACCCGCCAACGGGGCGTGAGCTCGAAGAGGTACCGCGCGCGCAGCCGGCCGCTGATGTGTCCTGCCCCCACAGTCGTCCAGGCTTGCCCCTCCATGCTCAGAACCCAGCGCTCAGGCAGGTAGTGGAGCTGCCCCTGTACGCCTGCAGCCGAGGGACCGTCCATGCTGGTGCGGCCGTAAGCCTCGCCGTGGCCGTAGACGTTGGGGTTGCGACCTCGCTGGCGGTATCCACCCCCAAGCTGCAGGTAGCGCCACTGGCGCAGGCGATCGGTGTCGATGCTCAGGTCATCGCCGAGCCGTCCACCCACCCAGAAGCTGCCCTGTGGCCCCATGGGAGCGTCGATGGGGTGCTTGGGTACGGCCAGCTCCTCCATCCAGATGCGCGTGGCAACGGCAGACTCTCCGCTTGGGGGCGGCGGCAGCAGAGCTTCCGGAGGCGGCGCGTTGTCGGAGGCGAAGTTGGACGCCAGAGGGTCCTCTTCCAGCGGGGCTGGATCCAAGCGAGAGAGGGTCACCAGAGCGCCGGCCGGACCCTCCACACGAATGGCCAGTGGCCCCGTCTCGGGAAGCGCGACCAAGCCCCGGCCGTCCACCGGCACGATGCGGTCTCCGACGCGCACCTGGACCGGCCCCCCCTGGTGCACTTTGACCCGCAGCAGAGCGGGTCCTGCGACGCTGAGCGCGATGCCGCCGCCGACCCGGTGTGCCGGGATCTGGAGCTGGGGAGCCACCGGCCCCTCGGGCGTGCTGGCGCGCACCACAACGGCAGGACCCTCTCGGTCCTCCAGGCGCAGCACCAGGCTATGTTGGGTGCCTTCGACCACCAGAGGCAGCCGGGTGAGCTGACCATCGAGGAGCTCGATGGGCTGCTCGGGGCCATCGTCCACGCTCAAGGTCATGCGGCAGGGCGCTGGCGTGAGCGCGAAGGTCTCATCGCGGCAGAGCAGCTCCAGATCCATACGCGGACCGGCCCACTCAATGCGGTCTTGGCGACCTGGCCGAAGCACCGCAGCTTGATCGCTGGGCCAAGGAGACCCCAGGGCCGCCTCCCGCGCCTGAGCTGGGTTGCCGTCCTCGAGATCTGGAGGCTCGCGGTAGACCGTGTGCTGAACCTGTCCGCCGTGGCGGTCCATCGCAGAGATGCCCTGCCACGTGCCGGCCATGCTGGCTTTGCGAGCGGCCAGCGTCCCACGTGCCCTGGCCTTCTCGGCGGCCATGTAGGCGCGGACCGGATCCCCTTGGGCCATCCAAGCCTCACTGGCCCGCAGCCAGACGATGTCCGCGTAGGCCGGTGGGGTGGTCTTGGAGGCAGCCGCCTCCCAACCCTCCGGCGTCTCCGGTGCCAGACGCTGCTGCAAGGCCAAGACAGCCTCAGCGGTCTGGGGTACGGGCGAGGACACCGGCGCCACGGGTGGCAGAGAAGCCAGAGCTTGGCGGCGTTGGGCGTCGGTGGCGCCCGACATCTGGAGCACCAGGTTGGCCTCGGCGCGGGCCGAGCCGTTCAGTCCCAGCGCCTGGTAGGCCCCAGCCCGCTGAAGGCGCAAGGCCGCCAACTCGGCCTGCTCGGCTCCAGCCTGCATCGCAGCGACCAGAGAGCGAGAGGCCTCTCCCAAGGTACGCACCGGGTCCAAGCCTGGGTCCGGCAGCGCAGGCCAGAGCACCGAGCCCTTGGGGTGACGCATCAGCGCAGAGACGCCGATGTGATCAGGACCGCTGACCCGAACCCGTGTCGCCCAGGGCCCCAGCTGGACCACGACGCGCTCGGCACCGGCAGGTACATCGATCTCCGTGACCATGCCGTCATTGGATTCAATGAGCAGCACACCGGGGTGGTCGGGCAACAAGGCAAGAGCCACCGGCGCGCCGGGATCTGGGACCAGGAACTCCGCCGGGAGAGGGGCCTGCTCACGCTCGTAGTAGCGCACCCCTCCAGCGATCACGGCTGGCGCGTCCAAGACCCAGAGGCGACCCTCCAAGACTTCGATGACGTGCTCGCCCGAGGCCAGCGCCTCGTCCAGGCGGCCCATGCCATAGGCCTCCCGGCCGTCCACCCGGTAGCGCACGGGCTCGGTGGCCTCGATGCGCAGCACAGGCACCAGGCCGGCCTCTTGCTCGGGCAGCAGAATGCGCGCAGCAGGGCCCGGTTCAATGGCCACCCGCGGAACGCCGGGGCTCTGCAGGGAGCGCAGCACCGTTCCGCCTTCGGTCGCGGCGGGCAAGGCGCTCCAGCGGGCGCTGTCCCAGCCACGCAGATCGCCTTGGGCCAGGCGCATGATGGCCTCGCCACGGGGACGAATGAAGGGCCCGTCCATGGCGGCGGCAAGCTCGGCCAGCAGCTGAGGGTCCATGGGGAGGGATCTGGGGGCCTCCACAAAGAGCAGAGGGTCGATCTCAGCACCCCGCTGCCAGCGCCGGGCCAGGGCCGCTAAGAGCAGGGTGTCCTGGGGGTGAGCGCGCACAAGCTCCACGGCTTCGGCGTCGGTCTCGGCGAACTCCACCAAGCGCAGGCGGGCCAAGCGCAAGACGGCGTCGGGCAAAGTCGTCTCGGCCAACAAGGCGCGGGCTTGATCGGGAACGGTGGGGTCCTGGAGCACCACGTCGCGCTCCAAGGTCTCCAGGGGCCCCCGAGGCCGGCCGCCGTCGGTGAAGCGCCGCATCAGTCCGGAGCGGCGCCATCCTGAGCGACGGGCGCGCCAGGTGGGCGTGAGCAGGCCCTGAACCAAGAGATCCGGCTGAGCGGCGTCCACTGGGGACTCCAGCTCAATGCCCACGCGGTGCTCGCCCGGGGGCACGACCACCTCGATACGGCGGTTCCAACCTAGGGTGGGGTCCTCCTCGCTGGGGCCCGCCACTGTCTGACGGCGCACAGCTGGCTTGCCGTCCAGGGAGCCGCGCAGCACAAAGTCCAGGTAGGGATCCTCGCCCATCTGCACCTGCACATCCGCCACCAGTACGCCGGGGCCTTGGACCGTGAAGCTGGCCGGCTCCTCGGCGAGGGTCTCCACCGGCAAAATCAACGCGGGGTGGTCACGCCCAGACATGGACCGACGGCCTTCGAGATCCAGCAGCATGCTGGCCATCAGAGCCTCATGCACCGGCTCGCCGACGGCCAGAAAAGCCTCCCGGCGCAGCTCCCATTCCTCTTCAAGCTCGTAGAGCGGCTCCGGTGCCGCGGGCAGCTCCCCGCCGTGCAGCACCCAGCGCGCCAGGGACTCCTCGTAGCGGTCCCAGGCGACCTGCACCGGGGTCAAGGTCTCGCGCCAGGCGGTGATGGTGCCGGGGCTCTGGAGCACCAGCTCCCTGGAGTTGGAGGTGGCCGGCAAGACCAAGCTGCCTTGGGGGCCGGCCTGCAAAGGCAACAAGGTGCCCTCGTGGATGACGTACATCCCAGCATCTGGCGGAGAGAGGGTGAAGAGCACCCGGGCGCCGCTGGCCTGGGGCAGCAGGATCTCTTCCTGACCCTCCTCCGGCTCCAGAGGACCCAGTGGTGCCCACGCCGCGCTCGCAGAGCAGACCAAGCCGAGCAGGAGGCCAAACCAGTTCATTGGGCCCAGTCCTGGAGCAGCTGGCCAAAGGCGGCCTGCAGCTCGGGGTCATCGGCCAGATCCCGCCGTGCCTGTTTGCCCAACTCGACGTGCAGAAAGCGGGCCCTACCCGCCAAGACATGGGACTGCGCGTTGGCACGCGCGGCCAAGAGGGGCTCATCCTCTCCGGCATGCACATCTCCCAAGCTGGCGAACAAGCGGCCCAGGTCCACGATGGCCTGCTCCTGCACCGCCAGCGGCTCCAGTGCGCCTCCCCTCGAGACCACCGCGGCAGCCGGCGAGGTCTTGGGGCCGTAGCCATGAAGCTGCACCACGAGCGGGTCAATGAGCCCTTGGGATGCACCCAGGGTGGCCGCCTGGAACAGGGTGTCGTGACGGTGCGCCACGTCAAAGCGTTTGTCTTCGCCGTCAACGCCGCCGTAGCGCTGGCCTCCGTTCAGAAAGAGCGCCCGCGATACGCCCGCGTCGAAGAGGCCTCCGCCGATTCGGCCGGTCTTGAAGTCGTACCAAGCGTGGGGGGCCTGCAGGATCAAGGCAGGGATCTCAGGGTCCCCAAGGCGCACTGCAAAGATGCCGCCCTGGCCGTGAAGCACAACAGCGCCCGGCTGAAACTGTACCTCCAAACCTAACTCTGCTGCGCGACGCTCAAAGTCCACCGGCAGGATATCGCTCGCGGCGCCGGCCAAGAGCTCGTTGAAGAGGCGCTGGGCTGCCAGGCGCTCGGGAGCCGGGACGCTCAGAGGCGCCCCGTCGTCTCGCCAGAGCTCGGCCTGCTCCCAGATCCCTCCAGTGAGTCCGCCGCTCAACAGGGTCAGCCACGCCAGCATCATGGGGTCTCCTCTGCCCGGACCCAGTGCTCATCCACTTGGATCTGCGCGCTGCGCCAGGAACCATCGAAGCGCATGTAGACCGGCCCCTGAGATGCCGGCACGGTGAACTCAAGGACGTGCACGCCGCGCGCAACATCATCTCCAAAAACAACGGGCATGCCGCTCCAAGCCTGCAGACTGCCGCCGCTGACCAGGCGCCCCTGCCCTCTGGCCTCCAGGGGCATGAAGCTGCGCTCAGCAGGCGTGCGGCGCTCGGTCACACCGGCCTGCCGCTCCAGCTCACCGCCATCGATGAGCAACTCAATCACGGGCGCGCCCTGGCCAGGTGGGGTGTAGGCCCGCGCATAGAGCACCTCCACGGGGTCATTGACCGGCGCTCGAACACGCAGAGTGCGGCCATCGACCCGGTACAAGGTGCGCCGAGCCCAACGGGCCCCGCTGCCCGAGACGTCCGCCAAAAAGAAGCCCTCTGGCGCCTGGAAGGAGCAGCTCTGCTTGCCGCTGGGAAGACCCACGAGCGTCAACACACCGGCGCTGCTCACCAGGCTGCGATCCACCTGCACACCGCCGCAGTTCAGGGAGATGCCAGCTCCTACTTGAGCTGTCGCCACGCGGAAGTCCACCTGGACCACACCGGACTCCGGAATCTCCAGGTCCACACTCGAGGTCAGCCGGGTGCGGTGGAAGACCTGGAAAGGCCCCTTGCGCCGGACAGGCTCCAGGATGGGGTGCAGAGCGGGGCGGCCCAAGGGCCGAACGGAGTAGGTGCGCATGCCCGCGAGACTGTTGGCGTCCGCCAGCTCGGCGGCCTCGTCCCTGGGCTCGATGCGCACGGTGGCGTCCATCCGCAGCTGCCGCTCGGCAAGGGTCAGCTCCAGAGCGTTGAGGGGAGCCACCGCCAGATAGGGGGCCAGCTCCCAAGGCGCGTAGCGGCCCCGCCAGCCGCTGGCCAAGCCGTACTCAGGTGCCCGAAGGGGCTGCACGTCCAAGGGGGCTGAGAAGCGCAGATCAACCGGCGCATCGGAGGTGAAGTGCAGGGTCACGGCCTCCTGTGGGTGATAGAGAAAGCGTGCCAGGGGCTCGGCCACCGGCTCGTCCTCCTGCTCCACGAAGCGCTCGTAGGGCGCATGCTCAAAGGGCACTTCCCAAGCGCCGGACTCGATCACCTCGCCTTGGCCGTCCAGCGCCTCCCACGAGACCGTTGCGGTGGGTCCCAGAGGGCGTTCGGGGTGCTTCTTCCAGTCCTCGTCCGCCAAGGGCCGGGCTTCGACGCGCAGGGCTCCCCACGCTCTGGCCGCAGCGACGGGCACCACGATGGGGTCATCTCCGGCATCCGAGCGCCAGAGGGTCAAGCGACGGCGCTCGGGTGCCAAGGGCTGGGCCCCACCGGCGCCGGGGGGCTCACCCCAGCTCATTCCCTGCTCGGGCTCCATCTCATAGCTCAAGTAGATCGGCGTATCTGACCAGTCTCGGTGCCAGTGCAGGCTCCAGATGGCGCCCTCGGGCACCTCCACCCGGTGAGGGGCCAAGCTGCCGCCCTCTACCGGCTCCAGCGAGGCGTCGACGAGCTCGATGGGTAGATTGGAGGCCGAAGGGTCCAGCTTGTCACGCTCCTCAGCAGCCCACACCCGCAGAACGGCGGGACCGCGAACGTTCACGGCGGTGGACTCTCCGGGGTTCAGCTTGTAGCCCCAGCTCTCAGAGGTCGGTGCCGCTGAGGGGCTGGCGTAGCGGGTCAGGGCGATGGTCTCGCCTCCAACGATGTCCTCGGCGGGCAGCGTCAGACGCTTCCGGGTCGAGAACCAGAAGCGCTCCTGCACGCTCAGCTCTGGCCACGGCAGCGGGTAGGTGCGGGCCAGGCGCTCTTTGACCGAGATGGGATCCCCACCGGCCATCTCGGCTCGGGTGCGGGTGGTCTCACGGAAGCTTCGCACCAACAGGCGCTGTCCAGGCTCCAGATCCACCGGTCGAATGCGCAGCAAGCCGCCGCTGCTCATGTGCGGCGCCAGCTCCAGGTCCACGATGCGTGTGTCGGTCACGATCTTGCCGCCGCTTGGGGTGACCGCGGCGGGCGTGCCATCCGGCAGCAGGGTCAGACGGGAGCGGGTCCAGTGGGCACGGTTGTGGGTCTGACCGCCGCCCTCCAGCTCCATGCCGACCCCGAAGCGCCAGGTGGTGGACTCATCCAGGGAGCCGGGGTCCGGCGTCTCCAAGCGGGCCAGCACACGCATGCGCGTCTCATCGGCGCCCACGCGGAAGCTGATCTCTCCACCAGGGTCCAAGGCATAGAAGACCTGACGCTCACCGGCGCCGGCGTCCTCCACGCCCTTCCAGGGACGCAGGCAGAGCACCGCGAGCACCAGCAACACCCAGCCCATCAGCAGGACGCGACGTTTCATCGGCTGCTCCGGTAGGCTGGCAGCTCCACTTCTGGCAAGAAGCGGGGATCAATGGGCTGATCACTGAGCCCAATGGGCGTGACCATGCGGCTCCTCGGGCCCTCCGCCAGCAGGTAGGTCAGCTGCGTCTCGGAGTCAAAGAAGGCCGAGAGGCGCAGGCCGCTGGCCTGTGCCTGGGTGCGAACCCGGGTCAAGTACTCGGGGTGCCCAGTCGCGGAGAAGGCCGCCAGCTCCAGCAACAGCGGCTCGAAGATGGGGTCGGGCTCTTGGGTGAGCCCACCCACGGCGCTGGCCAGAGAGCCTTGGCGCACTGGAACCCCAGCGTGATCCAGGATGGCGCGCAGAGGAGAGTTGGGCTCAACACCGGCATAGCGCAGGCGGAAAGGGGGATCCAAGTACACCGTGATGTACTGACCGCCCGCTGCCCGCACAGCCTCGCGACGGGGATTGGCGGGGTCGTAGAAGCGAATGCGCTGCACGCCAGCGTCATACCAGGCGCTGCGTCCGCCGGCATGGTGAACCAGGCCTCGGGCCGTCCACATCAGCTCGGTTGCGGCGTCGTACGAAGGCAGGACCGGGCGCCCCAGAGAGATGACCGCTTGGGCTCCGGGCACCTCGTCCTCACGGGCGGCCGCCAGCGCGATGACCTGCATGCCGGAGACCTCTCGCGTCAGGGTGCGCAGCACAGCCAGCTCTGGGGCCCGAGCGCCGGCCCTTCGGGTGGCCTCGGCGTCCAGGTCCGCCCGTGCATCGTGCACCAGCAGGGCCATCGCGTCGCTCTGCAGCCACCAGCCCAAGCCAACGCGGTCGGCGCTCTTGTGCCTACCGGCCGCTCTGACCTCGATGGTGAGGGGCTCCGCACTTCGGCGTAGCAGCAGAGTGAAGCGGGGAGGTGGAGATCCTTCTTGAGGGCCAAGAGAGAGCACTTCCCCATCATCTTGGAGCACCAAACCCATGGAGTCTGCGTGGGCCGAGGCCACCTTGAGCCAGCGCTCGTCCCCGCCCATCAGGGCGCGAAGCATCGGCTTGAGCACGCCGCGCTCCAGCAGGGCCAGCTCCCCAACACTCAGGCCTCCGCGGGGGTTGCGATCGGTGGGTCGGGGCAAGCCCGCCTCGTCCCAGAGAGGGGCCCGGCCGCTGGCCACATAGCGGGTGGTGCCACTGGCCAGGGCCATGTCCAGGCGGTCCCCTTCGCTGAGGCGGAGGGCCAGGTCGGCGCCGGGCAGCTCCAGATCAAAGCGCGTGGGCAGGTTCGGCAGCAGCCCCACGACCTGATCCAGCTCGAACTCCTGCGGGAGTTGGCGGTCGGCGAGCAGCTCGGTGGTGGGTGCCGCTTCCAGCACCAGGACCAGACGGCCCCGCCGGTGTGTGGCCCGACGCAGGGAATCACTGGGCGAGAAGAGCACCACCTCGGCGTCCAGTCGCTCCGCCAGAAGCACTGCAGCCTCGGCCAAGCCCGGGGTGCGCACCGCATCGGGCACCACCAGCTCCAAGCCGCCCTCCGAGCGGTCTCTGAGCCACGCCACGCCGACCAGTCCAGCGTCCCCGCTGTGAATCAGGCTGCCGCCCTCCAAGGCGTCCACCTGAAGCTGCGGTCCCTTCCAGCTGCGCTGGGCTCGGGCGGCTGAGAGCGCCAGGGACAGGTCCTCGTCCACGCGCTCCGGATCCACCGGCGGCGGCACGAGCTGGGCAAAGAGCGCCTCTGAGGCCCGTCCTCGGCTCTCGCTGAGCTCGGAGGTTGTGATCTCCGGCAAGCGGTCTCCGCGGAGCTCCACCACCGCCAGGCCCAGAATCTGCCCGATGAGAAAGGCGGCGAGGGAGATACCCAATGCCGGAACCAGGACCCGCGAGAAGCTCTTGTAGCGAAAGATGCGAACCGAGATGATGGCGGGCAGCAGGTAGCCAAAGCCGAAGACCTCGCCGATGCGAAAGCCGGGCCAAGCCCCCTGTGAGATCCAGGCCGTGATCACCTTGACCAGGTAGCTCAAGGCAAAGGCCAGCACGATGGGCCGCAGACCGGTCAGGTTGGCCGAGCGCAGGGGGGTCCACCGCATCACCGCGCGCAGCAAGAACACCACGGCTGCGACCTCTATGAGCGTGGCGCCGAGCTTGACCGGGGTCAGCCAGGAGATCGCCAGCAGTCCACAGACGATGATTCCGCCAAAATCCCAGCCGTAGCGAACGGTGGCGTGTGAGGCGAACAGGGTGCCCAGGAGCACCATCACGTACTCTCGCGGCGCCTCCAAGAAAGAGAAGCGCAGGTCCTCGTAGGTGAGCTCAAACTGGGCAAAATCCAGGTTGGTCAACGGCAAGAGAACAAATCGCAAGATGGCGTAGACCAAGAGCGTGGGCAACAGCACCAGGGGCAGCCCCTTGGCCACACCGGGCTTCCAGAAGGCGTTTGCCGTCAAGGGCACGAGCACCAGACCCAGGGAGTGCCATCCTTGCGCCAGATCCAAGCCACTGCCGGCCAAGAGGGCTTGGCCCAGGCTGCCCTCGACCAGCACGCGTACCAAGACCGAGGACAGGATGATCAGGTAGAAGCGGTCTCGGCCAAAGGTCCGGTCCCAAGGCAGGTACTTGGGCAGAACCCGACCCACCAGGACCGCGATGCCGTAGGTGATGACGGCCTCGATGATGATGACCAGGGCCGCCTCAGGCCGGGTGCAGAGGACCGCCCCGACATAGCCAGGAACCACCAGCCCAGTGGCGGGCCAGCCAAAGCGCTCCGCCAGCCACCACAGCAGCACCACGCCTACCAAAACAGCAGTCAGCAGGCTGTTGTCTACAAGGGCGGCGGGGAAGATCTCAAGCATGCCGGGGCCCGATAGCACCCTGCACAAAGCAACGCCCGCGTGATTCGGCGCTTATGCGTGGACAAAGGCGGGAAAACACGGTGGACAGGCCTTCAGTGGGCTGCGCTTCGATGAACGGAGGCTCAGTGAAGGGCGCGTCCGTAAAAAGCGCCCTTAGCGACGGAAGCTGGCGCGGGTGCCGGTGCTGCGCTCGGCCGGGGCCACTTGAGCGGGAATGTACTCGACCATCAGCCCGCTGAGCTTGTGGCCGTCCACCACCGCGGACAGAGCCAAGAGTCCACCATCATCCAAGGTAATGCGACGCATCGGCCCACCCGTGAGCACGACGGAGACGTCGGCCGGGTTGCCACCGACGGCAGACCAAACAGCCACCAAGCGTGGCTCCATGGGGCGGCCGTCGGGGAAGAGCACGGGCTCAAGGCGTTGGTCGCTGGACATGAGTCGACCCAGGGGGTCGAAGACTGCCCGCGCACCCACGCCGGTCTGAAGTGCGCCGCTGAGGCGGTCTCCGCGGCGAAGCAGCACGTCAAAGGCGGACTCGATGACGCCCACGCCTTGGGCCAAGTACCCCTGCTCGCGCACGAAGCGCACCGGCTGCTCGCCGATCTGACGGGCCTGGTGGGCGGCCAAGGTGCGCAGAGCGCGAAGCTCGGACTGGGCGGCGAAGGAGCGACGCATCAAGAGGTGCGCGCTGCGGCCGGCGTAGTCGGGCAGCTCTACAACCAAGGGGTTGGCGAAGGGAGGAGGAAGCTCGTTGAGCATCAGCACCCCGCGCTGGTCGGCGGCGGCCTGCAGGGTGGCGGAATCGCCCTCCCCTTCCAAGATGTAGGCCTCGTGGGCCACACCGAGTTCGACCGCCGCGACGGCCAACTCCAGCCAAGCTTCTTCCACCCGGGAGCGGGCAGGCTGCACGTTGAGGTGCCAGATGGCCCGGTCCACCAGGGAGACAAAGTCCAAGTGGTGGCGGGACCAGAGCAGCATTCCAGCGACCGCTGCGCCGGAGAGCGAGCCGGCCAACAGGGCCTCGACCGGGAGCAGAGTGCCAAGGGCCAAGGCGCCAACAGAGCCCATGAAAGGGAGCACCGCTGCAGCAACGCCCATCTGGCGCTTCTTCATCGAGAGCACGCTCATGGCGCCGAAGAGTCCAGCCAAGCCGGAGAGCAGTCCCACCCAGATCGACGTGGAGGGCAGCAAGTCAGGTGCAGCGACCGCGCGGGCCACAGACTCAGCCAAGGGGATTCGACCCTCGGAGGTCAGCACCATCGGCGCAGTCCATGGGTCGGTCTGGCCCAAGACCACGACGCTCTCGTCCAGGGCCCCAGGGGCCAGGTACGCCAGGTGGCTGTAGTGCAGAGAGGCGGGCTCCTGTGCGCTCAAGCGCAGAGTGCCTTGAACCGGCTGGCCGGCGGCGTCCCGGATGCGTGCGGGAAGGGTGGCCCGGTTGCCGGAGACAGCCTTCCAGGTGCGGCTCTTGCCGTCCCAGTCGGAGTACAGGCCCGCGTCGGCTTGAACACCGCGAGAGGCATCGAAGACCTGGGCGTTGAGTTGCCCGGCGGGAGGGTGAACCGCAGCGATGACCGGGACGCCGATGGCCCGAGCACGCTCGGCCGCTTCCTGCCAAGCCACGATCCCTTCAGCGCCGTCCATCGAGACCACGACCACCTGAGTCGGGGCGCTCTCCGGCAGCAAGCCAGCAGCAAAGTCCGTCAGCGGCTGCGGGCCGTGCGCTGCAACCACGCCAGCGAGTCCTGCGAACACCAGCGCAAAGCTGATTCGGCTCAGCTTCTGAGGACGCGTGACGTCCTTCAGAGAAGCCAGCCAAGATGTCGCGGAGTTCTGCATGTCACCACCATAGCGCCAAGGGCCGGCTGCATATGCCTTGAATGGCTTTCCGGCGCCTGTCAATCGATGTCATTGTTCCGACTCACGTGACTGTTTGCGCCATACCGCCTGCTCAGGCGCTGAACAAGCGGCAGCAGGGCCGGTTATGGTGCACCCCTCGAAGGTACAGGTCCCATGCTTATTTTACTCGTCTTGGCGTGCAGCAATCGGTGGAATGACAAGGGAGAAGACCCCTTCTCGGACAGCGGGAGTACGGACACTTCCGTAGAGGACACCGGGGGGGACGATACCGGCACGGATGACACCGGGGAGAAAGAAACCTGTGATCCGCCGGCCGGGGCTGGAACCGTCTCTACCCTGAGCGACTGCACCTACGAGCCCGAGGCATCCGGCATGCCGTTCTCGGCCACCGTGGAGTGGTCTATGACCCAGGCCCTGGTCGATCCCAGCTCCGGCTCGGCGATTCCGGCCTACCTCTTCGTCGACGAAGGCAGCCACACCGGCGTGTTCCAGGCCCCCGCGGTTGGCCAAGCCACAGACGACAACGGCGACGGCGTGATCGATGACGGCGACACCCCGGACATCGCCATCCTGATGGGCGATGAATTCGATTCCAGCTCCGCCGACGCCGAGCGCAGCTCCCTGCGCCTGATCTCCGGCGACGGAACCCAAGTTCACGACACCGTGCTCTGGAGCACCTGGGAGGGCCAGCAGCTCTCCCCCTACATCTTCGCCGGCGTGGCCATGGCCGACATCGACGCCGACGGCCTGACCGAAATCATCACGCTGGTCATGGACGAGGACGGGCGCAGCGACGGCTCGGATGCCTCCTGTATGCCGGCGGTCTACGAGGTCTCCAAGGGGGGAGTCTTGAGCCTGGAGTCGGTCAGCGATGACCCCATCTGGTGCCACAGCCACGCTCCCGCCTTGGCCGATCTGGACGCCGACGGCGTGGTCGAGGTCATCTTCGGCGATGCGGCCTACGACGGACGCGATCTGGCGCTGCTCTGGGAAGGCGGCGAGGGTGCCGCTTGGTACAACGCCTGGGTTGTGGGCTTGGAAGGCTACTGGAACAGCGGCTACCACAGCTTCGCCTACGACATGGACGGCGACGGCCTGAACCTGGAAGTGGTCGCCGGAAGCAGCGTCTACAACAGCGACGGCAGCACCTACTGCACCTTGGGCAGCGGCTCCACCGACGCGATGGACGGCTACCCCGCAGTGGCCGACATGGTGGGCAACGACGGCAATCCGGAGATCGTACTCACGGGCAACCAGTACGTGACCCTCTTCAAGGGCACGCCCAACAGCAACGGCGTGTGCACCGAGCTCAGCCAGATCTCCAACGATCCCTTCAACGACACCAGCCTGAGCCTGCCCACCCACCCCTTCGGCTGCGATGAGACCCGCCGCAGTTTTGGCGGCCAGCCCACCATCGCGGACTTTGACGGCGACGGAAAGCCAGAAGTGGGCGTCTCCGGGGCCTGCTACTACACCGTCTACGACGTCTCTGGCTCCTCCCTGAGCCGCTACGCCATGGCCGCCACACGAGACTGGAGCTCGGCCTCCACCGGCGGCACCGTCTTTGACTTCAACGGCGATGGCCAAGCCGAGGTCGTGTTTTCCGATGAGAACGCGGTGTACGTCTGGCAGGTCGACAGCAGCTCGGGCCTGGCCCCCACCGACCGCTTCGTGACCGTGCTCGAGGATGAGAACCACAAGTCCTGGACCATCCACGAGTACCCCCTGGTGGCCGACGTGGACGGCGACGGCAAGGCCGAGATCGTGGCCGTAAACTCCCCCAGCCCGGAGAACCCCGGCGCTTACGGCATCTACGTGCTCGGTGCGGCCGACGATGACTGGGTCAGTGCCCGTCCCTGGTGGAGCCAGCACGCCTACTACGTCACCAACATCGACGATGACGGCACCGTCGGCACCGCCTCCCCCAACTACGACCCCTACTACAGCGACGATTTGAACTCCTTCAGGCAGCAGGCCCCCGGACGCTTCGGCGCCAAGGCCGCGCCCAACCTGATCCTGAGCACCGAGACCTGCCAGATCGAATGCGGGGACGCCGTGGAGTTGGACGTGCAGATCGCCAACGAGGGCCGCTTCATCACCGTGAGCGCCGGCGCCCTACTCAGCCTCTACGGCCGAGACGCCGGCGGCGACACCCTGATCGACACCTACACCGTCCCAGCCGAGATCGCGCCGGGCGAGCAGACCCCAGGCATTCGCTTCAGCGTGGCCGACTGGGCCGACTACGAGCAGCTGGTGGTGGTGGTGGATGATCCGGACCGCACCGGAAGCGCGGACTGGGGCGCATCGAAGGAGTGTGACGAGGACGACAACGTCGAGGAGATCGACCTCTCCAGCTTCTGCGAATAATTCCGTAGCGAGGCCGCCGAAAACTGGCGGCCTCTCTTTGTTTTATTTTCTACTTTGCCAATTGGCAAAGTGTGGCTATTGTGGGTGCAGAGGAGGACAGCAATGTCCGAGAAACGCGGGCCAGGTCGGCCACGCAAAGACCCCAAGAAGCTCGCGAAGTGGACCCCACCGGAAGGCTGGGTACGCGTGGTGGCCTGGACCTCCCCAGAGGAGCGAAAGGCCCTAAAGCGGGTCGCCCTGGAGGCAGAGACCTCCGTGGCCGAGTTGATTCGCAGCTTGGCCAGTGGACTGCAGCACGGGGTCATCACCCCAGAGGAGCTTCTCACCCAAGCTCGCAAAGGAATGGACGTCATGGAGAAGATCCCCACCCTGTTTGAGAGAGACGAGCACTTCAAGGTCACCGACCGCGTGCGCCCAGGTTGCGAGTGGGTGTTCCAAGGCGAGGGCCGCCCCACCGAGAAGCTGGACGGCACCAACGTGCGCCTGACGCTGCGCTCCGGGCATGTCGTGCGCGTCGAGAAGCGCCGGAACCCAAACAAGGAGCAGAAGGCCGCGGGCATCGTCGATGGCTGGTACGTGGACGCGGCCCGTCCCAACCGCTCGGACCAGTGGATCTACGAGGCGGTGCAGAACACCCAGACCGAAGATTGGCCCGACGGCGAGCACAGCTGCGAGGCTCTGGGTCCCAAGATCCAAGGCAACCCTCTGCAGCTCGACAAGCACCTCTGTGTGCCCTTCAACATGAAGGTGCCGGTCTACGCCGATCTGCCGCGCAGCTTCCAGGGGCTGGCCGAGCTGCTGCCAACCCTAGAGAGCCAGTACGTGCCCGGTGTGGTGACGGAGGGCATCGTCTTCCATCACCCCGATGGGCGACGGGCGAAGATCAAGGGCCGAGACTTTAGGAAGTAGAGATCAGGTCTACGACGCATAGTCGGCGCAGCCAACCATGCACTCAAAGTAGACGTTGTACGCGGGTACTTCCGTAAAGAAGGCCTGGGTATCCGGCTGGACAAACACGCACTCCGAGGCCTCCAGGCAAGCCTGCTCACAGCGGCGTGTCTCGACGTTGTCCTGGTCACACACCGGCGCAGCCTCGATCTGGACGCCACAGCTCCCGTGGTGCTCAATGTAGGCCTGGTCCACCGCCTCGCATACCGTCGCGCAGCGTCCCCCACAGCCAGTCAGCAGAGAGGAGAGGAGAAGGGGCAATGCTCCCAGAAAGAACGCCACTATAGCCGGGCTATACTCCCCCATGATCTGGTTTGTCCTCGCCTGCGGAAGCCCTGCTGAACGCGCTCCCGCACCCTCTGCTCAGAGCGCCCGCCTCTCTTGGCCCAGCGCCACTTCTCTGACCCCTCCCCTGGGCACCTCCTACGCCTACTTCGGCACCGACGTGGCCGGCCTGGGCGACCTAGACGGCGACGGCTTTGGGGAGCTGGCCGTCTCGGCTCCCGGCGCCGGAGACGCAGGCGAGCTCACCCTCTTCTACGGCAGCAGCAGCGGCCCCGACCGGGACACCCGCACCACCTTGGAGGGGCAGGACGAGGACGAGAACTTCGGCACCTCCATCTGCGGCCCCGGTGACGTGAACGGGGACGGCTTCGACGACTTGGTGGTCGGCAGCCCGGGTGCGCAGCTCAACCGAGGCGCCATCACTCTGTACTTGGGCAGCGCAGAGGGCCTGGGAGAAGGCGCCCGCTCGGTACCCTTCGATGCAGACCCCAAGGACTACGTGGGTTTTCCCGTCGCCCCCGCCGGCGATGTGAACGGCGATGGCCTGGCCGACGTGGTGGTTGGATCCGTTGGGTACGCCGTCCCAGATGTCTACACCGGCGCGGTCTATCTGTACCTGGGGGACCCATCTGGCTTGGCCACTCCGACCCGGATTTTGAACAGCGGCGGCGTGGCCTACGACACCTTCGGCTACGCCCTCGGCCACGGGGACTTCAACGGCGATGGCTTCAGCGACGTGGTCATCTCAGCCAACGGCGACGACTCCCTGGCCAACAACTCCGGCGCGGTCTTCTTGGCCTACGGCTCGGCCACCGGACTGGGCTCCCTGACCAAGCTGCTCGCATCCGATGGCGCCAGCACCGACACCTTCGGCGGCGCGGTCTCCGGGGTGCCCGACACCAACGGCGATGGCTACGACGAGCTGCTGGTGGGGGCTCACCTGCACGATGCCGGCGGCCTGAACTCGGGCGCCGCCTATCTCTACTTGGGCAGCGCCAGCGGAATCGACCCCAGCTCCGAGCGCCTGCTCACCGCAAAGGACGCGGACGAGTTCGACAACTTCGGCGTGAGCGTGGCGGGTACGGGGGACCTAAACGGCGACGGCTTTGGAGACCTGGTCATCGGCGCCTGGGACGAAGACGAGGCCGGATTCAACGCTGGGGCAGCCTATGTCTTCCTGGGCTCCCTCACGGGAATCCAGGCCCACGCCCAAGACAAGCGCACCGCGCCCTCGCCCTTGGACACCCAGTACTTTGGCGCCGCGGTCTATGGGGCTGGAGATGTGGACGCCGATGGCTACGCCGACCTCATCATCGGCGCCGAAGGCGATGACACCCAGGCCTACGACGGCGGCCGCGCCTGGTTCCAACCGGGCACCTGCGAGCGCATTTGGTACCTGGACACAGACGGCGATGGCTGGGGCGTGGACACCGAGACCACAAGCTCCTGCACCGCCCCCAGTGGCTACGTGGCGCTGCCCGATGACTGCGAGCCAGACGACCCCACCAAGCACCCTGGCGCGGCCGAAGGCATCGACGACGGCGTGGACCAGAACTGTGATGGCGTGGAGGACTGCTGGACCGACCTGGACGAAGACGGCTACCGCGGGATCGACGGGGTCTCCTCCACCACGATGCTCTGCGACTTTGAAGGGGTGGTCGAGGCGAGCCTGGTCGGCGGCGACTGCAAGGACACGGACGCGGACATCTACCCGGGGGCCCCCGATACCTTGGGCGATGGGGTGGACAGCGACTGCGATGGGGGAGAGGACTGCTTTGCCGACTCCGACGGAGACGGCGTGCGCACGGAGAGCACGGTGCGCTCCACCGACAGCGACTGTCTTGACCCCGGCGAGGCCAGTGCCTCCACGCCAGCGGGCGACTGCGATGATGCGAACCCCGAGGCCTACCCGGGCGCCCCTGAAGCGATCGGCGATGAGGTCGACGCCGACTGTGATGGCAGCGAGCTGTGCTGGATAGACACCGACAACGACGGCGTGCGCATCGAGTCCGTGGCGTTCTCCTCCGACGGCTTCTGCCAGGACGATGGTCAAGCGGCCACCAGTGAGCCCAAGGACGACTGTGATGATGCCGACCCAGCGGTCTACCCTGGCGCCCCGGAGACGGTGGCCGACGGCGTGGATGCCGACTGTGACGGCCAGGAGATCTGCCCGGTGGATGCAGACGGTGACGGGGTCGTGGGTCCGGAGGTGCTGGCCTCGGCTGCGCTGGACTGCGATGAGACTGGACTGGGCCAATCCGACTGGGCCACCGGCGACTGTGACGATGGGGATGGATCCATCTTCCCTGGCGCCCCTGAGATCTCCGATGACGGCATCGACCAGGACTGCGATGGCAGCGACACCCTCACAGAGGCGCCTCCAGAGGGATGCGGGGGATGTGGCGGCAGCCTGGGAGGCTGGTGGCTGCTGGGGGCCCTGGCGCTTCTGCGGCGCCGCAGGTGAATCCAAAGACCACCCTGATGGGGGCCGGTGCACTCCTGGCTCTTGGGGCTCTGGTGTGGGTGAGCGCGGACCTAGCAGGTCTACAAAAGGGCCTGGAGGAGCCACCGCCAGAGCGCATCGCATTGGCCGCCCAAGACAGCGTGGCCGGGCACCCGGTGCAGCCTATGAGCGCCTACCCAAGCTTCCAGGTCCAGAGTGCGCCAGGCGTTGACCTGGTCGTGCACTACCGCGAGAGCCCCAGCGCCACCGCGAACCTCTACTTCGTGCACGGCGCCAGCAGCGGGGCATGGGCCTGGGCGCGTCTCTTCGCCTTCTTTGGGCCCGAGTACAACCTCTACGCCCTCTCCTGGCGGGGGCACTTTGACAGCACCGGTCAGCCGGAGGACGCAGACTCCTGGGACTACGTGCAGGACCAGCTCAGCAGCTTGAGCGCGGTACAGGCCCGCAGCCCCCTGCCCACCCACGTCATCGCCCACAGCTACGGCGCGGCGACGGCGGTCCTGGCGGCCCATCAGGAGCCTCAAGGGGTGGCCTCCATGCAGCTGCTGGCCCCCGTTGTGCCCTTGGACTACTCGCGCATCCAGAGCGCAGTGGTCCCCCGCATCATGCCGCGCATCCTGACTCAGGACCCGCCGGACCCCCTCGGCCCTCCCCAGCAGCCCTTCGCCGGCATGTTCATCGACCAGGAGCAAATGCAGAAAATCTGGGTAGATCACGCCGGCCAGCCGTACTCCCTCGAGAGCCCCTTGCTCATCGCCCAAGACGGCGTCTCTCCTCAATGGCAAGGGCAACTAGAGCAAGCCTACGAGAGCCTGGAGATGCCGGTGTTTTTCCTGACTGCCCGCTACGACAACGTGGTGGTGCCCCGCCGGCAACACAGCTTGGCCCGGAGCATTCAGGCGCCTTTGGTGGAGCTGGAGAGCGGGCACTACTTGCCGCTGGATGTGGCCTGGCAGCAAGCTGCCGAGCAGATCCAAGCCAACCTGGAGAGCCTGTGAGAAAGCGCTGGGCCGGGGGAATCGCAGTCGCTCTGCTGGCCAGCTTTGGCGCGGTCAACGTGCTGGCTTGGAACCACGCCTACGCCCTGACCCACTTTGTGGAGGCGGGGACGCGCACCCCGAATCCCGAGGATCTCACTGGGCTTGACAAGGCCAAGCTCCTGTTCACCGGCGCCCGAATCCCCAAGCCAGCGGGCACGGATTGGCCCAGAGAGGAGGGCTTGGCCGTCAGCCACACATCCGGTGAGCGAGAGACGGTCGGCACCATCTTCTTCTTCCACGGCTACGCGGCCAACCGGGCCCAGGTCAGCCCCACGGCCGCTGCGATGGACAAGGGCGGCTGGGACTTGATCAGCGTGGACTTTCGCGGTCACGGAGACAGCCCCGGAAACACCACATCGGTGGGTTGGCGGGAAGCCCAAGATGTGGTGGAGGTGGTCGAGGGCACCCAAGGCCCGGTCATCCTCTACGGCTTCTCCATGGGGGCCGCAGCCATCCTTCGGGCCACCGGGCCCCTGGGCCTAGAGGTCGACGCGGTCATCGCCGAGGGCTGCTTTGGGCGCTTTGACACCACCGTGCGCCAGCGCTTCAACAACATGGGTCTGCCCCCCTGGCCAGGCACCGAGCTGCTGCTCTTCTGGGGCAGCCGGCAGATGGGTTTTCAGGCCGCGGACCACAACCCCCAGGACTACATCTCCAAGGTCAACGCCCCGGTGCTGGTGTTGCACGGCCAGGACGACCCCAGAGTGACCCTGGAGGAGGCCCAGGCCTTGGGCCAGTACGGGGAGCTGGTGGTAACACCCGGCCTGGGGCACCAGCAGCTCGCCGAGGTGGACCGCGCGGCCTTTCAGGCAGCGGTGGGTCCCTTCCTGGAGCCGATCGGCTACTGAGCGCCGGCGACGATCCAGTCTTCCAGATCCGAGAGCTCGGCGGAGGAGACGCTGCCGGACTTGGGCATCTGCACCCCCTTGCCGCCCACATCCTTGTGGGTGTTCTGCAGCTTGCGCCACAGGTAGCTCTTGTCCAGATCCCCGGGCTCGATGTAGTCGTAGCCAGAGAGGGAGCTGGGCGCGTTCACGATGCTGGACTTGCCGGTGATGGTCAGGCCGCCGCTGGTGCCGCCCACATGGCAGTTGATGCACTTGGACTGGAAGATGGGCTGCACATCGTCCCAGACCAAGTCTGGATCGGCGTCGGCGTCGCTGTCCGCGTCCGAGTCGGCGTCGCTGTCGGCGTCTGAGTCCGCATCGCTGTCGGCGTCCGAGTCCGCATCCGAGTCGGTGTCCGAGTCCGAGTCGGCGTCGGTGTCCGCGTCCGCCTCGACGTTGGTGTCCTCGGTGTTGCTGTCCTCCTCCGTGTCCTTCTCACAGGCCACGAGGAGGGCACAAAAGCTCAAAGCAAGGGTCAGGTTTCGCATCTGGGGCTCCAATCGCTGGTCAGCCGCCAGCGTAGCAGAGCGTCAAGATGGCGTCAGCGAGCACCTTCTAAATCCAGATTAATCGTCATGCCCTTCCAGTGTTCGGAGCCCAAGATGACGCCCTGGGCCTGCCCCTCTTCACTGCGCGCAACCCAGGCAAAGCCTGCGTCGATGGGGGTTCTGGAGATGGAGGAGGGCTCCCCAGCGGCCAGCGGGCCATAGTTCTGCCCGGGCTCTTCATCGGGCGCGATGGCGCCCTCGTCGTTGGGTTTGATGTAGAAGCCCGTCACCGCCACACCCGAGGTCACCAGGAGCTCGAAGTTGGTGATGTCGTCCTGGCTCCACTCCAAGACCCCGATCTGATCTCGCTCTTGGTCGGGCAAGGTGCGCGTGCCCGTCGCCCAAGACCCCAAGGCGGTGACCTGCACATCCCAGCTCCGCCGCCGCTCCGGAGCTCCGGTGTACTCGAAGGTGCCGCCCTCCTCAGGGATGACCACGCCGTCCCAGATGAGCTGGCCCGCATCATCCGAGTCCGGGGTCTCCCACTCCAGGGTCAGGGGGGCTCCGCTGCTGTTGACCACCTCCACCATAAAGGGCTCCTGGGCACAGCCAGACAGGGTCAGCAGGCTCAGCATCGCAAGGGTCATGGGCAGCTCCAAGAGTCCTGCAGACTAGCCCGCTTCGGCGTCCACCGCGACCCAGAGGGCCAGCTCCAAGGCGGGGCTCTCGCGCTGGTCCAAGGCAAAGATCTCGGCGGCGTTGCGCTGTCCCAACAACATGCCGGGGCCCGGGGTCCAGGCTTGCACGAAGCGCGCGATGGAGTGACGGACCATCTCCGGGGGACCTCGGTGGTAAAAGACAGCATAGAGGCCGGCTTTCAAGTGATCTCGGTGCAGCGGACCGGGGTCCCCCGTGCTTGGATCATCCACCCCCAAGAACAAGTCCAAGTGCTGGCTCTCCCCCGGCGAGGTCACCATGCCCACCGCCTCATGCCGCTCTCCAACCGCTTGCACCAAGGCCGTCTGGGCTGCCTGAAAGTCGGCCAGTTCCCTGGGGTCCACACGGGTCCGCAAACCCATCAAGGGGCGGTCCTGGTGCAGCCAACGGAAGGTGGGGCTGCGCGGCAAGGCCTCCCGGTGCACCAGCTCTTGAACCGACGCCGCGCTGACCTCGGCGTGGGCAGCGCCCAGCCCCCTTCGGTAGGCGCCAGGGGGTACGCCAAAGTGGGCCTTGAAGGCACGACTAAAGGCGGCCTGGCTGGTGTACTGGCACAAGAGCGCGATGCCGAGCACATCCTGGGCCCCCTCCCGCAGCATGCAGGCCGCCTCGCTCAGGCGACGGGCGCGAATGTAGGCGGCCACCGAGATCCCGTAGACCTGGGTGACTTGGCGCTGCAGCTCGGAGAGGGCCCCGCCCACTGCGTTGGCCACATCTTGGGCACGCAGCGGGGTGAACAGGCGCGGCTCAATGAAGAGCACGGCCCGGTGAACCCGATGGATGCGTGCCGAGACGGTCACTGAGAGAGCTCCTGGTGGATCTCAAAGTACAGGCGGATGCCTTCATCGGCCGGCAGCAAGGTGTAGCGGCCGATGTCAGCGGGGTCTGGCAAGCGCTGGGAGCGCCAGATCGGGGCGTCTTCCCGGCGCTGAAGCAGGCGGTAGTCAAAGGCGCCCAGCAGGCGTGTGAGCAGACCCTCCAGGCCAGGGAAGCGCAGGGCGGTCTGGCTGTAGCGGGCAAAGAGCCACACATTGTCGGCGTCGATGGGCGTGGCACACACGGCAAAGCGGGCCAGCCCACCAAAGTCCAGCTGGGCCAAACAGGGCGCCACGATGTGGGTGCTGGCCTTCATGTGACCGCGCTCCCCGGGCTTGCCCAGAGTGCCCTGCACGTACACGTTGAGCCCATCCCGCCGGGCCGAGAAGGCGGTGACCTGGGCGGGCACCGGGGCCGTCCTGCGGTGAACGTGGGCCACGTGGTGGTAGTCCGTCAGGTTCTCCATCACGCGCAGGTAGGAGACATCGAAGTGATCGCTCAGATCCACGAACACCCCGCCCTCTGCCTTGAGCGCGGTCTCAAAGGCTGCGTCCCAGGGGATGTCCACTTTGGGGTCCTGGCCGTTGAAGACCCAGACCAGGCCGTGGGCCTCCCGTACGGGCAGGGTGCTCAGGTGAAGGGCCGGCGGAATGGCCGCATCTGGGTGGGCTGGAACGGCGACACAGGCCCCTTGCCCTTCAAAACGAAGCCCATGGTAGGGACACTCCAAGCAGCCTTTGTGCAAGCGGCCTCGACTCAGAGCGGCGCCCCGGTGGGGACAGGCATCCACCGCACAACAGGCTTGGCCATCGGGGGTCCGCCAGAGGACAAGGTCGCGCGCGAGCCGGCGTAGACCCACGGGTTTGGCGCCCAGCTCGGAGGAGGTCGTGACGGCGTACCAGTGGTCGGTGAGCATGTGACTCCCTTCTTTGTGTGATCTGAAGGTAGGGAGGCGAAGGGGGCTGGTTTTGATATTTCGTGCGCTAGCTCAGCTTCAGGCACGAGCTCTCGCTTCCAGTAGAGATTCCTTCACTGCAAGACGTTAAACTACAGACAGTTAGGCCACCTAGCCCCTCCCAAAGTGCTGGTGAGGCTCAGCTGCTAGCACCAACCCACACCAAAGGAGTTCGTCATGCGCATTCTCTTCGCCGTTGACATTCGCGAGCCTGACCTTGACCGCCGCCTGCAGGACGCCGTGGGCTGGGCGACCAAGATGGATGCCAAGCTGGATCTGCTCTTCGTCACCCCTGAGTTCGTGGAGACCCGCTACGTCGGAAGCCACGTCGCCAAGCTGCAACGCGAGGTCCAGGAGATCCTGGACCACATGCGCATCGACCTAGAGAAGCTGCAGATGAAGATCCCGGAGGCACACCGAGGAAACTCCGAGGTGGCCACCGCGCCAAAGGTCGGAGAGGCCATCGCCAAGCGGGCCGAGGGCCACGAGCTCCTGCTGCTTCACACCCATGGCCGCACGGGTCTCTCAAAGTTCTTCATGGGCAGCGTGGCCGAGAAGGTGGTGCGCATCGCCGCGGTCCCCACCCTCGTGATGCGCGTCCCAGAGGACAGCCCTTAGGTCCCCTGGACTTCCAGGAAGGCCTCGGTCTCCGCTCCCAGCTCCCGGCGCGCCTCTCCGAGGCGCTCCAGGTGCCCGGCGCGCTCTTGGGCGGCGTGCTCCTGACCCAGGGGCCCGCCGTCAACGCGCTCCTCCAGCTCGTCTACAGCACCCGCTGCTCCCAGGCCGCCGATGCCTTGCACCTTCCTACGCTGGTCCCGCAGCTTCTCCAAGGCCAGCTCCCCGCTGAGGCTGTCCACGCGGCCCACCACCACCGCCGCCAGCCTCGCATGCAGCGCGTCGGCGACCTCGGGCAGCTCGGCCTCGAGGCGGCGCACGGCGTCTACGAGCAGTGCCCGATCTGGGGTGCCCCAGAACACGCCCGTCAGCCCGTTGCTGAGACGCTCGATCTCCATCAACCACCGCTCCAGACCCTGAAGCTCGGAGAGGGCCAGGTCCAGCTCCTTCTCGGTGCTCTCCACGCCCAAGACCCGCTCCAGTTCGCCCAGGACCTGGTCCACCTGACCCAAGAGCACGGCGGTGGGCAAGCGCACCAAGCGGCGCAGGCTGGGGCCCAATGAGCCGGCCATCTCGGCCGCGGGCTGCAAGCCAGCGATCAGATCCTCCAGCTCCTCAAAGAGAAGCTCAAAGGCCCCCATTCGCTGGGCAGCAGGCTGAAGCTCCGCGCCCGCAGCGCGCTGTACGATGCGGGAGATGGCCAAGCGGCCAGCATCGCCGATGAACTCCCGTCCTTGCTCCACCAGCACCTGATCGGCCATGGCCCGCTCGGCGACGTTCCTGGGCACGTGGGGCAGCACCTCCTGCACCAGCTCCTGCAGCCGCACGATCTCCCCCAGGCTCACGCCAGTAGGTCCGCCGTCCTCCAAGGAGAGCTTGGCGACCTGCACGGAGTCAAAGACGGCGTTGCCGGAACAGACCACGCAGTCCATGCCCCGGAAGGCGATGGCTTGGAGCGCGCCAGCGATGTTCAGCTTGAGGGGAAGGCGCTTGCGGGTGCGCAGGGACGCCACCTCGACCCCTCCAGGGCGCAGCAGCAAGGCGCGCACACCATCGGGCGCCCACATCACCCGTTGGGTGTCCGGGGGGACCTCGACTTCGCCAGCCAGCCGGGTCAGTCCCAGGTCCCACTCGGCGATGCGTCCGGAGCGAAGCACCAGGAGCCGACCGCCTTCCTCATCCACACAGAGAGACGCGGCGCCCTCCAGGCTGCCCTTGTGGAACTCCTGAAAGCCCGAGTCGGTGAGGAACCAAGAGGTGATCCAGCCGCCCCCACAGCTCATGGCGCGCTTTCCGCCAGCCAAGAGGGCGACGTCGGCCAAGCCAAATGGATGGGCCACGACCTCGTCTTTGAGGCGCTGCGAGCCGCCGCTCTGCCCACCAAACTGCACCTGCAGCATGAAGCGCTGCAGCTTGCCGGAGTCCATGCCCACCAGCAGGGTGTCCTCGGCCAAGTCCATGGCGATCAAGGTGCCTCGGGACAGAGAGGCGGGCTGCATCCAGGCGGAAGAGGGCCGGTGGTAGAGCTGCACGGCGCCGTCCCCGCCCACGGCGATCCAAGGCCCGGAGACCTTGAGCAGGCGAGCCCCCATGCCCGGCACAGGAATCTTCTCGCTGCTGCCATCCTTGAGCCAGAGCAGCTGGCGTCCATCGGCGCTCAGGCCCACCCAGTCCTGAGAGTTGGGCAGGGCGGCCAGGGCACGGAGGGGCAGGTTGCCATCCCAGATCACCGGAGCCGGCTGTGCATCGGCCTCCTCGCTGGGGTTGTGCAGCTCCAAGAGCAGCTTGTTGTGGCGGCGGTCCAGATCGATGCCGGCCAACAACCCTTTGTGGCGACGCAGCAGCAGATCGGCCTCGCGCGCGGCCTGATCCAGAGAGGAGAGCCCCTCGTCCAAGGCCCGGGTGCTGCGGCCTTGGTTGGCAGCAGAATTCCGCCTCTGAGCCAGCGGACCTCGGGTCTGTTCTAGGCGAGAGAGGGTCTCCTGCAGGCGATCAACCTCTTCTTTGAGGTGGATCTCCAGACTCTGCAGGGTCTCCGTGCTGCGGGCCGGTGTCTCCTTCTTCCAGAACAAATCCAAGAAAGAAGACTGGACTTTCTCCAGGTTTACCCCACAATTTGGACAGCTCTTCACCGACGATTCTACGCCGTAGCTGCACTCGGGGCATGGGGAGAGGGGATCCTGCACCTGAAGAATCTAAGGCCTGAGCGGGCGCGCGGCAGCCAATCGGCTATCAAGGGCGGCCAAAACACCAAGAACACGCCACAAACGCCACCAGGAGCGCACCATGACCCTCTCCCTTCTTAGCTTGCTCGCCATCTTCGCCTGCACCAAGGATGAGGTGACCGACACCTCTGCTGTCGAAGCAGATGCAGACGCCGATTCCGACTCCGATACCGACTCCGACTCCGACGCTGATGCGGACTCCGATACCGACTCGGACGCCGACGCAGACGCGGAGACCGAGATCTACAAGGCCCGCACCGGCGTGTACACCGCTGGCGACGGCAAGGACCTGATCGGCGACTCCGTCACGATCACCGGCATCGCCACCACGGACGAGGACGAGTTCTCCTTCTTCGTCAACGACGGCTACAACCAGCCCTTCCACAGCGTCATGGTCTTCTCCGACTCGGAGATCCAGGCCGGCGTGAAGCGCGGCGATCAGGTCACCATCACCGGCACCGTCGCCGAGTACGTGACCAGCGCTGACTCCATCACCCAGATCGTCGTCACTGCCGCCGAGGACGTCACCGTCATCGACTCCGGCAACCCCGTCGACCTGGCCGACTTGACCACCGCTGAGCTGGCCGATCCCGCCACCTCCGAGGGCTGGGAGAGCCACCTGGTGCGCGTGAGCGGCGTCTCCGTGACCAACACCGACCTGGGCTTTGGCGAGTTCGAGGTAGACGGCAGCTTGGCCATCGACGATCTGCTCTACAACTGGAGCAAGGAGTCCCCCGAGGAGCTGCGAGATGGCGACACCTTCGCCGAGGTCATTGGACCGCTGTACTACAGCTTCGACGCCCACAAGTTGGTGCCGCGCGATGTCGAAGACTTCAAGGGCTACGTCTCCAACTGCCCCGCTGACAAGTGCGTGGTGAACCTGGTTGCTGGCGACCTGCTGGTCACCGAGATCATGGCCGACCCAAGCGAGTGCGGCGACAACGACTGCGAGTGGATCGAGGTCAAGAACATCAGCGGCGGAAGCGTGAACCTGCAGGGCCTGGTCCTCAGCGACGCCGACGGCGGCGTGGGCGACCTGAAGCTCACCGACCCCACCGCAGTGCTCGCAGACGGCGGCCACGCGGTGCTCGGCACCGGCGGCGGCGGCGGCTGGGGCTACACGGACTTCACCCCCGACGGCTTCTACGGCTCCGTTCCTGCCTGGAACAACAGCGGTGACACGGTCATCCTGAGCAACGCCAGCGGCGTGCTCTTCACCTCCCCTGGCACCGGCTCCCGCACCGACGCCGGTGTGAGCTGGCAGCTGGAGTTCTCGGTGAGCGATGCCGCCGACGGCAGCAACGAGACCTTGTGGTGTCCTTCGAGCACGCCCATCGGCACCAGCAAGGACTTCGGCACCCCGGGCAGCGACAACGACAGCTGCCTCTGAGAGTGACGGAGGGCATACTGCAGCCATGGCACTGTCCCGACGCAGCTTCTTAGGCCTGAGCGCCGCCGGCACCTTGGTGCTGGGGGCGACCGGTCTGGCTCTGTTCCCCGGGAAAAAGGTGCCCACCGACGGCTGGCTGCTCACCTTCTCGGAGAGCCAGTACAGCACCTTGGTGGCCTTGGTTGAGACGGTCAGCCCTGGGGGATCCGGTATTCCCAGTGGCGTGGACTTGGGGGTCGCGGCCGAGCTGGACACCCTGTTCTCCACCCTGCCTCCAGAGAACGGCGCGGAGATCGCCTTGGCCCTTGGGCTGATCGAGAACGCCCTGGTGGGTGCGCTCTTGGATGCCCGCCCACGCCCCTTCTCCCGCCTGCCCTTGGAGCGGCGCGCCGAGATCTGGACCACCTGGTCCACCTCGCGCATCCCATTGCGGCGTACGGTCTACAAGGGCTTGAACGCTCTGATTCTGGCCACGACTTGGGGCCACCCGGAGATGACAGCGCTGGCCGGCTACCCGGGTCCCCCGACGGTGCCTTCCTTTGGGAGCGATCCATGAAGGTGACGACTGGAAATCAGCTCTCCGGCCGAACCGAGCTGGAAGCCGACGTCTGCATCGTGGGCTCTGGCGCCGGGGGTGGCGTCTTGGCTTGGCAGCTCACCCAGGCCGGCCACAAGGTGGTCATGCTCGAGGCGGGCAGCCACCACACAACGCAGGACTTCGCCCCTCTGGACGAGCGCCTGGCTTACCCAGCGCTCTACCAGGAGCGCATGACCCGGGCGACCAAGGACGCGGCCATCTCGGTGCTCCAGGGCCGCAGCGTGGGCGGCACCACCACGGTGAACTGGACCACTTGCTTCCGCACCCCGGAGCGCATCCTGGAGCACTGGCAGCAGAACTTCGGCGTGGAGCTGGGCGAGATGCTGCCGCACTACGAGGCGGTGGAGCAGCGCTTGGGCGTGGCCGAGTGGCCGGTCCAGGCCGCCAACGCCAACAACCTGACCCTCTGGAAGGGCTGCAAGGCCTTGGGCTGGCAGGTCAAGGCCCTGCGGCGCAACGTGCGCGGCTGCGTGAGCTCCGGCTACTGCGGTCTAGGCTGCGCCTTTGGGGCCAAGCAGGGCATGCTGCTCACCACCCTGCCCGACGCCGTCAACGCGGGCATGGAGCTCTATGCTGACTGCCGCGTGCTCAAGGTGGAGCGCAGCGGCGAGCAGTGGGAGGTGCACGGGCAGATCCAGTCCAAGAAGGACCTGTCTCCCACCGGCGCCGAGGTGCGGGTTCGCGCCAAGCGCGTGGTCCTGGCCGCTGGCGCAATCGGCAGCCCCGGCATCTTGCTTCGCAGCGAGATCAACCCCAACGACGCAGTTGGCAAGCGCACCTTCCTGCACCCCGTCGTCGCCGTCGCCGGCCGCTACGCCCAGGACATCAACGGCTGGTCAGGCGCCCCACAAGCTGTCGGCAGCCACGAGTTCGTGGACCGGGGCGAGCAGGTGGGCTTCTTCTTGGAAGTGCCCCCCATGCAGCCCATGCTGGTGGCGAGCGGCGTGATGGGCGCCGGGGCCATGGTCAACGACTTTATGGTCCAGCTGCCCAAGCTCTCCACCCACCTGGCCTTGATGGTGGACGGCCTGCATCCAGGCGCAGCCGGCGGCACCGTCGAGCTGCTTGGAAACGGACGTCCCAAGCTGGACTACCCCATCGGACCGGCCCTGGTCGAGGCGATGGCTGCTGCCCACAAAGCGATGGCACGCTGTCACTTGGCAGCCGGCGCTGAGCAGGTCTTCACCTTGCACCCCACGCCGGTCTCCATCCAGAACGAGGACCAGCTCGATCGCTTGGACGCCGCCGCCTATGGCGCTCTGGAGCACAGCATCTTCAGCGCGCATCAGATGGGCGGCTGCGGCATGAGCGGGGAGGCAAAGAGCGGCGTGGTCGATGCAAATCACCGGGTGAAAGGCCAAGATGGCTTGTACGTGGTGGACGGCAGCGTGCTGCCCACCAGCTTGGGGGTCAACCCCAGCCAGACCATCTACTCCTTGGCCCACCGAGCCGCTGGACTGCTGGCTGCGGAGCTCTGAGAGCATCGCAGGTGCAAGCCGCCTGGCCTCGCCGTCCTAAGCAAGTTGTTATGGGCCCCGCCTTGCCCGCATGTGTTGGAGAACGCCATGGCTGTCCTGCCCATTCTCACTGTCCCTCATCCCCTCTTGGAGCAGAAGGCTCGGCCCGTCCGCGACGACGAGTTCGGCCCCGAGCTGCACAAGCGCCTCCAGGACATGGCTGAGACCATGTACGCCGCCCCGGGTGTGGGTCTGGCCGGTCCTCAGATCGGGGATCTGCGCCGCATCCTGTGCTGCGATGTGACCGAGGAGCGGGACGACGACGGCCGCCGGGAGAAGGGCAAGGAGCTGCGTTTCATCTGCAATCCCGAGATCATCGAGTCGTCCAAAGACCTGTTTCGATGGGAAGAAGGCTGCTTGAGCGTGCCCGAGTTCTGGGAGTACTTCGAGCGCCCTCGGGTGGTCACGGTGCGGTACAAGGACACCCTGGGCATCGAGCACACCGAGACCTTCTCCGACTACCCCTCGATCATCGTGCAGCACGAGATGGATCACCTCGAAGGCGAGGTCATCTTGAACAAGGTCAGCCGTCTGAAGCGCGGCCGCTACCTCAAGAAGGTCAAGAAGTGGGCCAAGGCCGAGCAAGCACAGCTGGTCTGAGCGCTCACTGAACGAGCGGGATCTCCACGCTCGAATCGGGCGTGATCCACTGCAAGGGCGAGAGCATCAGGATGCCGCCGTCCACCGCCACGCCGCTCCCTGGACGGCTGTCCGCTGCAAAGGTGAGCTCGGACCAGACACCGTCCTTGTACTCCCAGCCTTGGGCCGCGTCGCCGAGGATGTAGTGGCCGGGAGCGGAGATCTCCAAGCGGCGCCAGGCACCGTTGTAGGAGCCGTTGTGCTCCGGCATCTCCAGCGGCTCTTGGGCACCCAAGGGGCCATGGAACCAGCCATCGTTCCGGGAGATCATCCAGTCCTGCCCGGGCTTGGCCACAAACCAGCCGGGGTAGCTCGGGTCCGCTGGAACCAGCTCCTGCCCATCGAAGGCCTGCCAAGAGGCGTAGCCTTCGCGGAAGAGCAGTTGCTCTTGGTACACAGCCCAGCCTGAGCCGTGGTCCTCTGGGCCAGGGGGCAGTGGAAAGGAGGTCCAGTTCCCCTCCCCAATGTGGAGGATGTAGCTGGTGGGGCAATCCCCATCGCAGCCATCGCTGGCGTGTTGGATCTGCAAGAGCGCCAGTTCCCCGTCCAGCACCACGGGACGGTACGCATCGTAGCTCTCCCGCAAGCCACCAGGTGTGTCCACCTCGCGCCAGCCTTCGGCCTCGCACACCGCCAGGCCTTCACGCCAATCGGTGGCCCAAAGGGCGCCGTTGTGCAGGAAGATCTCCTCCACCTTGCCGATGGGCGGCATGTAGTGGCCGTATCCATCTGCGGAGACCTGAATCAAGGTGTCCAGTCCCAAGGCGAAGCCCAAGCCGTCCAGCTTCTCGGTCTCCCAGATCACGGCCGCCCAAGCGTCCACCTCATCCCAGTCCTCTGACTGACAGGCCGGATGCAACCAGTCCCTGAGAGGCGGCTGCACCGGCTCCCCACACCCCAAAAGCAGCCCAAAGAGCAGGAACACTTCGCCCTACCTCTCGCAGCTCTGTGCCGTTTCGTACTCAATGCGGATGCTAGAACCCTCTCCTGGGATGGCATCGGCTCCGAACACGACGGCGTTGAGCTCCTCATCGAAGCTCCAGCCCGTCTCCACCAGGACCTCGTCCACATAGACCTGGATGGAGTTGGGCTCCACGCCCACCAGAATGCGGAAGGTGTCGGCCAGCTTGGCGGTCGCAGCCTGATCGGCCAGCTGAGCCATCTGCTCGCCCCACTCCCGGCTGCAGATGTCCACGAACATGCCGCCGGTCGCCGCGGCGGCGTCGGCGTAGCCGGTGCCTGGGCTGGCGGTCTCGCAGCCATCGGGAACGGGGCCAGCGACAGCGCTGATGTAGGTGCTCGGTGAGGCGGTGAGCAGGTCGGAGACCACGCTGGACCAGGTCACAGAGGGGCCAGCCAAGTAGGACTGGTCGGGCTCATCGGAGACCAAGATGGCCGAGACCGTCGCGTTCTCCCGCAGAAACTCCGCGTTGCAGCCGCCTGCGCCGGTGTTCTTCTCACGCAGCGCCGCCTTGGTGATGCTCAGGCCTGCCTCGGCGAATAGACCTGCGTTGCCGGTGATGGCCTGGCGGAAGATGGCCTCGCGCTCGGCGGGGGTCTGATCCGGGGTCATGTAGTCCAGGTTGTGGCAACCGGAGTCATTGATGACGACCATGATCAGATAGTCCGACTCGATCTCGTCCAGGGTGTCCAAGAAGTCGATGAAGTTGGTCGCCAAGATGTCCTTGTCGTCCTCCATCGAGCAGCTCTGGTCGACCCAAAACAGGATGTCGGCCTTGCCGGAGACCGGCTGCGTCCACTCATCGCTGTAGCCCGTGGCGTAGCTGCCGGCGCCCGTCTGGATGGCCCGTGCATCCTGGGCGTTGGAGCTGACCCACAGCTCACCCTCGTAGAGCTCGATCGCCGTGGGGGTGAAGGCCACGCTCAAGGGGTAGACCGCGTCCTCGTTGTCGGCATCGCTGCCCTGGGCGTCGTAGGGCTCCAGGTAGAGCGGCAGCTCCGGCGGATCGAGGATCTCAAAGGCGGTGCCAAGCTGAACCAGGCTGGTCACCTCCAGGGTGTCCTTGCCCATGTTGGCCAGAGTTATCTCGGTCTCAATGGTGCATTCAGGCTCTACGCGGCCGAAGTCATAGGGATCGGGGTCCACGACCAAACGCGGAACCAGCCCGCCGCCGGTCAACTCCACCGTGGTGCGCGGGGCGCCGGCGTCATCGCTGATCAGCACCAAGACGCCTTCGTGGTCGACGCTCAGGGCCGAAAAATCCACCTCCACCGTGACCTGTGCATCGGGCTCAAGCAGCAGGGGGAAGCTCAGATCGCTGCGCAATGCAAAGCCAGCGTCGGCGTTCAGGGACAGGGACTGCAACTCCAGCGCCTTGTTCCCTTCATTCATGATTTCAATGGTTTGCGTGTTGACGTCGCCCACACGAAGGTCTGCAAAGTCCACGCGTTCAGGAGAGACGACCAAAATCGCGAGCAGGTCCTCGTCATCGATCTCGTTCAGATTCGTCAGCTCGTTCTCGGAGTCACATCCACCCAGGAGGGAGAGAAAGAGCATTGAAGTGAGAGTCATGGACGCGTCCTTTTTGGTCGGTGCACCCTGCCTAGGCCGACCTCCCAAGCAATGTAGCGTTAGTTTCTTGCTGCCGCCCCTCCACTGGAGTGGGCAAGGTGTGCCAGGAAGTGAACGGCCCACTCAAAGGAGCGCTGTGCGGAGCCCAAGCTGGAGATTGTTGACGGGTGTGTGCGCGATGGCCGCAAGCGCGGGACTGTCCACGACAGCCCAGGCGCAGGAAGCCCCGATCACTGCAGACATCCAGATGCTGCGACCCACCTTCGCTGGCGGCGGCGCAGCCGGCGTGGACACCCCCTACATCTTGGGGCGCGGCGCCACACGATACGGCGTGTTCGTGCAGTACGAGCGCGATCCCGTGGTGCTCTACCAATATGGCGATGAGTGGGGCGTGGCGGTCAAGAACCGCACCAGCACCTACTTTGGCGCCAGCGTGGACTTCAACGAGCGCTTCTCCATGCGCGCCGCAATCCCCTTGGCTCTGACCATCGGCTCTGACCAACAGGTCTCCGCCTTCGCCAACGAGGGCCTGGGCATCGGCGACTTTATGCTCGGTGGGCGCGTCTTGTTGGCCGACACTGGCCCACTGACCTTGGGCGCACGCGCCGATCTCTATCTGCCCATCGGCACGAACAACGCCTACCTGGGCGATCCTTCGATCCGCGGACAGTTTGGCTTGAACGCCGGCACTACGCTTGGCCCCGTGCGCCTGGGCGCCGAGCTCTCCTATGTGGCCCGCCCCAACGACTTGGTCACCGACCAAGACTTCACTCTGGAGAGCACCCTGGGCCTGAACGCCGGCGCCCAGTACGACGTCTGGAAGGACCACCTGGGCCTGCAGCTCTCCTACTTGAGCCAAGGCGGCGTGTCCTTCTTGGGCGAAGGCGGCGCCGAGAACGCCAGCGAGATGGTCGCCGGTCTCTACGTCTTCAACCGCCAGGGCAACCGCATTGACCTGGGTGTCGGCAAAGGCATCGCACCTGGCGTAGGCACCACCGCTGCGCGCATCGTGCTGGCCTACACCGTCATCACGCCCCCCATCGTTCGGGCCCCCGAGCCCGAGCCCGTGGTCGTTGAGATCCCGCCGCCGCCGCCCCCCGAGCCGGACATTGTGTTCATCGAGGAGGAGCCCGAGCCGGAGTGGGAGCCCGAACAGAAGGTCAAGATCGTCGGCGACCAGGTGGTCATCCGCGACCCCGTCCAGTTCGAGCTGGCCACCGCCAACATCCTGGAGGAGTCCCTGCCCACCCTGCAGGCTGTGGCGGACATCCTAAACGAGCACGCCGAGATCGAGCACGTGGTCATCGAAGGCCACGCCAGCGTCGAGGGCAGCTTTGAGTACAACTACGAGTTGTCCAACGAGCGCGCCCGCAGCATCTGGAAGGAGCTGATGGGCTACGGCGTGCACCCCTCCCGGATCAGCTACCGCGGCATGGGCGAGGTCGTCCCGGTCATGGAAGGCGAGAGCGAGGAGGCCTTGGCCAAGAACCGCCGCGTGGAGTTCGACATCGTCGACCGTGTAGAGGAGGGGGAGGAGTACCCCATCTACCCGGACAGCTACCTGCTGCCTTGGTCTGGCGCGGTGGTCGAGACCATTCAGCCGGTCATTCCCGAGCCCGAGGTCGAGGAGCCCGAAGAGGAGCTCTCCATCGAGGACCAGCTCGACCAGCTCCTGGACCCAGACGCCTTTGACGAAGACGCCCTGGACGAGACTGAGCCCGCCGAGACGCCCCCCGAAGCGCCCACTGAGGAGTCCCCATGATCGCCCTCCTGCTCGCCCTGAGCCCAGCATTGGCACAGGACGAAGACTGCAAGAACGATCCGGCCTACCAGGACCTGAACTGCAACCGCATTCCGGTCGAAGACGAGCAGCTCGTCGACCTCCTGGACCCCTTGTGTCAGACCGAAGTGGACGACGATGGGAACCCTCAAGAGTCCTCGGATTACTACTACGACTACTACAGCTACGGCTGCAACATCCCCGTCTCCGAGTACGACGTGGACGAAGACGGCTACGGCTTTGGCACCATCACCTGGGACCCGGACGAGGACTTCCCGGACGTCAGCACCCAGCTGAACTGCGACAACTGCCCCGATGACTACAACCCCAACCAGGAAGACGGGGACTGCGATGACGCAGGCGACCTGTGCGACAACTGTCTAGAGGTCTACAACCCCGACCAGGCCGACGACGACCTGGACGAGTTGGGCAACGTCTGCGACAACTGCATCTTGGTTCCCAACCCGGACCAGGCCGACAACGACGGCGACGGCGCAGGAGATGCCTGCGACAACTGTCCTGCGCTCTCCAACCCCGAGCAGCGGGACGCGGACGTGGACGCGATCGGCGATGAGTGCGACAACTGCCCGGTCGTAGCCAACCTGGATCAGACGGACACAGACGGGGACGAGGTAGGCGATGCCTGCGACAACTGCCCGGAGTTTGCCAGCAGCAACCTGAGCGACTTTGACCTGGACGAGCTGGGAGACGTCTGCGACAACTGCCCGCAGTTCTACAACCCCGACCAGATCGACAGCGACTTTGACTCCCTGGGCGACACCTGTGACAACTGCCCAGAGCTCGACAACGTCGACCAACGCGACACCGACCTAGACGGCATCGGGGATGCCTGCGATGTGTGCGTCTTTGTGATCGACCCCAGCCAAGGCGATGTGGACCAAGACGGCATCGGCGATGCCTGCGATGTCTGCCCCAACCTGGAGAACCCCCAGCAGCTCGACGGCGATGGCGACGGGGTCGGCGACTTGTGCGACAACTGCCTGGACGCCGGCAACCCAGACCAAGCGGACGAGGATGGAGACGGTCTGGGCGATGCCTGTGACCGCGACCTGGAATTGCGCGGCGCCGGGGCACGCTGCTCGAGCGTCCCGATGCAGTCGGGCACTCTGTGGGTCCTCTCTCTGGTGGCTTTGGGTCTGATCTGGCGCCGCCGAGACTGACCTTGTGAGCCCAGAGAGCTGTCCCTGGGACACATTCGATCCAGGCACCGTGGCCTTCTGCGAGGCCAGGCTCTGCGACTGGGTGGTGGAGCCCTCCAACGCATGGTCCAGCCTGGGCTACGTATTGGTCGGGGTGTACCTTCTCTTTGCGCACACCCTGCACAAGGGAGATGCGCGGCTCTACGCGGTGCTCGCCGGCCAAGTGCTCACGGGCATTGGCTCCTTTGCCTTTCACGGCACAGCGACCTTCTGGGGCGAGGTCTTGGACCAGGTGGGCATGTTCATGCTCAGCTGCATGATCATCAGCTTTGTCTTCGCACGCGAGCGCAAGCTGACCTCGGGCGCGACAGCCGCTCTCTACGCTGGCCTGACAGCAGCCAGTACTGGACTGCTGCTGCTCATTCGGCCCATAGGCATTCCCCTCTTCGCCCTACAGCTCTTGATCGGACTGGGCTGGGAGCTGCGCCTCTGGTACAAGAGCGAGCGCCGGAGCGATTTCAAGTACCTGTTGCAAGGGCTTGGAATCTTTGGGGTCTCTCTGGTGATCTGGGTGACAGACATCAGCGGGGCGGTGTGCGATCCAGACAACCACTTCATCACCGGGCACGCCATCTGGCACGTGCTGAACGCCCTGTGCATCGAGCGGCTCTACCGCTACTACGCCTTCCGCTTGGACTTGGAGTAGGGAGTAGAGAGAAGAGGGTAGAGAGAAAGTGACAGATCCCCGAGCCCCTGGTGTCCCAGCACCATGCCCCCGGAGATCCCATGCTGATGCTGCTGAGCACCCTGGCCGCCGCCGAGTCCCTGACCACCGAGACACCCTCAGCCCGAGGCGCCTACAGCCCCGAGCACCCGGTGGCCCTGGGCACCCGCACCGCGCTCTGGCAAGCGGGCTACAGCGCCCCCGGACTGGGCGGGCACATCAAGTTCCAGCCCAAGCACAAGGTGGGCGTAGAGGGCTTCTGGAACAGCTTTGCCCGGCCCATCGACTCGGTGCTGCGCCACGACCACGTCATCGGCTTTCACCTCTACAGCCCCCTGATCGGCAACACCCGCCGCTCCCTCTCGCCAACCTTCGGCTCCTGCGTGGACTTTCGTTATGCCAGCCCCATTGGAGAGAAGAAGGGACAGGCGCCCACCGCCGCGGACATTCGCTTTGGGGTACACGCCGGCTTGATGGCCGAGGCCTATCTCTGGGGTGGATTCGCCCTCGAGGCCAGCGCTTCCCTCTTTGGCTACTGGGGCAACGATGCCGGCGTAGACGGGTGGAGCGCTGTGGCTGACAACCGCCTGAACTTCTCGCCGGTGGGCCAGTTTAGCGCCGGCCTGAACTACTATTTCTAATGTCGCGCCTTCGGCGCCGACAGGTGCGAAACGTCGGCTTCGGACGAGCGGGCTTCGCTTGGAACGGACGCATCTCACCTCAGTCGTCGCCTGGCGGCCCTACGTCCAGCCTCAGCCACTTCGTGGCTCAGGCTCGCTTTCGCCGACGCCTTCGGCGCTCCTTTGTTCGGCGAGAGACGTCCGCCCCTACGACACACAGCCAAGGCTGTGTGCTTTCGCCGACCCTGCGGCCTACGGCCTCGGGCTCCACCCGCTGGTTCTAATGTCGCTCTTGCTCTGGCTCGCACTCGGACTGGTCGCCTGCCAGAGCGGCTCCATCGGCGCCCACCAAGCGGACTGCGCCCAGTGCCACAGCCAGCAAGCCGAAGACTTCGCCGCCTCACAGCTCTCCCAGAGCGCCACCTCCCCGCTCTTCGTGGCTCTGCTGGCCGAGACCGAAGCGGTACACGGGGAGACCTCAGCGGCCCTCTGTGAGAGCTGCCATGCCCCCACCGTGGGCCACGAGGAGGGCCTGAGCTGCGCGAGCTGCCATGCGGCGGTCGGGAACCGCGTCGCGGAGAACGGCGAGCTGGTACACAACCTGAGCGGCCCTGTGCGCGGTCCCACCGGCTCGGCCCCCGGCGCCCCCCACGACACCCTGGCTGGCGTGTTCGCCAACAGCTCCGAGCTCTGCGGCACCTGCCATGACGTGGCCGGCCCAGCCGGCTTTGAGGAGTCTCCCTACGCCCACTGGCTGGAGGCGCCTACGCAGCAGTCCCCGGCGCCCCAAGGGTGCGCGGACTGCCACATGCAGCAAGGCCACCGCTTCGAGGGCTTGTGGTCGACCGGCGCCGATCAGCTCCTGGCCAGCGCCATGCGCCTGGAGTTGGCCCGAGAGGGTGGGGAGCTGGTGGTCACCGTGCACAACGACAACCCCGGCCACCGTCTGCCCGACGGCGCCAGCTACCTGCGGCGCCTGAGCGTGAACATCGACGGGCAAGCTACGATCTGGCTGAGCACGCGGCTCCAGCGAGAGGGCAGCCAGGTCTACTCGCCGAACCTGGCCGACGCGCAGATCCAAGGAAGCATCCCACCCCTGGAGAGCCGCACCTGGACCGTGACCAGTCCCGAGCAGACGCGGGTGTGTGTGGTGTTTCAAGCCATCGAGCCGGGGCTGTTGCAGCACCTGGGCTTGGCGCCAGAGTTGGCTGGTCCAGAAGTGGAGGTGCTCTGCGAGAGCGGCTGAGGAACCCCTGCGCTGAGCCTTGCGCTGGGCCCTTGGATCGTCGAGCATTGCCCATGCTCTTCGTCTTCCTGGCCTGCAGCGGCCCCACACCCCTGGACACTGCGCCCGCCGAGATCCCGCGTGGGGCCTTGTCCCTGGCCTTCCCGCTGGCCTCCAGTGCGCCCATCGATCAGCTGGTGGGCGTGGACCACGACCCCACAGTGCAGCAAGGCATCGATCAGCTGATCTGCACCAACTACGCCGAGCAGGGCTTTCCCTGGTGCTACGATGAGCACCACGGCAGCGACTACATGCTGGACGGCGGATTCACGGCGATGGACGCCGGCTCCCTGGAGATCCTGGCCGCTGCCGACGGCGTGGTCGTGGACATTGAAGATGGCCACTACGACCGCTGCCACGGAGACTTGGATGGGGTGAACTGCGATGGGGAGCCGATGGTCTCCAACAAGGTGGTCATCGAGCACCAGAGCCCCGATGGGCCCCACCGCACCCTCTACTTCCACATGATGAAGGACAGCGTCTCGGTGGCCATCGGCCAACAGGTGCGCTGCGGTGATGTGCTCGGCAAGGTGGGCTCCAGCGGCAACAGCTCCGCACCGCACCTGCACTTCGAGCTGCAGGGTCCTCAAGATCAGGTCATCGATCCCTACGCCGGACCGGCTTCCCAGCCGGAGACTTGGTGGACTGAGCAAGGCGCCTTGGAGGGCTACCCCAGCAGCCAGTGTGCCGACAGCGACTAGAGGCTGCCCACGTCGACTTCGGTGTCCTCGCCTGCGACCAGGACTTCCAGACAGACCCCAGATTCACTCATCAGCAGCACCGGGTGCTCGTCCGAGGTCAGAGTCATCTCCTCCCCCTCCTCCAAGGGACCACTCCATTCTGGCGCGTTGTCGACCAAGACGGCCACCATCACCATCTCTCCACCCGAGTGGCTCAGGGTGACCTGGCCCGGGCCATCCTCGCGCGCCTTGTCCCCGAACTTCTCCTTGGACCACTCCAGGCGCTCGCAGTCCTTGTCCTGGATCACGAGGTCCCGGCTCGAGAGCGACCAGTCATGGGTGCTGCGGTAGGCGACCCCATCGGTGAGCACAACCAGGCGTCCTTGGGTGTCTTGCACCACGCGCGGCATGTCATTGGCAGCGGGTACCCCCCAGAGGAACAAGCCGGCGTGCAGCAGCGGCTCATAATCCTCGGCCCGCATGACGAAGGGGTCACCGTCGGTCTTGTAGTAGTGCTGCAGGCCGTACTCCGGCTGGTCCAAGCCCGGAGACCAAGCATCGACCGCCAGCGCCTGCCCATCGCGCGCCATCACGGGCAGAGGCATGGCGTAGTCCACGTCGAAGGAGTTGACCGAAGAGAGCAGCTCCTTGCCCTCAAAGTCCGTCCGTATCTCCCCGCCAAAGCGCTCCTCGTCCAGAACAGCAAAAGCCAGCATGGTGTCCACGTGCAGCAGGTTCACCGTGCGCGACGCCCCCCCACCTGGGTTGAAGACGGAGATCCCAGCGCTCTCCCAGCTCTCCCCGTTGTCTTGGGAGATCTGGATCTGCGCAGGCAGGTTGGGGTCACTGGCGTAGAAGATGCTGCGGTAGACCACGCCGCGGGCCTCACTGGCCAAGACGCTGTTGATCTGGGAGCCCTCTACTGGCGGCTCCATCGCCTCAAAGGCCTGACCATCCACCGAGCGGTAGCCCACTATGGGGCTCCTCGAAAAGGCGAAGAGGCTGCCCCCGTTGCAGCTCAGTGAGCCATCCAGCGCGCTCCCCGGAATGCCGCCAGAGATCGGCTTCTCCTCACCGGTCTCTGCATCGAAGCGTGTCCCGTTCGCGAAGAGGTAGTCGCCACAGTAGAGCTCGGCGCGCAGGCCCTCGGCATCCCCAGGCAGCGGCGCGCGCTCCCACTGGACCCAGTGCTTGGGCCCGTCCGCCCCTCCACAAGCCAGAAAGGAGAGTCCCAGAAGCGCGAGCCCCATCAGAGCGCCTTCAACTTGTCGTCCAGCTTCTCCTGGCCAACGTAGCCGTAGCCGATCCACGTGATGCGCAGGTCCTTGTCCAGGACATAGGTCGCGGTCTGCTCACCGATCATCCAGGCGCTGCGGTCCGCGGCGCTCATGCCAAAGAGCACCGGAGAGATGCCGTAGGTCGTGGCCCACTCTGTGGCGTCCACTCCGCTGGCCGGCGTGGTCAGGGGGCCGTTGACCAAGATCACAGCCGCCCCAGCGCCGCGCGCCCCCGTGGTCTCGGCCATCCACTCGCTGCTCTGCTGCAGATCGCTGTCGTATGCGTGGCCCACGGAGATCACCATCGGGGTGCCGTAGGTGCTCCAGAGGGTCCAAGGGGCCCCCGTTTGGTCCGTGGCGGGCAAATCGCAGGCGATCTGGCCCAAGCCAATGGCGCAGTCGTCGCCGCCCGGGATGTCGCTGTCGGCGTCCGTGTCCGTATCGCTGTCCGCGTCCGCGTCTGTGTCCGCGTCACCGCCGCTGTCGTCCGTATCGCCGGTGTCCGTGTCCGCATCCCCGTCGGCATCGGTGTCCGCATCACCGCTGCCACTGCTGGGTGAAATGCGGTCCCCGCCGGCCCCAAAGGGCTGCTCACGTTCGGGCATACAGGCCAAGGACAGCAGAAGCAGGGCGTACATAGAGACATCTCCGGTTCACGAGTTTACCCTGCCCCATGCTCACTCTGCTCCTCTTGGCCTGCGGGCCCGCAAAGCCTCAGCTCACTCTGACCCCTCCAAACCCCACCACCTTGGACACCTTGATCGCTCAAGTTGAGCCGGTGGACAACGGATTTGGCGACGATCTTCCCCTGGAGTTTCTCTGGCTCTTGGAGGGCGAGGAGGTCGATCAGGCCGGCGGAAGCCTCTCCCCAGCGCTCACGCAGCGCGGCCAGGCTTGGGAGGTGCAAGTCTGGGCCGTCGACGAGGGCAGCACGGGCAGAGTGGCCTCGGAGTCGACGATCATTCAAAATGCGCCCCCGCAGATCGCCATCGCAGCCCAACAAGAGCAGTCCAGCGAGAGCCCCCTTGCCGTCCTCACGACCGTGACCGACCCGGACGGAGACGAGACGACCTGGGCCATCTCCTGGCTCTTGGACGGCCAGAGCACCGACTTCAACGATGAGGTGATCGAGGCCGCGGAGACCCAAGTCGGTCAGGAGTGGACCGCCACCGTGCTGGCAGACGACGGGCAGGATGAGAGCGAGGCCCGGATGGTGATTCGAATCCAGTAGGCCCAAATGGCCTTGGGTTCAGTCCAGCTCCCAACCGGCGTAGACCGGCACCAGAATGCGCTGATTCCCGGGGCAGCTGCTGACGGGGAACTGCAGCTCCCGCACCCTCTGCACCACACAGGCCTGCTCCGAGGCGCTGAAGGCGGAGGCGGACTGCAGCTTGGCCGAGACCACATCGCCAGTCTCTGCGACGACCACGGTCACCACCATCGGGTGCGCCTCGTCCCAAGGCAGCCCGCAGACCGCCAGCTCGTCCATCAGCCCCTCCAGAGTGCCATCCAGATCCTCCGGCTCCCGATTGCCCCCACTCACCATCCAGCCGCCCAGGTGCGGCGCACCCACGTCCACGCGGATTCTCTGCCCCTGAATGGAGCCGGGCCGGGTCCAGCGCTGCCGCCAGAGGGTGTCCAGTGGATCGGCCTCCAAGCGCCGGGCCACCCACGCCACGCCATTGCCCTGCTCATAGAGGGTGGGCGTGCGCGGGCACTTCAAGCTGGGGGTCAGAGGCGCACGGCACCAGCCTGCAGGGATCTCGATGGGCGGATCCGTCACGATGGCGTCGAAGAGCCCAGGTGCCTCGGGCAGGTGCTCATCACAGCGCTCCTGGACCGTCCAGCGCATGGCCAGAACAGGGAGGGGCAGCAGCAGCCCGATGGCCAGGGCCAAGCCTGCCCCAAAGCGCCGGACCCAGGGCTGCGCGCTGACGCCCAAGAGCAAAACACTGGCCAGAGCGACAGCGCCCCAGAGGCCCCAAGCACCCTGGTGGCTGACGTTGGCCACCAAGTCCGCCGAGAGCGAGCTCAAGGTGTTCTCCGCCAGCGCCTCGGTGTGCCACCACCACAGTCCGACGCCCACAACCGCACTCACTGCGACGCTTCCCTGCAGACCGGCGACCCAGCGGACTTGCTCGGGCAACACCCCCTGCCTAAAGGCCGCCAAGGCCACAGAAACCCCAGCAAAGAGCAGGACAAAGCTCGGACTTAGACTCTGTGAGTAGCCGCTGCCAAGCCAGCCCAGGAGCAGGGCCCCCTCGATGCTCAAGGCCAGAATGGCCACGCTGAGTCCCAGGCGCCGCCGGGTGTTCCAGTCCGAGTGCGCCGCGGCCCCGAGCCCAGCGCCAGCGCCAGCGCCCAACAGGCTGAGGGAGAGCAGAGGGGTCAGTACCGAGAGCACCCCCACCCCACCCATTAGCAGCCAGCCACCAAACCCCAGCAGCAGACCCAGAGCAGGCACGGCAAACCACGCCACAGCACGCCCGCGCAGCAGGCGCGCGCAGGCCCAACCGCCTCCCAAGCCCAGCGCGATGATCAGCCCATGCAGCAAGCGCTACTCCCAAGGTCAACGTGAGCAAGTCCAGCCCAGAGCCTACGCGCTCTGGCGCTTCAACATTGCCTAGGGCACCGACTCCATGAGCATCACGTCTTCTGCGCTCAGACCAATTCGGAGGCGAAGGGCCTCGTTGTAGGTGTCCAAACGGGGCTGGACCTGCTCTGGGGTGAAGCGAAAACTCGCCTCGTCCTCCAGCTCTTTGGCCCGAGCGGCCGGAATGCTGCCTCCGACAAAGCCACCGATGGCGGCGACGACGCCCAGCATCGCGGTCGTGCGGTACAGACCATAGCGCTCCACATCCTCGGTGGTCACTTGGCCCACCACACCGGCGCCTGCCGCGGCCACGCCGGCAATGCCGATGCCGTAGAGCACCCGGGACTGACGCTTGGAGCGCTGGATGTCCAAGTCCAGTGCTGCGGCCAGGTCGTCCTGCTCGGTGAACTCCAGGTACTCAGGGACGCTCAGGCGGCGTTTCCCCAAGTAGATGCCCCAGGTCTGCACCGAGTAGAGCGGGTCATTGGTCATGGGCATGCCCATCGGAGAGCCCCATCCGCCGCCCACACCGCCGGTGATCTGGGGGCTCATTCCGCCGCCCCGAATCTCGGTCTCCTCCCGAACGGTCATGCGCTGGGCCTTGTAGGCCCGCATCTTCTCCAGCCTCTCGGCGGCTTGTGCCGCCTGCACCACGGGGTCGACGGCGGGGACTGGCGCTGGGCGCTGAACCTCCAGCGCGGCGTCTCGAACCAGCTCATGGGAGGCATCCAGGGTGTAGGAAGCCCCCAACGCACGGGCCAGACCCGCGTTGACTTGGGCCGAAGAGGCGCTGCCCACCCGACTCTCAAAGTACTGGACCCGCTCCTCCCCAGCGAGCACGGCCGCGCCAGCCAGGATCGTCTCCAGCTCCGCTCGGTCTTGCTGGGCCTGACTCAGAGCAGGCGGCGGACGCTCGACAGAAGCTGGCCCAGGCTGCGCGTCCTGGGCAAAGGTCAGAGCGGAAAGCAAGAGCAACATGTGGCCTCCACCAAAGGGCTACACCCTCTCTATCCGGGTTGGGGCCCACTGCTTGCGGCCTAAGCCAGCACCTTCCTCATCAGCTCCGCATCCCGCATGGGCTCGATGGCTTTTGCCTGGGGATAGCGACTGCGCAGGCTGCCCTGGAGCACGTTCATGCGTCTAAAGACACCGCGTGTCATGGGCCGATCCTTGTGTACGACCTGCCAAAAGGCGTCCAAGACCTCCTGCTCATCGCGCTGCAGAGCCTTGCAGTGGTAGGAGGGCGAGCTCGGAGCGATGGCCGGCAGCAGCAGGGCCTTCTCCATGGCGTCCTCGCGGTCCAGAAAGCGCAGCACCCGTCGGATGGTGGGCTCTGGTCTCGAGAGCAGTTTGTCGTGGCTGAGCATCATGAAGCGCGGCTTCCCACGCAGCAGAGTGCAGCTGAGCTGGTAGTTGGAGAACCACCAACGCACCTCATGGGGAAGCTTGGGATGGGGCTCCTCTTCGCTCATCAGCGCGGCCCAGGCACGCCAAGGACGGATCAAGGCGATCACACGCTCACAACGCTCTCCAACCTCTCCCAACTGAGGGATGGGCATGGCCACCATCCCACCCGGTGGGGGGCGCCCGCCCGCCAGCACACGCTTGCGAGACAGGGCGATCATTCCGGCGGTTTGAAGGGTGGAGCTAAGAAACAGCGTCCCTGAGTGGCGCGTTCCAGTGATGACCAGCATGTTTCTCCAGAGGGTCCCAGTTTCAGACGCCCCAAGGTGAACACGGCAGACGAGAGAACGGACTCTCTCTCGGCCTTACACATCGGAACGCTGCCCGCCGATGGCCACCGCGACGCCATCCCCGGGATGATACGTGAACACCCCTATTATCGCCAGATTTGAGATCCCCCGGAGCAAATGAACGCTGGTCAGTCCTGAGCTTGCGGCAGCTCCCAAGCCATGTAGGACTGCTCGCCCCGTACCCGAGCGGGCCCCAAGACTCCCTGAAGCGCGGCTCGACCGGCCTGCCACTTTTCCTGCGGCCATCCACGGCGGTGCAGCGCGACCACTCCAAAGCCCTGCGCCTGGAGCGCTTCCAGCTCAGGGCGCCCCCACTCAGGGCTCGTAGGTGGCCGCCGATCCATCAGGGAGGAGAACCACCTGAGCACCGGATCCCGCTGAACCATCGCCTTCACGCCCCCGTCGCTGAGGTGGTCCAGGACCATGTTGAAGAGGATGGGACGACCGTGGGTCAGCTGCATCATTTGGTAGTGCAGATGATGCTCTGGCGCAGGTTGCATCGGGAGATCCAAGACCGCGCCCGAGGCCATCTGACCCAGCGCCACCAGCTCCGGCTTGGACTGCACCGACTGCGAGGTCACCGGAAGCTGCTGAGACTGCTCTCCGGCTGCAAAGAGCACCAGGCCCAGACCCAGTCCCCAGGCCCAGCGCCCTGGGAGACGCTGCACGACCACTCCGGCGGCTGCGGCCGCCGCGACACTCCAGGCGGCCAAGAGCCGGTCCGGCCAGTGGAACCAGCCCAGCACCGGTAGATCCTGCAGCCAGAGGAATGGCCCTTGGATCCCGAAGGTCGGGGGTTTGGGCTGACCGGGCGGCAGGTTGGAGGACCACAACCCGGGATCAGGCCCAAGGGCAAAGACGAGCAGCATCGCCAGCCCAGCGAGGGCCGGAAGCCAGAGGCGCCGGTCTTTGGTGGCAAAGGGCACTGCGATTAGGCAGAGCAGAGCAGCCCAGGTTGGGCGAGGTCCTGGCCCCAGCCAGCTCAACAAGCCAACGCTGGCCCGCTCAGCGACCTCCAGAGAGAAGTGGCCCTCGTCGATCTCTCGCACCGCGGAGGTGCGCAGCAGGAAGAAGAGCACCCAGGGTCCGTGCACCGCCAGGGCGGCGGCCGCAGCGACTCCAGCAGCGCGAAGATGGCCTCGTTTGAGCACAAAGGGCAGCATCAATGCGGTGCAGAGCACCGTGAGCAGCGAGAGCTCCCAGCTCACCCAGAGCACCGATCCCCCCATCACACCCAAGAGCGCCGCCTTCCACCAGGCCGCATCTTGGGGCAGACGCCGCAGCTCCAAGAGCGCCACCGCAGCCAGCGCCACAAAGCCCAAGCCCACCTGCTCGGGTCGGCCGCCGTCCATGTGCATCCACACAAAGCCGTCCAGCTGAAGCAGCAGACCGGCGATCAGCGCGCCACGGGGGGCATCCAGGGCACGGGCCAGGGCCCATCCAGCGAGACCCGCCACCAGAAAGTACAGGGCCAAGACCAGGTTGTAGGCTGGCTCCAAGGCGATGAAGCGGGAGAAAACGCCCACCAGAAGCACGTCCAGCCACCCTCCCAAGACCGGCATGAGGTCCAGGCCATCCGGGAAGGCCAGCAGCTCGGTGTAGAAGGGCGCCTCTTGGGAGGCGTGCCAGCCCATCCAGAGGTGGCCAGACTTGTCCACCGTGGCCCGACCCAGCGACTCGCTTCCGCCGTTCACCATCATCAAGATCGGCACCACCAGAAAGGCGGCGAGCTCCAGGCGAGGTCTCAGGGTGGGGTTCATCGACCCGCCTGGGCACGGGCCAAGACCCGAGCCATGTCGGCGGGCATCGGCGCCCGAATGGAGAGCACCTCGCCGCTGCGCGGGTGCCGCAGATGCAGCGCTCGGGCATGAAGGCAGTGGCGGGGGTGCCCAAGACGCACGCGCAGTCTAGAGACCGGCAGGCCGTTGAGCAGGCCCAGGAACACGTCGGGCTCTTGGCCGTAGAGGCGGTCTCCGAGAATCGGGAAGCCCAGGTGGTGCAGGTGTACCCGAATCTGATGGGTCCGACCGGTGTGTGGCCGACAACTCACCAGGGTCAACCTTGGAAAACGGGCCACAACGCGGACCTCGGTGCGCGCGGGCTGGCCGCCGCTGACCACCCCTTGTTTGATTCGGATCTCCGAGTCATCCGAGCCGATGGGGGCGTCCACGTCTTGGTGGTCCCAGGGCACCCGACCGCGCACGATGGCGTGGTAGGTCTTGAGCACCTCGCGCTCCTTAAAGGCTTGTTTGACCCCGACGTTCGCCAGCTCGGATCGGGCCACGAGAGAGACCCCACTGGTCTCCCGGTCCAAGCGGTGAAGCAGGTGCAGATCCTCCCCGGGAAAGGCCTCACGCGCCAGGTTGATCAGCCCCCACGCGAAGGTGCCGCCCACCGGATGGGCCAACAAACCCGAGGGCTTGTCAAAAGCCACGATGTCCTGGTCCTGGTGCAGCAAGGGCGGGATCGCCGGCATCTGGGTCTGGCCACCCTCCAGCTCGGGTAGGTCCAACTCCAGGCGCTCTCCTGCTTGCAGGCTGCTGCTGGGTTTGAGGCTCCTCAGGTCGCTTCGAATCTCCTTGGCCCGCACCCAAGCACGCACCTTGGAGCGTGAGGTGTCGGTGAGCTTGGCCGTCACAAAGACATCCACCCTCATGCCAGCCTCCTGTGGGCCGACAACAAACTTGAGCTTGGGTCTTCCGCTCACGCGCGCACACCTTGCCTTGGATATCTTCTCGATGATGCTGCTCTTGATCCTAGCTTGCAACGCCTTTCCCCCTTGGGGCGGCGTGCGTGATCCAGGCGCAGACACCCAGGACACCGCTCTAGCACCCTCACTCACCTTGGGCTTGGATTCCGAGGCGCGCTGGGAGAGCCAAGAGTCTGGGGTCGCGACCGGCCTGGCGTGGGCCGACCTGGACCGAGACGGCGACGCGGATCTGGTGGTCTCCTACGGCAACGACATCACCCGCGGTCCCATCGCGGTCTACACCAACGAGGAGGGGGTGCTCGAAGAGAACGCCTCCTTCACCACCACCCTGCTGCACTTCTACGGGCACTTGGAGGTGGCGGATCTGAACGGCGATGGCTGGCTGGACGTGGTCGCAAGCCGCCTCTTGGGCGACCAAGGCTTTGAAGAGCCCGGCGGCGTCGAGGTCTACATCAGCCAAGAGGGCACCCTGCCTGGACTGCCCACGTGGCAGTTCGAGGGCCTGGTCTACAGCTTCTCACCGGCCCTGGGAGACTGGGATCTGGACGGGGACTTGGACTTGGCCCTGGCGACGGGGGAGCCCTACTACAACGACCCCCAGCCCAACCTGGTCTTCGACAACGACGGCACCGGCGACTTTGGGGAGGCCCCAGTTTGGACCAGCCCAGCAGACCACAGCTTGGACGCCGCCTGGGTTGACGTAGACGACAACGGCTACTTGGACCTGGTCTTTGCTCGGATCGGAGAGCCCCACTGCGCCTACCTAAACGGTCCCGATGGCCTGGAGGCCCTCCCTGGCTGGCACGCCGAAGGGGACGCCACCCGCCACGAGGGCAACACCATCGACTTTGGCGATGTGAACCAAGATGGCGCCGTGGATCTGGTGATCTCAGACAACCTGCAGCTCGGCGGCGCCGGCACGGTGAGCCTGTACTGTGGGCCCACCCTGGAGCGCTGCTGGGAGAGCGAGGATGCACCCCAGTACCAGTCTGCGGTGGCCATTGAAGATGTAGACGGAGACGGACACCTGGACTTGGTCGCTGGCTCATGGGGCCCAGAGGGCGGGCTGGGGGCCCAAGTGCGCATCTACCCGGGCCAAGGCGAAGGCCTCTGGAGCGCCACGCCCCAGTGGCTCTCCAAGGGCAGCTCCGTGATCGAATCACTGGCATTCGAGGACACGGACAACTCGGATTCTACGGAGATTATCGTCGAGGGCGAAGGCTTGGTCCTTGTGCCCCGAGGCCGCATTGTGGAGGTGGCGGGCGGCACCGCTCACCGAGGCTATCTCTCTGGCCCCGGCCCCCTACGTGCGAGAGTGTTGCTGCCCACCGACCGCGACCTAGCGGTCAGCAACTGGGACAAGGACATCGGGAACCAGCTCTATGGCCGCACGGCGCCTTGACGGCGGAGTCATCGTCGCGATTGTCTGGGCCACCGTCGCGGTGTCCATGACGGTGCTCATCGGCGGTCAGCTGGGGCTGCGGGGCTGGTTTTGGATGGGCTTGCACCACGTCTTGTGCGTGGTGGGGGTGAGCCATGAGATGCGCCGGGGTTGGCGCCGACGACAACAGTACTTGGCCGAGAAGCGTGCATGATCCTGATTCTTTCCCTTCTGGCTTGCCTGAACAGCAACAAGGTCAAGCGCCTCAATGTGCCCTCGGAGGAGGGGGTGATTGCTCTGTGTCCCGGCGAGGTCTTGCCGCTCAAGGTCAACGTCAAGATGCGCAATGGCAAACGAAAGAGCACCACAGCGAGCGGCCGGGCGCACTTGAACTGGAAGCACCTGGAGATGCGGCTGGACGGCCAGCCCATGGCGGGCTCAGTCAGCATGCCCCTGGATCCCAAGCTGACTTGGCAGCGCCCGCTCTCCCTCAAGGTGTGGCTGGCAGACCGGCCCGAGGTGATCTGGGAGGGCCAAGTGGTCGCGCGCTACGACTGCGACTACGTCGTGGACCTGCGCGGCTACGACGGCGCTGCGGGCCAGAGCGCTTCTAGGGATGGCGAAGACGGCCTGGTTGGCGAGGACGGAGGGGATCGGGGAGAGCCCGGAAACCGAGGGCAAGCCGGCGGCGCAGGGGCCCACGGCGGACACGGCAACATGGGCCCCCAAGCCACGGTCAGCCTGGTGAAGTCCACCAACGCTGAGGGGCTGCTCGAGGCTCAGGTCACCTTGGCGAACTCCCCGGAGAGATGGATCTACCTGATGGCCCCGGGGGCCTCGACGCTCCTGATGGATGTCAGCGGCGGCAACGGAGGTTGGGGCCAAGCGGGCGGCCAAGGTGGCGATGGAGGGGACGGCGGAGACGGCCTAAAACAGGATGGTCCTGGCGGGGACGGTGGCGAGGGTGGCGAGGGCGGAGACGGCGGAGACGGCGGCCAAGGCGGCAGCGCAGAGCTCATCGTCGACCCCAACGCCGAGGCCTGGTCCTCCTCGATCACGCTTCGGGCAGAAGGCGGAGCAGGCGGACAGGCGGGCAAGGGAGGCGCGGGTGGAGATGGTGGCTACGGCGCCCCCAGCGGAGACGATGGCATCGACGGACGCGCAGGACGCGAGGGCGCCCAAGGACCGCGCGGCGAGACTCTGCCTGTGCGCGTCACGACGGTCACGCCGAGTTTCTAGAGCGAAACGTTTGGGCGACAGGCCGCGCCACACAGGCTGACTCCACGCTCGAAACGCGAGCAGCGGGGTTAGCCCTTGAGCATGAGCCCACACATCCTCTTGGTTGAAGACGAGTCCGACCTGGTCCAAACCCTCCGCTATCGCTTGGAGAAGGAGGGCTACCAGGTCAGCGCTTCACTCACGGGTCAAGGAGGCTTGGACCTGGCCCAAGGTCCCGAGCGCCCGGACCTGATCCTGCTGGATCTCATGCTGCCGGATCTCCCCGGAACCGAGGTCTGCAGACAGCTTCGAGCGGAGAAGGAGACCCGGTCCATTCCCGTGATCATGCTCACCGCCAAGGGCGATGAGATCGATCGCGTCGTCGGCTTCGAAGTGGGCGCCGACGACTACATGGCCAAGCCCTTCTCGATGCGAGAGCTGCTGCTGCGCATCCGAGCCATCCTCCGGCGCTCCAAGGGCCGCAAGGCCAGCCCGGGGAAGCCGACCTCGCGCGCGTTCGGACCCATCAAGATGGACGAGGCCGGCCGTCAGGTCTGGATCGAGGGGGAAGAGGTCGTCCTGACCATGATCGAGTTCAACCTGCTGCTGCACTTTGTGAACAACAAAGGCCAGGTTCAGACCCGAGATGAGCTGCTCGCCCAAGTCTGGGGATACCGCGAAGGCGTCTCCAGCCGCACCGTGGACACACACGTCAAGCGACTTCGAGCCAAAATCGGCGTAGCAGGGGTGTTTATCGAGACCCTACGAGGCGTTGGCTACCGCTTCCGAAGGCAGCCACCGGGCCAGAAGGCCACTCCTTGAGCCGCACCTCTCTCTCGCTCCGCCTCTTTCTGCTCTCCGTCCTGCTGCTCGTAGGCTTGGGAACGGGCTGGGGCTTCTTCCTGGACCGCAGCCTCCAGAACGAGCTGCTGGAGCGCGAGGACACCCGCTTGCTGGAACACGCCCAGGTGGTCCGTGTGCTGCTCGAGGCCAGCTCCGACGCCGACTTGGACGCCCTCACCGACCGGGTCGCAGCCGCCTCCCACACCCGCGTGAGCATCGTGGATCCCCAAGGCTGGGTGAAGGGAGACTCCGAGCTGAACGTCGCCGAGCTGGCCGCCTTGGAGCAACACCAGAGCCGCCCCGAGATCCAGCGGGCCATGGCAGGGCAGATCGGCCACTCCAGCCGCTTCAGCGCCACCCTGCACCAGGAGATGCGCTACCTGGCCATCCCTGCTCCTCGAGGCGGACAGACTTGGGTGGTCCGCAGCTCAGCGCCCCTGACCCAAATCGAAGGCGCCCTCTCCAAACAGCGCCGCACCCTCTTCCTCACCGGTTTGAGCGGCTTGGCCATGGCCCTGCTCATGTCCGGCATCGCCAGCTGGCAGGCCGGCAGCGTCGTGGAGCAAATCCTGATTCGCACCCACGCGGAGACCATCAAGTCCGCGCCCAGGCCGGGTCAGAACGCCGCCGAGGCTTTGGAGAACGCCGTGCGCTCGCTGGCTCAGGAGCGAGACCGCTTCCAAGCGGTGCTCGAGAGCCTGGACGTCGCCGTGGTCGCTGTGAACCAAGACCGCAAGATCGCCTTGGTCAACTCAGCCGCCCAGCGCCTGCTGCGTTTGGGAGAAGAGAGCATTGGGACCCCGCTGCTCACCGCCCTCCCGCTGCCCGAGGTGCGCGATCTGCTGGACGATGAAGACGATCGGGACGACGACGAGACCGAGGTCATCGAGCTGGAGCTCCCCGGCGCCACTGTGGTGCAGCTTCAAGCCACCCGGGCCACGACCGGCACGGTGCTGCTCTTCCAAGATGTGACCCGCCTGCGCCGCTTGGAGAGCATGCGCCGAGACTTTGTGGGCAACGTCAGCCACGAGCTTCGCACGCCCGTGGCCATCATTCGGGCCAACGCCGAGACCTTGCTGGACGAGGCCATCGACGATGGCCCTGAGCCTACCCGCATGTTGGTCGGCGCCACCCTGCGCAGCGCCAAGCGCTTGGGCAACCTGATCACCGACCTACTCGAGATCAGCCGCATCGAGGCTGGCAAGATGCCTGTGCGCCTGGAAGCCCTGACCTTGGCCAACACCCTGGCCGCCATTCAGGAGCCCATGGAGCAGCTCTCCGAGGACCGTGGCGTGGCCATGGAGACCTCGCTGGTGCCACCCGATCTGAAGCTCTTTGCGGACCCCAAGGCCCTGCAGACGGTGCTCAGCAACCTGATCACGAACGGCTTGAAGTACACCCCAGCTCCAGGCCAGGTGAGCCTCAAGGCCACCGTGGGCGAGCGCACCGTTCGCATCGAAGTACACGACTCCGGTCCGGGCATCGCCCCCGAGCACCACGACCGGGTCTTTGAGCGCTTCTACCGCGTCGACAAGGGCCGCAGCCGTGAGGTCGGCGGAACCGGACTGGGGCTGTCCATCGTCAAGCACATGGTGCGTGCGATGAACGGAACCCTGGGGCTGCAGGACTCCGAGGAGCTCGGCGGCGCCTGCTTCTGGATTGAGCTGCCCAAGGCCTAAGGCCGGACAGCAGCTCATCCCCCTACAGGGAGGGAACGCTCCAAGCGCGGCCCATGAAGCGGGTCGAGTCGGCCAAGGCCGAGCCCCAACCCAAGCTCTGGTAGGGCAATCCATTCTCCTCCGCCCAGGTCTTCACGATCTCTGCTGCTGCTGGGAGCTGGGTATAGGGAATGGTCGGGAAGAGGTGGTGCTCGATCTGGTACTGCAGACCCACGCAGATCCACTCGGCCCACTTGGGCGCGGAGTAGTTCCGGGAGCCTTCCATCTGGGAGCCCCAAAAGTCCTCACACTCGCTCTGGATGGGCAAGCCCACGTGCGCAGGGATGAAGATGATCGAGAGCAGCAAGCTCACCGTCGACCAGATGCCCAAGTACACCGCAAGGGCCGGCAGGATGCCCATGAAGTAGGCCGGCACGCCGAAGAATACGGCGGCGTGGATCGAGAGCTGAAGGACCTCGATCTGGTACTCGCGCTTGAAACCGTGCTCACGAATGCCTCTGGCCAAGAACACAACGCTCTGGCCGCGCATGCGGAAGTGCACCTGGCTTGTGGCCGGCCAGAACACCCACTTCTGAATGTGCTTCTGGAAGAAGCGGATCGCAGGACCGGAGCGCTCGTAGTCCGCCTGTTGGGTGGCGAAGGGGTAGAGCATGATGTCCGGATCCGAGCGATCATCGGAGATCAGGTTCGGGTGGGTGTGGTGTGGTCCGTTGTGCTTCATGCGCCACCAGCTCGTGGACATGCCGCCCATCACGCCAAAGGCCAAAGACTCCATCCACTTGTTGACCGTGTTGTTCTTGGACAAAGAGCGGTGGGCGCCGTCGTGGCCGTGCATCACTGCAGGGGTGAGCAGCAGACCAATGAGGGGGACCAGCAGAACCTTCATCCATACGGCGGGTGCCAAGAGCAGAAGCACCGAGACCCCCATGGACGCCAAGCTGTAGGCAGCGAAGCGCCGAAACTGCTTGCCCTCGTCCTTGTCAAACACGCCAGCTTTGCGCAGGCGTTTTCTCAGATCTCGGACATCGGTACGTTCAATGGTGAGCATGGACTACTGGCCTCCGGCCTTTTCAACACCGCACAGCAACTGAAGCGTCACCGCATTGGCCGGGCCGTCACCCAGCAGGTCGTATCTTACGGTAACGTAACCTAAGAAATCAGCTCAAATTGCAAGGATCTCGAGACGGGTCCCGAGGACTTGGCTCCACTCTGAGTACGGGTCAACCAAAGAGCTGGAGCAAGCTACTCTTCTACCCACATAGCGCTCCATATCGCCCGGACCCGTTTCGGCCTTCGGATGCATCGGATCCTGCGAGCTAGAGGCGGCGATGTCCAAGGCGATGCACTCGGTGCTCAGGTGCAGCGCGAGTCCCTGACCCAGATCAGCCGGGATGCCCGGTGGCAAGGCGATACTCGGAAACCAGAAGGGACCCACGGCAGATCGGGAGAGCCGTGTGAGCTCGCCAAAGGCTTCGGTGAGCTGTGCGTGCAGCGCGTCCAGGGGCACAGCAGCGTGCCGCATGAAGAGGTCCAAGACCCCGGACTCGAGCACCACCTGCCCATTCCGGTCCAAGGACGCCGGCCCCACCCGATGGCTTCGGGACAAACCACCGCTCAGGCCGGCTCGCGGCGCCTCGCGAAGGTCTGCGACCACCCGCACCCAGCGGCCCAGGGCGTCCACGTGGTCAAAGTACAGGCGCAGCTCCAGCACCGGCTTGCGACGCTTGAGCGCCCCGAAGACACGCCTGGACGGCAGCAGGCTCTGGTCCCGCAGGAAGCGGTGCAGATTGCGGCGTCCCGCAACGCGCGCACCCAACTCGGGGTCCAAGGCCAAGGCCCTATCAATGTCCGCCTGGGGCGTATCTCCGCTGGGCTCGGTCTTGAGCGCCAGGACCTGCTCCGAGTACAAGCGGGAGATCCAAGCAAAGGCTGGCATGCCCACAGGCGAGAGCTCCGCCGGAGCCAACAGGGGGCCGCTCAGGCCAGGCGAGAGGGCATGCAGCACCGCCAGGGACTCGGTCAGCGGCACAAAGTCCTCGTTTGGGCCCAGGCGGTCCAGGGCTGTGCCCATCGCGCGCAGATATCCAGAGACGCGGTCTTGAGGCAGCGTGGGGATCACAGGGCACTCACCCCTCGTCCTCCTCCATCCACTTCTCCACCTCCGCCTCGGCCTGCACCCGGAGGTTTCGGTCGGCCTGGGCCTTGGCCTTCTCTCGGGTGAGCTTGTCTACGCTGTCGGTGAGCAGCAGGTTCCGGCCCTCCACTTCCAGCTTCACGCGCTTGGAGAGGTCCGGCAGCACCTCGGTGAGCAGCGCCTGGGTCTGCTCTACATAGGTCTGGGTGACCTCCATCGCCGTGCCCAGGGCCGACAGGCTCTCCTGCAGCTCGGCGACCACCATCGGCGCATCGGCCGCCATGCCCAAGGCCTGGATTCGGCGACCGGCGTTGTCCACAGCCCCCGAGGCGTTCATCACGTAGCCAGCCATGCCCTCGTGCAGCTCGAGCACCGTGTCGCGCAAGGCCCGAGAGGGGTTCAGGCTGTCCACTGCCAGCTGCTCGGCCACCCGAAAGAGCTCCATGTTTAGGGACTCATTGCGCAGCTCAAAGGTGAGCTGGTCTACCCGGCGGGCGCGCTCCCCTTCGGTGTAGTTGCCCTCGCCACCCTCCAGGCCTTCCAGCTCCTCTTCGATCTGAAGCACCCCTTCAGCGCAGAGACGCTGGTTGCCCGCCGACTGCACCCGTTGTTGGTGCAGGGCGTCCACCTGCTCCTGCAGCTCCAGGGCGGTCAGACGCAGCTCATCGGAGAACGCGGTGGCTTGGCGCAGACGCAGGCTGGCCAGCTCGTACTGCTTGAGCAGCCCTTCTGCGACCGACTTTCGACCCAGAATCACGCGACGGGCCGTGAAGCGCCGCATCAGGCTGGCCAACATCGAGTCGTCCGCCTGTGTGGCCTCCAGCTCATGGAGCGTTTGCTCGTGCTGCTTGAAGACCGAGAGCTCAGAGTCCAGCGCTTTGCCCAAAGCATCTTGGGTCTTCACCAGCTCCTCCACCTTGGACAGGGCGTCCTGGTGTCGCTTGTGAATCTCCTCGCGCCGCTTCTGCAAGTCGGCCTGGCTTGGGGCAGGGCCCCGGGTGCGCGTACTCATCACCATTGTTCTACCCCGCTGGAGGATGACTGGCTGGACAGTCCCGGGACTACGCGGTTCCGCCGTGCAAAAATGCGCCCGTGCTGGCCAAGAGATGGTGCAGTCAAGGAGTCGTTGTGGCCTTTAGAGATCGGATCAAAGATCGCCTCAAGCGCGTCATGGGCCGCAGCCCTGCTCCCACACCGGCACCTCAGCCGCCTCCTGCCCCGGTCGAGGCCAAGCCGGCAGTGTCCGCGAGTCCACCTCCAGCACCCTCTCCAGCCGCTGCCCCCAAGCCTGCTGCTGCTGCCGGTGCGACACCGGTGGGTCCAGTCTCCCGGGCCCGGCCCAAGGGCCAGCGCAAGCCACCCCCAGGATCCGCACCCCAGACCCCGACGGGCAAAAAGCCAGGCGCCGGCAAAGCCATCTCACCGGACAAGATGCGCAAGGCCGTGCTGCGCGCCAAGAAGGGCACCATGAAGTTCGTCAAAGACGCCGGCGGCCAGTCGGAGCTTGCGGACATGCACGACCACAGCGAGCGCCGCTACTTCGTGGGCCACCGGGCCTTCTCTCGCCTGATGGAGGAGATCACCGAGGAGGGACTGCTGCACTACGACAGCGGGACCGGGATGAGCACGATGACGGAGAAGGGCGAGGAGTGGATTCGGGAGAATTGCTAGCGATGGGGTCGGAGTCGGCCCCACCTTGATGGGAGCAGACCCAACTGTCCGGCACGGCAGACCTTCCTCAAGGCAGGTCCGGCAATACTCTCTTCCCATTGCCGTACCGCACCCCAAGAGGAGAGGGCACAGAGGCCTTGTCCTTGAACAGGGGCATCCGTGTCGACTGAACAAACTCAAGGGTTTCTGCACTGGCGGTGGGCCATCCCAGCGGCCGCGACGGTGGCAACCGTGTTCTCCATCTGGGATCACCTGCCCATCGCGGCGTGGACTTTAGAGGAATACTACCAAGCACGAATCCTAGTCTTTCTGGGTTCTGGGACCGCAGGGGCCCTGGTCTTTCACGCCCTCAACAAGAAGGGAGGTCCGCCCCCAGTCAAGCACCCCAGAGGGGTACTCTGGTTGTTCCTCATCGTCGCTTTCATCCTCTACGATGTCGTTCGATTCCCCGTTCTAGTCTTTGGCGGCGTCGTGGACCTGGACTGCGCAAGACCCATCGCACAGGGGCCCGAGTTCCTGATGTGGGTGATTGGCGCGCCCCTGGCGGAAGAAGTGGCCTACCGGGCCCTCCCTTTGACGTTTGCCCTGAGTCTTGGACGCCCCGGATGGACTGTGGCCATCCTGATCTCGACCTCGGCCATCTTCGCCATGAGCCACATTCACCTTGCCCAAGAGGACATGTTCAATATCGGTATCATGGGCCTGTTCTCCGGCGTTCTTTTCCTAAAGACTCGGAAACTGTGGCCCATTGTCTTGCTGCATTCGGTGAGCAACATGCTAGTGATGCTCAGCGAGTGGGGGTGGCATAGGCTGGGGTACAAGATGTGTGAATTGTGAGAGGCATATTCGGATCGGGTTCAGCTTCCGACTGCACCTCGGGTTCGGTTCAGCTTCGATTACTGACGTGATCACTCCTGTTGAGCCTACTCGCACTCGCACTCGCACCCGAACCCGCTGGCTGCGTTGCCCTGATCAGATCAGTAGATACAGATCCGGCTAGGCCAGACTGACAGAACCTGAACCCGAATCAGACCTGAGCTCTACGTCGCTTCAGCGCTAGCCTCTCAGTCTGGTGCCTGCTGTCAGGGTGTTGCCCACTCAGGTTCTCCACCAGGCCACAGCGGCCCGATGGCTTCCAGATCGACGAGGGTTGCCGGCACTACACTCCCTAAGATTAGGGGAACATCCGCACGCGCAGCCGCCCAGGGGAAGCTGAGCGCATCAGCGAGCGGGAGCCTGCCCGCATGTGCCTGAACCGCAAACACAGAAGTAGCGTGCTTACCGGCCTTCACCACTTCCTTCCAGCGGTCTTTACGGGCGCCCAGCTGGGTGGCTTGGAGCGCGTAGGACAGCGCCCAAGCGGCCTGACTTCGCGAACGCCACATCGACTCTGGTGCCGAAGAATAGCTGCCCAGAGCGCCATGCTTGGTAATCAGTTTCACATGCTTCCTGACGCGAGCGCCAGTGAGCGCTGCGCCATCACAGGCGGCAAGCAAATCGGCCATGCCATTGTCCCACGCCTTCTCCCCGCCAAGCGGACACCACGGAGCGACCCGTAGGGCGATGCGGGCTCCCAAGACCAAGAGCTGAGCATCGGAGAGCGGCTTGAGGTCACGGGCTTTGAGGAGGAGGCCTTGCATCTGTGTCCACTAACCTTCAGACCAATGGGAACCACCTGGACCACACGAGGTCAGACCTGGCATGCCCCCCCGAATTCTGCGCCGCCCTCTCTCGAGGGAACGCCCCAATATTGCCTCCAAGGGAGAGCTGAATGATGCTCCTGCTGCTCACCTCGCTCGCCTGCAATCCGTTCTCATACGCCGACGCTCAAGGCGCTGATGGAATGCCGCTCCCCTTCAGCTACGAGACGCCCGCAGCACTGGTGGAACCCATCCAGCGCATCTCCGACTCTTCAGGCGCCTGCATCGATGTCTCTTGGGAGATTGACAGCGATCGCCACACCAAGGGGACTGACAGGAAGGGCCGCGGAACCCTCTGGTACGCCGCAGCTGGAGAGTTTGCGTATGAGTCCGAGGACGGGGAGACCCGAATCTCCTGGGATGGGGAGCACTTCTGGCGGAAGAACCCAGGCATGCGCCAGCCGAGGACGATCAAGAGCGATGCATTCAAGGCCATTCCCTTCGCCTTTGCCTATGCGCACGCCGGTCTGCCAGGGGCACGATGGGCGGAGCAGACTCCTCCGATCTACTCCAGTTCTCACCCTTGGGCCCTGCTCTCCATTCCCGAGCTTCCCGAGTTGGTCTACCTCATGAATTGGGAGGGTGACTTGAAGAACCTGATCGCCGTGGACGGCGACTGGATGGGCATCCTGTCTCTCGAATACCAAGACTGGGACTATCCAGAGGCAGATGAGCAACTCGGATCATGGCCAAGTGGTGACCAGCACGAGCACTGCAGGATCGGTCCAGACCCGCTCGACATCTTCAGGCGAGCGGAAGCGGACCCTGTCCAAGCGTGGGGACACCTCGGCACAGGTGGGCTCCACTGAGCCTGCAAGATGGGAGTAGCAGGCCTCAATGCTTCCCGCCGCTTTGGCACTCACCTGCACTGGGGCAGACTTGGGTGGTCATCCCGCTGGACCTCGGCCACCTTCCATACACCGTCGACACGCTCAAGTCCGAGTCTGAGAGTTGTCGCGCACGATTGGGCGTCTAGATATCCCGCGGCCAGGTAAGGACCATTGAACATGTGGACCTCGGCGTACGCCTGGTCTGAGTTCATCCAGACTTCTACAAATCTGATGAACAGCACAGGCTCAATACGCTCGCAGACCTGCTCTCTCCAGTCCTCGAGTGTTTGCTTTGGAAGAGAAGGGGGAGGTGAACAAGCCAGAAATCCGAGCTCCACGGGAACGGAGGGAAGCCCCTGCTGGGCCTGCCATTCCCCCATGAACGTTCCGGAGGGAATCTCTGGACCATAGGACTGAAATGGGATTTCCATTGTCGAGACTCTCACCCCCTTCGCCTGTGCGAGAACTTCTTCGAAGAGCACATCGCAAACGGGCGTGGTGCGCGGCACTGGATCCAACTGCGTCTGTGTAGGCGCAACTCTCCCAGGAGTGCTTCGAATACAGGCGAATAGTAGGGATGCGAAGAACATGGCTGGACGGCAAGCATCTACCGAATCAGTCCCCAGAGCAAGCGGTCCGCAATCCGAATCTGCTGCTTGAGTTCTCCTCCCATTCCCAGCAGGTCGACAACCGCGAAGACCTCCAGCAGGGAGCCCCGAGCGATACGGAAGTGGTTCTTCCCAGCGTTGGTGGTCCGTCCCCGGCCCATTCCTTCGGCGATGTTGAGGACCAGGGAGTCGGCTGCTCGGATGCCTTGGTCTTTGAGGTGGCTGCGTCCCGGGGGGTAGCGGAAGCTGGCGACGCTGCGGTTGATGGTGAGTGCCACTTGGTAGGTGTCCAGGGATTCAATCGAAAGGCCCATGCGTGCTGTCTCCATTCGAGCCGCCGGGGTGATGAAGGAGGCGGCCCCTCAAAGCGCAGCGGGGCCGCCGACGCACACCCCGGCGGCGACCGGAGCCCCACGGCCCTACCCCGACCAAGCCCCCGAACCTGAACCTGAACCAGAACCAGAACCAGAACCAGAACCAGAACCAAAACCAGAACCAGAACCAGAACCAGAACCAGAACCAGAACCAGAACCAGAACCAGA
>OJHJ01000060.1_pt1 | contig 93549 bp, 89 predicted proteins | sample 1595201 | NCBI WGS metagenome assembly OJHJ01 (sample SAMN05416832, study PRJEB24817) | seawater metagenome | isolation source: Sea water | place: Canada:Atlantic | collected 2013-07 | reverse complement strand
CGAGATAGCGTAGCGTCTCGTGGGCTCGGAGATGTGTATAAGAGACAGCCCCTGAGGTGTTCGGTGACGAATCCGTGACGACCCTCAGCGCCGCAGCAGTGAGCCCGCCACGAAGAAGCCCGCCACCAACAGCCCCAAGAGCCCATGAGAGGCCAGCAGGTGCACGGGGTCGCCTGCCATGCAGTGAAGCTGCTGCAGGATGAAGCCCACCAGCCCGCCTGCGCCCGCCGCGAGAGCCAGGGTTCCGCGGTCCTGACGCATCCAGCGAGAGAAGAGCAGGACGCCGCCCGAGGTGGCGAAGGCCGCGATGCTGCCCATCGTCAGGCAACCCAAGATCGGAGTCAGGGCGCCGTGGGTGTCCACGCCGGGCTGAGGGAGCACAGAGAGCAGCACTGGGAAGAGCAAGACCCCAGCCAGGATCCAATTGCTGCCGCGCATTGGAGCTTTGTGGGGGCCGCGCAGGGCCAGGACCACGGCACCCCCGGCGGCTACGCCGCAGAAGATCAGGGGCACAGCCACGGCTGCGAAGTGCGCGTTTAGGTCCGAGCGCAGGCCGTCGGAGAGCAGGAAGATGGCGGTGCTGACCAGACCCATCAGAGCGAGGGCGCCGACGATGCGCCACATGCTGGGCAGGGACTGGATCTGGGCCCGTACGCCTGAATCGGCGGTCTCCTCCTGCACCCGCTCCAGCAGGGATTCAATGTCCAACTCCCCATCATCTAGGGGCGGCAATTTTCGCAGTGGCTCGGCCATGGGGTCTTGGATGCCGGTGGAGGGTCTAGGGTCGCGATCTGGAGGAGGAAGTTCAGCCATCGTCGCCTCCGAGCAGATCTTGAAGGGCCTTGTAGGCGCGGTGTGCCCGCACCTTTACCGCTGAGGTGCTGGCCCCGAGGATCCTGCCGACCTCGGCCATGCTCATGCCCTCGTACCAGTGCAGAATCAAGACCTCGCGCTGGTTCTCGGGCAAAGCGAGGATGGCCCGACGCACAGTGCGCTGCTCCACGGTGGAGGCTTGGGGGCCCACGCTCTGTTCGTGTACCTCCTCATAGGCCACCTCGGGCTTTCTATGGGCCCGGCGGTGGTGCATTCGGCGCATGTTTGCGGCGATGGTGTAGAGCCAAGGCCGCAGCGGGAGCTTGGCGTTGTAGTCCTTTCGGGCGCGGTGCAGCTGCAGGAAGGTCTGCTGCACCAGGTCCTGGCTGGCCTGGACATCTCCGGTTGAACGCAGGAAATAGCCATTCAGGCGCTTGGCGTAGCGCCTAAAGATCTCCGCGAAGGCCGCAGCGTCATCGCCACGCCCAACGCGCATCATCAGCGACTCATCGCTGAGCTGGTCCAGGCCGCTCTCAGTCACCAGGAAAGGCTACTCCAGCGCATCTTCGTAGGTCTCAATGCGGTCCTTGAGGATGGCCTTGGCCTCTTTGTATTCAGCCTTGGCTTGGCGCCGCTCCAGGCGGTCCTTCTTCTTGGAGCGCAGAATCATGCCGGTGGTGTTCTCCAGCACCATGCTGACCTTGCTGGTCCACACACCGAACTTGGTGCTGCGCTTGGCCTTGGGGCGGCGCTTGTCGCCGATTCTGCCGATCAAGCGAATGCCCGTGATGCGCAGCACGCCGTTGACCACGAACATGGTGTTGGTCAAACGCCGAGATTGACGGAAGTTGCTGCGGTAGTCCGAGAGGTCCCGGGCCCCATCCAGCTCGCCCTTCGTCAAGGCGTCCAGGAGGGCTTGGTTGACGGCGATGGCATCTTCGATCTGACCTTGGCTGGCGGTGGCGGGGTCCACCAGCAGGGTGGGCTCGGCGCTCAGCTCCAGGAACTTGGCGGGATCCAGGTGGGCCAAGAAGGCCTCCTCGGCGGCCTCGAAGCTCTCCTCGCCTTGCTCCAAAGCCACGATCTCTACGCGCTCGCGGGCCCCCTTTGTGTCCAAGTGGATGCCTTGGGTGGTGCCCTCGATCCACAGGGAGAAGGCCTCCCGGTGCAGGGGCCGCAGCTCGTCGACAATGGCCAGAACATCCGGGTCCGTCGAGGCCAAGGTCTCCTCGTCGAACCAGATCGTGCCCAAGCTGGCCTCGGTCGTGCCATCGAATGCAGGGTTGAGCTCGCGCCATGGGGTCCAGGCGTCCACCGAGTGCAGCCCAAAGGAGAGCTCCTTTCCTCCAGGAAGCTCCACGGTGGCCTGGGCCGGGGTGCAGACCGGGTTCCAGTCTTCGATGTGGATGGGGTACTCCACGCCGCCCACGCGCATCACGCCGTCCAGATCCACGTCCCAGCCCTCGCCGTACTGGGTGACGGGGTTGTCTACGGAGGCGTCTTCGAGCCAGGCGATGTCGGCCAAGGAGACGCTGGCGGGGATGAACTCCCAGGCCTCTTCCAAGAGCTGCTTGCGGTAGTAGCCCAGCTCGCCATCGCCGTTGGTGCCGACGATGCGCAGCTCGCGGGTGTCGTTGCCCAAGCCGTTCTGGTGGATGCTGATCTCTTGGCTCAGGTGGGCCCACTGGGGTCGTCCGTCTGGGAAGACCGTGGGCTGCTGGCTCCAGGGCTCGGGGGGCAGCTGCATGTTGGTGTCGATGGTTCGCACATCGAAGGGGTCCATGCCGTCCAGGGGCTCATCGTCGTAGTTGTAGCGGTGCCCGGGGGTGCTGCCGGTGGTGTCGTAGTCGGCCAAGCGGGTCCACACCTGGCCGGCGTGGTCGATGAGCATGATGGTGCTGGCCGAGGCGCTCAGGTTGACCGCTTTGACGGTGCTGCGCTCGGGGCCACACATGCGGTGACTGAGGCGAGGCGGCAGGCCGGTGTCGGCCAGCCAGATGGTGTGCTGGTCGGTGGAGAGCAGGTACATCGTGCTGATGCCGAATCCCGAGACGTGGGGATCGCCCGCGGGATCGGTGAAGTAGCCGGTGCTGCCGATGCGCCGACGGCCCACACCCCAGGCCAAGGCCTCCAGGCCGTGATCGGGCATCTCGAACTCACCACGGATGGGAAAGCCCCACTCGTCGTACCACTGGGCATCGAAGCGTGGGGTCTCGCCGATGCGCTTCCAGTACACCCGGTTGTTGGCGCCGATGACCACGACCTCGTCGTCGTCTGCGGTCATGCGGATCAGGCGGTCGGTGTCGTCCCACCCGCGCAGGTTGGTGGTCTTGCCATCGCTCTTCTCACGGTGGGGCAGGCCGCCTTCGAAGAGCTCCCAGCCGCCTTCTGTGACCACCTCGAGCTCACCAGGCTCGGCAAAGATGCGCTCCTTGCCGTAGAGCTTGCCGTCCACCAGGGCGAAGTAGTGGAAGTTGTTGTAGCCCTGGTAGAAGGTCTTGATCCGCACAACGTCGGGGAGCTGATCTACGGTGGTGTAGGGGCTCTCTCGCCGGCCTTCGGGGCCCACCAGGCCGGAGGGCAGCTCGATGTCCGGAACAACCAGGGGTGGCTCCCTACAGTCGGACACCGGACCCAGCGTGGGCTCGCCGTTCTCGTCCAGCTCGCCGCTGGCCACGTCGGGATCGCAGTACTCCAGGGGAATGGCGGCTTTTGGACCTAGGTCCATAGGGGATTGGGCCAGGGCCAGAGAAGTCCAGAGCAGTATCGACGTTCCAATGATCATGGGGTTCACTTTCCGGTCGCCGAGAAGTGTTGGTAGTCCTTGGAGCGTGTCCACAGACCGCCCCATTTCCAGCCGATGGCGCCAAAGGCCTGCACCACCAAATCGCCCTCACGCACCAGACCGGACATCTCCACCGTGCGGTCCAGGTAGTCGACCCCTCCCGGGGGCTGCACCTTCTCGCCGCGCACGTAGGGGTTCCACAAGGGGTTGAAGTCCAGGGCGTGGCCGTAGCTGTGCTCGCTGTACTTGGCCCCGCCTTCCACCGGGCGGCAGTTGAAGGCGCTGGTGTTGTTGTCGGCCATCATCTTGTGGTCGTCTCCGCCGTATTCGTGGGCGGGGCGCATCTTCTCGACGATGACCTGGTTCTCAAACAGGGTGGCAAAGACCTGGACCAGCCCCTCTGCTTGAACGCTCGCGGCCACCAGCAGGCCTAGTTCTACGCCGCTTGGGGTGTGGTGGGCGATGTGCAGCTCTGAGAGGCCCTCGATCGGAACCGGGCAGCCTTCTTTCCATACACCGGTCTCCAGCATGGCCGCGCGGATCTCCGGGGAGATGGGGGAAATGGAGGAGGTGAAGGAGGGCACACTCGGCTCCTCGGGAGGGGTGGGCTCAGGCTCGGGCTCTTTGGGCGCCTGGGCCTCTGGCACCCCTTCCGCCGTCGAGGCCAATGCGGCCAAATCGGCTGATAGACCGGGTTCTGAAGGCTCGGGGGCCGATGCGCAGGCAAGGAGAAAGGAGAGCATCGGCGCAGTGTAGCGCTTTTGAAGCTTCAGCCCGCGTTCCGCCGGGTTGCCAGCAGAGCGGCCCGTCGCTGGGTGGGGGTCTCTGCCGTCCACTGGCGGAAGGCACGAAAGAAGGACGTCTGCTCCGAGTACCCGCAGAGGTAGGCCACCTCGGCCAAGGTGAGGCTGGCGTCTGCCAAGTAGCGCTCGGCCAAACCTCGGCGGGTCTGCTCCAAGAGCTGCGCGAAGGTGAACCCGTGCTCCTGAAGCCTGCGCTGCAGGGTCCTGGGACTCATCGCAAGCTGCTTGGCGACCCGGGCTGATGTGGGCTTTCCGGTCGCCAGAGCGTACTGAATGCTCTCTCGAACACGGTTTAGGACCTCGGGCTCACCGGCCACGAACTGGGCCGAGGCCATCAGCTTGGCTTGGAAGTAGTCGGCCAACTCGGGATCGGCGGACTGCACGGGCAAGCCCAGCACCCGAACATCCAGCACCAGGGCGGTGTGCTCGGCGTCCACATGTACCGGCGCGTCCAGGTAGGCCTCCATCATGGAGCGCAGGGCCCTGGACACTTTGGGGCTGCGCGTGTGCAGGGCCAGCGCCGGAACATGACCCCCTGTGGCCAGCCGAAGCAGCTGCATCGCGACCAGGGCGGTGTACTCGGAGACCAGCAAGAGACCGGCGCGGGGTTTGCCCCAGCGCTCCTCGCGAAACACCAGCTGCATGTTCTGAGCGCTGCTGTGGTACCGGGCCGTCTTGTTCGTGAGGTGCTGGAAGCGCTGGTGGCAGGCCAGGGCTTCGTGGATGGTGTTCAAGGTCTTGCAGGCCAAGCCCACCACGCCCAAAGTCTTGAAGGTGTGCCGGCGCACCGAGGCCGCTACGAACCCGGCGTAGTCCGGCAGGCCGGCCATGTGCTCGAAGTGCTTGTAGGTCGCCTCCCCCGAGACCGCGCCGTCTGGGTCGGACATGCTCGCGGCCGCGAGCCCCAGCACCGCTAGCGTGTCTGCGGAGACCCCGGCAGCCAAGGAGGTCTCATAGGCGGGCAGCACGTTGGCGATGGCGATGTGGTTGGGGGGCAGTGCCGGCATGTACAGACCCTAGAGCAGTCGCTGGAGGCGCGCAAGCATGAGCTCTCTGGCCGGATTCAAGGCTTTGTCGCGATCTGGCAGCGCTCTGGCGAGATCCGCGAGGGTGGCCTCTGCGGGGGGGCCATAGGCCAGAGGGGAATTCTAAGCAGCATCCTCGGAGGATAGAATGATTCGAGTCTCGTTCCGCCTGACCCTTCTCTCACTGCTCTTGGCGAGCAAGCCAACAGAGGCCCCCTCTGCTGCGTCGCCTCAGGCCCAAGAGTCCGGACAGGTCCTCTTTGAGCAGCGATGCGCCTCGTGCCATGCCGCGCAGCCAGGGGCCGAGGAGGAGTGGGGGCCGAACCTTTACGGGGTCTTGGACAGACCCGTGGGCTCGGCTGTGGACTACCGATACGGGAGCTACCTGCAGAGCGAGAACGCCGCGGGGGCCCTTTGGACGGAGGAGTCTTTGGGAGCCTGGTTGGCGGACTCCAAGGCGGTCGCCAAGGCTGCGGGCCGACGGACCAAGATGCCGGAGCAAGACGTCAGCGAGGCCGAGCTGCTGCGGCTCACAGCCTATCTGGCCACGCTGGGCGATGCGCTCGTGGCTGCCCAATGATGTCCCTCCAGCTTCTTGCACTGCTCGGGTGCGGCCCGGCCATGCTGCCCGCGGACGCCGAGGCCCGGCTCTTGCTGGCCGCGCAGGAACCCGATGCTTTGGGTGAGCGCATCTACGAGGGGCGTGTGGCACGCCGGGACGGTGAGGGTCTTGAGCTCTTTCGCTATGAGCGTCGGATTCTGGACCTTGAAGAGGGTCTGTTTGCCTCTCACTTGACCCGCTCGGTCAGCGGGGAACCCGTGGTTCTGCATCAAGCCCTGCAGTCCTGGGACCACCAGCTGCTCTCCTTTGAGGAGATCCATGCCCAGACCGGTCTGGTCGGCCAGCTCTGGGTGGCCAGCGATGGCACAGCGAGCTTTGAGAGCACCCAAGATGGCCGCACCAAGACGCGGCAGGAGCGGCCTGGTGAGCCGCTGCATGTTGGGCCGACCCTGTTTGGCTACGTTCAGGTCAACTGGGCCTCGCTGCTCGACGGAGCTTCTCACCGCGTTCGCTTCGCGGTGTTGGAGGACCTTCGCTCCTACGACTTCGATCTGGTCTTGGTCGATGCCCAGCCGGAGGAGACCACCTTTGAGATGCGCGCCTCCAACCCCGTGGTGGCCCTGGGAGTTCCCACCATGCGCTTGGTCTTTGACTCCGACCAGGAGATCCTGCGCTACTCGGGCCTGGTTCCCCCTCTGGAAGAGCTCGATGGCCGTCTAGATAAGCTCGATGCCACGGTGACCTATACTTTCGCCGGGGCCAGATGAAGGAGCTTCTTGAAACGACAAGCCACCTGCACCCTGCACTTCTTGCAAGCCCGCCGAATCCCCTGCGTGCTCTGCCAAATGCCCAGCCGGTGGGGCGAGGACGCTGGACATCCCGGAGGCCTTGAGCACGCAGGCGTGCTCCGCTGACCTCAACCGCAGCGTGTAGGCGCCGGTTGCGGCATGAAACTTGCTGCTCCTCGGGGCACCGATACAGGAAAGCCCATGCAACGCCTCTCGATCATTCTCTTGTTCTCCCTCTCTGCCTGCGTGCCGTCGGAGTCGGAATTGCAGGAAGAATGGGATCAGTTCGTCAGCCAGAACAACAGCTGTGAGACCGTAGACGACTGCGCGATGATCTACCCCGGCTGCCCTCTGGGATGCGGCACAGCGGTGTCCGCTGACGCGGAGACTGAAGCCCGAGAGCTGGGGGAGTCCCTGATCTCTCGCTACGAGCGGGGCGGTCAGGAGTGCATGTACGACTGCCTCTCGCTGGAGCTGGCTTGTGAATCTGGCACCTGTGAGGCTGTCGCCGCCGACACCGGCATGTAGCGCTCAGATCACGACAGGGCTGTCGCGCCTCTCCGCCTGCGCAGGAGCAGCAGCCCGGTGAGCAGTCCACTGAACAGCCACTGCTCGCCACCGGCGACCCCGGAACATCCACCGCAGCCTTCTTCCGGGGGCAGACCGGTGTCCTGTGTGCCCGTGTCGACCGCGCTGTCCGCCGTGTCTCCGATGTAGGCCTCTGAGAAGGTCCAGGTGCTCTCCAGGGCGAGATAGCCGCTGGCGTCCCGCTCGCCTTCGCCAAAGGGTGCATTCAGGTAGTCCGCCCCCGCGCTGCTCAAGGCCAAGCGCAGGGAGAAGGGCTGCTCGGCGGCCACGCTGCTGCGCAAGTCCAGGCTCAGGGTGCGCTGGCTGTGCTCGGGCAGGGTGCCTGTCAGCAAGCTGCCCGATTCGGTCGCAGTCCAGAGTCCGGCGTCTGGCAGCTCAATGGCCTCGCCGGCGGAGAAGGGCAAGAGACTCCAGCCGTTCTGAGGGGTCAGGCGCACGGCGTCCGGGTGCAGGATCAGAATGCTGGCTTCCCCCTCTGCCCCTCGGTTCTCTACGTTGAAGCTCCAGCTTCCTGAAGAGGCAAAGTTCCCTGGGGAGAGTCCGTCCAGACCGGGGACTGCCGTGTTCAGGGCGTTCTCAACGCTCAGGCGTCCATGGGCTGTGTAGTCCCGCAAGGCAGCGACATCTTGGGCCGAGGCCTTGAGCACCCGGGCCACGTCCACGGCGCTCAGGTCCGGATGGGCCTCGAGGACCAGGGCGGCGGAGGCGGCGACCAGTGGGGCGGCGTAGCTGGTGCCGGCGGCGCTGTAGTACTCGGTGGTGCTGTTGACCCCCAGGCTGCAGATGCTCACTCCCGGGGCTGCCAAGTCCACGCTGTTGGCCCCGTAGTGGCTCCAGGAGTTGTGTTCGTCGTCTTGGGTGCTGCCGGAGACCGAGAGGATGTGGTTGCCGGAGAAGTTGGCCGGGTAGAGGGGGTAGTCGTCGTTGTTGGCGTCCCAGCAGTCCGCGCTGCCGCAGTTGCCCGCGGCGGCCACCAGCAGAATGTCGGCCTGGCCCAGGGTGGCCACGGCGTCTTGAAAGGCAGCGGAGTAGGAGCTGCCGGCGATGCTGTAGTTGAGCACCCGAACGCCCAAGTCGCCGTCGGCCAGGTCGTCCATGGCGTTGACGGCGTAAGAGAAGTAGAGGGCGCCGCTGGAGTCAGCGATTTTCTGCAGGTTCAACTTGGCCTTTGGAGCCAGACCTGCACGGCCAACCTCGTTGTCGTCGGTGGCTGCGATGATGCCCGCGATGAAGGTGCCGTGTCCTGGCACGCCCGAGGACCAGCTCACCTCGGGGTTGGTGTCCCCGTCCCCGTAGTCGTACTTGCCGCTGACCTTGGCGCTGCCCAAATCCTCGTGCCCAATGAGAAAGCCGGAGTCCTGGATCGCCACCACAGGGGCGTTCACGCCGGTGAAGGGCAGAGACTCTGCACCGAGCAGCTCCAGCTCCCACAAGTCAGGGCAGTCCTCGGTCCCGCTGCCATCCCAAGGCGGCGCGGGCAGCTCGGCGGGAGGGACCCACTGCATCAGGGCATCGGCCTCGGCGTAGCGCACCCCCGGCAGAGCGCTCAGAGCGTCCAGGTTCGGAGGCGCCTGGAACTCCAGCATGCACACCGGCACATTGGCCAGGCAGTCGACCTGGGCGCCCAGGCCCTCAAAGTCTTGGGCGCTGATTCCGGACTCGACACCCAACATCGCCGTGTTCGGTCCAGCCCAAGCCGCGCTTGTGAGAAGCCACCAGCTCATTGGGGGGCCGCGGGGGTGGAGAGCCCGGGGAAGAGCGCCTGGAGCGAGGATCCGATCGCCGACTGGGTGTTTCGGCTCAGATCGATGTTCAGGTAGCCCAAGTCGTAGCCGTTCTGCACGCTGACCTCGGGGCTGTTGGTGGCTCCAAAGTCGGCCCGACCCAGGTAGTCCGCGCTGGCGTAGTCGAAGACGTGGGCTGTGCCGCGAATGGCGCCTGGGGCGAAGCTGCGCTCATCCAGAATCTCGGGCCGCCGGTTGGTCTCCAGGTTCAGGATGACCACCACCTGGGTGTCGTTGAGCTCCCAGAGCAGGTGGTTGGCCCGCTGTACGCTGAAGAAGCTGCTCACGGGCTGGCTCTGGTGGAGCAAGGTGAGCTGATCCAGGCGCGGGTTGTTCTCCCCATCCAGGCTGATGGTGGGCTGCTGGCCGGAGTTCACGGTGGGATCCAGCAGGACCGGCTCGGTGATGAGCATCGCGGACTTGGAGATCTCCACGGATTGCTTGAGTGGGGCGATGGCCGCCTCTCCCCGCTCGTCTTTGACCAGGGCGTAGGCCGTGCGCAGAGCGGCGAAGCGCTCCAGGTGCGGGGCCAGCTCCGTGGCGTGGTCCGCGCTCCATGCGGTCTCCCAGGCTGGTGGAGGAGGAGGTCGCTCATCGGAGCCGCCGCCACAAGCGATGGCCAATCCAAGCAGCCCCATCGCCCACATTGCTCTTGCTGTCGAGGTCATCACAGCTCCAATTCAGGCGCCTCTCTAACCTGCTTTGGCCCACTTCCCGCCCAGTTGCGCGCCACCTCTCTTCGAAATCGTTAAGGAGCCGCGTCCGTAGGGCATGTTGACCCCGATGGAGGACCCTTTGTCTGGCAAATACACAGTCTTTGGCGTAGTGACCGCCCTCAGCGTCATTATTGACCAAGCCACAAAGTACTGGGTCAACCAGAACATCGAGGTTTGGAAGGGCGCGATCCCGGTCATCCCTGGGCTCTTTGAGCTTGTGAACTACAAGAACAAGGGCGCAGCCTTTGGCATGGGCACCGGTTGGGGAAGCGCCATGCTGGTCTTCGCCATCTTCACCGTCATCGCCCTGGGCGTGATGGGCTGGATGCTGGTCAAGCTGCCAAAAGAGGACCGCTTCGAGGCGGGCATCATGGGGCTGATCACCGGCGGCGCCATCGGCAACGCCATTGACCGCGCCGTGTACCAAGAAGTGACGGACTTTCTGAAGTTCTTCACCGATGACCCCGACAAGGTCGCCTGGCTCAACGCCAAGTTCGGCATGGCCGAGTGGCCCAGCTTCAACGTGGCCGACTCCTGCATCGTGGTCGGGGTCTTGGTGTTCTTTGTCTACACCTTGATTCAAGACCGCAAGAACAAGGGCAAGCCCGACGAGCTGGCCGATGACGGTCCCCTGCCCGAGCTGGACCAGGCCATCGAGTAGGCGTGAGCGAGTCCGCCCCCAGCACCGAAGAGAAGGCCGGAAGCAACTGGTTTTCTCGTAAGACCGCCCTCTTCTTGGGGGTGGCTGCGCTCTGGATTGTCGTCGACCAAGTGTCCAAGAAGTGGATTCGCGACAACCTGGTCCTGGGCCGCGACCGGGTGCCCGTCATCGACGGCTTCTTTGAGCTGGTGCACGTCGAGAACACCGGGGCGGCCTTTGGCATGCTCTCGGATCAGTGGTGGGCGATGTGGCTCTTCATCCCCTTCACCATCTTGGCAGCCTTGGTGCTGCTCTCGATGCTGCGGGATGTTCCAGCCAACGCCATTTTTGAACCTCTGGTGCTCGCCAGCATCTTTGGTGGGGCCACTGGGAACTTTGTGGACCGGGTGCTCGCTCAGGGCGTGACCGATTTTCTGCGTGTCTACTTGGATGCGCCGGCTTTCGGTGGCATTGAGTGGCCCAGCTTCAACGTGGCTGACATTGGCATTGTCATCGGCGTGACTCTCTTCATCGCACATGAGCTCTTTGGGTCCTCTGGATCCCGGGCTGGGGACTCCGCTGGATCCCCCACTGAGTCCTCGACTCAGACCGAACCGTCTCAGGAGGCCTGAGTGCATCCCATTCTGCTGAACATCGGCGACTTCGCCCTGCACTGGTACGGCGTGCTCATCGCCATTGGAGCCATCCTTGCGGTGTTCCTGACCAACCGCTGGGGCGACCAAGCGGGCCTGCCCAAGAACATCTTCGGTGACCTGGGTTTCTGGGCCATCTTGCTGGGCATCGCCGGCGCCCGTGCCTGGTACGTCATCCAGCACCCCGAGGGCATCGACACCATCGGCCAGGCCATCAACGTGCGCTCCGGCGGGCTGGTCTCCTACGGTGGTCTGCTCGGCGTCTTGTTGGCCTTTGGCATTGTCATCATCCGCAAGAAGCTGCCGGTGCTCAAGGTGCTGGACATCTTGGCCCCCGTGATCCCCCTGGGCCATGTCTTTGGGCGTCTGGGCTGCTTTATGGCCGGCTGCTGCCATGGTCACGAGACCGACGCGCCCTGGGCTGTGATCTTCCCTGGCGTGGAAGCCTCCAGCGTTCAGGTCGACCTGATCGGCGTGCCCATTCACCCCACGCAGCTCTACGCCGCCGCCTACTTGGCCCTGCTGGCCGGATTCCTGATCTGGTACCGCAACCGCAAGCGCTTTGACGGCGAGCTCATCCTGATCTACCTGACCGCCTACCCCATCTTGCGCAGCATCAACGAGGTCTTCCGCGGCGATTCCGTGCGCGGCTACCTGATCGAGGGTGTGGTCACCACCGCACAGGCCATGTCGGCCGTCGTGGCCCTGGTCGCTCTCGTCGGCTGGGTCTGGATGGGCAAGGTGAACAAGGACATGAAGGCCAAGCGCGAGAAGAAGGCGGCGGCAGAGAGCGCATGACGCTGGTCTTGGTTTCGGTGGATCCTGCCTTGGCAGACGCCTTCCCGTCACCGGGAGTGGGGACCGCAGAGCAGCTCAGAGAGCAATCTCGCCGCAGCCGAGGCCACGGTGAGGAGCTCGCTCTGGGCCAGACCGGCCTGGGTCTTGCCCAGATCCTCGCTGTGTACCAGCCCAGTTGCGATGCCTTGGGCATCCTGAGCAGTGGAAGGGCTGTGCCTGGGACCCGAAGCGGCGAGCCTGGGCAGCTGCTGAGCCCGGCGCAGTGCGCCCAGATTGTGGGGATGCTGGCTCAGTTGAACGCCGACCACCTCCCGATTCCGGACCCCGAGGGCTGGGGACCTGACCCCCGCATTGAGAGTGACTCGAAGCTGGCTGAGTTGGCCGGCAAGCTGGATCTGCACGGGCTGGAGCCCCAGGGCATCGAAGAGATGGCGCAGCTGGCTGAGGAGCTGGTCGCTTTGAAGGACTTTTACGCTGGCGTGCAGGCTCGGGGCGATGGGGTGTTGGCCGTCTTGGGCTAGTCCAGTCCCCCTCCGGCTCTGCTTGGCAGCGTCTGCCAGGGGCGCCATGCGCCGCTCCATGTGCGGTAGCGCAGGGTCTCCCCAAGCGAGAGCTCCACGGTGCCGTCTTGGTCTGTGCGCAGCACCGGCCAGGCTCTGTGGGCCCAGAGTGTCTGGGCCCGTGGGTGACCGAAGCGGTTGTCCACCCCGCAGGAGATCACGGCCAAGCGCGGCTGCCACTGGGCCATCAAGCGGGGATCGGAGCTGGTGTGGGAGCCATGGTGGGCCACCTTGAGCACGTCGATGGGCCCCAAGTTTAGGGCGAGCAGAGCCTGTTCTCCGGCGTCTTCCACATCTCCGGTGAAGAGCACGCGGTGCCCACCATCGCGCAGCTCCAGGACCAGACTGATCTCGTTGGGATCCTCCTCAAACTGCGCCAAGAAGGCCGGCTCTGGGTGGTGCATCTCCAGGCGCTGGGGGTCGAGCACCGGGTCCTGTCCGTCCAAGATGGCCACACCCTTGGACTGGGCCAGGGCCCAGAGACGGGCGTAGTCCTCCTCCCCCTCCAGAGGCCCCCTTGGCACCCGCACAGCTCCCACGCTCAGGGACTCCAAGATCGGGAAGACCCCGCCGTAGTGATCAGGGTGGGGATGGGAGATGAGCACCTCATCAATGTGGGTGATGCCCTGGCGCCGCAGCCAGAACAGGGGCTGCTCGCTGGGTGGCCCGGCATCGACGAGGACCGTGCGTCCGTCCGGGAGTTGGATCAGCGCCCCATCGCCCTGACCGATGGCCAAGAAGTCCACTTGGGTGTGCAGCGGGCGGCTGTGCAGGCCGAAGATCAGCGCGGCGCAGCTCAGAGCGATGCCAGGCCAGCGGGCCAGCAGCACGCAGCCCATCAGCAGAGCGGCACCTGCAGTGCCGAGGGCGGGATGGAGCAGGGTCCAGCTTGGGGCGGACTCCAGCCACCTGAGCCACTGCAGACTGAGGGAGATGCTGCCGTCGGCCAAGGCCAAGGGCAGGGTCCAGCCGGTGGAACCCAGCAGGGCGCAGGGCACGGCCACCGCGCCCATCAGGGGAACCGCCACCAGGTTGGCCAGAGGCGAGAGCAGGGAGATCTCTTGAAAGTGCAGGGCCACCGCGGGCAAGGTGCCCAGGGTGGCGCCGACGCTGGCGAAGAGGCTGCGGGCGGCCCAAGCCAGAGCCAAGTTTAGATCCGGAGGCAGGTAGCGCTCCATGCGTGGGGTCACGGTCAGGAGGCCGGCCACCGCACCAAAAGAGAGCTGAAAGCTCAGGTCTACGGGAGTGCCCGGGTCCGCCAAGCACAAGCCTGCCGCCGCGCCTCCCAGCAGGTTCCAGGGCTGCATGCCCCGGCCGCTGGCGTTGCCCAGCAGGCCCCCGCAGACCATGGCGGCAGCCCGCTGGGCCGAGATGGGGCTGCCCACGCTGTAGGCGAAGGCCAGTGCGGCCACCATTCCGCCCAGGGCTGGGATCCAGCGCAGGAATCGCCCAAGGCTTGGGGCGCGCAAGAGCAGGAGGGGGGCTGCCACGATGCGCAAGAGCCACGCGGTGCCCGCAGCCAGGAGTCCGATGTGCAGGCCGGAGATGGCCAGCAGGTGGCGGGTCCCGGTGTGGGTGAGGGTGTCTTGGTCGGCCTGGGGGATCTGCGCCCGGTCGCCGCTGCTCAAGGCCCGCAGCAGGCCAGGGTTCTCCGTGTGCTCAAAGTCCCCGTTGACCCGCGGTCTACCCAGGCTCAGTGGGACCCAGCTCTGCACCCGCAGTACGCTGTTTTGACCGTTGAGCTGGGCGGCGTAGGCCGGGCTGGGGCTCCCTGGCAGAGTCACGCTCTGGGAAGGGCCGATGGGGCCGAAGACCGCCACCTGGGCGCCGACGGGCAAGGCCTCTTTGGTCTTGAGGCTCAAGGGGCCCAGGGCCGGCGATCCATTGAGGGCGCGAAGGTCCAAGATGGCCCGGTGGGTGCTCGCCCGGCTCACCTGTCCGTGGGCGTAGACCCCCGGTGAGTGCAGGCTGGGCCCCGGAATCCACAGGCTGGCCCGCAGCATGCCGAAGAGCAGGCAGGCAGCCCCGGCAGCGGGCCAAGAGCGTCCGATCCAGCCCAGCAGTCCACAGGCACCGATGGCTAGGATCAAGGGGAGAGGCTGGGTATTCAGCGATGGGTAGAGCGCGATCCCCAGGGGGATCAATAGGCCAGGCAGGAGCAGGGGGTGTCGCATGGCTGGGGTACATGCAGGAGTGGTGCCGTTGGCCTTGGGTGTGGGGAGAACTGGCTAAGAAGCTGCGTTTAGAGCAGATCTATGGAGCGCGGTGCCAGGGCGGGGGTGTCCGGATCTCGACACCCTCTTTGACACCCCCTGCTTTGGGTTGTGTTGGGGGGGGGGCAGTGGCTGTCGGCAGTGGCTGTTGGCAGTGGCTGTTGGTCGCGGCTGTCGGTAGTGGCGTTGGTCGCGGCTGTCGGTAGTGGCTGTTGGTCGCGGCTGTTCGTGGGGAAATTCTGGCTGTTTTCTAGCGGTATTCCCTGCCCATTTCCTGCGGAATTGGGCTAGATTTAGGGCGCTAGGCGCCTGCCCATTTCCTGCGGAATTGGGCTTGATCTGAGGCGCTAGGCGCCTGCAGGAATGCCTTGGCCGGAGGCTGGCCGGCGGTTGCCGGAAGGGTGGTGCGGCTTTGGCTTGGTTCCCTGCCCATTTCCTTCGGAATTGGGCTAGATCTGAGGCGCTAGGCGCCTGCAGGAATGCCTTAGCCGGAGGCTAAGGCATTCCTGCGTCAGCAGCGCCCTGTCCCCAGCACAGCATGCCCATCTCGTCCAGGCCACAGATCAAGCCTTGTCCGCCGGCATCCAGCTCGTGCATTGGCATGCCGATCAGGCTCTCAGGTGCCGCGGGGCCGAAGCAGTGCACATCGGCGGCATCGTCCAAGGCGCAGGTAAAGCCATCGCCGGTCGCGATCTCCAGCCAGCCATCGCCGGGTGGTACGAGCTCTGGCCCGGCGTTCCAGCAGGTGACGCTGCCTTGTTCGTCCAGGGCGCAGCCATGACAGCTGCTCTGGTCCATGGCGACGTATTGGCCTTCGGGTGGGGCGCCTTCACCGCAGGTGCTCAGGGAGCCGGCGCAGTGGATCTGACCGTCCAAGTCCAGCCCGCAGAGCTGGTAGCCGGCCATGCTCAGGCGCTCGTAAGGGCCCTCAGGCAGCTCGGTGGCGATGCGCTCCCAACCCCAGCAGTGCACCTCGCCCTGGAGGTCCAAACCGCAGCTCTGGTAGTCGCCGACCACCACCTGGCGCAGAGCCAGGTTGGGCGGCTCGGTCTCGCCGTAGCTGTCGTGGCCAGCGCAGTGCACGCGGCCATCCACGTCCAAGCCGCAGCTGTGGTTGTTGCCTACAGCGATGTCCCGTACGGCCAGGGAGGTGCTGTACTCGGCAGCCGGTCCCCAGCAGGTGAGGTCCCCCGCCGGATCAAAGGCACATGCGCTCTCGCCCTTGACGCTGAGGCCCGACCACGAGGTCGATGCCTCGTCGTCGTAGCCGCCGCCTGGGACCATGCATGCGATGAGGAGAAGAACCATAGACGTAGCCTAGCCGGGGCTTGGCAGGGGCCGCACCTCTCACGGCTCTGTCTCTGGGTCTCTCGCCCTTCAGTACTGGGCGAAGAGCGTCATGGTCTCGATGTTGGCGTGGTCGCCTTGGGGCTCCACCTTGGCCAGCTGCGCCTTGTCGGCGCTCACGGAGATCACGATGATGCCGGCTTGGGGCAGCATGGAGCCGGGGCTCACGACGATCTCGGTGCCATCGGGCAGGCCCAGTGCAGCACGGGGAGGCTGAGCGTTGGGCATGGTTTGGAGCAGACGTACGCCCCAAGCAGCCTGGGTCGCCAAGCCTTCGGCCGGCGCGAGCTCCACCTCTGGGGCCTGGAAGAGCTCGGGCTCGGGCTCGGGCTCCACTTCGATGAGCACCTCGAGCTCGGGCTCGGGCTCAACCTCCACCACTTCAGGCTCTTCGGGCAGGATGTTGCCGTCCGAGTCGCAGGCGAAGGGGTCGTCGATGCAGATCTGAGGCTTCTTGCCGAAGGGGTCGCTGTTGACGGGCTCCGTCTCAGGCGCACCCTCTGCCACGGGGGGGCAGTCTGGGTTTGTGGCCGACGCCGAGAACATGCCGGACCAGGAAGGTTCGGCCGATTGGCAGGCGATCAGAAGGGCAAACAGCACGGCAAGGCTCCGATGGCTTCGGGCAGCCTAACCCACAGCACTACAAGGGCACGCTGACATGAATGTGTGCGCTGTTGTCCTGGGTCCCCACGCGCACGCCGCCGCCCAGCCAGAAGCGCTGGCGCACCAGGGTGCGGGCGCCGATGCTGGCCTCGCCGCCGAGGGTGGGTTGCAGGATGCCGCGTGCGCCCAAAGTGATGGCGCCGCCGCTGCCGATGTTGCGGGCCAGACCCATGCTCACATCCAGCTCACTGAAGGTGCCGCTCTCGTTGAAGGTCTCGACCCCGCCCTCCTCCAGGCGGCGCTCCCAGTCCAGGGCCCAGGTGCCGCTCTCCCAGCCCATGCCCACGCCCAAATCCCAGTTCTCTCCTTGACGCTCGAGGCGCGCTGAGAGCTGCTGAAGGCGGTCGCCGTACAGGTCGTTCACGATGGGATCGGTGTCATCGAGCAAGCCACCGCCGCCGGCTAGGAAGCGATAGCGCAGGACCAAGTCCAGATCCTCGCCCAGGATCAGGCGTGGGGAGAGCTCAAGCTGCACGCGCTGGCGCTCGATCTCGGTCTGGGCAAAGGGAAGCGAGCTTCCGGAGAAGCCGAGCTGGGCCAGCATCTGAAAGGCGCCGGGTTGACCCAGACGCAGAGAGAGATCGGCGCCGCCTGCTTGGGCCAGTGGGCCGCGGTAGCCCCAAGCGCTCAGGCCCCACGAGGGCGCGCTGCCGAAACCCAAGGCGGCGCGTGCGCCCACGACGTTGTGCGGTACGGGGTCGTGGATGGGGGGCCCACCGTCCCAGGAGATCCCGTCTCGGTCCAGGGAGCCCGGAGAGTGCTGGCCCAGGAGCAGCTCGGCGGAGAGTCCAAAGCGTGGGGTGGACTGAAGCATGCCCACCCAGAGGTCTCCGCCGCTGCTCGCAGAGCCGCTGACCCCAAGCTCGATGGACTGCATCTCTTGGCCGGGCAGCAGTGCGCCGCGGATTCCCCGATCCAGGGTGCTGGGCAGCATGCCCATGGTGGTCAGGGTGCGCAGTCGTCCGCCGTCGTAGGACATCGGATCGCTCTCGGCGAAGAGCGGCTCCTTCTCTTCCCAGAGGGGCTCAACCTTGTCGGGGGCCTCCTCCAGAGTGCCGTCCCAACGGGGGCCTCCCACGTAGGCGTTGTCCTGCAGCGCGACCTGAGCCGCCTGACCAAAGCTGAGCTTCTCAGAGCCTTCTACGTTGGCAGGTACCCAGGCGACCAGGGTCTGGATTCCACGCAGGGTCCAGCCCTCCTCGGCCAGTTTGCGCATGCCGACCACGTCTTCGGGCAGGGGCGGATCGGGCACTGGACGCTCGGTGCCGGCGTAGTAGACCGCGAGCAGCTCTTGCACCTGCACGATGCTGGGGCTCCAGCTTGGCTCCTCCTCCTCCACCTCTTGCAGGATCTCCTGGTCCTCCAGCTCCGGACGCACCACCTCTTCCGCCTCGCCCAGTGCGTTGGCGATGTGGCTCTCCAGGATGCCGGCCAGAGTGCTGCGGTCTGCACCTGGAACACTGGCAGCCATCCAGCGAACCACCTTCTCCAGATCCGCAGCGCTGCGCCCGCTGTCCTGAAGGGCCAGGATGTCGTCTTCCAAGAAGGCCTCGGGCGTGTCCCTCCCGGTCAGGCTGTAGAAGAGGCGCGCGATGCGCTCGGCTTCGGCCTCGGAGAGCTCAGCGCTCTGGGCCAAGAAGGGGGCGTGGACGGCGGGTGCGGCGAGGAGGAGGCAGAGAGAAAGCACGCCCAGGGTGTATCCCCTGAGCGCGCCTTTGTTCACCCAACGATGTGGCCTGTCTCAGCGACGGCTGCAGCCGTGGGTGGAGTCGTAGCGGTCCTCGGCTCGGTCGCGGCGGTCCTCGCGGCGGTCGCGTACGTCCTCTTGGCGGTCCCGTTTGCCGCCCTGGTGGCGGCGGTCCTGGCGGTCCTCGGCGCGATCACGGCGGTCCTCGGCTTGGTCCCGACGGTCCTCTCGGATGTCGGCTTGGCAGGTGGCGTAGGGGTCACGGCCTTGTTTGGCTCCAGGACCCTTTGCTCCTGGACCCCGAGCTCCTGGACCGCGAACTCCGGCCTTTTGTCCTCCGGAGAAGGACTTGGCGCCAGGTGGGCCCTTGCCCTTGCGGCCGCGGCGCGCCTTCTTGGTGCGCTTGAGTTTCTTGCTCTTGCGGGCCAGCTCGCTGCGGTCTTGGGGGCCCATCTCGGGACGCTGGTGTACCCGCTCGGGGCGCTCCTGCTGGACGCCGTCCATTGGGGGTGCAGCGTCGGCCTGGGCGAGGGAGAGGAGGAGGAAGAGGTTCATCATGGCGGCGGCTCCGGTCAGTGGATTCACCAGCACAGACGGGGCCACTGCGCGCTTCTTCGGTCCCTTTACACTCCTTAAGACTCCTTGAGTTTTGCTGACCAGAGCCCTTGGCCAAGGCTCGCCTACTCCAGGAGGAGGCCGGGGTAGTCCTGGGCTGCCCAGTCCTCGCCTGAGCCCATCATCTCGGCGTCCAGGTAGGCGTCGATCACCCGCCAGCCGTCTTGGCGGGTCTCTTCGAAGGGGCGTTCGCTGGGGCTGTCTTCCTTCTCCAGCTCCTTCTCGGTCACATCGTCGACCCAGTCGTAGTGGTTCATGCCCTGCACCACAGCAAAGGTCGCCTGCTCAAAGCGCGCGGCGCCCTCCTCCGTCTGGACCAGGTCGGCGCTGCCGTCCAGCTCGCCAATGATGCTGAGCACTGGCTGGCTGCGATCCTCCACCTTGTCGCCGCCGGCTGGGTAGCTGGCCGCGATGACGAGAGGCCCAAAGGTGTCCTCGTGGCGCGCCCACTGCTTGGCGGCCACCGTGCCCCCCAGAGAGTGGCCCATCACCCCGACGGCTTGGGGGTCGATGGCGCCCGCCAGAATGGGGTCTCCGTCATCGGCCAAGTTGTGGGCACGATCGACGGCCTCGTGGGTGCGGTTGCTGCCGAAGATCGCCAGGTCCATGGGGTACTTCGGCGTGAGGGCGATGTAGCCCCGGGAAGCCAGGTGCTCTCCCATCCAGTGGTAGCGCTCGTGCTCCACCGCCCCGCCTTGGATCACCACCACCATCGGGTGCTCGCCCGCTAGGGTCTCCGCATCGGCTGTCGCCGGAAAGTGCAGGTCCACATCGAAGCTTCGGCCGGTGGCGCGTGCGGCGCGGAAGGTGGAGAAGCCCACGCCGTTGGGTCCAAAGTCGCCGTCCAGACCGAGGCGGTCCACGTCCGGCTCCAGGAGGAGTTGGGGCTCAGAGGTCGGCGAGCAGGCCAGGAGCAACAGCAGCATCATGAAACCGAGCAAGTAGGAGTGGGCATGGGCCCAGGCTTAGGCCCTCAGGCCCCGCAACTTGCCCAGGTCTGGCTCATTTTGGTGCCCTCTGAGTGTGTGAGATGGCCCAAGCAGACGGGCGCACTCAACCACCCAAAGCGATTCAGGAGGCCGCGGCATCCAGAGCGGCTTGCAGGCTGGTCCGGACCTCGATGGCCAGGGGCTCAATGTCCGGACGTCCGACCACGCCGAACATGGCCACAGGGTCGACCGCAGCCACGGTCACGCCGCCGCTCTCATTGGCGGCCACGACCACATTGCAGGGCAGCAGGGCACCGATTGCTGGCTCAGCGGCCAGGGCGCGGTGGGCCATGGGCGGGTTGCAGGCACCCAGGATGAGGTAGGGCCGGGTGTCGGCGTCGAGCTTCTTCTTCAAGGTCGCTTGGACGTTGATCTCGGTCAGGATGCCGAAGCCTTGGGCTGCCAAGGCGGCCACGACCTTGGGCACGGCTTGCTCGAAGGGCAGCGCCAGATCGACGGTCAGGGTGTAGGCGCTGGCGGTGATCGGTGGGATCGAGGACATGGGTACTCCAATGGGCTGTACCCAATCCTATGCATCTGCCGTGCCAGAACTACGGGCGCGAAGCGTCGGAGTCAGGTTCACCGAGCCGCCTAAGTTTGCGCCAGTACGCCACGGCACGCCGCCGCCGCCTCTTCCACAAAGGCCCGAACGCCCACATCTCCTGGCCAATCACGATAATGGAGCAAAGCCCCGACCCAGGTCTTGTTCCAGTCACCCAGCTTCAAGGCGGCCGGCTGCCAGTCCTCTGGCGCTGGCCAAGGGGTCACGTAGAGGTAGGGAGCAGGAATACCGCTATCGCCAGGGCTCATGCCGATCCCGATGCTCTGGCTCAGTTTGCCCTTTTCATCGCTCGCCACAGCCACCAGGCAAGCGAGGTCAAAGTGATGCGGCCAGCAAAGCGCAGGACCAGCCTTTGGAATGTCCCGTTCAACTTGGGCCAAGAGCTCGGCGGCGGCTTGATAGGCTCGGGTCAACACAGCGCCTTCTGGCTGCACCGCAAAGGCGCCTTGCTCCATCAGTGGGCCCATGGGCGTATCCCAGTCTGGGATCCGCCATGGCTTGAAGGCCACACCCTGCTGGCCCAGGGCTGTGGCCAGCGCCTCCAGGGCTTGGCTGGGAGAGCGGCCCTCGAGATCCAGGCGCATCTCCCCCTCTGGACCTTGGACAAGAATGACCAAGAGCCCCGGATCTAAGTGCAAAGTCACACCGTCAAAGGCCTGGCTGACCAGGTGACCCTGGGCCCACCGCATCGCAGACTCTGAGCTGTCCGCGCGTGGTGGAAGGTAAGTCTGGGCGGCGCTGGCCAGCAGCTGGGCTGCGGTGTGTGCTTGTTGGCGGGCGGCCACCAGGTCTGCGCCAGGTACCGCCAAGAAGCCCTGGGAAGCGCTCACAGAGGCACCACGCCCCCGTAGGAAACACCGGTCAAATAGGCGATGTCTCGGTCAAAAGTGGTCAGATCGTTCACGCTGAATCCGGACAGGTCATCGTGACCGCAGGCTCGGGCCATGACCTGCATCAGGGAGACCGTGGCCCCAAACCAGTTGGAGAGGCGCTGGGCGCTGCCGTCGATCTGCAAGCGCTGACGCAGGCCGGGCTTCTGCGTGGCGATGCCCACCGGACAGTTGTTGGTGTGGCAGGCGCGCATGCCCAGGCAGCCGATGGCTTGCAGCGCGCTGTTGGAGACGGCCACGCCGTCGGCGCCCAGGGCCAAGGCCTTGATGAAGTCCGCTTCGGTGCGCAGTCCGCCGGTGATGATCAGGGTCACATCGTGCACCCCGAGCTTGTTCAGGTGGGCTCTTGCCCGGGGCAAGGCCGCCAGGGTGGGCACCGAGATGTTGTTCCGGAACAGAGTGGGGGCAGCACCTGTGCCACCGCCTCTTCCGTCCAGGATGATGTAGTCGCAGCCAACCGCCAGAGCGAAGTCGATGTCCGCCTCGATGTGCTGAGCGGAGAGCTTGAAGCCGATGGGGATGCCCCCGCTGGCCTCGCGCACTTCTTCGGCCACGCGCTTGTAGTCGGCGATGCTGCCCAGATCCGGGAAACGAGATGGCGAGATGGCCGCCTCTCCTTCCTTCAGGCCGCGGACCGCGGCGATCTCGGCGGTGACCTTGTTGCCCGGCAAGTGGCCGCCGGTTCCGGTCTTGGCGCCTTGTCCGGCCTTGAAGTGGAAGGCCTGGACCCGCTTGACCTTCTCGATGTCCCAGCCGAACTTGCCGCTGGCCAGCTCGTAGAAGTAGCGGCTGTTGTTCTCCTGCTCGGCGGGCAGCATGCCGCCCTCACCCGAGCAGATTCCGGTGCCAGCCATCTGTGCACCCTTGGAGAGCGCGGTCTTGGCCTCGGCGCTCAGGGCGCCAAAGCTCATGTCGCTGACGAAGAGGGGGATGTCCAGGACCAGGGGCTTTTTGGCCTTGGGGCCAATCACCAGCTTGGTGCCCACGGCGGCGTCGTCGAACAGTGGCAGGCGATGAAGCTGGCCGGTGAGAAGCTGCAGGCTGTCCCAGCTGGGGAGCTCTTGGCGGCTCACGCCCATCGCTGCGGTTGGGCCGTGGTGTCCCAGCTTGCTCAGGCCTTCGCGGGCCAGCTGCTGGATGTGGGCGTTGTGGGGCTCATCGGCGCTGCCGTGGGGGTCTTGGTACTCGCCCAGGTAGGTCTCGCGCTCGAAGGGCTGCGGGTTGGCCTTCTCCCAGGCGGCGATCTCCTCCTCGTCCACGAAGAGCCGCCCATCGTCGACCCAGGAGGTGAACTTGTGCAGCACCTCGGCGTTGTTGTAGGCGCTCACCCCAGTGTCCAAGCGGTAGTCCCAGCCGTGAACGCCGCAGATCAAGTCCTCGCCCTGCACGTGTCCGTCGCTCATCAGGGCGCCGCGGTGCAGGCATCGGCCGTAGAGCACCGAGATGGACTCGTCGGTGCGCGTGATGACCAGGTCGACGTTGGCGACCAGGGCGTGGGTTGGTGTGCGGTCGGCGAGGGCGGACAAGGGCAAAAGAGCGTGGGCTTTCATGGACGCCATTCTGCGCGCATTCTTTCAAGTGGCAAGGCGCGGGGATGGGAGGGTGTGTTTCAGGGATGGCCGAAACCTGGCAGGGGCTTGTCCGACTACTTGGCCGGGACTACTCAATCGCCAGCAGCAGGCGCATCCAACCCCCGTCCGGTCTGCGGTGACATCTGAGTCTGAGCCCCTTGCTCCCGGCCCGCGCGGCCCTCTCCGAACTCCTCCTCGAGCTAGACGGCGTGCAACAGGACCCCACCTGGCACCCGGAAGGCGACGCCCTCTTCCACTCTCTGCAGGTCTTCGGCCTGGCGCGGCAGGACAGCTCTGATCCCGAGCTCTGGGCCGCAGCACTCCTTCACGACGTCGGCAAAGCACACCCCGGCGACCACGAACACATCGGCGCGCAGCTCCTTGCGCCTTGGATGCCACCGCGGGTCTGCTGGTTGGTCTCCCACCACTTGGATCTGTTGCGAAGCCCGGCCGCGACACGGCGCAAACACCGAATGGATGCCCGCTTGTGGGACTTGGAGCAGCTGCGTCGCTGGGACAAGGCCGGTCGGGATCCCATGGCCTGGGTGTGCGATGTCGAGCACGCTGTTGAGAGCATCTTGGAGGTCGCCCGCCCGGTGCGCCCTTGAGCCGCCGAGCCCTGCGTGCCGCCATCGCCCGAGAGGCCGCCCGCTTGATGGTTGAGGAGGGGGTGGAGCAGTATTTCCACGCCAAGCACCAGGCGGCACAAGCCCTGATGGGACCCCGCGTCTCCTCGGGTGCGCTGCCCTCCAACCGCGAGGTCAGAGCTGCCCTGGTGACCCGCGCCCGGTGGCTGGAGGGCCCCGCCCGAGCGGCCCGGCTCAAGGAGATGCGTGGGGTCACGCTGCATCTGATGGCCGTCCTCCTGCACTTCCAACCCCGACTCATCGGGTCGGTGGCGAGCGGTGCGATTCATGCCCACAGCGACATCGATCTGCAGCTCTTCACCGATCGAGATGACCTGGTCGAGCAGCTGCTTCGGGAGGAGGACTACGAGCTTGAGCGCGAGGACAAGCACATCGCTGGACCCGGGGGCACCCAACACTTCCTGCACTTCCACTTTGAGGCCCTGGACATCCCCGTCGAGCTCTCGGTCTACCCGCCGTGGGACCTGGAGAAGCCCAGCAGCTGCAGCATCACAGGCCGGGCCATCGACCGGGTGCCTATTGGTCGGCTCGCTGTCTTGTTTCGGGCCGGCTGAGTCTCGCAGGGCTCATGCGCCCTTCATCTCGCGCTCGACGGCTTTGCGGCGGGCCTTTCCCCGTCGGCTCCAGTAGGGCTTGAGGCGGATCCAGCGCTTGTCGAGCCCTTGGGCAAGCAGCGCGTCCCGCCAGGCCCGCACGCGGTCAGCTTCTCCGGAGAGCACCACATCGCCGGGGCCGGAAGGAGGCTGCCAGTCGGAGATCCACTCCAAGGCCCCGTCCTGGGCCACCGCCTTCAAGGGCAGGCCCAGGGCGTCCAGGGCCGGGGCATCTTCAGGCGCCAGCTCAACCACTCCGTGACAGGGGGCCCTGGCGCTTTGGTGTAGGGCTTGGAACAGGCCCACAGTGGTGGGGTCGCCGATGAGCAGGTGCCAGTCGCTCGCTTGTGCGGGCGGCAGGGACTTGGCAGGACCGATGAAGGAGACGGTCTCTCCAACCTGGGCTTGGGCGGCCCACTGGGCGGCGGGGCCCTGGCCATGCAGGTGGAAGAGGATCTGCAGCGCGCCGTCTTGCCATTGTGAGGGCGTGTAGCTGCGCAGCACGCCCGCCACGTTGAGCTTGAGCTTGTCTCCGGGGTTCCAGTCGGCGGCTTGAATGGCGCCTTCAAAGCGGATCTGGGCCAGGTTTGGGCTGAGACGGGTGTTCTGGACCAGCGTGAGGGAGGTGCCGGTCAGCGTGGCCATTCCGCGTTTGATGGTGTCCGCGAAGCGCATCTCAGTGGTCTCCTTGTGTGGCCTTCCAGGAACGGGTCAGGAAGTGCTCGATGGACTCGGGGGCGCGCCCTGTCAGCGTCTCGATGTCGGCGCTGGCGAAGCTTGTCAGCCCTGCTTGAACCGGAAGGTACAGGGTCCCGAGCAACCGGGCGAAGGCCTCGGACTCGCCGTCGACAAGGCAGGCCTGGATGTAGTCGTCCATGGTGGCCTCGCGGTGGGTGATCTGCTTCCCGGTGACCCGGGTCACGATCTGGCACAGCTCGGCCACGCTGTGGGCGGCGGGACCGGTCAGGTTCAAGACCTCCCCTTCATGCTCTGTACTCGCCAAGACGGCAGCCGCAGCACGGGCCATGTCGTCCCGGGTGGCCCAAGCGTGGGAGCCGGCCCCAAATGGGTAGGGGATGGTGCCCATGCGCAGGATCTCAGGCAGCCAGTCGGCGACGGGCTCGGCGTAGTAGGCGTTCCGCAGCAGGGTCCAGGCCATGCCGCTGGTCACGATTGCGCTCTCCGCGTAGAGCAGGTAGGGCATGATCACAAAGCCGTTTCGAACGTCAGTGCCGACGATCCCGACGTGAACAAGCCGGCGTACCCCCGCCTCTTTGGCGGCGTCGATGGCGTTCTGAACTTCCTGAACGCGCTCCCTGGGCATGCTCTTGGTGGGAATCAGGTGGACGGTGTCCACCCCTTGATAGGCGGCCTTTAGGCTGGCCTGATCCGAGTAGTCGCCCGCCCGCACCTGCACGCCCTGAGCCTTCAGGTCCGCGGCCCGCGAAGGAGATCGGGTGACGGCGATGATGTTCTCGGCGCCGTGCAGAGGAATGAGCTTGGCGATGGTGGCGCGGCCGAGCTGGCCGGTGCCGCCCATGATGGCGATTTGCATGGTGGGTCCTGTGGGATTGGGAGGTCTAAGCCTGGCTGATCAGCCTACTCTTCGGCTGGGTAGAGGATCTCGTCCACGCTCAGCTGCAGCAAGAAGGGGCCGGCGTAGTCGGGGTAGGCGGCCAGCATCGTGGCGGTGAACTCCTCGCCGTCCGCTGCGGTGGCGTAGGTGTCTCGACCCGTCTCCAGGTAGCCCATAGCCTCGGTCACCGCGCTGAGCTCGGTGGCGGCGGGTCCGTGGCCGGCCAAGAACAGGGACTGGTCTGCGCTGCCCAGCTCGCCCAAGGCGCTGATCCAGCCGTCAAAGCCGGGGTTCATCACCGCGTGGTGCTTGTTGTAGAACAGGTCGCCCAGGGCCACCACGCCGTAGTCGGGCAGGGTGATGATGACCTGCTCGCTGGCCTCCAAACCCGTGCGCACCTCGAAGCTGTAGTTCACGCCGTCGATCTCGGCGCTGGCCCCCAGGGTGTTCTCGATGACGGAGCCGGAGTCCGCCAGGGCCTCGGAGATCACCCCTGCGCTGGAGTAGCTGGGCACATCGTCAAAGGAGGAGGCCAGGCCGCTGACGTGGTCCGGGTGCCCGTGGGTGATCAAGATGCGGTCAATGGGCTTGCCCAGGCTGTCGGCGTAGGCCCGAAAGTCGGCGGCGGACTCCGGGAAGAAGTGGGCGTCGATGAGCACCAGGCTGCTCTCGCTCTCCACCACATAGGTGGCGTTTCCGATGCCGTTGGCCGGGTTGTCGTTGTAGTTGTGCACCCACAAATCGCCAAAGTCGTAGACCACCACGGTGGCCCCGGAGTCCCGCTCCAGAGTCTGGGTCGCGTCCAGGTTCAGGCCCGGCTGGACCGTGGTCTCGCTGTCGACCACGCTGTCCTCGGTCTCGGCTTTGGTGCAGCCGAGCAGGCTCAGGCCGGCCAGCAGGGTCAGGGCGGTGGGGATCAGGGAAGAGCGGGCCATGGGAGGCCTCCTGGTTGGGCGCCGAGGGGCGGGATGAAGGCCGGAGACCGAGCCGGGCCGAGGTGGCCAGAGGCAGCAGCGTCTCCAGTGCCTACAAGGTAGATTCTTAGGTGTTAGAGGACAACGGCAGCCAAACAGTCAGGAGTGTTCGCTTGAACAGAACAATCCCCAGCCAGCGTCTTCACCAGCTCCTCGTCTTCGAGGCCATCGTGCGCCACGGCTCCATGACCGCTGCCGCTCAGAGCCTGGGGGTCTCCAAGAGCGTGGTCAGCGGCCACCTGCGCAAGCTGGAGACCGAGCTGGGCGTGCGGCTGCTGGAGCGCACCACCCGCAGCATGTCCCTGACCCAGGTCGGCGAGGAGGTGCTGCTCGCCGCACAGCGCATGTCCTTGGCCGCCCTGGACGCCGCCGCTGCCGCCGAGTCAGAGCGCAGCGAGATCCGAGGGGAGCTGCGCGTGGCCTTTACCCTGGCCCTCTGGCCGGGCCTGATCCGTCCCGTGCTCCAGCGGCTTCGGCGGGCCCACCCCGGTCTGCGCGTGGTCTGCTTTGGCAACGACGCCCGGGTGGATCTGGTCGAGGAGCGTCTGGACATCGCCGTGCGCATCGGCGTGCCCACCGACTCCAGCAACGTCATCACCCGCCTGGCCAAGGACCGAGAGATCCTCGCCGCGGCCCCCGAGCTGGCTGCCCAGTGGGTGGGCAAGCCGCCCGCGGCCCTGGCCCAGGCCCACTTTGTCGGGCACCGCTACGTGCCCCGCCGCACCCTGGAGATGCGCAATGGAGAGCGCAGCGCCAGCGTCGCCATCCCACCCCCGGTCGTGGTCGTGGACACCGCCCAGATGCTGTTGGAGGTCGCCAGCGACGGCTTGGGCCTGTGCGTCGCCCCCAGCCACATGCTGCGCGCGGATCTGCAGTCGGGGCGCCTGGTCCGGGTGCTCCAGGGCTGGTCGATGCGGGAACTGGAGCTCTACGCGCTGATGCCCTCCCGGCGCAACAATCGGCGGAGCGCGGTCTTTCTGGAGACCCTGCGAGAGGTGCTTGGGGAGAGCGCGTCTTAGACCGTAGAATGCTCCCTCAGCCCCGGGGCTCCCCATGAAGAAGCGCAGCCTCTTGCCCCTGATCCTCCTGACCATGGCCGCCTGCAACAAGGGCGAGAAGGGCGAGTGGGTCGAGACCAGCGCCTGCATGACGGTGGCCGAGGACGCGACGAGCTGCCCCAGCAGCGACGAGGTCCAAAGCTCTGAGTTGTGGGTCAGCGGGTGGTGTGCCGATGAGATCAAGAGCGTGGAAGGTCAAGGCACGCTGCTGCTGGCCGACGATGAGGCAGACACTGGCTTCAATGACAGCAACAAGTGCTGCTACCCCGTCGTGGCCCGAAACACAGAACCGAACTGCGCCATCGGCCGGCCATTCCACGAGCAGGGACAGATCAAGGTCGCCGCCTTCAATGGCCCAGCTCCCCATGACCCCTTGGCCAAAGCTTGGCTGGAAGCCGCCCGAATGGAGCACGCCTCCGTGGCCGCCTTCTCGCGCCTCACCCTGGACTTGATGGCCGTGGGTGCGCCCTTGTCTTTGCTGGCCCAAGTCCAGGCTGCGGCTCTGGATGAAGTGGAGCACGCCCGGATCACCTTTGCCCTAGCCTCGGGCCTGGCTGGCACCGAGCTCAGCCCTGGGCCGCTCTCCTTCTCCGAGGCCCTTGCACCCCGCACGGACATGGCCGCCATCGCCTTTGACGCGGTGGTCGAGGGCTGCATCGGCGAGACCATCGGCGCCTATCTGGCCCGCCGAGTTGCCCAAGACCTGCCACCCGGTGAGCAGCGAGATGTGCTGGAGGCCCTGGCCGACGACGAGGAGCGCCACGCGGCGTTGTCCTGGGGAGTCGTGGCATGGCTCTTGAGGGAGGGCGGTGAGCCTGTGCGCGCGGCGGTGGAGTCGGCTCTGCAACAGCCCACAGAGGTCGGCGGGGTGATGGCGATTCTGGCTGGTGAGGACTTGGCGGGGCTGCTTGAGCAAGGTGGGCGCGAGATCCTAGATCCGGCGGCTCGGGCGCTGCTCGCGGCCTAAGCGCGAATAGCCGCTACCCTGTCTGTCCAGCCGCTCGCTGCGCTCGGGCATTGACAGTACCGATAGGCCGGCAAATAGCCGGCCTACTCCATGTACCCCAGCTGCCGCAGCCGCTCCTTCTCCGCCTCCGTCAACCCCACGCTGCTCGCTTGCGTTCCAGTGTGCACCACCGGCCCCGTGGCCTGCCCAGCATTCACCCACGGCAGGTCCCCGTGCTTGACCGAGGCGTCCACCGGTATCACCGCAAAGCCGGCATTCTCCGTGCTCTCCCAGCGTGCCCCTTGGTAGGCGCCGCCTGCGAAGAGGGCGGCCTCTTTGGCCTGCACCACCCCTGGCTCGGCCATCCACGGGGTGCCCAGCTGGGCAATGAGCTGCGCCTTCATGCGCTCGAGGTCATCGGGTCGCTGCGCGGCTACATCCACCGCCTCGAGGGGGTCGGCGTAGAGGGTCAACACCTGGGCGCTCAGGTCCCAGTCCAGGCGCAGATCCCCCTCCCACAGGCCCAGACGGTTGGTGTCAAAGCGGCTGGTGTCGGAGAGGAAAGGGCGCGCCGGTATGGCCTCGTTGGCGCTCAGGGTTCTCCACAGGCTCAAGCCGTCACTGGCCCAGCCCTCGCCAAGGGTGGTCGCCAGAGTGGGGGCTAGATCCTGCAAGCCCACCGTCTCCTCGATGACTTGGGTCTTTACGCCCGGCCCAGCGATGATCAGGGGCACCCGAAGCTGCTCGGGGTTCAGGGTGTGGGCATGGCCCCAGCTGCCGCGCTCGCCGAACTCCTCGCCGTGGTCGGAGGTCACGATGATCAGCGGGTCCCGTCCGGCGGCCTGAAACTGGGCGATGAGCTGACGGAGCTGGTCGTCCACATAGGCGATCTCCTCGTCGTACTGGGCCACCTGGTGGGCCATCTGCTCGGCTTTGACGGGGTGCTTTTGGTAGCGGAAGTAGTTCTTGTAGCGCAGGTCTTTCTCGGTGCCTTTGCGGTCGAACTTCTGCTCCCAGTCCCCTGGCGCCTCGTAGGGGTAGTGCACGTCGTAGAGGTGCAGAAACAGGAAGACCGACTCCCCCTCTCGTCCGCGCACAAAGTCGGTGGCGGCCTTGAACACGTCCTCGGCATCGACGGTGCCCTTGAGGTTGTTCTTGTTGGTCACGTCAAAGTCCTCGAAGGCGTCAAAGCCCCGAGCAAAGCCGAAGCGTCGGCCGACAAAGAGGGTCGCGACCGCCGCCCCAGTGGCGTAGCCGGCGGCCTGGAAGCGCTCTTGGATCAGAGGCAGGTCCTCGGGCAGTCCCCCCCCGGAGTCTACGGCGCCGTGGTGGATGGGCAGCTGTCCGCTGAGCATGGTGCTGTGGCTTGGCAGGGTCCAAGGGCTGGCGCTGCGGGCGTGGGCAAAGCGGGTCCCGCGCTCGGCCAAGCTGTCGATGAAGGGCGTGGTGTCCCGCTCGTAGCCGTAGGCGCCCACGTGGTCGGCCCGCAGAGTGTCGATGCTCAGCAGGATGACATCGGGTTGGCTCCCACCGGCGGGCAGGGGCTTGTCGGTGCAGGCCAGTAGGAGCAGGAGCTGAATCATTTGGGCAGGTACCCCGGTAGCAGGTACCAAGTCATCAAGGGCGTGCAGATCAAGAGCAGAGCGGTCATGCACCAGAAGCGCCAGCCGCCCCCGCCCACTTGGTCCAGCGCACCCTTGGGGTCAGCCAGGAAGACACCCGCCCACACCAAGAAGAGGGCGTCGAGGGGGACCCGATACCGGGAGAGTCCGGCGACCAAACCGATGGCAGCGACGTGGTAGCCCACGATCATCAGGGTGGTCATCATCAGCCAGCCGCGGCCCTTGGAGAAGGCGCCGACGATGCCCCCCAGCACGGCGATGTAGGAGAGCACGATGGTTGCAATGAGCAGGGGCTCAGCGACCCAGGAAGGCAGCTCGGCCCAGCGCTCCAGGCGCACATGTCGCGTGACGAAGGAGTTGGGGTTGAAGAGCTGGGCCCAGCGCTGAGGAATGCGTTTGAAAAACTCCCCAGGATTGGCTTTGATCCACTCTTTTGCCGCCTCCATCTCGCAGGCATCCCAGGCCTTTCCGTAGTAGAGCTTGCCGGAGCAGTGCGGCCGACCGCTGTCGATCAGGGCGTTGTACTTGAGCGAGCTCAGAGTCCCCACGCCCCAGTCGAAGGTGATGGGGTCGTAGAGGTTGTTCCCCAGCCACATCATCTGGCCCATTGTCGCGTCGCTGATGACCAGGCCGCCGAACTTCTGGCTGGCGTAGATGCTGTAGGGCGCCACCACTGCAATTCCCGCCACGATCAAGAGCGCGGCCGATGCCCAGGCGGACTTGTCCCGCCAGCGTTGCCAGATCATCGCCACCGCGAAGATGGGCACCATGTAGGTGGCCACCCCACGAAAGAGCACGCAGCCGCCGACCAGTACACCGGGGAGCAGCGCCCGCCAGATGGAGCCTTTGCGGGCCCAACCCAGGGAGAACACCGCCGCGATCAGCAGCGTGGTGTAGATCGACTCGCTCCAGATGTGGCCGGCGAAGAAGGCCAAGGTCGGCGAGCAAGCCAGCAGCCAAGCGGTGATGCGTCCTGCGCGAACACCTCCGGCGTCCTTTGCCAGCTGGTAGCCCAGGATGATGGCCAGCGTGAAGAGCACGATCTGCGAGCCGACGATGGCCTCGGAGTAGCCAAAGAGCCGCTCATGAAGTGCCATCAAGCTGGGATATCCAGGTGCCCAGATCCAGTTGTTGGAGGGGGTCATGCCCTCTCCTGCCGCCAGTCGATGGGCCAAGGTCAAGTAGGTGCACTCATCGCGCATGCACTTGTCGGTCTGCCACATGGCCAGGGGCAAGACGCGCAGAAAGGCGCCGATCAACAGCGCCCACAGCAGCGAGAAGTCTTTGAACCAGCGATCCACGGCGGCGCTTTAACCCGCGCGCTGTGCCGCCCAACTCACAGCTCCCATTCCTGCACCTTCTCTTGGAGGAAGTCGAGCACCGCCCGCACCCGAGGAACGCGCCTCAGGTCCTTGTGCAGCACGATGTAGGCCGGCTCTTTGGGCCAGCTGTCCGCCGGCGAGGTCACCTTGACCAGATCCCCCACCCGGCGTGCCAGGGCGTCCCCCATGACGATGGCGCCCAGACCCATGCGGGCGGCCTCGAGCTGGGCCACGAAGGAGTCTGAGCGTAGGGCCCAGCGGGGCTCAGGCACCAGCTGCGGCAGCAAGCGGGCCTGGATGATGTGGCGGTGGGATTGGGGCCAGCCCACCCAGGACATCTGTTCCAGGGCCAGTCCTTGGGCAGCCAGCTCCGGACTGGCCCAGACGCCCATTCCGCTGTCGAAGAGGTGGATGCCCACCAACTCGGGGTGGGTGGGGGCGCGGCTGCGCAGGGCCAAGTCAGCTTGTCCGGCCACCAGATCCACAAGCTCCGCGCTGGCCAAGAGCTCCACCCCCAACTCTGGATAGCGCAGGCGCAGCTCAGGCACGATGGGCAGAATGACCGTCTCCGCGATGCCGGGGGGCATGGCGATGCGCACCAAGCCGGCCGGGCGACTGTCTTGGGCCGCCAAGGCGTGGGCCAGCCCTTGGGCGGACTGCAGCATGCTCTGGACGAAGGGCAGAGCCCGCTCTCCGGCTTGAGTCAGGCGCAGGCCGCGAGGGGTTCGATCGAAGAGCCGGTGGCCGGCCTTGTGCTCCAAAGAGGCGATTCGCCGTGACAGAGTGGCTTGACCCAGCCCGAGCTCCCGGGCCGCCGCGCTCATCGAACCGGTGCGCGCCGCCACCGCGAAGAGCTTCAGGTCGTCCCAGTTGTGCGCACGCTGCTTGTCCACAGGTCTATCCACATATGAATAGGAGGATGCCACATTGGCCTCTACCGAACCAGATCTGGAAGTGTGAAGTTGTGGACCTGCCTTGGAGGCCACCCGTGTTGTTCCCGCTCTTCTCCCTCGCTTGCACGCTTGTTCGCGCCCCTGGATTGCCCCAGGCCCTGCCAGAGTCACAGCCACAAAACGACGATGCTCTGATGCAGACCGTCTCGGTGCGCAGCATCACGGCGGCCAACTGGGCGGTGCCCCTGGAGGGCTTGGTGGATCTGACGGATCCGGCCGCGGCGGAGCTGGAGGAGGGGCCCTACGAGATGGAAGTGTTGGTGCACGTCATCGAGCATCCGGTGCACGGGCGTTGGCTGGTGGACAGCGGGGTCTCCCAGGAGCCGGGAGAGCGCGTGGCAGATGCCGGTGTCCTTTTGGGCGGTTTCTTGAAGGACATGGAGGTGCTGACCTCGACGGCGGAGCTGCTGGAAGAGGGGAGCGTAGCGGGCGTCTTGCTCACCCACATGCACGTGGATCACGTGCTCGGCTTGCAGGATCTCCCTCTGGACACCCCACTGTGGACTGGCCCAGGCGAGGGCAGCACGCGCTCAGGACAGAACCTGTTGCTTCGTCCTTGGTACAGCCAGGCCTTCTCCGGCCGCAGCCTGCAGAGCTTCGATGTGGGCCAGGCCCAGAGCTTCGGTCCGGTGCCGGTGGCCTGGGATCTCTTTGGGGACGGCTCGGTGTGGGTGCTCTCTACACCCGGGCACACGGCCGGCAGCATCGCGGTGTGGGCGCGCACCGAGCAGGGGCCGGTGCTGATGACGGGAGATACCAGCCACACCCGCTGGGGTTGGGAGCACGACGTCACGCCTGGGACCTACACCGAAGACCACGTGGACAACGCCGAGGCTCTGGCACAGCTGCGCGCATTGGCCGCCTTGGATCCGGCCACCCAAGTGGTCTTTGGCCATGAGCGCTGAGAGATTTGTGGGTGCAACCTTGCTCGGATCGGGGCATCCATAGAGGACCCGAAGGAGATCCCACATGATCGCTCTGCTCTTGGCCCTGGCCTGCGCCGGAGATTCCGAGACCCCACAGGACACTGCTGTGGAGGCGGACGCCGACACGGACGCGGACTCGGACACGGACACGGACACGGACACCGATGCGGATGCGGATGCGGATGTGGTGCTCTCCGGCACCGTGAGCGATCTGGGTGGCAATCCTGTGCTCGCGCGCATGCAGATGTGCCTACAGAGCTGCTACTTCGCTGAGAGCGGGCCAGATGGGACCTACACCTTCGATCCCCTGGCCTCGGATACCTACTCCTACGAGGTCGTGGTCTTGCAAGAGGGCATCTGGGCCACCCCCCTGGTGCCCTTCACCCTGAGTCCCAGCGAGAAGGCCATCGACATCTCGGTGCCCTTGTTGGAGCAGGGCGCCCCTACACCCCAGAGCGAGCCCGCCGAAGTTCAGGCAGCGCCCGGCATCTGGATCACGCTGGCCCAGGACAACCTGACCTTGCCCTTTGGTGCGGACGGCAGCTTCACCCGCGGGGTACGGGTGCCCTCTGAGCACCTGCCGCCCATCCAAGGGATCACCCAAGAGGTCTTGGCCGCCTTTTACTTGGCGCCCTTTGATGCCCACGACGAGGCCGGCATGGGCTTCAGGATCGACGCGGTGGCCCTGGGTATTGCTGAAGGAACGGACGTTCAAATCTACGCTTCAAACTACCTTACCCAGGAGTGGTTGGATGTAGGGGAGTTCACCGTTAGCGACGGCGAGATGCAGGGAGAGAGCCTCACGGTGCTCAGCACCCTGCTCATTACGGCCCGGTAAGCGCCCGGCGGATGCGCTCGGGCTCAAGCTTGAGCGCTCGGTCCCGATGGGTTCAGGGTGAAGTACCTGAACACCATTTGCGATTTCTTCCTCGCCTCGGCCGAACTGAAGGATGCTGAAGAGGAGCGCAGGGGTCGCCTCCTGGTGGCTTGTACCGTGCCGCTGCTGGGCATCTTGGTTGTGGCGCTGGTCATCGGAGTGGGCATTCAGGCCAGTCCGCTGGATGTGGCGGCCGTGGCTGGTATGACGCTGCTCGTGATCGGCGAGCTGGTGGCGCTTCGTCTGAGCGGCAAGGTGCGCTTGGTTTGTTGGGTGCATGTCGTCGTGCTGCACCTGATCGCTCTGGTGGCCATCGACATTCCCAACAGCAGCAGCGAGGCCGCGGTGCTCTACGCCGCGACCATCCCCACCATCTCGGTCTTTCTCTTGGGCCGCAAGGGTGTCTTGAGCTTCATCAGCGCATCCATCATGGTGGGAAGCTTGGTGGTCACCGAGCTGGAGCCTCTGATTCAAGCGATCGTCAGCATGGGTGTGATCACCGCCATCTGCCTGGTCTTTGAGCTCAGTCGCGAGACCTCGATGGCGCTGGCCAATGAGAAGAATGTAGAGCTGAGCGAGGCCCTGGTTCAGGCGCAGGCCGCTGCACGGGCCAAGGACCAGTTCCTGGCCACCATCAGCCACGAGATCCGCACCCCCATGAACGGGGTCTTGGGCATGAATCGGCTGCTCATGGACACGGAGCTGGACGAGGACCAAAACGAGCTGGCGCGGACCGCCCTGGACTCTGGAGAGGCCTTGCTGCTCCTGGTCAACGACGTGCTCGACTTCGCCCGACTCCAGGCCGAGCGGGTCAGCTTGGACCAGAGCCCCTTCAAGGTGGCGCCGCTGCTCTCGGAGCTGGAGTCTCGGCACCGTCCCGTGGCTCAGGAGAAGGGTCTGAGGCTCACCATAGTGACCGATTCCACAGTGCCAACCTGGGTCTCGGGTGACCGTGGCCGCGTTCAACAGATCCTGGATCAGCTCCTGGAGAACGCCACGAAGTTCACCCCGAAGGGCAGCGTTGTAGTGCGTGTCTCAGGCTGCGAGGATGGGCTGAGTGTCGAGGTCGAGGACAGCGGCATCGGCATCTCCGAGGCCTGTCAGGCAGTGATCTTTGACGCCTTCTCCCAAGTGGATGGCAGCGCGACCCGACGCTTCGGCGGAACGGGCTTGGGTTTGGCCATCTCCGAGCACCTCTCCCGCCAGATGGGGGGGCGGATTACCCTGCGCTCCGCCTTAGGAAAGGGCAGTGTCTTCCGGCTCTTTCTTCCGAGCATTGCCTGCTCAGGGCCCTCTGTTCAGGTCGAGGACAGTCCACTTCCCGAGGGCGTCTTGCGCATCCTGGTCGTCGAGGACAACCCCATCAACCAGATGCTCGCCCGCCGCCTCTTGGAGCGCATGGGCCACGAGGTAGAGGTGGCAGCGGACGGCGCCATTGGTGTTGAGCGTGTGCGCACCGGGCACTTCGATCTGGTCTTGATGGACTGCCAGATGCCTGTGATGGACGGCTACGCGGCCACTGCGGGCATCCGGGCCCTGCCGGAGAAGGCCGGTGTGGCCATCATCGCGCTGACCGCGAACGCCATGCAGGGGGACCGAGAGCGCTGTTTGGAGGCGGGCATGGACGACTACTTGGCCAAGCCCGTCAGCCCTGGGCAACTCGAGGAAGTCATTCGTCGTTGGCAACCGGGGCGCCAGGCCGCCTGAGCGGGGCGCCTGCAATGGCGTTAAAGGGTGCCCATAGGAGGGCATCATGCTCGCAATCTGGATGATGGTGGCTTGTGCCACTGGACCTGCACAGACCAAGGACGAGAAGGCCGCGGTCTTGACCGAAGAGGCCACCGCACAGGCGGAGGCCCCGGCAACGCCGGTGGACGCCGATGGCTGGAAGCACTGGGGCGATGAGTTCAAGGTGGAGTCGGTCACGCCGGCCTCTGCGCTGCTCGCCGATCCAGCCAGCTTTGAGGGCCAAACCCTGCGCGTTGAGGGCAAGGTGGGCGAGGTCTGTCAGGCACAGGGTTGCTGGCTGGTGCTCGCCGATGGCGAGAAGACCATGCGCGTGATGATGAAGGACCACAGCTTCACTGTGGACAAGGACATCGCCTCGCAGAGCTGCCTGATCGAAGGCACCGTGACCGTGCGCGAGCTGGACCCTGAGTTCCTCGAGCACTTGGCCAGCGAGTCCGAGAACCCCGAGGCCATGCCTGAGAAGCACAACGCTCAAGACGGCAAGGTCTACGAGTTTGAGGCCGTGGCTGTGAGCTCCAAGAAGAGCTAGTCGGCCTGCTCCAAGTCCGAGACTGGTCCGCTACGGACTGGTTTCTTGGGTTCGGCCAGCCTGTAGTTGTGGAAGTCGACCTCGAAGTACGTCGTCGGCTTCTTCTTCCCGCCCACCCGATCGGCGTGCGGGGACTTTTCGCTGTTCCAGAATCCCAGGGGGTCCTGCCAGTCGACTTCCCAGTTCCGGGTAGAGCCACTTAGCCACACGCCGCTGGCTTTGTGTATGGCACGCAAGGTGGCCAGAAGCGCCCCATCCAGACTCGGACTGGTGTGTGCCAGCTTTGCTTGGATTGTGGTGTGTTCCAGCTTGATATGGGCTTGTACTCGGGAGAGCACGGTGCTCTGGCCGATGTGGCCATGGAGTCGCACACGCAGCCTGGTGCGGTCGTAGGACCCGCCGTCATGCTTGCCTTGGCTTACAAGATAGGTCAGTGCATCCTGAAGGTCTAGGTCAGGGGCTAACTGCCAGCTCCAGATCACCAGCACCTTTGGATTCCGTCTGCCCTGAGCCAGCCAGCTGACACCTGTGGGCGGCCCCAACGCATCCCAAACGGCCTGTGTATGTGCCGCTGGGCTGTGCCCGTGGGCCGTGCAAAGGGCTGCTGGATCGGGGATGGGCACGCTGGGAACGGTGCGCTCGCCGTAAATCGAGGTCTGCCAACACCGTGCCCGTAAGGGCTCGACCATGGTCTGGGGAATGGTCTCGTAGACCTGCAGGCGAGTCTCGATAGTCGGCGTGCCAAACATGGACTGCCCGAAGCTTGAGAGGAGTTTGGGGGCTTCGCTTGGCGGGATCGACCGCTTTCCGTTCCAGATCAGGCGGCTCAAAGTCAGCTTGGGCAGCACCTTGGCTTGCGGCAGCGAAGTCTTGGGCGCTTTGAAGCTGGGGACTATTGCCCCTGAGCCCACCCATTGCCCGTCTTTGGCGTTGAGCTTGCCCAGAGTTGATGCGCAATGCTCGTAGAGCCAAGACACTTGCTCGCCGGTGCGAACCCTTAGCTCTGCTTTGCTGCTTGCCCGGCTGATGCGCACGGACCGGCCGCTGACGAATCCGCGGGGTCCAAAGTCGGCGCCAAAACCAAAGCTGAGCTCCGCTCTCGGCTGACGGGACTCCGCCAACACCCCCGTGTTCCACTTGGCAAAGGCAGGCAACAGGGCATCTGGGCTGTCCGCCGTGAAGCCGAGAAACAAGGAAACGCCGCCGAGGAGCTCGATCCAGTCTCCCAGATAGGCGCCGTAGCTCACACAGATCGGGGGGCCAAACTTCGCCACAAGGGCTTGCAGGTCTTCGCCAACCTCAAAGTCTTCCAAGTGCTCCAGAAAGTCTGGTGCTACCGGACGCACTTTGTCTCCGACTTGGCCATAGCCATAGAGCTCGCTCCAGCCGTGCTCTGCAGGGTCAGCGAAGACTGTGCGCAGGACCTGGAGGCTGGTCTGCTGGCCTACCAAGAGCAGGGGCTTGCGCCACTCCACACGCGCAGCCGCCTGACACAGAGCCTCGATGCGTGCCCAGGCCTTTAGGGCATCCTTGCCCAGGCTCTTCTCAGTCTTGAACTCCAATTAGTCCTCGATGGCCTCGTCGATGGTGCGCTCCAAGACCGGTGGCGCGCTGGGACGGGGCGCGTCCTCGAAGCGCTTGGCCAGCGTCGCGATCTCTTCCATCGACATGCCGCAGGGCGTCGGCAGGGGGAACTGACCGGGGTTGTCGGTGGGCACCAGGTGAACGTGCACATGGGGCACCTCCCAGCCCATGACCGTCACGATCACGCGCTCGCAGCCCATGCGGGCCTGGAGCTTGGCCTCTACCCGGCGCACGGCTCCCCAGAGGCGCTCGTACTCCACAGGGCTCATGTCGAAGAGGTAGTCCACCTCTCGCTTGGGCACGACCAGGGTGTGGCCAGGAGCCACCGGCCGGATGTCGAGAAAGGCGATGTGGTGTTCGTCCTCCCAGATCTTGTGGGCGGGGATCTCACCGGCGATGATCTTTGAGAAGATGCTGGGCATGGGGCCTTCCAAGCGGGCCCCGATCTTAGCCCATGCTCATCCACTGGGTGCGCGCCACAAAGGCGTTGTAGGCGGCGCGGCGGCGCTCTTCCTCCTCCCAGCGGGCCAAGGTCTCCTTCTGGCGCTTGCGCAGGCCCCAGGCCCCGAAGAGGGCCAGGGGAATCACCAGGACAAAGAAGGAGCCTTCGGCGAAGAAGGCGGCCAGCCACAGGCCGCTGTCCTTGAGGCGGCTCTGCCACGCCTCTTCCAGCTCCGCGGAGGTGACGCCGGTGGCGGTGTAGAGGCTGGCGTTCATGCTCTCGCCGCGGGACATCTGCTGAACCAAGACGCCCAGAGACTCCTCGCCGTGCTCGCTGGCCAACCAGTTGATCAGGTCGGCGGACTGGGCGTAGGCCAGGTCCGCGCGCTGGGGGTTGCGCGGGAAGCCGTAGGAGAGCTGCTCCAGGCTCATCAGGCCGCCGCCGATCATGCCGCGGGAGATGCGCTTGGGCAGGTCCGGGGTGACCTCGCCAGCGTAGTACTGCGCCATGCCTTCCTGAAGCCAAGTCGGTACAGGCCGACGGCCGAAGGCTTGGCCCAGCAGGACGTGGACCACTTCGTGCTCCAGCACCTGCTCCAAGTCCTTGGAGTTGCCCGAGCGTGCTCTGGGGGCCTTGAGGTAAATCAGGGAGCGCTGGGGCCAGGCGGTGCCGTCGGCCCAGTCGTGGGTGCGTCCGGGCTGCAGGTCCTCAAAATCCCCCTGATCATGGGCCAGCACGATGTTCATGCTGCGGCCGGTTCCGACGCCCAAGCGCTCAGCGAGCTCTGGGATCACCTGGGCGGCGTGCTCTGAGAGCTGCTTGGCCGTCTGGCGATCGATTGGACGTGCGTGAACGGTGGCGTACAGACCAGGGTCCGGCACATAGGTGTTCGGAAGCTCCGGCATGGGCTCCAGGGACACAGAGACATCCACCACGGCAGCCGCTTCCCAAGCCTGAGCCTGGGCAGGAGCCGAGAAGAACGTGGTGATGAGAAGCAACAAGGCGGTGAGCATAGACTGGATCTTGGTTCCCGTTGCCAACATCGGCAAGGGGGGTGTTGCAAAATCTGCAATTCTTCCGAAAATCAGGTCCCTGAAGGCTCTGATCGGATCGTGGGCAGGACTACTGTCGCCTACGAGAGAGCAGCCCTGCTGCCAGAAGTGCAGCAAGGAGCCCGCCGACGCTGCCGCCTCCGCAGCCTCCGCAGCCCTCGCCACCGCCATCGCTGTTGCCCGATCCGGTGTCCCCGGTCTCCCAGCCGCTGTCCAGGTTGCCCGCGCCGCTCAAATCCAGGGTCAGCAGGGCCAGGTTGGGCTTGAGGTTGGCATCCCAGCTCACGACGGCGCGGTCGCCGTCTCGCATCAGAGAGGGGCGCATGCCGGCATCGCCGCTCTGGTAGTCGGAGATGCGGGTCTGCTCCAGCAAGGTCAAATCGGCGTCCAAGACGCTCAGGTAGACGTTGCCGGTGTCGGCGTTGAAGTTCTGGCCTTGGCCGCGTCCCATGTGGGCCAGCAGGTAGTAGTCCCCCGCCTTGAGCAGGCCCTGGGTCCAGTAGGGCTGGCCACCGTCAGGGCTCAGGGTCACGCTGCCCTGCTCGCCGATGTAGGCCAGATCCTTGTCGTATCGCTTCACCTGGAGGGGATCTTGCTGGTAGCCCTGGGTGCCAAAGAGCCACATCTCATCGCCCATCTGCAGGGCCGCGCCGCCGGTGACCTGGGGGGTGTTCTCCAGGGTCGTGGGTCCGCTGACATTGCCTTGGGCGTCAAAGCCGAACCAGCGCCCCTTCTGGCCGCCCTGGCCACCGTTCTCCCGGAAGACCACGCCCTGGAATTCTGGGCTGCAGATCACCGTCATGTCGTTGTGCTCGGCGCCCTGCACCCCGGCCTCGAGCACCGCATCGGCGATCAGGTTCCACTCGGCGTCGTAGCGGTAGGCGTGGGCCGAGTCGTTGAAGTCCTGCTGGGTGTAGCTGCCCACGTGCAGGTAGTCGCCGTTGGGGCACTGCACGATGCCGTGGTCCTGCAGCTCCTGCCGGTCGGTGAGGCGAATCAGATCATCCTCTTTGAACTCAAAGCTCTCGTCCACTGCGGCGACGATGCCGCCGCCTGCGCCCAGGAAGAACCACCACTGACCGCCGGAGTCCACGAAGGTGCGCGCCCACGTTCCCGCGCGCTTGTCGAGGATGATCGGCGCATCTACCTGGGTGACGACTGCGGCTTGGGCGGGGGAGAACATCAACAGCAGCACAGGGGCTCCGAGTTTCGGGTCGTCGACTTGGGGTGTCAGGGATGCAGACAGTCTTGCATCGATGCGGGCGGGGCTTCGCTTTGCCTTGGGTAGAAAGGGGGGAAGCCCCTATGATCTCTCTATGAATGTATTGAATACCCAACGTCTAATCTTGCATCCTCTGGGCCCCCAGGACGTGGAGCTGATCCGCGCCCACTGGGAAGTCCCAGCTGTGCGACGCTGGATGTGGGCCAATGAGTCGCCCAGCACCGAGCAGGTCCAAGAGATCCTGGCGGCCTCTGCGGCCAGCTTCCAGGCGCACGGGTGGGGTCTCTGGGTCATGCAGTACGAGGGCTTTGTGCTGGGGGTGTGTGGTCTGCGGCAGGTGGCGGATCATGAGCACATCGAGCTGATCTGCTCTGTTCAAGAGGCCTGGTGGGGCCAGGGCTTGGCCCACGAGGCCTCCATCGCGGTCCTGCGTGACGGCTTCGGCAAAGGGCTGGAGCACATCGTCGTTGGGATGACGGACCCCGACCATCACGAAGGCCGGGCTTTTGTCACCCGCCTGGGCTTTGGAGGGGCTCTGGAGCTGGCCTTCCCGTTGGCCATCGTCGAGTACTGGGGGCTGACGGCCCACACCTTCGCGGATCAGAATCCGGTGGCCTGGCGCTGCAAGACCTTCCAGGAGCTCTCTGTGCCGGAGCTCTACGAGATCCTGGCTCTGCGCGCCGAGGTCTTTGTGGTCGAGCAGGACTGCGCCTACCAGGACATCGATGGAAAGGACGCCCTGGCCATGCACTTGATGGGTTGGGGGCCTGGGCAGGAGCTCCAGGCCTACCTGCGCAGCTTCCCGCCGGAGTCTTTGCGGCAGGAGATCGTCATTGGGCGCGTGGTGACCTCGCAGCCGGCCAGAGGGCAAGGGCTGGGCCGCAAGGTGATGCGGGAGGGCATGCACCGAGCGTGGCGTCAGTGGGGCGATCACCCCATCCACGTCTCGGCCCAAGCGCACCTGCAGGACTGGTACAACAGCCTGGGCTTCGTCGTCTGTGGCCCCGGCTACCCGGAGGACGGGATTCCCCACCTTCCGATGCGCTGTGCCGGCAAGAGCGCCTTAGACTGAGGGCACAGGCCCAGCTGGCCAACTCGCCCGCCTACTCCAGGCAGCTTTCCGGCAGCACGTAGTCGTCCACACCGCCGCTCTGAATCGTCAGGTGTACGACCTCGTCCCCGCCGCCTTGAAAGCGGGTGCGGCCCAGCAGGGTGTGGCCGCCAGAGCCATCGCTGATCCAGGCCTGAACCGTGGAGCTGCCTGCGCGCGCGTTCATGATGTAGAAGCGCCCGCTGCGGTCGGTGGACTCCGCGCTGGGGCTGGGAAAGGCCTCGCGGTCGTAGAAGGGCGCGCCCCCCTCGACCATGTGGATCTGCACACCGGAGATGCCCCTGCCGGCGCAGTCCACGACGGTGCCGTAGATCGTGGCCGCATCGCCCTTGATGGCTTGGCCGACTTGGCCGTAGTTGTTGGCATTGGTGCTCGAGGCGACCACCTCAACCCGCAGCTCACCCAGGGCGGGGACCGCGTCGGGGTAGCGGTTGACGAAGCCCGCCTCGTCGCTGACGGTGAGCTCGACCGGAGAGCAGGTGGCCAGAGTGGCGCTTCCATCGCCGCTGCTCAGGGCCAGATTGCTGCCGTTGAGGGTCGCGCTGCTGCCGACGGGCTCGCCGCTGCGGAAGTCGCGGAACTTGATCGTGGTGGCGGTCTCCGCGGTGCTGTTGGGGCAGGCCGGCAGCCAGGCATCCAAGCAGGAGATGTCGCCGGAGGGATCATCGCTGACGGTCAAGTCTTCGGGAGCGGTCGCTGTGACCACCTCGGACTCGCAGGCGGCGGTGCTGGCGGTCTCGGAGTCCACCACCTCATCTTTGGTGCAGGCGCTGAGCGCGAACAAGGCCAGAGTTGCCAGAGTCAGCTTCCGCATTCCAGGCTCCAGTCGGGGTTGTCCGGGTAGAGCACCGGGGTGTCCGGCAAGCGGCACTGCGCGGTGTAGTCCTTGACCCATTCCCTGGTGTCCGAGCGGCTGATGGGGCTGGGCTCGCCTTGGCAGGACGCCCAGGCATCGCTGTTCTCGTAGCGCACCTCCCACTGGTTCACGCAGTTGGCCACGTCGCCTTCCTGGGAGCACTGACAGTGGGCTTCCGCCAGGTCAGTCCAGTAGTTGTCGACGGTGTAGGTGCAGGCGGCGAGTAGGATCAGGATCATGGCCGCACGGTATCTCCGCCGTGCGCCCCTCGCCACGGCCCAGCCAGCAGATCGGCAGGGATGTCCGCCAGCGAGGTCACCCCAGCCAAGGCCATGGCCTCGTCCAGCTCGTTCCGCAGCAGGCTCAAGGCAAAGCTCACCCCGCTGCCGCCGGCCCACGCCAGACCGTGCAGGACCGGGCGTCCAAGCCAGACCGCCTTGGCCCCCAGGGCCATGGCCTTGAGTACATCGCCGCCGCGGCGAATGCCGCCGTCGACGTGCAGCTCGATGCTGCCGCCGGTGGCCTGTTGGATCTCATCCAGAGCCCGGGCCGTCGAGATGGCGCTGTCCAGCTGGCGGCCCCCGTGGTTGCTCACCACCACGCCAGCCACCCTGTGCTCAGCGGCGATGCGGGCATCCTCAGCGTGCAGCACGCCTTTGAGGAGAATGGGCAGATCCGTGATCCCGCGCAGCCAGGCGATGTCCTTCCAGCCCAGGTTGGGCTCGATCAAGCTGGCCACGTAGGCGCCCAAGCCAGACTCCTTGGCGATGGGCGGCAGCGCTTCACCCGCTGTGCCGCTCAGGTTGGCGCAGATCAGGCCTTCAGGCAGGTGAAAGCCCCGGCGGATGTCGCCCTCGCGTGTGCCCAGGATGGGGCAGTCCACGGTCAGGACCAGGGCCTTTGCACCAGCCGCTTCTGCACGTTGAATCAAGGCTTTACTCGCACCCCGGTCCCGGTACACGTAGAGCTGGAACCAGGTGGGCTCGCGGCTGGCGGCGCACACCTCTTCGATGGAGCGGTTGCTCAGGGTCGAGCACACCATCGGCACCCCGCTCATGCCGGCCGCGCGCGCCGTGGCGACCTCGCCGTCGGGATGGGCCATGCCTTGAAAAGCCATCGGCGCCACCACCAGAGGCCAGGGCTGCGGGCGACCCAGCACCCGGGTCATCAGGCTTCTTCTCTCCACTTCCATCAGCATGCGGGGACGGAAACGCAGGGACTGCCATGCCGCAGGATTCTCTCCCAGGGTCACCTGATCCCGGGCGCCATCGGCGTAGTAGCCCCAAGCCATCTCGGGCAGAGACTCCCGAGCGAGGTCAGCGAGATCGGCGAGGTTCAGTGGGGTGTCGTTCATGGCCGAGAGGATACCGCCTTGGCCCACCCAGGCGTCTTTCCTCAGGGCTCAAGCCCACAGCCTTCTGAACCGCGGCCCTTAGAGAGTACCGCTGACACTCAATGCGTAGGCTTCCAGCTTGCGCAGCTCGTCGCGGACCTTGGCCGCCTCCTCGAACTGAAGCTTCTGGCTGTGGCCCTTCATGCGCACCCGCAGCTTCTTGAGCTGGGCTGGGATCTGGTCCAAGGCGATGTCTGGCACGTCCGCCGAGCTGTCGTTCTTGCCCCTCTTGGGGACCAGCACCTCGGAGCGGTTGAGCACCGCCGCCAGTGGGCTCTCCAGGCTGCGGATGATGGTCTGGGGCGTGATGCCGTGCGCCTCGTTGTATTCCTGCTGTGCCGCCCGACGGCGCTCGGTCTCGGCGATGGCCACCTTCATGGAAGGGGTCATCTTGTTGGCGTAGAGGATGCAGCGTCCGTTGACGTTTCGGGCGGCGCGGCCGATGGTCTGGATCAGGCTGGTGCGCGAGCGCAGGTAGCCCTCTTTGTCGGCGTCCAGGATGCCCACCAGAGCGACCTCGGGGATGTCCAGGCCCTCCCGCAGCAGGTTGATGCCCACCAACACGTCGAACTCGCCGGCCCGCAAGTCCTGGAGGATGTCCAGACGGTCCAGGGTGTCGATGTCCGAGTGCAGGTAGCGCACCCGCACCCCAAGCTCGCGGTAGTAGTCGGTGAGCTCCTGGGCCATGCGCTTGGTCAGGCAGGTGACCAGCACACGCCATCCAGCTTCGACGGTGATGCGGATCTCCTCCAGCAGATCGTCGACCTCGGTCGTGGCCGGGCGCACTTCGATGACCGGGTCTAGCAGGCCCGTGGGCCGGATGATCTGCTCGGCGACCTCGCCCCCTGCCATCTCCAACTCCCAGGGTGCGGGCGTGGCCGAGACGTAGATGGCTTGGCCGATCTTGCCGAAGAACTCCTCGAACTTGAGGGGGCGGTTGTCCAAGGCGCTGGGCAGGCGGAAACCGTGACGCACCAAGTTCTCTTTTCGGGAGCGGTCGCCCTTGTACATGGCGCGAACCTGGGGAACGGCGACGTGGCTCTCGTCCACCACCAAGAGCCAGTCTTGGGGAAAGTAGGAGAGCAGGTTGGGTGGGGCGGCCCCAGGCTCGGAGCCGGTGAGGTGCCGGCTGTAGTTCTCGATGCCCGAGCAGTACCCCAGCTCCTCGATCATCTCCAGATCGTAGAGACAGCGCTGCTCCAGACGCTGCGCTTCGAGCAGCTTTCCCTGGTCGTGCAGCACCTGGAGGCGCTCTTGAAGCTCGGTGCGGATGCTCTGCACCGCTTTGTCCGTGCGCTCCTTGGGCGTGACGTAGTGAGAGGCCGGGAAGATGGTGGTCCACGGCAGCGCCTCGATGCGCACCCCGCGCAGAGGGTCGATCAGCGAGATCGCTTCGATCTCATCGCCCCAGAGCTCCACGCGGATGGCTTGGTCCTCGGCGTGGGCCGGGAAGATCTCGATGACATCGCCGCGGGCCCGGAAGGTGCCGCGCTTAAAGTCCATCTCGTTGCGGGAGTACTGGATGTCCACCAGCTTGCGCAGGATGTCCTCCCGCGATTTCTCCATGCCCACGTCCAGGCGCAGCATCATGCCGTTGTACGCCTCCGGGGAACCCAAACCGTAGATGCAGCTGACGGAGGCGACGATGATCACGTCTTGGCGGGTGAGCAGACTGCGGGTGGCGGCATGGCGCAGCTTGTCGATGCGCTCGTTGACCATCGAGTCTTTCTCGATGTAGGTGTCGGTGGCCGCGACGTAGGCTTCCGGCTGGTAATAGTCGAAGTAACTGACAAAGTACTCGACCGCGTTCTTCGGAAAGAGCTTCTTGAACTCCCCGTAGAGCTGGGCGGCCAGGGTCTTGTTGTGGGAGAGCACCAGAGTGGGGCGCTTCACTTCGTTGATGACGTTGGCGATGGTCATCGTCTTGCCAGAGCCGGTGATGCCCAAGAGCACCTGATGCTCTTTGCCGCTTTGTAGGCCTTCGACCAAGGTTGCGATGGCAGTGGGCTGGTCCCCGGCGGGCTCGAATGGAGCTTGCAGTTCGATCTTTGGCATGGCGAGTACCTAACCTTTGTTCAGTGCTCTGGCATGCGTGTTTTCCTGTTTGAGATCCATGCAGGTATGCTGCGCGGCCACCTTCAGGAGAACGAGAAGACCATGGACTACAAGACATTCAAAGGCACGCTGCTCAAGTCGATCATCATCGTTGGGGTCCTGGGTGCAATCGTCCTGCTCATGGGCATTGGCACGATTCTCTACATGCTGACGAGCCCCGAGAGCAGCGTGATTGGCCTCTCGCTCTTTGGCGGCTTGTTCATCCTCCTTGGCGGCTTCTTCCTCTACAAGTCTGGGCCTGCCATCATCAGAATCCTCACGGATACGCACCCCGTCTTGAAGGGCATCAAGAATGGTGAGCGAGACGCCATCCTCTGGCTGTACCAAAAGCAGATTGAGACCACCGCTGCGGGCCAGAGCGTCGGGACCAGCAACAACATCTCTCTGTTCCTGAAGAATGGCGATTCCGTCGAGCTGCTTCTGGGCAGCTCCGCGTCTCCAAAAGAGATGATGGACTACATCCAGGAGCACTTCGAGATCCCCTACATTGGGTACAGCGATGAGAACCGGGTGGCGGTCACCGAGCTGCTGGGTCGGAGCGTGAAGTGGCAGAAAATGTAGGGAGGGGACCTCGGTGGTGCCGGCTCCTCTGGAGGGGACGCTACTGAGGATGGGACAAGATGTCCCAAGACCCCGCTCGCCGGAAATGGGGCGGCGCACTTCCTACACTGTGACGGCTCTTATCCCGCCTTCGAGGTCACCATGTTCCTGCTCTCTCTGCTCCTGGCGTGTCCCACGCCCACCCCCAGCACGGACCTGGACCCGCTGGACACCGAGACGGACACCGCGGATACGGGCACCCAGGACACGGGCAGCTACCCCAGCATCGTGGAGGAGCCAGGTGCCCCACTTGTGGACATCACCGGCCCCAACTACGGCCAGGCCTTGGGCACGGGCAGCGAGAGCATCACCTTGGTGGGCATCGCCGCGGACACCGTCACTGAACTGAGCTGGGAGAACGGCGATCAGAGCGGGGAGATCTCCATCGCAGCCCAGTGGACCGCGGCAGATTTGCCCCTGTTCGATGGGGACAACCTGCTGGTGGTCACGGCGAGAACCGAAGATGGAGACGAGGACCAGGTCAGCCTTCGGGTCAGCTACTCGGCCGGCTCGCCCCTGGAGGGAAGCCTGGGCTTGAGCACCCGGGTGGCCTTCGTCGATGAGCTCACGCCACTCTCGGCCCGCATCGCGCTCTCTAGGCCTGCCGATACGGTGGTGGTGGGCCCCACGGACGAAGATGGGGAGCTGTTGGAGACCTGGATCACTCTGGAGCAGGACGGAGCCGGCCTGTGGTCGGGCAGCGCGGACCGCAGCTTTGAGGCGACCGGCTTCTATGAGCTTCGGGCTGTTGCACAGAGCGGTGAGCAGGTCCACCGCAGCCCAGTGCGGGAGTTTGAGGTCAGCGATGTGGACGTGGCGGCCAATCTGGACGCCATCAACGCCTTGCTGGATGACGCCGAGGCGGCCCAAGCTACAGAGAGTGACGCTCTGGAGGGGCTGCGCGCGGCCCAGCGGATCCTGGCTGCGGACCCCCGGGTGCTGGCCACTCTGCTCAACGAAGATGGCTACTCGGTGGAGGCGGTGTGGGAGAGCGGGGAGCACTTCGGCCTGTTGGGCCCCCGCCTTGACCACAAGGGCGGCGGTGCTCTGAGCGGCTTGGACTACAGCGGGGCCTTCCAAGCCCGCACAGACCCTCGTGAAGGCTTGGGCGCGCGTATGGACAGCACCATGCAGCACGTCTGGACCAATGACGTGGCCGCCGTGGCGCCCTGGGCCGATGAGTTTGGAGAGAACGAGGTCGCGCCCTTGATCGCCAGCGCCGCCGCCGACCTGGCGAACAGCTGTCCCCAAGTGAAGCGCACGAACATGGCCTTGAACAGCGACGCGGACCTGGACGCGATGGAGGCCGCCCTCTTCGGCCACGGCATGGTGCACATCAGCAGCCACGGAACCACCCGCCGTTTGCGGCCACGTCGTTGGCGCGATGCCTTGGACGTGAACCTCTCGCGCCGTCCCCAGGGGCTGGTGCTCACCCGAGAGGAGGCCACCGCCCAGAAGCTGCGGGAGCGCCGCCGGCAGGTCTGGGGCGGCGTCGTGCAGACCTGGCGCTGGCGTGGGCGCACCTGGTTTGTGTGGAGCGGCCCCTGGGTTCAGGATCTCTCCGTGCAGAAGGAAGCCTTCCTGCAGAACAGCATCGTCTTCTTGGACGCTTGCAACACCGGGACGGGGGCGGATCCGGTGGCCAGCCTGATGCTCTCGGGGGCCAGCAACGTGCAGGCGGTGCGCGGCTCGGTGGCGACGGTCCAGGCGCTCTACGCTGGGGCGGCCTTCTGGGACACGGTCTTCGAGGGCAAGAGCACCAGCGAGGCGGTCACGGCCATGATGGGCCAGTGGGAGCAGACCGACGCCAGCGTGCAGTCCTTTGGGGACGAGACCCGCATGCGCTACGGCGGCACGGTGGAGAACGGCGGCTTTGAAGACGGCCTGGACCCGTGGATCGGAGGCGCCGGGGACGGCCCGCAGGCGGTGGCCGCCTACAAGGTCTCTGGGCGGGACTTCACCCCCTACGCCGGCAACTTGGCCGGACAGCTCTACCTCAAGGACGGGAGGACCAAGACCTATGCCTCCGCTCGCCAGAAGGTGTGTGCACGCCCGGGAGACAGCCTCACCATCAACTTCTCCTACCGCGTGGTGACCTTCGAGGCGGGCACGTGCGCGGCCGCCAACCCCCAGTACCTGGGCGTGCGCTTTGACCAAGAAGAGGAGCGCGTGACCCACTACAGCCGGAGCTGGGCGGAGCTCTGTGCGGCCTTTGATGAGAGCTATGGGGACTGGCGCATGACCCCCTGGACCCATGAAGAGCTGGAGATCACTGTGGGCGAGACCGAGACCCCGGAGCTGCAGTACCTCTCCTTCGCCACGGGCGGCTACGGCACCGATCACTGGGTGGTCCTCATCGGCGAGGTCTCCGCGGACATCTCTGGGGAGCAGGACCCGCCGGAGGACTTTGAGTAGGGGGCGAGCGCTCGCCATTGCGCCATGGAAATGACCCCAAGCTGCCGCCCGTAGTCCAAGTAGCTCCGATGAAAAAAGTCCGGCCCAGCATCGATTTTCTTCACGTTGACCCAGAGGAGCGCCCCGAGCCGAGCGGGGAGGCGAGCGCCGAGGGGTCTCCCAAGGAGATGATCCGCTTTGAGGAGCCAGGGCCCAAGCCTTGGTCGCGAAAGCGAATTCAAGGAATGCGGGACCGGGCCGCGAGAGTCCAACGCCAACACCGCGCGCTGCTCGCGTACACCGCTGCCTTGGGCTTCATCCAGGTGGTGGTCGGGCGGCTGTTGATCATGGGCGTTGGCCACAAGAACATGATGACGGTCGACCCCCTGTCGATTCCCCTCAAGTGGAGAGGACCCCATTGGGAACCGGGTCTGTTTGCCTACAACGATCACCCCTTCATCCTGTACAGCCTCTTCATGTTGCTCTTGGCGTCCATGGCCGTTGCGGTCACGGCGTGGGGAATGTCCACATCACCCAAGTTGGACAGCATTCGCCGGGGCTCTCCAAACCTCAGCCACCGTCGTGCGGAGCGACGCTTTGAGGAGCCCTGAAGCCCGCTGCTCGGCTTCGTCGAGTAGGCTCCCTTTATCCGGAGCCCCCCATGCGCGATCCCCACTTCCGTTCCCTCTTGGTCCTGGCCTTGATGACCGCCGGCTGCTCCGGCAACAAGGAGCCGGTCAGCTCTGATCCTGTGGGCTCTGATCCCGTGGAAGTGACCCCGGTCGAGGTGGCCCCGAGTGTGGGCATGGCCCCCGGCACCGGACGCTGCGATGAGGGCTTGGTCTTCAACGGCGCGATGAACCCGGCTATCCCCGGCGCCCCGCTGGAGCTGCGCGGAATCAACAACGAGATGGGCAACCCCGGTCAGTCGGTGCTCGCCAGCGATGGGGTGCTCTGCCAGGACGATGCGGCCTGCGCCACGGCTGCTGAAGGGCTCTGGGGTGGCGCCTTGATACGGAACGACTGCGGTCAGATCGGGTGTAGGGGGCATCAGCTGGTGACGTCCACGGCGGGCACCCCCTCCGTGCTCACCCAAGACACTCTGATGGCCTACTTGGGAGAGATCGACACCGCCGCCGAGGCCAGACTGCTCGCGTGGTCCAAGGGCTTTGACGTGAGCTGCTCCCCCGCGCTGGAGGGACAGCTCTACGTGGTGCAAGCCACCCAGTTCATGTCCGACTGCCCCATGCAGACCGACACGGTCAGCATCCAGATCGACAGCAAGGGCACGCTGACGGAGACCCAGCGCACCAAGGGTGAGCCGGGCCCCTGTGCGGGCCGTCTCCCTCCTGGCGTGCACGCCTCTGCGGCCCCCAACTGCGCGGGCGCTTGGCTGGCCCACGCCGCCGAGATGGAGGCCAGCTCCGCCCACGCCTTTCAGGTCCTGGCCGGTGAGCTCGCTGCGCACGGTGCTCCCGAGGCTCTGGTGCAGTGGGCCCTGCGCGCCGAGCAGGAGGAGCTTGGTCACGCCCGCACCATGGCGGCTCTGGCCCAACAACAGGGCTTTGCGCCTGCGGCCATCCCTTTGCCCCAAATGCCCCAGCGTGGCCTGATGGCGATTGCCTTGGACAACGCCGAGGAGGGACTGGGCCGCGAGGTCTGGGGTGTGCTCAGCGCGCTCTGGCAGAGCCAACATGCCCAGGACCCCGAGCTGCGCGTCGCCATGCGCCAGATCGCCCTGGACGAGTGCAGCCACGCCGAGTTCTCCCGGGCCTTGCATGCCTGGCTGCAGACCCAGCTCAGCGCGGAGCAGTGGGCTCAGGTCTGTGGGCGTCTGGAGGCTGTCTGGGCCGAAGAGGTGCAGCCCAGCAGCCTGACCTCGAGTGCGCAGGGCTGGTTGGGGTTGCCTCCTGCGGCCCTGCGTGAGAGCGCACGGGATCTCCTGCTCTGAGGCGGCGTGGGATTCCTGAAGGGTCACAGATCAGGCCGCACTCCATAGAGTGGGGGCACCTGACTGGAACCCCCCATGACCTTGCTGCTCGCACTGCTTCTGACTCCCGCCGTCCTGGCCTCCAACTGGCAGGAGACCAACGTCGGGGAGTGGGCCGAGAGCGACTGGCAGCAAGCCGGGGAGGACTACCCGGAACAAGTCGACGAGGCGATGCTCGTGCTGCAGACGCTGATCCCCGAGGGACGGGCGCTCTCCGCCGAGCTGGACGAGGCCCTGAGCGCCAGTGAGACTCTGGACGAGAGCTGGCGGGCTCGGGTCGAGGAGCTGCTGGGGCGCACGGAGGAGGTCAATGACCAGATGGACGACTGGGGCTACGGCACGCAGGTCATCGGGGATCCCAAGGGCGCCGAGCACCTCACGCCCGAGGCCTTTGAGCGGGTCAAGCAGGCCCAGGCCATCCAGGCGGAGCTGGAGTCGCTCTACTACGTGCACAAGGTGGCCTTGGACCACAGCCACCTGCGCATTCTCGTGGCCAGCCCGGACAGCACCCTGGGGGAGCGCGCCATGGCTGGCGGGGCTGCTCTGGGCGTCATCGGCTTTGACCATGACGAGGGCTTCCCCTTCAACGAGGACGCCGTGCTGCTGGCCCTGGAGCTCAACCGAGGCAACGCGGCCTACTCCACCGCCGCCGAGCTCTGTCTGGAGCTCTGTTCGGGAGAGCAGGCCTTGGCCGCCTCACAGGAGCTGGTGGACATCGGCAACAGTCCGGACCACGGAGAGGGTGTGACGGTCTACTTCGGGGACGAGGTCAACGAGTACGACACCCAGGATCTTGCCGATCAGGCCCTAGAGGCCAAGGGCAAGCTCGTCAGCTACAGCGCTGGGGCCACCTACCGGCGGCTCATTGAGCCCGCCTCCAACCAAGCCTGGCTGGGCGGCGACATTCGGGTGGGGCCGCGCGGTGGTCGGGTGGCAGCCTGGGGTGGCGCCAGTACGACCTTCGGGCTGGACACCAAAGAGCGCGGCTATGCCTTTCAGGGTGGGGTGAGCTTGGATGCGGTTCAGGCCCAGAAGCTGCTGGTCTGGGTCAACCCAGGGGTGAGCTATGATCGCTATGGCCAGGCGGGATCCACGGACTACTTCCAGCCGGCCAACCTGGGCGTGGTCGCACCCATCTACATCGGCGTTCCGGTGATTCAGCGGGGCATGCTGATGTGGGTGACCCAGCCGCGATGGAGTGGCGATGCTGCCCGTCGGAACTCTGATCTGCCGGTGGCGCACGAGCTGCAGATGGGTGCCCGGCTGCAGTACCGCTTGGTGGGTGATGTGAACCTGGTCCTGGCCGGGGAGCGGCTCTGGGTGCCGGACCAAGAGATGAACGTGTTCACGGTGGGCTTGATGACCGGGAGCTGAGATTGGGGGGCCTAGGCGTCAGGGATGATCCGATACCAGAGGCCAGATCGGCGGGCTAAGCTGTCCCCGCCTGCTGTTGGCTGACGATGAACGACGCTCATAGATCCCCCCTGTTTCGCCTGCTCGCGCTGCTGCTTCTGCTGCTGCCCGGGCTGCTCGGGCTACAAGCCTTTGAGTCCGAAGAGGGCGAAGAGCTGCGCATTGAGCAGCTTGAGCTGGAGGCGGACGACGGCGTTGATGGGGACCCAGACCACGATGGGGATGGCGGAGACCTTCCAGCGTTGGCGCGCGGCTCTGGCCTCTGGACTTGGGTGGATCCGGTCCAAGGCGTGGCCGTTCAGGCGAGACCCATGGCGCCCCAGCTGCGGCCGTGGCGTTTTGAGAACCAGAGAATCGGTGCCCGAGGACCTCCACTGAGTTGAGCTTTCTACTGCCTTTTTGGCAGAAATATCGACTCATACGCATCGGAGTACTTCTCAATGAACATGGATCCTGCGGCCAAGGCCGCCGGCGTGCCCCTGCACGCCAAAGAAGCACCTCAGAACGGCCTGAAGGGCCTCAAGCACTGGCGCCACGACCTCTTGGCCGGCTTCGTGGTCTCCCTGGTCTCCCTGCCCCTCTCCTCGGGCATCGCCATCGCATCGGGCGCGCCCCCCATCTACGGCATCATCTCCTCGATCATCGCCGGCTTGGTCTTCCCCTTCATCGGTGGCTCCTTTGTGACCATCTCTGGTCCCGCCGCTGGCCTGGCGCCCGCGCTGATGGCCACGATGATTGCTCTGGGGGGAGCAGGGGACGCAGACCACGTCGGGGCTGGCTACCCGATGCTCTTGGCGGTGATCTTCATCGCGGGCCTGGGCCAGGTCGTCATGGCCAAGCTCAACCTGGCCCGCTTCGCCGCCGTGTTTCCGGCCGCCGCAGTCGAGGGCATGCTGGGCGCGATCGGTGTGCTCATCCTGGTCAAAGCCCTGCCGCTCTTCTTTGGCTTTCTAGGTACAACCCATGCCCATGGCTTCTTGGAGTACCTGGCGGAGGTCCCCCACTGGTGGGCTGAAGGGGACCGCAGCGCGCTGGTCATCGGAGTGGTCACGCTGGCGATCATGTTGGGGGCCAACTCCGCTCTCGCCAAGCGCTGGTCCCTGTTCGCCAAGGTGCCGCCGCACCTCTTCGGCGTGGCCTTTGCCGTGCCCGCAGCGATGCTGATGGGGCTCAAGGAGCGGGACGCCCGCTTCCTGATCACGGTGCCCGACAACCCCCTCTCTGGCCTCTCCTTGCCAGACTTTGGAGGCTTGTTCACCAGCCCGGAGCTGTGGTGGGCGGCGGCTGTGGGTGTGATGACCCTGATGCTGATCGACGGCGTGGAGTCTCTGGCGACAGCACAGGCCATCGACCGCATCGATCCCTTCAAGCGTCAGTCCATCCCGGACCGCTTGCTGCTCTCGATGGGCCTCTCCAACATGCTGTCCTCGCTGGTGGGTGGCTTGACGGTCATTCCAGGCGGCGTGAAGAGCAAGACCAACATCGAAGCTGGGGGCAGAACCCTCTGGGCGAACTTCGTAAACGCCATGTTCTTGCTGGTCTTTCTCTTCCTGGCCCCGGGACTGGTGGCCATGCTTCCCAAGGCCGCTCTCGGCGCCATCCTGGTCTACACCGGCTGGAAGATGATGCACCCCAGCATCGTGCGGGGGCTGGCCACGGTGGGCAAGGAGCAAGTGTTGGTCTACCTCGTCACCATCACGGTGACCTTGCTCACGGACCTGCTGATCGGTGTGTTTGTGGGCACCCTGGTCAAGCTGCTCGTGGTGGCCTGGATGCGCCGTCAGGGCCTGCTCACGGCCAAGACCCCAGCTGGGCCTGTGCAGGTGCTCAAGGAGCTCTTTGCGGACCCGGTCAGCTCTGTGGAGGAGCTGGAAGATGGTGCCCACGTGCTGCATGTCGCCCACCCAGTGGTCAGCTTCAACGCCTTCCGGCTCTTTGAGCGGGTGAGCCAGGAGCGGGCTGCGGGACACCAGGTGCACATCGTCATTGAGCCCAGCTCAGGCCTGGTGGATCACACCGCGATGGAGGGCTTGCACCGGGTCGAGCATGAGCTGGAGGGTGTGAGCGTGGACGGACTCCAAGGCCTGCAGCCGCGTGGCAAGCACCCGGCCTCGGTGCGCTCTGGGGTCAAGCTGGCGGGCTGAGCACGCTGGCGGGTCCTGCCTCCTGGGGTGGGGCCCGCTTTGGCCTACTTGGCGCTGATCTCATCCCGCGGATCAATCACGCCGCGCCAGAGCTCTTTGGCGAAGAAGAGCTCGACGGCCGACTCTTCTACGTGGCCCTCGTCCGCTTCGCTGCGCAGGATGGTGTAGGCCCGCGAGAGGGACATGGCCGACTTGTAGGGCCTATCGCTGGCCACCAGGGCATCGAAGATGTCCGCGATGGTCATCAGGCGGGCGCCGTAGGGGATCTGTTGGCCGCGTAGGCCCAGGGGATAGCCGGTGCCGTCCAGCTTCTCGTGGTGGGCGTGGGCCAGGTCCGGGACGCGCTTGAGGTGGCGCGTCCAGGGGATCACCTTGAGGAAGTTGTAGGTGTGCACCACGTGCATCTCGATGGCCTTGCGCTCCTGGGGATCCAGGGAACCGCGGGGGATGCAGAGGCGGGAGACTTCGCGCGGTGTGAGCACCGGGGTCTTTAGGGACTCGATGACCCAGCGCTCCTGGATGTGGCCCAGGCGGCTGACGTCGGTGTTGGAGAAGCGGTAGGCGGGCCGGTTCATGGTCTGGATGAAGGAGAGATCGTCGTCCAGCTCGGAGAGATCCACCTCGGCGCTGCCATCTTCGGTCTGCATGCGCAGCACTTCCAAGCGCGACTGCATGGCCGCCAGCTTGAAGCGGCCTTCGATGCGCTCCAGCTCCCATGGGAAGAGCTTGTCGGCCTTGAGCAGGATCTGCTCGGGCACGCCAACCTTGCCAAAATCATGGAGCAAGCTGGCGTAGTGCAGCTCTTCCAGCTCGTTGGCGGAGAAGCTGTGGTGGCGGAAGTCTGGGGTGTCTTCCTTGGAGATCTGCTCCGCGAGGCGTCGGGTGAGCTCCGCGACGCGGTTGCTGTGACCTGCGGTGGCGGGATCACGGGCCTCGATCACGGAGACGCTGGCGCGGATGAAGCCGTCAAACAGGTTGCGGATGTCCTGGTACAGCTTGTGGTTCTGGAGGGCTACCGCCGCCTGAGAGGCGATGGAGCGGGCCAGGTCGGCATCGCGCTCGGTAAAGGGCAGCACGCGGTCGAAGCTGGCCAGGGGCACGCCGGGGACCGTCTTGCGGTTGTAGACGGCGAGCACCCCGAGCACGTGACCGTCGCGGTCCAACATGGGGACGAGCAGGGCGCTCTTGGTGTGGTAGCCCAGCTTGCGGTCATTGATGTGGTTGGGCCGGTAGGGCGCATCCAGAGGCACCGCGTCCAGGTCATCGATGCGCAGCAGCTGACCCTGGTTGGCCACGAAACCGGCCAGGCTGGCGTCGTCGATGGGCAGGGTGTCCCGGCTGGGCTCGAAGGTGACCGTGTCGTTCTGGGCAGCCGCAAAGCGCAGGGCCTCTTCTTCGACCAGGTAGACCGAGCCACCGTCGGCGCGCAGGGCCCGTCTGGCGTGGGTCACGATTCGATGCAGCAGGTCGCTGGTCTCGGTCATGGCCGAGAGCGAGGCCCCGATCTCGTTGAGGATCTGCACGGTCTCGCGCTCTTCCCGGACCTGAGAGCGCAGCGCCTCAAAGCGGACGAGGTTTCGTAAGGCGCGTGGCAGACGCAGGTCCACGTCTTCAGGAGGCACCACCTCAAAGCAGGCCAAGTCCTGACGCGGGCTGATGGCGATCACGGTGTCGCCCAGAGCTTGCTGAACCATCATCACGCGGGTGAGATCGACCACGAGAATGCGGCCTGCAACGTCCGCGGGGCTGGCCACGTCCACCGGCACAAAGTTGGCCCCAACACGCTCAGTCGCGGCCCGCACCACTTGGGCGTATGGGCTGCTGGCGGGGACCATGGCGACCTCTACTCGAGGACGCTCTTGTTGACCGGTGCTCATGCCCGCAGAGGGTAACATCGCTTTGCCGCTGGAGTGGGCGCGCCTCTGTGGGGGCATCGCTCCGGTCGATTGGCAAGGAGCCTGCGATGCTGACTTGGATCTTGGCGCTGGCCTGTAGAAGCCCTGAGCCCGAGCTTGGAGTCGACAGCCCTGGTGTCGACAGCGACAGCGCGGATCCGGGCTGGGACCCGGCTTACGACGCAGTACGGGAAGCGCTAGAGGCGGACCTGGAGGAGAGCACCGCCGGTGCTGCCAGCGTCGCGGTCTGGGCGCATGACAGTGTGGCTTTCGTCTGGGCCACGGGCAAGGAGCACCCCATTGATGGTGGCGCGGTAGGTCCACAGACCCGCTTTGGCATTGGCAGCACCTCCAAGATGATCACCTCCACCTTGGTTCTGCGGGACGTGCAGGCCGGGCGCTTCACCCTGGAGAGCACTCTGGGCGAGCTCAAGCCGGATCTGGAGCTGGCGGCCAGCCCAGGAGAGGTGCAGGACGTCAGCGTGCACCAGCTGCTCACCCATCAAGGCGCCTTCTATGACTGGGTGCCTTGGAACGGGCCTTCGGCCGATCATGAGCTGGGAGGAACGGTCCAGACCACCTTCGCCCGTCAGGTCTACTTGATGAACACCCCGGGCGCGTTCTGGAACTACTCCAACCCCAACTTCTCCTTGGCCGGCTGGTTGGGCGAGGCCTCCGGCGACTACTGGCCCGAGCGCATCGCACAAGAGATCCTGGAGCCCCTGGAGATGAGCGGCTGCACGGCCCGCCCCAGTGATTTGCAGTACGAGGAGGATGTGGCCGTGGGGTGGGGGCCGCAGCTCGAGGGTGGCTTGGGCCTTGTGCCGCCCGAGTACGCGGATCCCGCCTTTGTTCGACCCGCCGGTTCGGTGTGGTGCACGCCCACAGACATGCTGAAGTTCGGTGTCTTTCTGATGGAGGGGGACCAGGCTGTGTTGGCCGAGACCACCCCCCTTCACACCCCCCACGTGAACACCCGGGCCTATGGGGATCTGATCACCTATGGCTACGGGCTCTTCCTGCAGCCCGGCGTCAGCTCGGAGCTGGGCTGGCACGAGACCCCGGTCTGGCAGCACGGCGGCAACACCCTGGGCCACAGCTCGATCTTCTTCGTCCTGCCCGAGCAGGGCGTCGTCGTGAGCATCCTGAGCAGCGGCTACGGCACCGACTTCTCCGGCACCCTCGTGGCGGCCTTGGAGGCTGCAGGGGCTCTGCCTCAGGCTGTGAGCATTCCTGAGCTGCCCTTGGATCTGGGCGCGCTCTCTCGCCATGTGGGCTTCTACAACGATCCCAACAATGTTGGCCCGATCGAGGTCAGCTTGGACGGCGAGTCCCTCTCGGTCAGCATGCCGCTGCTGGACGAGGTCGGACTGTCCTACTCCAGTACTCTGGTTCAGCGATCCACCGACTCCTTTTATGTGGAGATCGACGGAGACCTCTATGAGCTGGACTTTGTCGCCCCCCCGGGCGCGGATCACTCCGAGTGGATCCGCAACCGGCTCTTCGTCGCTACCCGAGACGAAGAAACGCGGCGTCTGGGAGCCCAGAGCCTCTCGGCTCCGCGCTTGACCCAAACGCCGCGTCTGTGGATGGGCTTGCCAGAGTGATCCCCTCGTAGAAGAGGCCTCCAGCGCAGCTCAAATCACTTGGCCTTGCTTCCGCCGGCCTTGCTTCCGCCAGTGCTGGTGGTGCTGCCGGTGCTGGCCTTGCTTCCGCCGGCCTTGCTGCCACCGGTGCTGCCGGTAGACTTGCTGCCGCCGCTTGCCTTGCTTCCGCCGACAGCGCCGATGTTGGTGGAACCGCTGGTCGAGCCGCTGGTTGGGCGGGTACCGGTGGTGGGGCGGTTGGAGGAGCCAGTGGAGGTCTTCTCTTCAGCCTTCTCGTCCTCAGCCTTGTCGCCGCAGGCGTTCGCAGCTTCGCCGCCGCAAGCATTCTCAGCCTTGTCACCGCAAGCGTTCTCGGCGGGCTTCTCAGCTTCCACCGGGGTGGGCTCGGGCACGACAACGGGGTCAGGCAACACGACGATATCGGGCTCTGAGGTGTCGCCGCTACAGGCCAAAGCCAAGGCAGCACCTGCCAGGACGACGAAAGAGATCAAGGAGCGCTTCATGGAATTCCTCCGAATGGAGGCGGATTGCCCCCGGGAATGTGTGCAGTGTCTACCGCGCTAGAGGGCCCTTCGGCAAGGGGTGCGTGCGGTGACACGATCGCAACAGCCCACCTTTGCATGGGCAGGATCCTTGCCGAGATGCCTGAGCGGGCTTAGATGCGCGCCCCACTGAACCCTCTCCCGGAGCAAGCCGTGATTTCCGACCTCTCTAAGATCCGCAACATCGGTATCTCGGCCCACATTGACTCGGGCAAGACCACCTTGACCGAGCGCATCCTCTTCTACACAGACCGCATTCATGCAATCCATGATGTTCGCGGCAAGGATGGCGTGGGCGCAAAGATGGACTCCATGGAACTGGAGCGCGAGCGGGGGATCACGATCCAGTCCGCCGCTACCTTCTGCGAGTGGAAAGACAACTTCATCAACATCATCGACACCCCCGGTCACGTTGACTTCACCATCGAGGTGGAGCGTGCGCTCCGCGTGCTCGACGGTGCTGTCTTGGTGCTCTGCTCGGTGGCTGGTGTGCAGTCCCAGTCCCTGACTGTGGACCGCCAGATGCGTCGCTACAACGTTCCACGCTTGGCTTTCGTCAACAAGTGCGACCGTCAGGGTGCCGATCCCATCCGCGTGATGAACCAGATTCGCGAGAAGCTGAACCAGAACGCCGTGATGCTCCAGATTCCAATCGGTCTGGAAGAGAACCACGAAGGCGTGGTGGACCTGATCACGATGCGCGCGCACCGCTTCACCGGTGACAACGGCGAGATCATCTCCGACGAGGACATCCCCGCAGAGTTGGTGGACATGGCCAACGAGTACCGCGAGCACCTGCTCGATGCGGCCTCGATGTTCGACGACGATCTGATGGAAGCGATGATGGAAGAGACCGTCACCGAGGAGCTGATCATCGCAGCTGTTCGCAAGGCGACCATCTCCCTGAAGCTCTGCCCCGTGTTCTTGGGCTCCGCCTACAAGAACAAGGGCGTGCAGAAGCTGCTCGACGCCGTCTCCATCTTCTTGCCCTGCCCAACCGATGTCCCCAACATCGGCCTGGACTTGGACAACGACGAAGCTGAAGAGCTCGTTCCTTCGGACGTCAACGGTCCCTTCATCGGCTTGGCCTTCAAGCTCGAGGATGGCCGCTACGGTCAGCTCACCTACCTGCGCATCTACAGCGGCACCTTGACCAAGGGCGAGTTCATCACGAACACCCGCTCTGGCAAGAAGGTCAAGTGTGGTCGTCTGGTGCGCATGCACTCCGATGAGAAGGAAGAGATCGACGATGCAGCCGCTGGCGACATCGTCGCGCTCTTCGGCGTGGACTGCTTCTCCGGTGACACCTTCACCGACGGAAACGTCAACATCGCGATGACCTCGATTCACGTGCCCGACGCGGTGATCAGCCTGACGGTGACCCCCAAGGACAACCAGGCCCAGGCCAACATGTCCAAGGCCATCCAGCGCTTCACGAAAGAGGACCCCACCTTCCGCGTTCACGTGGACAAGGAGACCGGCGAGACCATCATCTCCGGCATGGGCGAGCTTCACCTCGAGGTCTACACCGAGCGCATGAAGCGTGAGTACGGCTGCGAGGTCGAGGTCTCTCCTCCCCGCGTCTCTTACCGCGAGACCATCACCAAGTACGCCGACTACAACTACACCCACCGGAAGCAGACCGGTGGTTCGGGTCAGTTCGGTCGTGTCATTGGACACATCGAGCCTTCCGAGACCGGCGAGTACGAGTTCGAGGACAAGATCTTTGGTGGTTCCATCCCCAAGGAGTTCATCGGTTCCGTGGACAAGGGCTTCCGTTCCATGATGGCCAAGGGCCCTCTGATCGGCGCCAAGGTGGTTGGCTTTAAGTGCCAGCTCAACGACGGTAGCTTCCACGCAGTGGACTCTTCCGACAACGCCTTCCAGGCTGCTGGTCGCGGTGCATTCCGTCAGGCCTACGGCTTGGCACACCCGGTCGTGATGGAGCCCATCATGAAGGTGACCCTCGAGGGTCCTGCCGAGTTCCATGGCCCCATGGTCACCACCCTGATGCAGCGCCGCGGCATGATCACCGGTTCCACCGAGAACGAGGGTTACTCCGAGGTCGAGGCTGAGGTGCCACTGAGCGAGATGTTCGGCTACTCCACGGCCCTGCGCTCCTCTACCCAGGGCAAGGCTGAGTTCTCCATGGAGTTCGCCAAGTACGCTCAGGTCCCAGGCAGTGTCCAGGCGGACCTGATCAAGGCCTACCAGGATGAGAAGAAGAACTCCTAAGGCACTGCCTGGGGAGCTCGAGAAAAGACCGGTCCTCTGGGGCCGGTCTTTTTGATTCTGGCTCCACCATTTTTTTGATTCACACCCGGTCCTTTTGATTGGAGAGCGCATGTTCAACGGAATGCTCGAGCGCAGTCCCCTGCGGGCCTTTGAGGCCTCTACTCACGGTGGCTTGGCCGCGGCAGAGATCGGCGTACTCCTTGGACCGGCCGGCGTAGGCAAGACCCAGCTCCTCGTGCATTTGGCCTTGGCCCGTGCCCTGCGCGGTCAGGCCGTTCTTCACGTCAGCTTGGTCGAGCCTGCCAGCGATGTGCACAGCCGCTACAGCGAGATCCTCGAAGGGGTCTGCAAGGTGGGCGGGGTCTCTGGCCGCGACCGCGAGACGGCCCTGGTTCAGGCAGAGCGCCAGCGCCAGATCGTCAGCCTGATCGACAAGCACGAGGTCAGCGAGCTTCGCGACGCGCTCGCGTTCTGCGCCCGGTACATGGACCACACCGCCACCCTGTTGCTGGTGGACGGCTTCGCCGCAGGCGATGCCGACAAGCTCAAGGACCTTCGGGCCCTGGCTACAGAGCTGCAGATCGGCATCTGGTTGAGCACGGTGGGTCCGGTGGAGACCTCCGAGTTCGATACGGTTGTGGAGCTTCGACCCGACGCGGAGCTGGTCGAGCTGCTGGTGCACAAGGTGCACGGTCGGGAGCAGGATGCCCCCAGCGGCCTGCACTTGGACCCACGCTCCATGCTGGTCACCGCCGAAGACAGCTGGGATCCAGCATCGGCCCCTCCCTCTCCGACGACCACGGACTGCACCCTGTACTCAGGCGGCGCTCCTGGCGCTGAGACCTGCTTTGGGGAGAACGCTGCCCGCTACACCCTGGCGGAGATCAACTTCACCTTCGAGGGCCACAAGCAGGCGCGCACCGAGAGCGCTCAGATGCTCTCTCCGCGGGAGCTGGCGGCCGGTGATGTGTCCCTGGTCTACGTCTCCAAGCGTCTGAAGCGCAGCTACTCCGAGGGCAGCATGATCCGCAAGGTTCTGCAGTCCCTCTGGCACCAGGTCAGCCGTGCTCAGCAGGTCTTTGTGATCGGCGCGATCCAGACCGACGGCACCGTCACCGGTGGCACTGGCTGGTCCGTTGAGCTGGCCCGCATGTGGCACAAGAACCTGTGGGTCTTCGATCAGGACAAGAACAGCTGGTTCCACTGGGCTGGCGAGCGCTGGGTCGAGGGTGTGCCGGTCATTGAGAACGCGCACTTCTGTGGCACGGGGACTCGGTCGTTGACGGACGGCGGCCGCAAGGCTGTTGGCGCGTTGTTCGACCGGAGCTTTGGGAACAAGCACCGGTCTTAAGGAGCGCGTTTCCGCAGGACAACGCGCAGGCCCTTGGGCCTCGTAGATCTGGGGCAATTCCGCAGGAAATGCCCAAGAGACTCTGTTCAGTCGTCGGTACTCGCTTGAGTAGGTGGGACTCGCCGCGGAGATGAACTCACGCGGGTCGCGCCAGGTCGGACAGGTGGCAGAGCAGCCCTAGGGCCACACGCTCCGCTCCTGCAGACTGGGGTTGTGGCGGCCTTCCCCCTCTGTCAGTGGCGGGTCGGACGCGGCTCAGGAAGAGGAAGGCCTCGCGTCCGTTGGGCTGCGCCCTAAGAACAGGGGTTCGTGGCGCGGGACGAGACCCTCACTCCGGCCAGCTGCTCGCCAACTTCGCGTGCCGCAGGTCCCCGTCTGGCCGAATCAGCCACCTAGACGGATGGGCTCTGCCTGGATTCACGCTGCCGGCGTGCAGCCAAGGCGTCTGCTCCCCCCGAATCCATGCGGCGAGGGCCTGGCCCACACCCACGCTGCAGCTCACGCCAAAGCCTCCCAAGCCAGCGGCCCACCAGATGCCGGCGCGCTCGGGATCGGGGCCTAGTGCAGGCCGTCGGTCGGGGGCAAAGGTGCGCAGGCCGGTCCAGCCCCCTGCGGGCCGGGCGTCTGCCAGCGCAGGCAGGTAGCGCTGCAACTTGTCGCTGAGCAGGGCCCGGGTGGCCTCGGGGACGGTGGACTGGCTGCCGGGGCCAGGGGCCGGGTAGTCCAAGCGCTCGTCACAGGCGCTCATGAGCCAACCCCCGCTCTCAGGCCTTGCGTACACCCCCACGTCGTCGATCCAGGTCCACGGATGGGCCGGGCTGGAGAGGGGATGGGGCCCTGAGTGCATCAGAGCCCGGCGGATGGGGACGAAGGAGCGGCGGATCCCCATGCGGGCGCTCAGCTGGGCGCTCCAGGCCCCGGTGGCCAGCACGACATGCTCAGCGGCCAGGACCTCGCCTCCTGCCAGGGTGACCTGTCCGGGTGCCACATCCACTGCTTGCACCCCGGCGCGAAGCTGGCCGCCCATTCTCCGCAGGCCCGCCAGGAAGCCCTGGTTGAGGGCGTAGGGGTCCACGATGCGGGCGCTGGGCTGGTACCAAGCCTGGGCCAGGCGGGCGCCAGACAGGATGGGGGCGATGTGGGCCGGCTCGCTCAGGGCCTCCAGGTGCTCCCCACGGGCACGCAGGTGGGCCACAGCGTCCGTGAGGTGCGCCGGGTCGTGGGCCAAGGCCAGCACGGCGCCTGTGCGGGTGGAGACGGACTGGGGGAAGTCCTCTGCCAAGGCCCCGCTTGCCTGCTGCTCCATCCAGGCCTGGGTGCGCAGGGCCAAGGCGCGTTCGGTGGGATCCTCGCCCATGGTGCGCAGCATGCCGGCGTTCTGAGCGGTGGCCTCGCCCCCAGGATGATCCCCTTGCTCCAGCAAGAGGACACGGTGTGTGGACGCCAAGTGCCAGGCCACGCTGCAGCCAGCCAGGCCTCCTCCAATGACGATGACTTGTGGCGCCGGAGCGCTCACGGGGCTCACGCCTTCGGCAGCAGCTTGCCGATGCGCTGACCGACCTTCACATCGTTGTCTTTGACCAGCTCCCAGTCCACGGTACCCTTCTCCATGCAGAGAATCACAGTGCTGCCCAGGTTGAAGCGACCTGCCTCGTCCCCGCGCTGCACCGGCTGGGGCGGGGTGCAGTCGTGCTTGCGCTCCACCCCATCGGTGTTGGTGACCACGGGGCCGTGCTCGGTGGTCATGCGGCCCACGCCGTAGGCGGCGACCAGGACCATGGCGACACGGCCGTGGGACTGGGTGTCGATGTACAAGGTCAGGCGCTCGTTGACCGCAAAGAGACCGGGCACCTTCTTTGTGGCGGCCTCGAACACGGGCCAGAAGTGACCGGGCAGGTAGTGGTAGCCGGCGACCTGGCCATCCACAGCGTGGTGCACCCGGTGGTAGTCCTTCGGGGAGAGGTACAGGATGGCGAAGTGGCCGTCCTTGTAGCGCGCATCGCCACCCACCAGCTGGGTCACGTCAAAGTCCATGCCCGCCGACTCTGGCAGGTGGCCGTCCGGCTTGACGTCGCCGTAGGCGTAAACCCGGGCATCGGCGGGGGCGACCAAGGAGTCTGCGCCATCGTGGATGGGGCGCATGCCCGGCTTGAGCGGACGCACAAAGAACTCTTGCAAGCTCGGATAGTCCTCGATCTCGCCGACCATCTCCTGGGTGTTTACGCCATATTTTCCTGCGTACCAGCGGATGATGTGGCGAGAGAGACCCGCGCGGCCAACCACACCTTGGAGCTTGCTTCCAAGGCGTTTGGGGACCATCGAGAGCAGGGTGACAATCAGTGCGTCGTTCATGGGGCCGATCTCTAACCCGGAATCGATCCGGTAGGCTTCCCAGCATCTGGAGTTCCCGATGGCCGACCGCGTCCTGTCCGCTGCCTTGCTTTCTCTGGCTGGCCTAGCTGGCCTGGCCTTTGCTGGCGGTGCGCTGCTTCCCGAGGTCCAGAGCGAGGACAGCTGTGAGCACACACTGGTCTTGGCTCCTGCGCCCAAGCTCCTGCCTCCTCCCACCGAACACTGGGCCGGTGAAGGGGCCGAGAGCCGGAACAAGAAGGCGCGAAAAGCCTGGATGAACGACTGGGCTCACCGTGCGCCCCCGGATGTGGACTACAAGGAGATCGAGCGTGCCAACGGCCTGGCCCAGGTGGCCAAGCGCAACGCTCTGGCGGGCATGGTGCGTCCCCCTGATCTGCCCGAGGGCGTCTGGGAAGAGCGCGGCTCCGACAACCAAGCGGGCCGCATGCACGTGGCCCAGTATTCCCCCGACGGCACGACCCTCTACGCAGGCTCCTCCAAGGGCGGGGTGTGGAAGGGATCCTTGGACGGCACGGAATGGACCCCCATCGGCGACAACCTCTACGGCGGCGCCCACTGGCTGACGGTGGCTTCCGTCGGCGAGGTCACCCGTGTGCTGGCTGCGACCGATGGCAACCTGGTCCACTTCAGCGACGACGACGGCCAGAGTTGGACCCCACCCAGTGGGTTGATCTACACCCACAGCGTGCGCCGAATCGCCCAGTCCACCGTGGACCCGCAGGTGGTGTTCCTGATCTCCAAAGACTGGGTCTACACCGACCAGTGGACCACCCCAAGCTCCCTGTACCGCAGCGAAGATGGCGGCAAGAGCTTTGCCGTTGTGCGGGAGCTGGGCGGTCTGGGGGCGGACGTGTTCCTGGCCCGCGATGGCAGCGACGACACCCTGTATTTGGTGGATGACGGCGGACTTTGGATCAGCGAGGATCTCGGAGAGACCTGGGAGGACCGCGGCGATCTGCCGCTGGTCCGGAGCGCACGCATCACGGGTTCAGAGGCCGGAGCGCCCCGCCTCTATGTGGTGACCGAGTCCCCGGACGTGCTGTTTCGGACCGATGACTTGGGAGCGTCCTGGACCGAGGTCACGGCGGTCTCCGACTACTGGGGCACGCTCTCGGCCAGCATCGTGGACCCCGATGTCTTTGCTTGGGGCGGAGTGGAGGTACACCGCACCTTCAACGGGCAAGACTTCGAGGTGGTGAACCGCTGGGGCGAGTACTACTACGGCGGGGAACGAGACAAGCTGCACGCGGACACCCCCGGCATGGACGTGCTGCCCGACGGCGAGGGCGGCGAGGTCTGGTACATCTCCACCGACGGCGGGCTCTACCACAGCCAAGACAGCCTGCGCAGTGTGGAGAACCTGAGCCTGGATGGGCTGCGGGTGAGCCAGTACTACGACACCCTCACAAGCGCGGCGAACCCCGAGCACGTGCACGCGGGCGCCCAGGACCAGGGCTACCAGGTCACCCAGGGGGTTGGCCAAGACGAGGACGGGGTGTACGGCTTTTACCAGTCCATCTCCGGCGACTACGCCCACCTGACCTCGGGCGATGGCACCCATGCGACGGTGTTCTCGGTCTACCCAGGCTTTATGCTCGTGGCCTATGGCGAGGACAGCTCGGATCTCGGCTACCTGGACTTCCCACGCCCTGCCAAGAGCATGGCGTGGTTGCCGCCCCTGACGGCCGACCCCCTCAACCCCACCTCGGTGCTCTTCTGCGCCGAGCAGCTCTACCGCTACGACTACAGCCAAGAGGCCGGCACCTGGGTCAGCTCTCTGCACAGCGAGTTCAACTTCGCAGCAGCCAGCGATGAGTACCTCTCGGCGGTGACCTTCGCGCCCTCGGACCCCAACCGGGCCGTGGCCGCCACCAACTACGGCCGCATCTTCATGAGCGAGGACGGCGCGGTCACCTGGAGCCTCTCGGAGGGTCAGGGACCCTACCCGCACTACTTCTACGGCCACAGCCTGGTGGTCAGCCAAGCGGATCCGGACGTGGTGTACATCGGCGGCTCGGGCTACGGCGGCGATACGGTCTACCGCAGCACCGATGGTGGCGAGAACTGGTCGCCCTGGTCGGAGGGCATGCCAAGCACCACGGCCTTTACGATGGCCGAGGCCCGCGACGGCAGCGGACGCCTCTTCGCAGCCACCGAGACGGCCGCCTACGTGCGGCACCCCACCGATGGGGAGTGGGAAGACCTGACCGGCGCCGATGCGCCTGTGACCACCTATTGGTCGGTGGAGATCCTGCCCCACGAGAACACGGCGCGCTTCGGCACCTATGGGCGCGGCATCTGGGACTTTAGGATGGAGACGCCCCAGGCCTGCTACCCCGTGGTGGATGCCGACGGGGACGGGGTGAGCTGTCTGGAGGACTGCAATGATGAGAACCCCGCCATGGGCTTGCCAGAGGAGGAGATCTGCGGTGACGGCATCGATCAGGACTGTGATGGCGAGGACTTGGCGTGCGAGGAGGACACCGATGACACCGAGGAGCCTCAGGTCGAGCCACCGAACCCCATCGAGCCCCAGGGCTGTGGCGGTTGTGGCGGCGGACTGGGGGGCGCCTCCTGGATCGGCGGTCTGGCGCTCTTGTTCTTGACCCGTCGTAGACGCGCTATCTAAGCGGCCTTTTGAGAAAGTGGCTACGCTGTGGATACGGCGTGTCCGATTCGTGACGCGCGATGCATAGACGAGCTCGCGCCAACCGGTCACATTGACCCTCGAGAGGCGCGGTGCTCTCGGGAGATTTCATGCTGACGCTGTTGCCCATTCTCGCTGTTCTTGCTTGCCAAAAGGGAGATCCGGACACCGATACGCCCGATGTCTCTTGGGAGTGTCAGATTCCCGCTGGAGAGCAGCCCGCATATGCAAACCAGCTCGGTTGCCTGGAGGACTACGAGGTCCTGGCGGCCGCTCCCCTGGACTCCAGCATCCCAGGTGCTCGATCGGCCAAGACGGTCATCGATCGCTCCGATGAGATGACCCTGTACTTCCAAGACAGCACCCAGTACCCCATCCACTGGGACTTCACCTCGGCCAACCTCTCCGGCGACGGTCTGCCCCTGGTGCCCGAGCTGAGCACCTTCAACCAGACCGAGTACACCAGCCCGGACCGACGCTTCCTGCTGGGCGCGCTGACCTACTACGCCGAGCCAAACGTCTGGGCCTACGAGATCGCGCCCTACGACACGGCCAGCACCGAGATGATTCGGGACGCCTTCCGGCAAATCCGGGACAACAGCTGGATCGGTCCTGAGCTCTACTTCCACCCAGGCTCCCAAGCCGTGGAAGCCCAGGCCGAAGACCTGCCCGATGACGTGCCGGTGATCACCACCGATGAGCTCTTCGCGGGCATTGACTACCAGCCCCTGAACTTGGGCGAGACGGTCGCGCAGCTCTCCTTCCACAAGGCCGCTGATGTAGACGGCTCCTTCGTGAACCCCCGTGAGCTGGTGGTGCTCGATGCCATCCCCAACGACATCTCCGTTGTGGCCGGCATCATCACCGCCGCCTTCCAGACCCCGCTCTCGCACATCAACGTGCTCTCGCAGAACCGCGGAACGCCGAACATGGCCTTGCGCGGTGCATACGAGAACGAGGAGCTGCGCGCACTGGAGGGCAAGTGGGTGCGCCTGACGGTCGAAGCCAACGGCTGGACCGCAGAGGAGGTCACTCTGGCCGAGGCCGATGCTTGGTGGGAGGAGAACCGGCCTGAGCCCTTGGAGATCGGTCCGATGGATCTCTCCGTGACCGAGGTCACCGACACCCAAGACATCTTGGACTTGGAGACCTACTCCCTCTCCGAGGCGTTGAGTGTGCGCATTCCGGCCTTTGGTGGAAAGGCGACCCATTACGGCGGGTTGTCCATGATTCCGGACTTCCCGGCCCCGCCCGCCTTCGCCATCCCTGTGTACTTCTACAACAAGCACATGGAAGACAATGGTCTGTGGGAGATGGTCGATGAGATGCTCGCGGACGAGGAGTTTCTCTCGGATCCCAACGTGCGCGCCACCCGCCTCGAAGAGCTCCAGGACGCCATCAAGGCGGCCCCGGTTGACCCGCTTCTCTTGGCTGAGCTGACCACCAAGATTGAGACCGGCCCCTACGGAACCACGCGCATGCGCTTCCGCAGCAGCACCAACGCCGAGGATCTGGGCAGCTTCACAGGCGCCGGTCTGTACACCTCCAAGACGGGCGACATCTCCGACCCCGACAAGACCATCGAGGACGCCATTGTCAAGGTCTGGGCCAGTGTTTGGGGCCAGCGTGCATACGAGGAGCGGGCCTACTGGGGCATCGACCACACCAAGGTGGGCATGGCGCTGCTCTGCCACCGCAGTTTCCCGGACGAGGAAGCCAACGGTGTGGCCATCACCAACAACCTCTTTGATCCCTCCGGTCTGGAGCCGGCCTTCTACGTCAACGTGCAGCTGGGCGAGGCCTCGGTGGTGCAGCCGGAAGCGGGCGTGATCTCCGACCAGTTCCTGTACTACTTCGACCTGCCCAACCAGCCCATCGTGTACCTGGCCAGCTCCAGCCTGATTCCGGCTGGCGAGACAGTGCTCACCGAGCGTCAGGTCTACGACTTGGGTGTGGCCCTGAAAGAAGTGCACACCTTCTTTGCTCCCGCATACGGAGACGCAAGCTTCTACGCCATGGATACGGAGTTCAAGTTCGACGGCGAGGACGGTGAAGAGCCGGTCCTCTACCTCAAGCAGGCCCGCCCCTACCCTGGCCGCGGAGAGTAAATCATGCTTTGGATACTCATTGCGGCCTTGGCTTGTACCAAGGACGAGGGGACAGATACGAACAGCGGTCAGGACTCCGCCGACACCGTCGACACCGGCGTGCTGGAGAACACGGTCTTTATGACCGCGCTTGTGGCCGCCAACACCTCTGGCGATCAAGACGAGGCGGATCAGTTCGAGGACTGGGTGAAGCTCTCCAACCTGGGCGATGAGCCAGCAGACTTGGGCGGCATGGGCTTGAGCGATGGCTACCCCGAAGAGCAGCCTTGGATCCTGCCCGAGCTGACCCTGGCACCGGGAGACTCTGTGCGCATCTGGTGTGACGACGATGAGAGTGACGGGGAGCTGCACGCCAACTTCAAGTTGAGCCGGGCCGGTGAAGTCCTCACTCTACTGAGCGCCGATGGGGCCGTATTGGACCGGGTGAGCTGGACTGAGCTGGAGGCCGATGAGGTCTACGTACGAAGCGACGATGGCTGGGAGGTCGAATGACTTGGTTGCTGCTACTGGGCCTCGCCGCCTGCACCGATGATGCGCCGGACACCGCGACGGACGACACTGAGCTCGAGGACACCTCGAGCGAGGGCTTGGCGCCTCCCGAGGGAGACCCGGCGACGGTCGAGCTGGCCGGTGAGTGCCCCATGGAGAGCCACATCGGCGCCTTTACGGTCGCCGACTACGGCGACTACACCATCGCCGAGGGCAGCGTCTCCGACGCCATCGTGCCTGTGACGGTGCTCACGGCCGGCACGGCTGCCGGGGACTGTCAGCTCTTCAAGCGGGAGAACCCCTTCTGTGAGGGGGGCTGCGAGAGCGATGAGACCTGCGGTTTGGACGGCATCTGTGTGCCTTACCCAAGCTCTTTGGATGTGGGCCAGGTCAGCATCGCCGGCTTGGTGCGGGATGTGGTCATGGATCCCATCCAGCCCGGTGACAAGTACTTCGATACCAGCTTGCCCCAGCCGGCCGCCGCCAGCGGTGACCTGCTCCAGCTGCGGGTTGAAGACTCCAACTACGGCAACTTTGACCTGCACGGCATCGCGGTCGAGCCTCTGGTTCTGCCCGAGACAACCTTGGTGTTGGCCGAGGGGCAGGATCTGACGGTCAACTGGACTGCGAGCCCCGGCCGCGCCCGGGTAGAGCTGCGCCTGAGCATCGACCAGCATGGCTCCTCCCCCAGCACCTTGGTCTGCGACTTCGAAGACGACGGCGAGGGCCTGGTGCCCGCCGCAGCCATCGACGCGCTCGTGGTCGCGGGTGTCACGGGCTTCCCCAACGGCTCCCTGGCCCGCCGCACGGTGGACCAGGCGGAGATGGACCCAGGCTGTGTGGATCTGGTCACCCAGAGTCGACGCAATCCGCCCGTTCGAGTCGCTGGTTTCACGCCTTGTACTGACGATGAGGACTGCCCTGAAGGGTTGACCTGCAACCTAGCCATTGAAATCTGCGAGTAGACCCATGTTGCTTCCCCTGACCCTCGCGCTCCTCTCCTCTTTGGGCTGTCGCAGCGGCGACAAAGTCGAAGTGGACGACACCGGCACTGTCGACACGGCAGACACGGCAGACACTGGTGACACCGGGACCGTAGACACCGGCTGGACCCGCCCGGAGGAGTGCGAGAGCTTGCCCGAGCTGCCCTTGGACTACAGCACTCTGCGTGGCTTCTCTGGGGCGGAGGACTTCGCCTTTGGTGCCGACGGCGGCTTGGTCTCGGTGGACTTCAACGGCAACCTGACCTCGGTGCAGCAGGACGGCAGCAAGACGGTCATCGCGCCAGGATTGGGGGAGACGGCAGGAACGGCCTACTTGCCAAATGGAAACCTCATCGTGGCCGACGCCGCCCGCGGCACTCTGGTTCGAGTGGCCCCCAACGGTGGCAGCGAGGTGCTCTTCTCCGGGCTTAGCTACCCCAACGGTGTGGCCGTCAGCGCCGAGGGCATGATCTACGTGGCCGACCAGGACACCGGGATTTTGTGGGAAGTGGACGGCGAGAGCGGGGAAGGGACCCAGCTCGCCACCGACCTGTTTGCACCCAACGGCGTGGCCATCGGCGAAGGCGGCAGCTTGTTCGTCGGCAGCTTCGGCGGCGGCACGGTTCACACCATCCCCAAGGTGGACGGTGTCTTTGGGGCCGCCACCGAGATCGGCAGCGTCTTGGACAACTCCAGTCTGGGCTGCGAGGCCGAGGCCGACTACTGCGTCACGGGGAGCTACGCCCTTGGACAGTGCGATGCAGAGTTGGTCTGCAAGCCCCTCCGGGACACCCAGGCCTGCGAGGACAAGAGCGCCGGCGATGCCTGCAGCACGGAGCTCTTTGGTGCAGCCATCGAGAGCGCCTGTAGAGGAACGGAGCTCTTTTGCCCCTACACCCCGCTCTCACACATCGAGCCCTGCGCGGGCAAGGGGGACGGGGCGAACTGCACTGTCCAGGGCAAGTCGGGACAGTGCTACGGGACCGCTCAGAACGTAAAGGCCTGCTACAGCTGGGATGGCGGGGGCAATTCCAGCTGTGAGGGCCTGACTGTGGGCGAGGCTTGCCAACAGGCGGACACCCACTACCCATACGTTGGCTCTTGCGTGAGCTACGGCGGTCCGCGCCTGGAGTGCGAGGCACCCTTCGGCGGCGACGAGGGCGGACTGGACGGCATCGCCGTTGATGCTTGCGACAACGTCTACGTCACCGAGTACATCGCTGGGAAGATCTGGCGCTTTGAGCCCGGTGAGTCCGAGGCGGAAGAGGTGGTCAAGCTGCCCAGCAGTTGGATCCCCAACATGCACTTCGGTCATGACATTGGAGGCTGGTCTTCGGACACCCTCTACATCATGGATCGAGACGAGGGCCGGGTCTTTGGTCTGGAGTTGGGTGTGGGCGGTCGCTTCCCCACCATCGTTCCTGAGTCAGAATAGAGGCTGTGAGTCTGCATCCCGCCAGTCTTTTGTCTCGCCCGCTGCCCGACCTGGGGGCAGCCCCAGCGGAGCTGAAACGCATGGCGATACCCTTTGGGGTGGCCAGCTTGGAGTTGCTGGCAGACCGCATGCTGACCGTGCGAAGTGACTGGAAGTTTGTCATCCCACAGGCCGTGCTTCCAAAGCTTCTAAGGTCTCTTTCAAAGACTCACTTGGTGCTGCTGGCCGGTGAGGCGAGGTGGGGTCGCTACAGCTCTCAGTACTACGACACCCCGGATCTGGACTGCTTCCACGACCACCGCCGGGGCAAGCCGCGCCGCTACAAAGTGCGGCACAGAGACTACCTGGATCGCCACCTGACCATGCTCGAGATCAAGGACCGTGACCCCCGCGGCAACACCCACAAGCGGCGTTTGCCCCAAGTGTGGCGTCAGCGTGTCGTCGATGTACACGGCGTTACATTTTTGTCCGAAGGCGGACATGTTGCTGTTGGGGCCCTTGTGCCGACCCTCGCCAACCGCTTTTGGCGCCTCACTCTCTTGGGGGAGAAGGTTCAGGAACGCCTCACAGTGGACCTGGGCATTGGCTTTGGGTTGGATGGCCGCCAGGGGGGGCTACAAGGCGTCTGCGTGCTCGAGGTCAAGTCGGCTGAGCCACGCCACAAAACACCCACTTTGGCCCTGCTCTCGCGGGCTGGAATGCGTCCAAGGGGCATGAGCAAGTATTGTGTCGGTACTTGTTTGCTAACGCCAGAGGCGCACCCTGCGTGGTTTGCCCCGCTTCGTCGCTCTCTCGCAAAAATCACCGCTGCTGCTGCTCTTCCCGCTCAAATCCTGGAACGCTGAATATGCCGAGCTTGGGCATCTCCACTGACCTGCTGCTCCACCTGGGACTCGACCTGGTTGTCGCCGCGATTTTGATCAAGGGAATCTACCTGCGCTTTCGGCCGCAGGGAGACGCACCCTTCACTTTCGCGATGCTCAACTTGGTCACCTTCTGCCTGGCCTCGATGCTCTCCAAGGTGAGTATCGATCTGGGCGTAAGTCTGGGGCTCTTCGCCATCTTCGGGATCCTGCGCTACCGCACGCGTGCCTTGGACATCGGCGATCTCACCTACGTGTTCATCATGATCGGCGTGGCCGTGATCAACGGGGTGGCTGGGGAGAACTCCTCTTTGGCTGAGCTGGCCATCCTCAATGGCTTGATTCTGCTTGTGGCTGGTACCTTGGAGTACGCCACCCACCGCGGTGGACGCCAGACCCTCTCCTTGCGCTACGACCGCATGGAGCTGCTCGCGCCGGAGCGAAGGGTTGAGCTGATGGCCGATCTGGACGAACGGCTCGGAATGAACTGTGAGCAGGTGCGCGTCGGCCGCGTAGATCTGCTCATGTCCACGGCCGAGCTGGTCGTCACTGCCAAGCCGAGAGGTTGACGGTGTTGTTCAGCGTGCTCTGGCTTGCCCTGAGTGCCCCGGCTTGGGCTGCCGAGGGAGAACAGCTTGAGATCTGGAGCGAGGTTGGCGTGAGCGCGGATCTGCCCAAGCACCTGGAACTCTCTGTCTCCGAGCAGCTTCGGGTGACCCCGGGGCAGGGTGTGTTCGCCGAAGAGCTGCTCAGCGACGTCGCGCTGAGCTGGGCCGACTGGAAGGATCTGGAGCTCTCATTGGGGTACCGCTATGCCTTCCTAGAGCTGGGCGGGGAGGACGCGGGACGCAGCCAGCGGCTGCATTTTGACCTTGGCTATGACTGGAAGCTCAAGCCGGTGAAGCTCTACGCACGTGCGCGCTACCAGCAGCGCCCCCCGTGGATCGAGGAGGCCCCCAAGCACACGGCGCGCCTCAAGGTGGGCGTGCGCGCCCGTACCGACTGGGAGCTGGCGCCCTATGCCTCGGTGGAGCCCTGGAAGCGCATCTCCGACCCGGGGCTGCAGAAGGTGCGCGGCGAGGTGGGGGTGCGCACCAAGCAGAAGCATTGGGGCGCCAAGGTCTTTTACCGGGTGGAGCAGCCGATCTCGGATCCCACGGATCCGAGGAACCACATCATCGGGTTGAACTTCACTGGGGCTGTGGACCTAGACTGACTCGGTCTGCTGCGCCGAGGCTGTGGCCAAGGCGTGGGCTCGGAGCTCTTCGCACACCGCCTCTAGGTTGCTGCGCACTTGTCTGGACATGATGCCGCCCAAGAGCAGGCCGGCGATAGGCCGCAAGCGTAGGGTGCAGAGCATCTCCACCTGGCACTCAGTGGCGGACACTGGCCGGATGGTCCAGTGGTTCTGGGCCAGCAAAACGAAGCTTGGGGTGCCCTGGGTGACGCGGTAGGCCAGCTCCTTGGCGGCCGCGTCGTAGTGCGTGATCTCCTCGCGCAGGGTGTCGTAGCCGCGAATGTTGACGTGGCAGACGCGCCCTGCGCAAGGGGCTCCAGGCAGGACTGGCGGCCCCTCGGCGTTGGAGCGCTCCACGGACTGTGTCCAGGCCGCCACGTTGGCGAAGCCCGGCCCCGCGATCTGCCAGAGCACGTTGGCGGACACGTCGATGTCGGTCAGAACTCGAATCTCAATCTCTCTTGGGGACATGCTCTCTCCATGGGGGTGCGCGGCGTTGCGCTCGCTCAGAGTAGCTTGAAACATATCGATCGCAAGAAAAAATGAAACGTTCGTTTAAATCTGCAGGTATGAACCCCTTGGGGCATACTCGGGCGCATGAACAAGGCTGCTCAGAGAATCCTGGCCGTGGCGACGCGGCTCTTTGCCGAGCGTGGCTTTGAGGGCACCTCGGTGCGTGCGATCTGCACAGAGGCAGAGGTGAACCTCAACGCGGTCAGCTACCACTTTGGTGGGAAGCGGGCGCTGTACCAGGCGGTGATCAACGACTGGGGTGAAGACCGGCTCGCTGGAGCACAGCGCGTGCTGGGGACGCCGCCCCAAGACGCCCCTGCCCTGCAGACCCGCCTGTTGATCTTTGCCGAGGAGACGCTGGTCACCTTGCTGGCCCGTCCAGAGGCCCTGATTCTTCTGTTTAGGGAGTTTCAGCAGGGCTTTCGCAACTGTGACCCCGGCGCCGTACAGAGCCTGGCCAGCCAGCAGCTCGTCTTGATGCGCTTCTTGGAGGAGGCTCAAGAACAGGGGTTGCTTCGGGAGGATCTGGACCTGGACATCGTCGCGGGCACTCTCTTGGAGCGCCTCAACCACCAGGTGCTCTACGCCGACAACATCGCAGCGCTCTCGGGCAAGTCCATTCGAGATGCGGCCTATCGGCAGCGCTGGTGCGAGCAGAACATCTCGCTGCTGCTTCACGGCGCCGCGGTGCCCGCTCAGAACCCAGCTCAGGACTCAGCTTAGGGCCGGCTCTTCAGTGCTCATGCCGATGATGTAGGTCCGGCCGATGGGCGTGCTCATGTTCGATGGGTGCGTGCTCGTGGGCGTGGGAGTGCCAGCCGAGCACCGCAGGCTCGTGGGTGTGGCTGTGGTGCCCGTCCTCATGCTCATGCAGGTGGGTGTGCTTGAGGGGCAGGTGGCTGTGGCTGTGGCTGTGGTGCTGCGAGAAGAGCAGGAGCAAGCTTGCGATCAGGACGCCGCCGGCGGCGATGTGCTGCCAGAGCATGGCCTCGTTTAGGAAGAGAATGCTGGCGATGGCGCCCAGGAAAGGTGCCGTAGAGAACAGCAGCTGGCTGCGTGTGGCCCCCAGCTCTTGAGCCCCCTGAATGTAGAGCACCAGGGAGATGCCGTAGCCGACCGCGCCGACGCCCAACAGAAAGGCCACGCCGTTCCAGGTGGGCAGCTCTTGGTTCAGGGCCAAACCCAGTCCCAGGTTGACGCTGCCGGCGACCAAGCCCTTGGCCAGGGTGGACTGGGCCGGTGTGAAGCGGTCGATCGTGGCGGTGAGGTTGTTGTCCAAGCCCCAGCAGAGGCAGGCCACGGCCACCAGCGCTGCTGCGGGAACGGCGGAAAAACCATCCTGGGCGGCCAGAAGAACACCACCGGCCACTACGCCAGCGCATGCCAGCCACTCCCACTTGGAGAGGTGTTCCTTGAAGAAGGCCACGGCGAGCACGGCGGTGGCGACGGTCTCCAGGTTCAGCCAGAGGGATACGCTGGTGCCGCTGGCCCAGCCCATCGCGGTGACCAACGCTGCCGGTCCAAGCACGCCCCCAAAGAGCACCGCGCCGCCCAGACGGGCCCACTCTTTGCGAGGCGGGCGCAGGCTCTGGCCAGGCTGACGCTTGGCCCAGGGAAGGGCGCCAAGGGCAGCACCCAAGTAGAGCAGGCCGGCGATCACCAGAGGACCTGCGCTCTCGGTCATCGCTTTGGTCGCAGGCACGGTCAGCCCAAAGAGCAGAGCGGCGGCGAGGCAGGCAAGGACAGCGGGCATGCGGCCAGCATATCGCGACCCCACCGATGCGGTTGAGAGCGCCCTACTCGATGAAGACACTCGCCCGGTCAGACCCTCGGAGTAGCCTCCAAGCCGCTCCCGGCGATAGGGCCTGGGAATGGGAAGCACCACCGGTCGTCTGTTCACCGTGTCCACCTTCGGCGAGAGTCATGGAGGTGGTCTAGGCGCCATCGTCCAGGGCTGTCCTCCGGGCATGCCTTTGGATCTGGCCGCGATCCAGCGCGACATGGATCGGCGTCGTCCGGGCCAGTCCAAGCTCTCCACGCAGCGCAAAGAGGGGGACCAGGTGGAGATCCTCTCGGGGGTCTTTGAGGGCCGTACTCTGGGCAGCCCTATCGGCCTGATCATCCGAAACAAAGATGCCGATCCCAGGGCGTATGCGCCCTTCAAGCACCTCTATCGCCCCTCCCATGCCGACTACACCACCGATGCCCGCTACGGCATCCGGGCCTGGGCCGGTGGCGGAAGAGCGTCCGCCCGGGAGACCGCTGCCCGGGTCGCGGCCGGAGCCATCGCCAAGCAGGTCTTGGCCCATCTTGGCTGCGGCGAGGTCATCGCCTACGTCTCCCAGGTCGGGGAGCTCGTCGCCGACATTGACCCCCTGAGCGTGACCCTGGAGCAGGTGGAGTCCAACCCCGTGCGCTGCCCAGACCCCGTCATGGCCGTGGCCATGGAGGAGCGCATCCGCAAGGTGCGCAGCCAAGGCGACAGCATCGGTGGGGTGGTGCGCTGCGTGGCCACCGGCGTGCCCGCAGGCTTGGGTGATCCGGTCTTTGACAAGCTCGAGGCGGAGCTGGCCCGCGCCATGCTCTCGCTGCCAGCCGCCAAGGGCTTTGAGTCGGGGACCGGCTACGCCGCTGCGGCGATGCTAGGCTCTCAGCACAACGATGCCTTTGAGCCTGACGGAGCCGGTGGGGTTCGCACCCGCAGCAACCACAGCGGCGGCATCCAGGGCGGCATCTCCAACGGGATGCCCATCACGCTCTCTGTGGCCTTCAAGCCCGTCGCCACCATCTTCCAGCCCCAAGACACCGTGGACCAGGACGGCAAGGCTGCCGTCATCAAGCCTAGGGGGAGGCATGATCCTTGCCCCGTGCCAAGAGCGGTCCCGATGGTGGAAGCTGGCGTGGCGCTGGTGCTCGTTGACCATCTCTTGCGCCTACGAGGCCAGACGGGGCGCTTGGGACCGGCCTGAGAGCCTCCTGGGGCTCTTGAGTCCAGGGATCTACTCTTGGCTCAGGTCCTCTGCCTGCTCTACCCATTGGTCTCGGAAGATTCGCCCCGGGAAGGTGCCCAAGCGGGTGCTGAGCCAGGCGGCGCCAGGGGCGTCGAGCTGTGCGAGCTGGTCGAATCTAAAGATGCCAACGGAGTTGAGCACCTTCTCCAGCTTGGGGCCGATGCCTCGGATGCGCTTGAGGTCGTTTGGCTTGCCGCTGGGGGCGTCCAGGATCCACTCGGGCGCAATGGCCTCGCCTGAGCGAACGATCATCTCGGTCAGGCTGGCTTGGGACTCTCTGTAGCGCCCGCGCAGGTTCTCCAGGGCCAAGAGGGCCTTGTCCAGCTCCCCTTGCAGCTCACCCTCGCGCTCTTGGGCCAAGTCCAAGCCGAGCTGTTGGGGCTTGGTCTGGGGGGGCGCATCGTTGTGGCGGCGCAGATCGGCCAGCTCCAAACGCATGGCCTCCAGCTCACCGGAGACCTCTGAGTAGCGGCCGCGCGCCTCGCCCAGCTGTCGCTCCAGGTTCAGGTTGAAGGCCCGCAACGTGGCCATCTGCTTGGGGTCCACCGAGGGGGTCGGTGGGCGGCTCTCTGGGGCGGCTTGGAGCTCAACCTCGAGCACGTGGATGCGCTCCTTTGAGCTGTCGAGCTCCAGCTCCAAGGCTTGGATGCGCTTGGCTTGTGCCGGATCGGGGCCCGGCTTGGTCGACAGCTCCACCGCCGCCAGATCGGCCTCGGCCTTCTCACGCATGCGGCGGTCGGCAGCGCGCTCTTGCTGGCTCTTGCCCAGCGCGGCGCGGGCGGCTTCCAGCTCGCGAGCCTGGGTGCTGTTCTGGGCTTGGAGTTCGGCGACCTTCTCATCGGTGACCAAGCGCCGAAGCATCCAGCCCAAGGCTGCCCCGATGAGCATGGCGACGAAGATCCACAGGGCGATTTGCAGCAGCAGAGTGGTCACTGGGCAGGCTCGAGCAAGGTGAATTCAATGCGGCGGTTCTTGGCCCGTCCCACTGGGGTTCGGTTGGAGACGACTGGCTGAGTCTCTCCCAGGCCGACAACCTCGACGCGCTCGGGTGGGATTCCCAGCTCGATCAAGCGGGCGCGAACGGCGCTGGCCCGGCGCTCAGAGAGCTCCAGGTTGGCGCTGGGCTCTCCGACATTGTCGCTGTGGCCGGAGATCTGAAGCTGTGGTCCTGGGCAGGATTTCAGGGTGCCCGCCAAGCGCACCAGGTCACTGTCGCTGGCCGGCGCGATGAGGTCCTGACCGGTCTGGAAGCGAATGGGCTCTCCCACCAGCATGGCGTTGAGGCGTGCCTGGCACTCCCAGGTGGACAAGGCCACGGGGAGCGCGATGTCCAGCTCTTGCTGGCCGCAGTCTGCCGTGAGCCGCTGCTCCAACTCATCCCGTACGCCCGTGGACGCCACGGCCCCCCGCACGCTGAGCCCCTCGGCGCTCTGTACCAGCACGCCGGCCTGCAGCTCCGGCAGGCGGGTCATCGCGCTACGAAGGCAGCGGTTCCTATCTGGGGCCTCTTCGATGGCAGCGACCACAATGCGGTCATCGACGCTGCCCCGTCCCCAGAGCTCCTCGGCCCGCTGCATGAGCAGGGCGTGCTGGCTCAGGTTGGCCACGGCCCCCTCCAGGCGCAGGCCCTCTCCGATGCGCGTCACGGTCACCGAGAAATCCTCGGCTGCCCAGGTGCGGTCCAGCGCCACGATGAGCTCGGTGTCGGGGAGCTGGGCTTCCAGGGTGCGGCGGGTCTCGCCCACGCTGGCCAAATCGGGCGCCAAGCCGCGCAGGGTGAGCTGCCCGGGCTGCGAGATGGCCTCGCCGTTCTTGAAGCGGGCCACAAAAGGCAGGGCCTGGGTCAGCTGCTGGGCGGCTTGCCCATCCGCGCTGGTGGAGAGCTCGGTCTTGTCCACGACCTGCGTGGCACCGAAGACTTCTTGGGCCTGGGTCAGCAGCTCTGCGTGGTCGGCCTGGCGGACTGGACCGCTGAGCTCCAATCGGCCGGTGGGCAGCTTGCGTGCGGTGAGCAGGGAGCGCCCTTTGGTGGGGGAGAGGACCTTGATGCCGTAGCTGCGTTGGTTCAGTCCGCTCAGGCGTTCCGCAGCCTCTATCGCGCGGTCTCTTTCCTCTACCGAGGCCACGCTGCCGCTCAGAGTCAGGTCCCGTCCATCCATCTCGATGCCCACGCCGCTGACCTGGGCCTCGCGCAGAGCGACGCCCATGGACTCGGCCATGCGCTTCTCGATCAGGGGACCCTCGACCAGCCAGCAGAGCAGGGAGAGAACGGCGGCGGCGGCAAGGCCGATGAGGGTCAGTGTGAAACGCACGGGGTGCTCTTTTACCACCCTGGCGCGGTCCAGGCGCCAAGGAGGCTCAGAAGCGGCCGGCCAAGCCCACGGCGCCTGGGCCGAGTATGGGCTGAAGCTCTACCCGGGGCTGGCTCGCGGGGGGCTGCACCCGCAGATCCTCGGCCAGATCCTTGTTGTACGCATCCACCAGGTCTTGGGCTTGCTCGGGGCTCCACCAGACCGTTGGATCGGCCAGGCGGGCCTCGTTTTGGTTGTGGATGTAGTAGCCGCCGCCCACCATGCCCAAGCCGGCGATGACCAGTCCTGCGCCGGAGAGGCGGGTGATTCGGGCCAAGTCTGGGTCGCTGAAGCCGTTGGCCACCAGAGGCACCACGTTGGCGCCGACCAGAGCGCTCAGCCCCCCGATCAAGTAAAAACCGCTGACGACCGTGCGGCTCAGGCGCGCTTGGTAGTCGATGCGCTGCCAGGTCCACCAGTCCTCGCTGCGCTTGGCGAAGACCTCGGGATCCAGAGTGCGGCCGCGGCCGTCCTGCACGCGAAAGCCCTCACCGTAGGGGGTCAGCTCCAAGGAGCGGCTCTTGTACTCCGCCTCGGCCAGAGAGCGAGCCGGGCTGGACATCTGGACCGAGCTTGGATTTGTCGGTGTCTCGGCGGACCAAGAGAGTGTGCAGAGGAGCAAGAGCATGTCTTCAAGAGTAGTCACGCGATAGCCAAGTTGCATGCATGTCCGAGCTTTGTTTTCCGCCCTTCCACTGATCCTGACTTCCTGCGCCAGTCGTGGCTTTGAGGAGGCGCAGGTCCCCATGGCCGCACCGGCCCAAGATGTGGCGCGTGTGATCCTCATCGGAGACACCGGGCAGCTGCCTGTGGAAGGGGACCCCCACAAGATGACCCCGGCCCAGCGCGCCCAGCTGCGCGAGAGCCTGGCCGCTGAGAATGCCACGGTGATCCTGGATCTTGGCGATCTCTTCTACAACAAGGCCCCCCAGTGCAAGCTCGGGGATGACCCAGCCCGTGCCGGTGAGCTGCTGGACGCCAACCTCTACGACCACGTCGGCGGCATCGCCCCGGCCGTCTTTCTGGTGCTGGGCAACCACGATGTGGGCCCCTACGGCGAGTACCTCAAGCGCCGCTTCTTCGGCCGTCGTGCCGGCAAGCGCAGCAGCGCCAGAGAGCGCTGCTACAGCCTCTATGCCCAGCAGCACGAGGAGATGATCTTTCCGGAGACCAGCTACGGCGTGGACATTGGGCCAGCACGCATCGCCGTTCTGCACACCTCCGCACCACACCGCCAGTGGCCAGGCTCCCAGGTCAGAGACTTCCTGGACGGGGATCCCCAGGACTGGGCCATCGTCGCCGGTCACCATGTCTACAAGACGGCCTGCGACAAGGTCGGCGATGACTTTGTGGGCGTGCGTCTGGCCGAGCAAGAGATCACCCCAGACCTCTACGTCAACGGCCACGCCCACCTGCTGCAGATGGGGATCTTTGACGGCATCCCGGCCGTGACCTCGGGTTCGGGATCCAAGCTTCGGGAGTTCCCAGGCTGTGAGCCCACGGACACCGAAGGGGTGCTCTGGGGGGAGTCCTCCTTTGGCTACGCCGTCTTGGACATCACGCCTCAGACCCTGCGGGTGCAGTTCAAGGACATCGCTGGGCAGGATCTCTACTGCTGGCAGCGCGGGCGAGAGAACCCTGATGGGGAGGCCTGCAAGTGAGCCAGCCAGGGGCCCTCTCGGGCATCAAGGTCTTGGAGCTCGGGCAGCTCATCGCCGGGCCCTTCTGCGGCACGCTGCTGGGCTACTTTGGCGCCGAGGTGGTCAAGATCGAGGCCCCCGCCGGGGACCCCATTCGCGCCTGGCGCACCATGGCTGGAGACACCTCAGTGTGGTGGCGTACCCTGTCCAGGAACAAGCGATTGGTCAGCTTGGACCTTCGGACCCAGGCCGGCAGGGACGTGGTGGCCTTGCTGGCGAGAGAAGCCGACGTGGTGATCGAGAACTTCCGGCCCGGGCGCATGGAGGCTTGGGGGCTGGGCCCAGAGGCCCTCTGCAAGCTCAACCCGAAGCTCGTGTACTGCCGGGTCTCCGGCTACGGCCAGACCGGCCCACTGCGGGAGCGTCCAGGCTATGCGGCGGTGGCCGAAGCGGTGGGCGGACTTCGATTTTTGACGGGTGACCCAGGGGGCGCCAGCAAGCGCGCGAACCTGAGCATCGGCGATACGGTGGCGGGCATGCACGCGGCCTTGGGGGTGCTGCTTGCCTTGCTGCATCGGGAGCGCGGCGGGGAGCCTCAGGTGGTGGACGTGAGCTTGGTGGAGAGCGTGTTGACCTTGCTGGAGGCGACTCTGGTGGAGGCGAGCATGGGCGTTGTACGCCAACCTTCGGGCGGCACCATCACCGGCTTGGCGCCCACAGGTGGCTACCCTTGCTCTGACGGCGAGGTCGTCATCGGCGCGAACGGAGAGTCGGTCTTTCGGCGCCTGTGCGGCGCGATGGGCAAGCCGGAGCTCGGCGAGGATGTGCGCTTTGTGGACAACCCCTCCAGGGTGGCCCACCGCTGGGAGCTGGACGCCGAGATCGCCGGGTGGACGCGCAGTGTCACGGTGGCGCAGTGCGTGGAGCAGCTCTCCAAGGCCGGGGTTCCAGCGGGCGCTGTGCAGGACGCCCAGCAGATCCTGAACCATCCCCAGCTTCAGAGCCGGGACTTCTTCCCCGAGGTGCACGTCGGCGGCCACAAGATGGTTCTGCCGGAGCTGGCCCCGCGCCTGTCCAAGACCCCGGGCGGAACGACCTGGGCCGGTGGAGACCTGGGCGAGCACAGCGCGGAGGTGCTCCAGGAGTGGGCCGGTCTGGACGCTGCGGCCATCGGTGAGCTGCTGGCATCCGGTGTGCTCCGGGATGGTGCTTGATGGTCTACGGCTGGCCAGAGATGCTCGCCCTGGGCTTGGCCGCCGCCTGCCAGGCTGTGGTTTGGTTCCAGTACCACAAGAAGAAGTTGCCCTTGGGCAAGGCCGGACCCGTCATGGCCCTGCTCTTCTTTGTGGTCGGAGCCCGCGCCGCTGGGGTGGCCTGGGGCATGTTCGAGCGCAGCGCACGGGAGGCGGATCTGAGCGATCTGGTCTTCCACATCATGGCTTTGAACTTCATCCTGGTGGCCGTGAGCCTGCGAAAGGCCTCGCAACGGGAGAAGCTGGAGAGCAAGAAGTCCAGCTAAGCCCCTGCATTTCCCTTGGAGGTCCGATGTTGTTGATCCTGCTGGCTTGTGCCGGCGTTGCCCCTGTCGAAGAGGTGGAGACCGTGGCCTCGCCTGCACCAGAGGTCCAGGCCCCTGTTGTGAGCACAGAGCTCCAGGACGACGGGCGGCTCTCCATCGAGAAAGGGTCCGTCACTCTGACCCTGAGCCCGCATCTGCACGCCAGCACCCTGCTCGAGTTCGGGGAGACCCGCCTGTGGTTGGACCCCTGGAGCAAGCGTCCCTTCGGCGAGGTCAAGCCGGCCGACTTTGTGTTGATCACCGACCTCCACGCCGACCACATGGATCCCATCGGCCTGGCTGCAGTGAGCGGACCTCAGACCCGCGTCATCGCCCCCCAAGCTGTGGCCGATGCCCTGGCGCCCACGGCCGTGGAGGTGCTCTCCAATGGGGAGAAGATGGCGCTTGGCTCCCTGCAGCTCAGCGCGGTGCCCATGTACAACCACACCCGCGGCCCGGAGCCTGGCAAGCTCTACCACGACAAGGGACGGGGCAATGGCTACCTGCTCTCTCAGGACGGGCTGGTGCTCTATATCGCTGGAGATACCGCCTGTACCGAGGAGATGAAGGCCCTGGAGAGTGTGGACGTGGCGCTGATTCCCATGAACCTGCCCTACACCATGACCCCCATCGAAGCCGCCGAGTGTGTGGCCGCCTTCAAGCCCACTGTGGCCGTTCCCTACCACTACCGGGACAGCGACCCAGCGGAGTTTCAGGCGGCTCTGGAGGGGAGCGGGGTGCAGGTTGTGCGGGTGGAGTACTACCCGGGCTGAGCACTAGGGCTGGGGCTAGGGTGCCTGTTGAACCAGACCATCGACGTAGGCCGAGAATCCCGGGAAGGCCGCTGCAGCCTGGTCCAAAATCTGGGCCGGTGTCTTGGCCGAGTCCGGGAAATGCTGTCGGGCCACAGCTTGGAATCCAGGGTGGGCAGTGCCCTCTCTCGCGCCGTACTCGACGGCCTCCAGTGGGCCGATGCCACCTGCGAGCAGCCAGGCAAAGTCCGCCAGATTCTGGGCGACTACTGCACGGGCGCCCTCTGAGCCGAAGAAGACCACGGGCTGGTCCGCGAGAGCCACCCTGAGGTGGGCACGCCAGATGGCGATCTGTCCGCCGCTCCCGTCGGCGCCAAAGACCAGGAACTGAGTGCCGTTCAGGCTCTTGTTTCCCGTCCAGGCTTGCAGCCAGTCTGTTGTCTTCTGCGGGGTCCAGAACGCGGCATAGCCCAGGTAGTCGTACTGCTCCCAGGTGAAGGTGACGCGGTGCATCGCAGCGAGGGTCTCGGGAAGGTCCATTGCGGCTGTCCTCTCTCTGAGACGCTACAGCGCCGTCCCGCATGGTTGATCGGAGTGCTGCGCCGAACTGGGGTCGACTGCCCAGGAGTGAGACCGACGGTATGCCGTGGCATACCGAGAGTCGAAGTGACGCAGGCAGACGGCTCCAGGGCAAGCAGGACGACATCAACCAAAGTGGACGTCGCTGTACCCCAAGTTCTCGACCACCCAGGGATGCGCGTGGTGGTCCAGCAGACCCTCTGGAGCCAGGAATCCAGGCTCGATCATCGCCCTGAGACGACCCAGGCTCTTGTGGTCCCGCTGTGCCAAGACAAGGAACCCAGCTGCGCTCAAAGCCGCCGCGGCCACGCCCATGCCCTTTCGGTAGGCCCGGGGCTGATCGAAGCGGCAGCCGTCTGCGATGACCTGGGTGCCACAAGCTGCGCTCATGTCGGTCAGGACGCAGAGCTGCACCCTCTGCTCTTTGGCAAAGGCGAGCATCGCTTTGGCGCCCTCCGCCATCTGCTCGCTCAGCTCGGCGCCGCTCTCATCCAAGACCTTGGCCTGGCCCTTCCAGAAGTCTCGGCCATCGCCGCCGTGCAAGTCCGGCATGGTGCGAGGAATGCCCATGCTGTGGGCTTCGGGACAGAAGTGCACGATGTGCACCCGGTTGTTGGCCTTGAGCCAGCTCAGAGCGCCGCCCATGCCGTAGTCGGTGCCGTCCACGCCGCAGCCTTGGCCCATCATGCAGGCGCTCATCAGGATGCGAAGAGGGGCCTCTGTGGTGGGCTTGGGCAGCTCGGAGAAGGCTTTGGGGTTGTGTGCCAGCCTCATGGTCCGTTCACCTTCACGCGCCGCTCTCCCTGAACCTCCAAAGGCCAGGTCCAATCATCCGCTTGGGCCAAGAGGCACGTCTCGGTCTCCACGGGAACCGTGCCGTCCACGATGCGGGGGTTCTCGCTCTCGCCGCGCACCACGTCCACCGCGATGACCACGCTGCCGGGCTGCTCAAAGCAGGCGCGTCCCAGAGTGCGGTAGTAGGCCAGCTGCTGGCTGAGCTGGGCGTTCAGATCGCCGGTCTCTCCGGGCTTCCAGATGGGCAGATCGGTGTTCACCGCGGAGGGGGGCGGCGGTGCCGCCATGTCCCAGCGCAGGGTGCCGGTCAGGGAGGGGTCCATCTGCCAGGCCAGGGCGCGGTCTGCCAAGCAGTCATCTCCCCAAGAGGCCACGACCCGGCCGCGCAAAAGCACCAGGTTTAAGGTGCTCTTCTCTTGTGTCAGGCAGGCCTGGATCTCCTTGGAGCGGGGCGCCCGTCCCTCGGGAATCTCCCCGCCGGAGACCACCAAGCGCAGGCCCTCCACTCCCAGCTCCTCTGGGGCCGCCGTCCACGCCAGCGGCGGAATCAAGGCTGTGCTCAGGCTCTGATCGGCGCTGGTGTCCCGCAGGGGCTTGGCCACAAGCTTGCTGTCTTGGATGTCGAGCTGGAGCACGAGTACGCCCGCGCCCAAGCCAGCGGCCTGCTCCTGGAGCTCTCCCTGCAGCGCAGCGGCAAAGACCCCCTCCGCCCCCGAGGTCATAGTGGGCTGGACCCCTTCCAGGCGGGCATCGGCCGGCAGGAGCAACACTGGCCAGTTCAGGGTCGCATCGACGGTGTCCGAGACCCGCCAGGTGCGGGCTGCCTTCTTTAGGCAGCGCTCCAACTCAGGCAGGGATTGGTTGGCGTTGAGCACCTGCACCCGACGCACCCGACCGCGCTTGGCCCGGAAATTCAGGGTGCCTGCGTACATCGAGGATGGGGCGTTCTCGGCGTGGCACTGGGCCAAGCTCTGCGCCTGGGGCCCGATGAGCATCTCCAGGCCCTCGTGGCTGGGCGGGCTGACCCACACCGATCCGGCGATGCTCGCGTAGCCCAGGGAGAGGAGAAGCAGGCTCACGCGCGTTTGTTCCCCTGCCACCACTTGGCCCGCGGCAGCTCGGAGAGCAGGACCTTGAGGTGGTCCTTGCCCACCGGCCAGCTCAGGGCCTTGGACTCGCCGCCCACCCGCTGGCCCTCTTCGGTGGCCAGCTCCGCGATGGTCCAGCCCCGCTGAAGTGCACGGATGCTGATCTGGTACTCGATGGGGAAGCGCTTGACCGAGGTGTGCAGGGCCAACAGGTCGGCGCGTCGCAGGGCCCGAAAGCCGTTGATGGTGTCGGTCACATAGGGCTGCCCGCTGTTGAAGCAGGTGTTGGCAATGCGCGTGAGGGCCTGGTTGGCCCAGGAGCGCGGCCGGAAGGGGGAGACATCCTCCTCGTTCACGGAGCCTTCGGCGAAGCGGCTGGCGATGGACAACCGGGCTCCCTGCAGCAGCAGATCGTCCAGGCGCTCGATGTCTGCCGGGTCCTCGTTTCCATCGGGGGAGTAGAAGACCATGCGCTCGGCCCGGCTGGCCTCGGCTGCGACACGAAATGCCACCCCGCGACCGGGGATGCTCTGGTCCAGGATGGGGATGCCGTGTTCGGTGAGGAAGGCTCGGCTTCCATCCGTCGATCCCCCATCTACCGCCAGGACCTCTTGGAATTGGTCCAGGGGCAGCTTGTCCCAGCAGTCCTTCAAGCCGTTGATCTCGTTGAGGACCAACAGCACAAGGCAGCAGTCGCGTGGGGCGCTCATGGAGACTCCTTGGGGATCAGCTGCTCGCTGATCAACCAGTCTGCCACCAGCTCCGCGATGGCTCGGTTCCCGGCGGCGTTGGCGTGGCCGGGGTCCTGTGGGGCAAAATAGAGCGGCTCACCTGCCCGCACGCGGGCTGCGATGGTCTCGCTGGGGTCGAAGTGGGGGATGCCCTTGTCTTGGGCTTCCAGTCGAAGCAATCGGCGGTGGGCTTCGGTGTAGCCGGCCACCTCCAAGGGGTAGCCGAAGTGGGCGATCTCGCCGCCGCTGGACTGCACCTTGGCGCGAAGGGCCCGTAGGTTCTCCAGGTACTCCGCCTCGGGTACCCGTCGGGTGCTGCCGTGCTCCTTGGCCCGGGTCTGCACGGCGCCCAGGGTGGTCTGGAGCACCTGGTACATGCGCCATTTGTAGAGCACGTTCTGCTTCAGAAAATCCGCTTCACCCTGCATCATGGCCTGTGAGCGGTCGCTGTAGGCCACCTCGCGGGCGTCCTGCACCACGAAGCCAGCCAGGACCAGATCGATGTCCATCTGGTCCATGCCTTGTTCCCAGAGCCACAGGCCTTGGAAGCTGGTGTAGCCGGGCTGACCTGCGTTGATCACGTGCACGTTCTGGAAGCCGCGCTCGTGCAGGATGGCTTGGAGCTGGGCCGGGTAGGTCTCGTTGTCCGCGACACCCCAGCCAAAGGTCGTGCTGCAGCCCATCGCTGCGATGCGGAAGGTCTCTGGCCCATCTTCGGAGAATGGGGGCCGGAAACCGTTGGCATCGGTGCTGACCGGGAAGGTGGCTCGCAGCTCCTTGTGGGTCATGGGCTGGTCCTTCAGCCCGGGATCCGTCTGCCAGTACACGGTGTTGTGCTCAAAGGTCGGGCGCTCATCCTGGGCAGGTAGATCCAGCACGCGCAGCAACACCTCGGTCCCGCCAAAGAAGAGCAGGACCGTGATGCTGGCAAAAACGATGCGTTTGAGGTGCTTCAACCAGAACTACTCGCCCGGGCTGACCGTAATGCCGGTGTGGTCGGTGATGCTGCCCGACTGAAAGTAGATGTTGTCGAAGTAGGTCGAGTCGTTGATGGTCACCGAGATCCGGCCGTGAGCGGTCGGGGTGTAGGTCATCTCTGAGCCGATCGCGAAGATCTCCTCGGCGCCATCTTCGCTGACGAAGCGGCCGACGAGCATGCCGCCGGTGCAGCTCTCGAGCTGGCAGGGTGCGTCCTCTGCGGGGCGCAGTCCGTCGCCTTCGACCGTCATCCAGTCGCCTTCGCGGGAGATGCGGTACTTGTCCTGGAGGGTGCCTTCGATGCGCACCTTGTCGCCCGCACAGACCGGAACGCCGATCTGCCAGCCAGCGCCGACGTCCAGGTAATCAAACCAGGTGTCCTGCAGGGGCATCAGGCACTCGCCAGCGGTGAGCTGCTCGGGGAGCTGGCCCAGCCAGGACTGCCATGCGTCGCCGGCGGCACCCTGTGCCATCACGTCCTTGCAGAACTCCAGGTTCTTCTTGGAGACTGGCTCAATGGCGTCGGGACGGCCCAGCAGGGTGGTCTCTACGTCTTCGTAGTAGTTGTTGGGGAAGGAGACGCCGTCTTCGCGCTCGCCCTTCCACTGGCTCATCATCGACTCCAGGGCCTCCTGGCGGGCAAGCCGGCGGGCCGAGGTCCCCTCGGTGCTCTGAATGCTCTCAAAATCCGGTGGGAAGTAGCACTGGGCAGACCAACCCTCTTCGGCGTGCCAGCCGACGGGAGGGGGAGCGGGCTCGGTGTTCTTGTCGCCACAGGCGAGGAGGGTGGTCAGCAGCAGCATGGCAGGACTCCGGATCGGTGATGGCGGCAATGTAGCGCTTTCGGCGCGTGGATACACGCCTTGGCGTGGTGCTTGACGCACCCAAAACGCAAAGAGGCCCCCGGGGAGTCCCCGAGAGCCTCTTGCGTCTGGCACAAGGCCTTGGCTTTAGGCCAAGGAGCCCAGGGCCAAGAAGCCGAAGCCGAAGGTGAAGAGCACCAGGGTCTCAATGAAGACCAGTGCGATCAGCATTGGGGTCTGGATCTTGCCAGCAGCCTGTGGGTTGCGGGCGATGCCCTCGAGTGCGGCAGCGGCAGCGCGGCCTTGGCCCATGCCGCAGACAGCGGCAGCGATGCCCATGCCGAGCATGGCGCCGAAGACACCCCAGCCGGTACCGGCGGAAGCGGTTGCACCTTCTGCGAAGGCGGGGGTGGACACGAGGAAGAGGGCGACCGCGACAGCGGCGACCTTCAGGGACTTGGACTGCATGGTCTCTCCAGGGTCAACGTCAGAAAAGCTGAAGTCAGAAAAAGGGGTTCGAAAAATCAGTGGTGGTCGCCATCGCCCACGGCAAGGGCGATGTAGACAACGGTCAGCAGCATGAACACAAAGGCCTGAACAAAGGACACGAAGGTGCCCAGTCCGACAAAGAAGGCCGGAGCCAGAATGCCGTGGGTCAGGAAGCTCGAGACACCGAGCAAGAGGTGGTCGGCGAACATGTTGATGTAGAGGCGCACCGACAAGGTCAGGGGCCGCAGCAACATCGAGAAGAACTCGACCGCGAAGATGAAGGGCATCAGCGCCAGCATGGGACCGGCCATGTGGGCCAAGTAGGCCTTGATGCCGATCTCTTTGATGCCTGCGTAGTTGAACATCACGAACACCACGAGGGCGACTGCGAAGTTCGTGCTGATCACGCCGGTGCTGGCCAAGAAGCCAGGGACCAGGCCCAACAGGTTGGAGACGAGCACGTAGATGAAGACGCTGCCGAAGAGCGGGAAGTAGCGCTTGGCCAGGTCCCGGGAGTTCAGCACGCCTTCGGCGAAGTTCAGGATGCCGTCGATGAGCAGCTCGGCCACGTTGCGTGGGCCCAGGCCCGCGTCCGGCACGTACTGCATGGTGCCACCCTTGCTGGTGGCATTGGTCAGGCCCATGCGCGCCAAGCCGGCGAACACGGCGATGATCACGAAGACCAAGCCTGCGGTGTAGACGGCGTACTCGCCGCCAGCTTCGGCCTCGCCCACACCGATGGCGTGCAGCATTTCGCCGTGTTCAACACCAGGAAGCAGGAAGAACCAGGAAAAGTTGTACATGCTCAGGCCTCCTGGGCCGTTTCGGGAGCTGCAAAGAGCTGTGCGATGCTGCGCAGGGAAAGGGCCATGACGATGGCGCCCAGACCGACCATGATCCAAATTCCGTTCAGGAACTGGAACATGCCGAAGAGTAGACCTGCGCTGATCAGGGTCTTGGCCAGCAAGCCCGCCATGATGGGACCAGCGGCTGGGCCGTCGTCATTCGTGGCGGCCGCGGTCAGCTTTGCGACCACGCGGCCGATCAAGAAGAGGTTGCCCGCTCCGAGAAGTCCGCCACCCAGCACCGCGAGGGCTGGGGTCTGCAGTCCGTCCCAGCCACCGTAGACGCCCGCACCAACCACCATCAGGGCCAGCACGACTGCGCTGTCTCGGAGAATGGTTTGGGTGGTCAGCATCTTAAAACGAGCCGGTATGAGGGGGGCCGTCGATGCTGCCGAGAGAGGCGGCGTCGCCGGGAACCCTGTCTTTTGGGGCGCGTGAGGTAGCACGGGCCAGGGGCAGCGTCAACAGCAGGTGAGCGCGTGAAGATCAGCCCAGGACGGAATCCAGTGCATCGCTCATCGCGGCAGCGATTTGATCCAGGTCCGCCTCGCTCAGGGTGAGGGGCAAGAATGCAGCCTCGTACTGGGAACAAGGCAGGTAGATCCCGCGATCCAGGCAGGCTCTGTGCCAGCGCCCAAAGGCCTTCATGTCGCAGCCAGCGACGGCGTCGAAATGGGTGGGTGCTTGGGGCGCAAAGAAGAGCGTGATCATCGAACCCATTTGGGTGAGGCTCAGGCCGTACTTTTCCACCGCCGGAGCCAAGCGCTCAGCAAGGCCATCGCCGATCGCATCCAGGCGCTCGTATGTGCCAGGCTTGCGGAGCTCGGCCAAGGTCGCCCGACCGGCCGCCACAGCCAAGGGGTTCCCGCTCAGGGTGCCGGCTTGGTAGACGCTGCCCACTGGGGAGAGGTGCTGCATGATCTCAGCCCGCCCGCCAAAGGCTGCCAGAGGCAAGCCACCGCCGATGATCTTGCCCATGCACACCAAGTCTGGGGTCACGCCAAAGCGCTCGCAGGCGCCGCCGTAGGCCAGACGGAATCCGGTCATCACCTCATCGAAGATGAGCAAGGTGCCGGTCTCGTCGCACAGGGCCCGCAGGCCCTCCAGGTAGCCGGGTTTGGGCACGATGCAGCCCATGTTGCCGGCCACAGGCTCCAGGATCACCGCGGCGACGGGCTGGGCCCGCAGGTGCTTGGCCACCGTGTCCAGATCGTTGAAGGGGGCCGTCAGGGTGGCCGGCGCGATGATTCCGGGAGAGCTGGGGCTGCCAAAGGTCGCCGGTCCGCTGCCAGCGGCGATCAGAACCGAGTCGTGGGCTCCGTGGTAGCAGCCGTCCAGCTTGACGATGGGGTCGCGTCCGGTGGCGCCCCGAGCCAGACGGATGGCGTGCATGGTCGCCTCGGTTCCGCTGGAGACCAGGCGCACCTGCTCGACCGCAGGGACGGCATCCACGATGTCTTGGGCAAAGCTGACCTCGGCTGCGGTCGGGGCGCCGTAGCTGACGCCCACATCGAGCTGCGCGGCGATGGCCGCACGCACGGTGGCGTTGCCGTGGCCCAAGATCATCGGCCCCCAGCTCCCGATCAGGTCGATGTAGCTGTTGCCGTCCTCGTCCACCAAGGTGTGGCCGCTGGCTGCCCGGATGAAGGGTGGATCGCCCTCCACGGCGTTGAAGGCGCGCACGGGGCTGTTCACGCCGCCGGGGATCAGGGTCTTGGCTTGGGCCAGAAGGTCTTGGCTGCGGGACATGGGCGCTCCGGGCTGGGGGCAGGAATCTCGGGGGCCCCCGCTAACCGACCTAGTCCCCTGTCGAGGCCAAGCTGGCTTTTAGCTCCCCATGCAAGCGCTGGGCGCCGATCGAGTCCGGATAGACCTGGATCTCGATTTTCATCAGCTCAAAGGCGGGCTCTGGGTGCCCGTTTGCCTGCAGGATTGCAGCGAGTTGGGTGCGCACGCCCAGGGGCGGGGCCATTCCTCTGGCGGACTGCTCCAACAAGGCCGGCGCCCGGGCATCCCCGGTTTGTGCCAGCAGCAGGCCGGCCAGACCAGCCACTACGTCGTGCTCCGGATCCCGCTCCAGGATGGAGAGGGCCACTTTCAGCGCCGCATCTCGCTGCCCCATGCCCAAATGCGCCCGCACCTGCAGCTCGCTGGCCAAGCGGTCTTGGGGATCCAGGGCCGCAGCGTGGCTGGAGAGCTCCAGGGCCTTGTCATGAATGCCCTGCTCGCCAAAGAGTGCGGCCCCGCGCGTGAGCAGGCGCGGATCCTCGGGGAAGTGCTCGAGGGCCTGGTGGGCTGTGACGGTGGCCTGGAAGGTGGGCTGGGCGTCGATCAAGCTGGTCCAGGCCTCCCGGATCTCCGGGTAGCTGTGCACCACCAGGCCCAGTGCCTTGATCTGAGCCTCTTGGTCCCCGGCAATCTGGGCAGCTGAGGCCTGGTGCAGCCAGCTCAAGGCCTGGAGATTGGGGGGCGAGAGGGTGGCCTCGGGGGCGGTCTCGGGGGTCAGGTAGC
>OJHJ01000059.1_pt1 | contig 93813 bp, 77 predicted proteins | sample 1595201 | NCBI WGS metagenome assembly OJHJ01 (sample SAMN05416832, study PRJEB24817) | seawater metagenome | isolation source: Sea water | place: Canada:Atlantic | collected 2013-07 | reverse complement strand
ATCTACACTAGATCGCTCGTCGGCAGCGTCAGATGTGTATAAGAGACAGGGCCTGAAGGGCGTCAGTGTTTCTTCCCTGGCCCCTCCAAGCGCCCCAACAATGTTCGCTGGCGGGAGCCTGCTTACAGATCCTGGCCTGGACTCTGTCCTGGTCCAAGGAACCGGCCTGGGAATCATCGGCCACCAAGCCAAGCTGGCGAGCCAAGCCTCCCAGCTCAGCACCACGGTCGGCGCGGCGAACAACCTCATCGCCACCGCGGCCCTGTCTCTCAACGCCAGCAGCGCGGCCGATGCAGCCAACCTCAAGAACAGCTTGGGTCAGCTCTGGAGCGCTTCAAAGAACAGCATCGGTCTGACCTTCGGCACGGTCTCCGAGCAGGTCGAGCAGGAGACGGAGGCGGTCAAGAAGGCTGCTGCAGCCGCGCTGAAAGCCGCCCAGAACCAAGTCCAGAAGGTGACGAGCAAGGCCCAAGGCGACGAAAAGAAAGCCTTCGATACAGCCCATGGCATGGTGACGCAGGGCAAGGCCACGTGGGAAGGCGACTACAAGGCAACGGTCCTTGCCCAGGCCCAGAAAATCCGGGACATGGGCAAGGCCTACGAGGCAGCCGTCAAGACCAAGGAGAGCGGACACCGCGCCATCTTCAAGGCCAAGGGCGCCACAGGCTCCGCTTCAGATGCCATCCCCCTGGCGCAAGAGAAGGCCAAGGCCGACGCCTACAAGACCTATCAGCCGGAGTTTGGCAAGTACGCCAAGTTGGCTGCGATGTTCCTGGACGGCATGGCCAAGAAGGCCGTGGACCTGAGCGAGAAGCTCATGCTGCCGACTCTGAACGACCTGTACCCACTGGCCGAAGAGAACAAGAAGACGATGGAGGCTTCGGCGACGAAACTCCAGGCCCAGATCGACAAAGAGACCAAGGGCTTCGAGAAGTCGGCCTACGCCATCCAGACGGACCAAGTTGCCGCTCTGAAGACCGGAGAAGAGGACGCCACCGCTCAGGTGGACGAGGCTGCCTCCAACCTGGAGGAGAGCACCGACACCACTGTGAACGCCTTGAACGAAGAGCAGGCGGAAGCGGCTGAGCGCGTCCAGAAGGTGCAGAACGACACCTTGGCTGCCGCCGACGAGGTTGGGAAGCAGGTCGAGGGCACCCCGGACGCCATGCACTTCGAGCAAGGCAAGACCGAGCTTATCGCCGACATGGAGCGGGACAGCACACAGGTTGCTGAGGTGATGGGCAAGGACCACGAGCGCACCATGCGCTTCGTCAAGGAGAAGCACGACACCCAAACGGCTGTCATTCACGGCGCGACCGAGGCCCACGCCACGCAAGTGACCAAGGCTGGCGCCAGCACCGTCGAGACCGTCAAGGCCGCAGGCGCCAACGTCGGGACCCAAGTCGACTCTCTGATGGTCCAGAGCGACAAGACCTACAAGACCCTTGGCAAGAACACGGCGGACCAAGCCACGAAGACGGGCGATACCGTCGATACGACCAGCAAGGAGTACCAGACCACTCTGCTGGCACAGCTGGACAGCTACGTGCTCGGCGCCGACGCACAGATGCGGGCCTTGGTCGGCCACGCAGACCAGGCCGCCCAGACAGCCTCGGGCGCGGCGAAGACCACCCAGAAGAAGGCGCTGCACGATCGGGCCGCAAACGTCTACAAGGCCATCGACGGCTGGGGTACCGACGAGTCCACCCTCATCAAGAACTTGGGCGGCCTGACCTGGTCCGAGGCCAGCTACACGGCTGCGCACTTCAAGTCCCTGCACGAGAGCGGCATCTCCCTCAAGCAGGCGATCATCGACGACACCAGTCCGGGTGACAACGTCCGCGAGAGCTGCTTGGCCTACCTCAAGGGTGACCAGGTGACCGGCGCCAAGTTCGCGCTCAAGTACGCCAGCGAAGGCATCTTCCGCGTCTTTGGCAGCGACATGGATTTGGCAAACGCCACCATGACCAACATGAACGAGGAGAGCCGCACCAAGCTTCTCAACGACCCCGCGTTCCCCGCCATCAAGGAGAACCTGACCCGGCCGCGCATGCAGCTCAGTCCCGCTGCGATGGTCATGAGCCCCGGCTTAGCTGCCGGCAGCGCCTTCTTCGGAAACAGCAAGTACGAGTTGGACACCTTTGCCGCCCTGAGCGACAAGACCAAGACCCTGGAGCAGGCCAAGGAAGACGTCGAGGTCATCAACTTGGCCAAGGCCTTCGACACCGACTCGATGAATCCCTTCAAGCAGGGCACCGACGAGGCCCAGGTCTTTGCCATCTTGGGCAAGCTAGAGGGAGAAGCGCTCGAGAAGTTCAAGGCCAAGTTCAAGAAGTACAAGGGCGTGAGCCTTGAGACGGAGATCAAGGACGAGTTCACCAACTTGTTCGAGGAGCCGCTCGAGTACCAACGGGCCATGGCCCTCTGCAACGGCGACAAGTCAAAGGCGGACGCCTTCGCACTGGAGCTCTCACTCAAAGACGAGAAAGAGAAGGAGGTCTTCACCGCACTGGATGACCCCAACCTGAGCGGCGGAGACTGGCTCGCTTCGAACAAGGCCCAGCAGGACCGCGCGGATCTGAACAAGAACTACGAGGCGAACACCGGCTCTACGATCTCCAAGGATATCGACACCCATTTGGCGGATGAGGGCGAGAACGCCACCGACATCGCCCAGTCGATGCTGTTGGGCAAGGACGCCGACCCACGGCACCTGCTGGCCTACGCCATCATCGGCAACGGCACCCACGAGGACTACGCCCAGAAGGCCATCAAGCAGCTGCTCACAAATGTGCAGAAGCTGCAGAAGGAAGAGCAAGACAAGCCAAACGGCAACCCCGCTGCGGTGGGCAAGCGCGAGTGGAACAAGCTGAAGTTCTGGTTCGAGAAAGAGCACGGAATCACCGACCTTGAGCGCTACATGGGCGTGGGCGGCTACCTTTTCCTCAAGGGCGACCAGGAGCTCGACGGTCAGGAGAAGCAAGACTTCAACGACATCCTGATGCAAATCACTGCGGATCCGAACAGTGTCAAAGACACCTACGCCCGCCTGAAGAAGCAGTGGGAGTGGTACCGCGGCGAGGGATCCAGCGGAGTCGGCAACACCTTGATGGACATGTACTCCGACTCGGGCGGAGACCTGGACCACAAGCTGGACGTTCTCGATGAATTGATGGAGAACCCGGCCCGGAAGGACGGAGAAGGCGACTGGTACGACACCAGCTCGGGCAAAGCCGACAAGAAGAGCGTGGAGTGGGCCAAGTTCGACAAGTACACCACCCTGCTCGACGAGATGGCTGGAATCTACAAGGATCAGCGGGACACGCTGGTTGACGGAATCTGCTCGGTGGTCACGACCGTGGCCGCCATCGTCGCGACCATCGTCACCATGGGCGGCGCGGCTGCAATCTGGGCCGTGGCCATCACCGCAGCAGCAGCGGCCGCCTCCATTCTCGTCAAGGCGACCGTCAAGGGCGACAGCTACGGTACCAACGAGGCCCTGGCAGACGTGGGCAAGGCTGCAGCAGAGGTCGTCACAGGCCTCGTCACGCTCGGCATCGCCAACGGCAAGTTCAAGGCTGTCGGTGAGTTCTTCGAGGGCTTGGCCGAGGCCGGCATGGCCAAGAAGATGATCGGAGAGATGCTCAAGAGCGTTGCGACCGAACTCCCAGCCGCCCTGATCGACCCGGCCACCTGGGCAGATGAAGACAAGCTCCTTGCGATCTTCGGCTCCCTGACCTTCAAGGTCGGTGTGGGTTCGGTAGGCGGCGTGCTGAACGAGAAGGCGATGGACGGCTTCGAGGGAACAGCTGGCAAGTTCATGAAGTCCATTAGCGAGAGCGTGGTGGACGTCAGCTCCGACTTGAGCGCCCTGCAAGGCGACAACTGGGCCATGGACGTGATGTCCGGCTCGATTAAGAAGTTCGGCAACAAGTACATCGGCGGAAAGATGGCTGCCAACGCAGCCAACAAGCTGAACGAGAAGACCACGCTCTCCATGAAGGATCTGGAGCGCTTCCAGAACATGAGCAAGGATGCCGCCGAGGCCATCAGCAAGAAGCTGCTGCCCCAGCACCACATCCAAGCCTTCAAGGCCGCACCCAAGAAGGTTCCCGAGCCTACGTTCAGCGGTGCTCAACTGGACCTCTTCGACCACAAGAAGGCCAAGGCCATCGGTGGAAAGAAGGAGAACCAGAACCCGAACACCAACTCCCAGGCAACCAAGCCGGACACTGACCCAGACCAGCTCACCATGGACTTTGGAAGCGACGGTGCGGAGAGCACGGTTCAGACTCCAAAGAAGGTCAAGACCGCCGCTTCGGTGAAGGAGAAGGCCAAGTCGGTCCACCAGAACACCGTGAAGGGTCAGGGAACGCCTGCACTCCTACAGGACGTGAGCGCACCGGGTGTCGCCGAAAAGCTTCAGAAGATCAAGGGCATTGGGCCGGCGCTCTCAGCGGCCATCGTCAACCACGGTGGCCCCTTCGAGAGCCCGGCCGACTTGCAAGCCGTTCACCAGAACATCGGCGAGAAGCTGGCCAAGAAAGTCTGGGAGGAGCTCTAGTCCATGGCCAAAGAGCTGGACCTAGACACGTGTCGGCTCCTGCGCTCGGAGCGGGGCCGGTACTTCTTCATTCCAAAGGGCACCCCCATTCCAGCAGGCACCCTGTTGGTGCAGGATGAGAACGGTCGCACGGAGTGGCTGAAAGAAGGCACCACCTCCCTCTGGGAGATTCGCCCCGACTTCGCCCACCTCATCCTTCAGCGGCGTGCCCGCTTGGCGGGCGAGCAGGCGGGCCAGCTCTTTGACACCCTGCTTCGCGCACTGGGTGCCACGGACGATGACCCAGTGGCCTTCTTGGGAAGCCTGGCCAAGGCCTCCAGCACGCGGTCAGCGAATCGGACAGAGCTCAAGGTGAGCCTGGACCAAGCCCTCCTTGAGGAGAAGCGCCCCGAGTTCAAGCAGGCCATCAAGATGCTCGAGAAAGAGCTGTTGACTTAGTGCGCTCAGGGCTCTCTGCCCCAGCCACCAATGTCGCGGTTCTTGGTGCACCGCATCAGGTTTTCAAGCACTTAGACCGCTGGCACAGCTCTTGCTTCCAAGCTGGTCAGTAGACTATGGAGCCACAATGTTCGTCCTACTCAGCCTCGCACTGACCTCGCCGGTGGAAGCCTGCTCGATGGCTTTTGTTGGAGACCCGATTGGCAGCCCCCGCAGCGGGGCGGTCACCCCCGGCTTTGCTGTGCGTCCAGAAGGGGTCTTCCTCAACCTGAGTATCCAGGGTCCAGATGGAGAGAACGTCCCCTTTGAGCAGGATGAGCTCGGCCAATACCTGCTGCCCGAAGACCTGCCGGCTGGCACCTACACGCTCTTCGGGGGCTGGGGGGACGGTCCCGGTCTGGAAGTAGAGGTGAGCGAGCAGCCACCGGAGTACTGGCTGGTGCCCGACCAGGACCTGGTCCTCTCCGATGTGCAGTGGGAGCAAGCCTGGGTCTCGGAATGGCTGACCGCGAGCTGCATGGAGATTCGCCGCCGCAAGCACACGCTGGAGACCCTCACCTTCGAGGTCCCTGCGTCCCAGCAGAACGGCTGGGCCATGCGCATCGAGGACTCCAGCACGGGCTCGGTGTTCTGGGTGGGCCTGGACGAGGAGGAGCGCAGCGTGGATTTTACCCAGGACCTGGAGCGAGACGGCTCTCTGGAGCGCGGTGAGCGCTGCATTCAGACTGGTCTCTACGACCCTCAAGGGGAGCTGCAGTCCGAGGGCGAGGTGGTCTGCCAGGCCCGAGAGAACCTTCAGGGATGCAGCAGCTCAGGCAACTCCCCTGCCCTTCTCGGCGGGTTCCTGGGGCTGCTCGGGCTGATGGGCTTGCGTCGGCGCGGCGCAGGCAGAAGCGTCGAATCCTAGCGTCTGACACTCAGGGACGGAACGGCGCTCTCGCGCACCACCACGCACCAATTTGGAGACCTGCCATGCTGATCTCACTGCTCCTTTTGTCGGCTCCAGCCTCCGCGATGTCCTGCGACTGGCTGGAGAGTGACAGAGCGCTCGGAAGTCCCTCGGCAGGCACACTTCCGCCGGGCTTCGCGGTCCGACCTGATGGCCGAAGTCTTCCCCAGATGCAGCTTCTCGCCGGCGAACGGGCCTGGGGCCTGGAGTACACATCCAACGATGCCTCGGCGCCCGAGGACCTGCCCTTGGGAAGCTACGAGCTCACGGACACCATCAGCGAGGAGAGCGTCACGGTCGAGGTCGTCGATGACTGGACCCCCATCGTGCCGGACGAGGACTTGGTCCTGAGCGCTGTGCAGTGGGACAAGGAGTGGGACAAGAGCGACTACCTGGTCTTCTGCCGAAATGGCTCCGGGCGCCGCCATACGCAGGAGACCCTGAGCTTCTCTTTGCCGGCTGCCCAGCAAACAGGATGGCACTACAAAGTCGAGGACCCAAGCACCTCGCTGACCCTCTGGATGGGACTGCACGAGGAGCCGCGAGCGTTTTCTTGGACGCAGGACATTGAGCCCGGCGGCAAAGAGATCATTCGCCAAGATCGCTGCATGACATGGGGCTTGTACGACCCGCTGGGTCAGTTGGAGCGAGAGGGAGAGTTCCCGTGCGAGAGCCGAGCGCAGGCGCCGGGCTGCAGCAGCACACCCGGCAGCAGCGGACTGCTGGGCGGGGCGCTCATTCTGGCCCTGCTTGGATTCAGGCGTCGGCGAGCCTAAGCGCCTGCAATCAGCGCCAGGTACTCCGCTTCCTTCATCACCTGAACCCCAGCCTTCTCGGCCTTGCCCACCTTTCCAGGGCTGGCCTTCTCGCCGATGACGAGCAGGTCCAGGTTCTTGGAGACCCCGCTGGCGAGCACCGCACCCAAGGCCTTGGCCCGGGTCTGCATGTCGTCCCGCGTGCCCTGAAGCATCTTGCCCGTGAAGAGCAGGCGCTTGCCAGAGATGGGGCTCTCGATCTCTTCCATCTCGCCGTCCAACTCGGTGGGCAAGAGGTTGAAGCCCAAAGTCAGCATGGAGGCGATGACAGGCCAGCGCCGGGCCAGACCCTTGGTGATGCTCTGGGAGGTGATCTCGCCGAAGCCCTTCACCGCCAGGATCTGCTCGGCCGTGACCTGGTCCAGCTCCCGCAGTGGGAAGGCGCGAAGCAGCTTCCGGGAGTCCCCTACCCCCAAGTCATGGATGCCAAAGGCCGCCAGCCAGCGGGCATCCTCGATGGGCGTGCTGCGGGAGATCTGCAAGGCATCGAGTAGGTTCTGGGTTTGCCCAGGACCAAAGCCCATCTTGAGCAGCTCTTCCTCTTGCACCGCATAGACCTTGGGCAGAGTGCGGAAGCCACTCTCGACCAGGGTCTCGATGGTGACGGGACCAAAGTTGTCCGCCGTCTTGAGGGTGCGGAACCAGTGACGCAGGCCGGCGTGTACCTGGGCATCGCAGTCCATGCCGTTCTCGCAGTTCAAGAAGTCGTTCTTCCAGACCAGCTCGGTCTGGCAGGACGGACACACGCTGACCAGGTCCGGGGCGACCGCCTTGAGCACGGTCTCCAGCTTGGGGATGACCTCGCCCGAGCGGCTGATCTCGATCTCGGCGCCGGGACCGATGCCCTTGTCGCGAATCATGCCGGCGTGGTGCGCGGTCACGCGGGAGATGGTCGCGCCGCTGACGCGAACGGGCTTGACCTGCATGACCGGGGTGACGTTGCCCGTGCGGCCGGTCTGCCAGATGACCTGCTCCACGGTCGTATGGGCGAGCTGGCCACGCTCTTTGAGGGCGATCTGCCAGCGGTGGTGATGGGAGGTTGCGCCCATGTACTCGCGCAGGGCGTCTCCCAGCGCTTCAACCACCATGCCATCCAGTGGATAGTCCACCTTGGACTTGAGCTCAGCGGTGATCTCGCCGCTGCGTGCGAGCAGCTCCTCCGCCGAGCCCTGCCAGTCCGCCAGCTGGGTGTAGGGCACAAAGTGCACCACGCCGGCATCCAGTGCCCGCTGAGCGTTCTCGTTGACCACGTCCGCTTTGACGATGCCCACCGCCACGTTGCGGGGGTGGTCGAAGATCTCCGAGAGGTGCTCGTTGAACCAAGAGTCCTGGAGCACGATCTCCCCAACACCCTGACCTCGACCGCCGATTGGAATCAGCCCCTTGGCGAAGGCAGAGGTGATGTCGTAGCCCACGCGGCCGTTGCCTCGGGTGGCCAAGATGCCTGCCTCATCCCGGCCGGCCAAGCCGTCCAGCTTGGGGGTCATGCGGAAGGTCACCTCAGCGATTCCCATCTCAACGGTGGCCTTGCGAATGCGCTCCACCCAGCGCTCCAGATCCTGGGCTGTGTAGGCCTTCTCGGTGCTGAGCATGGGCGCGCTGTGCCGAACCTGGTCCTTGATGGGCAGGTTCTCCGCTTCGACGGCGCCCAGGAATGGGTGCTCCGGCGCCAGCTCGCGCAGGGCTTCGGTGAGCTCGTCGTAGGCGGTGTCGCTCATGATGGACTCGCCGGCCCGGTAGGCGGTGTTCGCTGCCTCCAGTCGCTTGGCGAGGTGGTCGATCTTGGCTTGGGTGGCCTTGTCCGCGCTCATTGGGCCGGCTCCCAACCCTTCTTGATGTTCTTCGTGATCAAGCCCTCGGCGATCTCGGTGGCCAACTCAAGGGTCGGGGCCAGCTTGACCTCGCGCTTGAGAGGGTCCTTTCGGCCTGCGCTGTAGTCGGTCCAGTGAACGACAAATGCGGCAAATCCGGGGTCTACCTTCTCCTTGTTCGTCTTCCAAACCACCAGCTTGCGAACGCCCAGGGAGCCCTTGGTGGTCTTGGTCCAGACCTGACGTTGCTCCACGGTGCTCTCATCCAAGTCCAGGGCCTGCGCCACAGCTTGAGACTCGGAGAGCTCCACCCGCTCCAACACTTGGGCCAAGCGGATGTCGTGGGCATCCACCGCCTTGTCGGGACGGCGCTTCTGGAAGACCGGGTGCAGGATGCTGACCCCGGGCATGGGCCGAATGGCGCTCCAGCCGCTGCCGGCGTCGAAGGCGATGACCATGCGTTGGATGGGGAGTCCGCTGCCATCTTCGGCTTGGATGTCCGTGACCCGGATCTGGATCACCTGCTCTGGCTGCACGAAGCGGTAGAGCGCGCCGGAGCTGCTGGGGTAGCGATACGCCGTCGAGGCCACCTTGGGGCTGAGCTCTTGGTAGAAGGCGGCCCGCTCGGCGTCGCCGCCAAAGTTGCCGCAGCTTCCGATGATCTGGAGCTGGCGGTCGGTGCGCATGCACGCCAACAGGACGCTGCGGACCAACATCTGGCCCTCGTCCCCTTCCCGCTCCGTGAATCCGATGATGACCGCGTCCAAATCGAAGGCCGGCTTGACCTTGTAGGTACGCTGGTCAGCGGTGCGCACCACCAGGCCCTCGGCCTTGCCGTCGATGACCTTCTCTTGGAACATCTTGGCCACCGCGTCGGGTCCGGCCAAGCGCTCTGTGGGGATGATCTGGGCGCGCTTGCCCTTGCCCACCAGGCGCTCCAGGACGGGCCAACGCTCGATGTACTCGCCAGCTGCCTGGGGCTCTTCGGCGTCGCCCCCCCGGTACAGGTCAAAGATGTAGAAGCCCAAGCGGCTGACCTGGGCAGCCTCGCCACCGGCCAAGGCCGAGCCCACATCGCCGGAGCGGGGCCGGCCTTCCCGGCGCAGAGCGAAGAGCTCACCAGCCAGCAGGGTGCGGCCGCTGCACTTGGGCGCGATGCGCTCCTTGATCTCCTGAATCACAGGAAGGTCACCGTAGATGACCCGGTTGCGGTGGGAGATCAGAGCCACATCGCCGTCGTCGATGACCGCGATCCAGAGGTGGCCGTCGATCTTTGGAGAGGTCCAGAGCTCACCGTGGGGCAGCTCGGGGATCTCCTCGGCGGTCATGGCCCGGTAGCGGGCCGAGGTGCGCTTGTAGGCGATGGCCAGGGCGGCCAACTCGGGGTCGGAGACGCTGCCCTCGGGGCAGAGAAAGGCGCCTGGGCCCAAGGCTTTGGCCTGGCTGCGATCGATAAAGTCCAGGGACATCAGGTGGTCTCCGCGGGGCGCTTGAGTTCCATGTTCGAGAGGTGCAGCAAGAGCAGGTAGCGCTCACCGTCCACGCGGCCTTCCAAGAAGCCGCGGTACGGGCTCCCGTTCACCTGAAAGACCAGGGGATCACGGCCCTTTGGCCCGGCACCCACCAACACCATCGCGTCGGCGTCGTGCAGCTGCTTGGCCATCGCAAACAGGTAGTCGTAGCTCAGGCCGTCGACGTGCTGAACCTGCATGCTGCGAGAGAGCAGGAAGCGGCTGACCACCTTGCCCCGTGGCATCTCGCGACCGGTCCAGCGAATGGGCAGCTCATCGTTGACGTTGGCCGGGGTGTCCAGGGGCGGCCGGCGCTCCTTCTCCTCGCCATCTGGGCCCAGCAAGACCTCGACCACTTGGGGCGCGGCGTAGAGCACCTCGCCGGAGGAGGAGAGCTGGACGACGTTGGTGGAGCCAATCTCACGGCCCACCTTCTCAAAGTCGATCTCTGGGTCCCCATCTACCAAAGCCTGACCGTAGTCGTCTCCCAGCTTGGCTTGAAGGGCGCTGTGGAGGCCCTTCTCACCGGCAGCCAGATAGCGACGGAACTTCACGTCCACGCCGCCAGGCAGCCCCTTGCGGGGTGGTTTGTCGGTCTTGAGTGGAGCGAAGAGCACGGTGGCGTCGCGGCCATCGGCGTTGCTCAGGTGCAGCTTACGGAGCTGAGGCATGGGGGTCTCCGGCGGAGGGCGTGGGGCCCGGTCAGGGGGAGGCGCGCAGTGCGGCGCCAATGAGCCTTGGGGTGGCTAAAACATTCCGAAGTCGAGGCTGTCGTCGTCTTCGGTGTCCTCGCCTGCGTCGATGGGCGGCAAGGAGTCCAACTCGGACCAGGTGTATTGAACCGGCTTGCCAATCAGCGCGAAGAGACCCTCGTCGTTCAACACGACAAAGCCCTTCTCAGACTTGAAGTCCGCCCGGTAGTTAAAGTCAAAGCCCAGGATCTGGCCGTCTTTTAGGACGTCGTGAAGCTGGGGGTCCAAGTCTTCGGGGTCCAGCATGTAGACCGCGTGAACGCGGGTGTCGCTGACCTGAACGGGGTCCACCACCTGCGCCTCTTGGGCCACACCCAAGGTCGAGGGCACGGCGTCCAAGGTGTTGCCGTCCTCGTCCAGACCCACCAGGTCTCGGGTGGAGATCATGCGCCCTTCGTCATCGAAGTAGCCCTGGGCGGTCATGCCCGCCGTGATCAGCGTGCTGCCATCGGCGGTCAGTGCCGCACGGCTACACGCGTGGCCATCGCTGTCCAAGAGCTGACGCATTCGGCGGCCATAGAGCTTGGATCGATCCAACTTGGAGAAGCCAAAGGCGCTCTCGGCACCTTTGAAGGACAAGACGATCTGTCGGGCTGCCACCTGCACACTCCTTGTGTTCTACCCACGTATTGCCCTGGAGACAGGCCGCCAGTGGGAAGCTGTTGCGGCAGGGAACGGACGGCAGCCGGCTTGCTTACGCCCTGGGTAGGCTAAGCTTTAGAAGTGGCAGCGGAACTCACCAAATCCCGTCGATCCTACTCCGCGTGGGTGACCATCAGCGGCTGGTCTTTGGCCTTCAACCTGCTCCTGAACGGTATCCTCGTCCTGGTGGACGGCTGGCTGGGCCTGTTCCTGACAGGTCCATTGATGCTCCTGGCTGGCATCTCCGGCCTGGGGGGCTTGATCCTCGCAAAGGACAGCTACTTTGGCGGCCGCACCCAAGGTGCGATCTTCGGCGTCGTTTGGAACAGCCTGTTGACCCTCTGGCCCCTGTTGGCCTTTGTCGGCTGGCTCTTACAGGACTGACTTCCACACGGGTGCGCTGAATCCCTCCGCCGGTGTCTCGTCTACGTAGACAGACCCCCAAGAGAGACGCCATGCGCCGCATCCTCGAAGCCTTCACCGCGACCTCCATTCCCACCGGGACCTTCCTGCTCTTGCTGGGCATGGGCTCGATGGGTGCAACGCCTGGCTTGGCCTCTGTCACCGCAGAGGAGCCCGAGGAGCTCTGGGCCACCTTGCAGCTGGCTCCCCCCCTGGAGCTGGAAGAGGACCTGGAGACGCCCGATGCCCACGAGGTCTTGGCTGCTGCACCTGAGCCCGCGCAGGAAGAGGTGGCGGAGGTCAAGCCCCAGTCGGCACCGAAGGAGGCGCAAGCGGCCCCTGCACCGGCCCCCCAAGCCTTGGCCTCGGCCGCCCGCTCTGAGCGCGCCAGGCCCTTCGGCAACCGCGTCCCAGGCGCCCGCAGCGCAGCGCCAGAGAAGGCCACACCCGCTCCAGCGCGCGAGGCGGTGAGCCACAAGGCCCCGAAGAAGAAGGGTGGCACCTGTATGGAGCACACCGACGCCATCGTGAAGGTCTCCTCCAACAAGTGGACCGTCGAGCGCAGCTTCCTGGAGGCCCTGGCCAGTGACCGTGAGGCCGCCAGCCGCTTGGCCGTGCTCACCTGGAGCAACAGCACCAACGGCAAGGTAGACGGCTTCAAGGTGCGCCGAGTGCGCTGCGGGAGCCCCCTGCATCAGGCCGGCTTCCGCAACGGCGACGTGATTCACGGCGTGAACGGCCACAAAGTGACCTCGATTGCGGAGGCCATCTGGACCTATGGCCAGGTGCGCAAAGACAAGCAGCTCAAGGTGAACTTGACCCGCAAGGACGGATCCGCTGCCAAGCTCCGCTACACCGTGAAGTAGCGGACACTCAGGCCCTCAAGGCACGCCGGGAGCCCGGCTCAACGCACGTAGAAGAGCCAGACACCGTTGCCGGACTCGTGGTAGCTGCAGTTGCCGTTGGCGGTGCAGTCACTCCAGCCCTCGCGGGGGTCGGAGATGCCGGTCCAGAAGCTGTGGGACATGTCATTGAGGATGGTCGTCGAGCCGTAGGGCAAGCTCTGATAGCCCGCCGCTGGGTAGGCACAGCCACTGCAGCTCACGCCGCTCAGGGTGTATCCCCAAGGGTTTCCGGACTGGGTGTACTGGCTGGTGCTTCCAGTCCAACTCACGCTGGCTTGCACATAGGAGTTGCCGTAGCCGTTGTCGTCGCTGAGCACGGTCAGGGCGTCGCCGCTCAGGTTCGTGAAGGTTCTCGCGGCGGTGGAGTTGCTGAACCACTCGGTGAAGAGGTTGCCGCTGAAGGTGCCGGACTTCTCCAAATCGTAGGCGGCGTTCTTGGTGCTGGCGGCGTAGTTGTTGCCGTAGTTCCAGCTCTTCCACTCCACCCAGGTCTCACTCTGGGTGCCCATCAACTGGCAGAACTGCCCGTAGTTCAGGTCCTCTGAGTTGGCCCAGGAGGCGGTGGTCGCGGCCGGCGCGTCGGTCTCGTAGACGTAGTTGTTGTCGGAGTTCAGGCGGGCCTGGAAGGCATACAGGTCCTCGTCGTGCATCATCTCCAGGGGCACATAGCCCTTGGTCAGCGACGCGCAGAGGGTCCAGCCACCCCCGTCCTCGTCCTGGTCACAGTACACCTCGATGGGGTCCTCGCCCGAGGAGACCCCGTCAGGATCGATGGTGTAGCTGCCCGAGGTGGTCCAGCCGTCGTCGTAGAGCTCCTGGCAGTCGGCCTCGCAGCCGTTGCCTGGGTAGACGTCGCCATCGCTGTCCAAGCAGTCGCCGTCGTCTTCGGCGTAGCCGGTGGGAACTGAACAGGACGTGGTCGTGCTGGAGGCATCGCCGTAGCCGTCGCCGTCGCTGTCTGCGTAGAAGGTGTCCCCGTCGATCGCGGAGTCATCGTCGATGCTGCCATCGCAGTCGTTGTCTACGGAATCGCAGACCTCGGAGGCGGCAGGGCTCACCGTGCTGTCGGTGTCATCACAGTCCGTGGCGCTCGCGACGTAGCCGCTGGGCTGATCACAGGCATCTACCGTCGTTCCGCCGGTCTCACCGTAGCCATCGGAGTCTGAGTCCGGGTACCAGCTGGTGGTGTTGATCGCGCTGGAGTCGTCGGTCACACCGTCGCAGTCGTTGTCCACCCCATCGCAGACCTCGTAGCTGCCTGGATTGGTCTTGGCGTTGGCATCGTCACAGTCGCTGCTGTTCTCAACGTAGGAGGCGGGCCGCTCACAGGAATCCAGGGTGCTGCTGGAGTCGCCGTAGCCGTCCGCGTCCACGTCCGCGTAGTAGGTGGTCTGATCGATGGCGCCGCTGTCGGTGTCGCCATCACAGTCATTGTCCAGACCATCACAGATCTCAGTATTTCCTGGGAACGAGGCCGCGTTTAGGTCGTCACAGTCCGTGTTGTCGACCACGAAGCCCAAGGGTTGGTCGCAGGCCGCCTCGAAGATGCGGGAGTCGCCGTAGCCGTCGGCGTCAGCGTCCTGGTAGTAGGTGCTCGCATCCGTGGCCTCGTCGTCGGTCAGACCGTTGCAGTCATTGTCCACCGCGTCACAGACCTCGATGCCATCCGGGTTGGCGCTGGCCAAGGCATCATCGCAGTCCTCGCAGGCTGCGAATCCGTCGCCGTCCGCGTCCGCGTAGCCCACGCTGCCATCGCAGTTGTAGTCCGCCGGATCGGTGCAGTCCGCCTCGGCCGCGCCCGGATGAAAGGCAGGGTCGGTGTCATCACAGTCATCGGCGTTGAGCACCCAGCCCAGCAGCGCCTCACAGGACTCTTGGCTGGTGTTCTCATCGCCGTATCCATCGCCGTCGGCGTCGGCGTAGAGGGTCTGCCCCAGGCCTTCGTCCACTTCGCTGTTGCAGTTGTTGTCCACGCCATCGCAGACCTCGACCGCATCCGGGTTCACGCTGGCGTCCAAGTCATCGCAGTCCACATCTTCGGTGAAGCCGTCGTTGTCGTCGTCCGCGAGGGGGGCTGGGGCCGTGTCTTCGACGTCTTTGTCGCTGCGGCAGCCGGTCGTGAGCACGAGGGAGAGAAGAAGCGAGATCATGGGCCTTCCTGGTCAGGCCGTCAGTCTACTCCGCTGCGAGCCCATTGTAGGTACACATGAAGGGGTGCTGTTCGCTGCAGCTGTTGTCATTCCACTTGCCGTTGGCGTAGTAGCCAACTTCCATGCAGTCCTCGTCGTTGCCGAAGTTGTTCGGCTCTCCGCTGCCCCAGTTCGTAAAGTTGACCGAAGCGCCGTCCACCCAGGTCCAGTCGCCCTCGGAGGCGTAGTCGGACATGCCCATCCACAGATCCACCTCATAGGATTTGGCGATGGCGGCCGCGGCCTTGTTGTCACCGAAACCGGCCAAGGTCAGCAGATCCGTGTGCATCGCCTCGCACACCTCCTGCGCGTTGAACCAGCTCAGGTAGTCCCCGCAGTACAGGTGGGCGTCCCCGTCGTAGCGAATGATCTCACAGCTGCACTCGGCGATGCTGTCGGGACCGGGGCCAGAGCAGTCTTGGTCCAGACCGTCGCAGAGCTCTTCGGCTCCAGGATTGATGGCACCGTCGGTGTCATCGCAGTCCTGGTTGTTGCGCACATAGCCCTGTGGGGCTTCGCCACAGCCCTCGCGCTGGGCCGCGTCGTTCCCGTAGCCGTCGAAGTCCGCATCTTCATAGAAGGTGTGGACGTTTACGCCCTCATCGAGCTTGTCGTCGCAGTCATTGTCGAGCCCATCGCAGGCCTCGGCCGCGCCAGGATAGGTCTCCGGGTCCCCGTCATCGCAGTCGTTTCCGTCAAAGACAAAACCCTGCTCAATGACCTCGCAGAGCTCCAACCCCTCTCCAGCGCCGACTCCGTCTCCGTCCTCGTCCACGTAGCCAGTGAGGAAGCTGCCCTCGTCGATGGCGTCATCGCAGTCCTGGTCTCGGCCATCGCAGATCTCAGGGTTTCCCGGAAAGCGTCCCGGGTTGTTGTCATCACAGTCATTCAGACCAGGCACCCCATCCCCATCTCGATCTCCGGGAGTGGATTCGATGGGCAGAGGGGTCAAGCAAGCGAGAAAGCAGAGCACCAACATGACTGGAGTGTACAGCGCGATAGACTAGGTCATGGCAAGTGACGGCACTCGACTGGGACCCTTCCGCCTCACGCGGGTGATTGGTCAAGGCGCAATGGGCGTGGTGTGGGCCGCCCAGCACAGGGCGCGCGGCAAAGAAGTGGCGATCAAGCTGCTTCACGAGGGCTCACTGCGCGACGACTGGGCCCTGGAGAGCTTCCAGAAAGAGGTGCGCGCCCAGGCCGGCCTCTCCCATGCCGGCATCGTCACGGTGCTGGACCACGGCGTGGTGGACAAGAAGACGCCGGGACTCCAGGCCGGAGCGCCCTATTTGGTGATGGAGATCATCGATGGCGTGCAGCTTCATGGCTACACGGCGCGCATGCCTTGGTCGCGTCTTCGGGATGTGCTCTTTCAGCTCTTGGACGCGCTCTCTCACTCCCACGCCCGCGGCGTGATTCATCGCGACTTGAAACCTGGCAATGTGATTGTTCTGCGCAACCGAGGCCAGATCGCCACGCCCACGGGCCAAGACCCCTTCCGAATCACCCTGACGGACTTTGGTCTGGCGCAAGCGGTGGACCGCGGCAGCCCCGCAGACGCCGTCGTCGCGGGCACTCCTGCGTACATGGCGCCTGAGCAGCTCTATGGACTCTGGCGCGACCAGGGCCCCTGGACGGATCTCTACGCTCTGGGCTGCCTGGCTTGGGGCTTGGCGACCGGTGAGCCTCCCTTTGGCCGCCAGAAGAAGGTCTCCGAGTTCAGAGACCTGCACCTGCGGGCCAAGCCCCCGGCCTTCAAGCCAGCACACCCGGTCCCCGAGGGCTTTGAGGGCTGGCTTCGCCGACTCTTGGAGAAGCGCCCGGACAACCGCTTCAACCGCGCCGCAGAGGCCTCATTTGCGCTGCTTGGTCTAGAAGGTGGCCTGCGGCGCAGCGCGATGGGCGGCGGCTACGGTGAGCTGCCCCGGCGGGACAGCCCCACCATCGTGCCCGAGGCCGGCGGGGTCCCGCTCCAGTCTGGACAGTCCACCTCCTTGCCCAACGACTCGGCCGCTCTGGAGGCCTTGATGGCCCAGGCCATCGACGCCTTGGACGAAGCGACGGGCCTGTTGCCGCTGGACGCCATTGAGCCGCTCTCGCTGGGGAACGAGCCCCTGCCCCGCGTTCGGGTGCCCATGCCAGTGACGTGGCAGCACCCGCGGCCTCCCGCCAGACCGGAGCCGCTCCCCGGCGTGGGCCTGAACCTCGTGGCCATCCGCGAGGCGGAGCTGGTGGGCCGAGAGGTGGAGCGCGACTCCTTGTGGGCGGCGCTCTCCCAGGTTCACGGTGGGCTCTCTCAGCGCGCAGTAATCCTCGCCGGTCCAGCTGGCTGCGGTCGCACCCGCATGGGGAGCTGGTTGGCCGAGCGTGCCGACGAGGTGGGTGCAGCCACCGTTTTGACCGCCAGCCACGTGCGCGGCGGCGGCGCCTTGGATGGCTTGACCGGCATGTTGGCGCGGCACCTCCGCAGCGAAGGCCTGACCACGGATGAGCTCAGGGACCGTCTGCGGCCGTGGCGCGAGCTGGCGGCCCCCTTGGCCGAGCTGGTCCACCCGACGGGAGACGTGGTCTTCGCCTCTCCAAAGGAGCGACACGGCGTGATCCTGCGCTTCCTGGAGCGCCTCTCTCGGCCACTGGGGCCGGATCAGAAGGCCGTGCCGGTCATCCTGGTCTTGGACGATGCCCACTGGAGCGCCGACGCGCTGGCCTTTGCCCAGATGCTGCTCAACAGCACCCGCTCCATTCCGGTGCTGCTCATCGTCACCTCCCAAGACGAGGCCTTGGGTGAGCTGCCTGCAGCACGCGGCGCCCTCACAGCCCTGACCCGCAGCAGCAAGACCACGCAGCTGCGCGTGGAGGCCTTGGCCCCCAAGGCCCACCGGCGACTGCTCCAAGAGATGTTGGGCATGGACCACGCCCTGGTCGGCGCCATCGCAGACCGCACAGCGGGCAACCCCAAGTTCGCCATTCAGCTCATCGAGGACTGGGCCGAGCGCGACTTGCTGGAGGCCGCTGCCGGCGGCTTCCGCTTGCGGCGCGGCGTGAGCATGGACCTGCCGCGCGACCTGCAGAGCGTCTGGCAAGAGCGCGTGCAGCGTGTGCTGGCCGAGAGCAGCGGCATGGCCTCGCAGGCGCTGGAGATCGCAGCGGTGCTGGGCGAGAGCGTGGCCGTGGATGAGTGGAAGGCCGTGTGTGGGGAAGCGCTCATTCCCCTGCCCCCAGGGCTGCTCTCCAAGCTCAGTGAGCGGCGTTTGGTCCAAGGCAGCCAGGAGCGCTTCCGCTTCTCCAACGCCATGCTGCGCGAGGCCCTGCTCAACCAGGCCAGAGAGGCCAAACGCAGCCCTTCATGGCACAAGGCCAGCGCCGCCGTTCTGATGCGTCGACCAGACCGAGGCGTGGGTGTCAGCGAGCGCCTGGGCCGTCACCTGCTGTTGAGCGGACAAGCCGAGCCCGCGCTGGAGGTGCTGCTCGAGGGCAGCAAGCGCGCCATTGACCGAGCGGAGCTGGAGAGCGCCCACCGCCAGCTTCAGGCCCGGGAGCGCGCCATGAAGCGCCTGCGCATTCCAGCGAATGATGCGCGCTGGGGCGAGGGCTGGCTGACCCAGGCCTTTCTGCTCTTCTTCGCTCGGCGCTACGCCTCGGGCGAGAAGTGGCTGGGCCGCGCCGAGCAGGGCGCCCAAAAGCATGGCTGGCGACGGGTTCGAGCCCGAGGAATGCGCGAGCGCAGTCGCTTTGAGCGAAGGGCACAGGACCTACCGGCCGCAGCCAAGGCGCTGCGCGGGGCCCTGAGTTTGGCCCCGGACGACGATGAGCTCGCCGCCAGTTCACGCTTGGGCCTGGGCGCCGTGCTGTTGCTACAGGGCAAGACAGACGAGGCCAAGGCGCTGTTGGAGCAAGCCCATCAGGCCTATCAGTGGTCCGGCTCGGCCAGCGGCATGGCCGACTGTGAGATCCACTTGGCCCGCTGTGCGATTCAACAGGGCCGCCTAGACCAAGCCCAAGAACACGTCGAGACGGCCCAAACGCTCTTCGAGCAGGCCTCTTCGAGCTGGAAGGCCGCCGAGTGCCTGAACATGCTGGGGGAAATCGCACGTTCAAAGGGTGACTTGGCGCGCGCCGAGCAGCTCTATCAGAAGGCCGCCCAGCGCCTGGAGGAGGTCGGTCACCCCGACCCCTACCTGCCTCGGGTCAACCTGGGCTTGGTCCTGGCGGCCCGCGGCGAGCACGCCCGGGCACGCGCTGTACTGGTGCCAAACCTGCGCGTTCTGGAGCAGGGACGCTCCCCAATGATGGCCGGGACCGTGCACCTGGCACTGCTCACCCCGACTGCGAACCTGGGCGAGTGGCAAGCCTTTGATGGCCACCTCTCCTCCGCTGAGCGCATCCTGGAGAGCTCCGGCTTTGTGGATGTTGAGAACGCCAACCTGGCCGAACGCGCCGGCAAGAGCGCCTTGGCCATGGGCAAGTTCACCCGCGCCCGCGAGGCCTGGCACATCGCACTGAAGCAGTGGAAGGCCCTGGGCCGCGAGGACAAGGTCGGGGATGTGCGGGAGATGCTGGCGGACATGGGGGAGTAGGCCAGTCGCCTGAACGCCCCCCCGCAGCAGCTCAGTCCTTGCGACGCCGAATCACCAGGCCCAAGGCCAGAGCAAAGAGCCCTCCTGCAAAAGGCAGCCCTTCGCCACCCGTGCTGGAGCAAGAACAGCCCTTGCCTCCACCATAGTTTCCGTCCAAGCCGGAGGCCGTGTCGTCCAGGTTCTCGCAGTTCTCATCGAAGCCTGGAGCGCCTGGGTAGAACTCGGCGTCCTCGTCGTCGCAGTCCTCTTCCAAGCTGTAGCCGTCGCCGTCCTGGTCGTCGTCTACGCCATCACAGTCCTGGTCGATGCTGTCGTACCAGATCTCTTCAGCGTCCGGGTTGACCGCGCTGTTGTTGTCATCGCAGTCATCTCCGCCGTACTCGCTGCCGTCAAATCCGTCCCCATCCGCGTCGTACTCATCGGAGTCATCGCAGTCGTTGATGACACCATCGCCGGGCTCATCCGGAGCGCCTGGGTAGGTGTCGTCGGCGGCATCATCGCAGTCCTCTCCGCCGTAGGTGGCCGAGTCAAAGCCGTCCCCGTCCATGTCGAAGTCGGAGTCTCCCAGGCAGTCCTGGTCGACCTCGTCGTACCAGATCTCCTCGGCGTCCACGTTGATATCGGCATCGGAGTCGTCGCAGTCGTCGCCCTCGCACTCCACGGCGACGTAGCCGTCACCGTCTACATCACACTGGTCACTGCCATCGCAGTCTTGGTCAATGCCGTCGTAGGGGCTCTCCGTGGCACCGGGGTAGATGTTGGGGTCCAGGTCCTCGCAGTCCGCATCCCCCAGGATGCTGCCATCTCCGTCCCAACCGTCGGTGTCAAAGGTACAGGCCACGAACAGATCGACGTCCTGGTCCGACTCCACCAAAGGCAAGGAGCCATCGCAGTCGTTGTCCAGACCATCGCAGAGCTCGGTGGCCGTTGGGTAGACGCTCTCGTCGGTATCTGAGCAGTCCGCTCCCCCGGAGATGCTCGAGCCGTCCCAGCCATCGCTGTCCACGGTGCAGGCCACCCAGGTGTCCCCATCGAGGTCTTGCTCGGCGATCTCCAGGGCCCCATCGCAGTCATTGTCCAGCCCGTCACACAGATCGGGCGCGCTGGGGTAGACCGAGGCGTCGCTGTCGACGCAGTCGTCGCCGCCGACCACCATCACAGTCGTTGAGCTGGCCATCACAGAGCTCCGTGGCGGCGGGGTAGACGCTCTCGTCAGCGTCGTCACAGTCCTCGTCGGCGCAGTACAGGTCACCGTCCACGTCGCCGGTGGAGTCGTCCCCTTCACAGACATCGCAGTCGTCGCCCACGCCGTCACCGTCGGTGTCGGTCTGCAGAGGGTTCGAGACCGAGGGGCAGTTGTCATCGCTGTTGACGACACCGTCACCGTCGCTGTCCAGAGCGTCGACGCTCCACGCGACCGCTTGCTCGAGCAGTCGGTCCCAGTCCCCGGAGCGCAAGCTGGTGTTCGAGTAGCCCGTCGCCGCCATGTAGAGGTAGCCCAGGTACACGTTTCGGCCAGAGCCATACTCTCCGACCACGACCGTGTTGTCGCCGCAACTCCCAACTCCAATGACCTGGCCGTTGGTGGAGTCAGAGGCGTAGGGACTGCCTTCGATGTTGCTGGCGCCTGCGTACAGGGGGGAGGTGACCCCTGAGGTGATGTCATGGGTGGACAGAGTCGAGTAGCTGGAGCTGCCGCTGCAGTAGCTGTAGTGAGAGCTGTAGCTGTCAATGGGCTGAACGTTGTCCATGCTGGTCAGCGCAGTCGCCCCTGGGCCGGTGACGTAGTCCACCCAGCCCACGCTCACGACCCCGCCCAAACCTGCGTTGTTCCAGGTGTCCAGGGCCGCAGCCATCGTAGCTGTCCAGTCCGCCTGGTTGTAGCCTGGGTCCCCCACAATCACGACGTCGTAGGCCGCCAGTTCGGTGGCTGTGTCAATGTCACCAGGCGGTGACAACGGTCGCGGTGAAGTCGAAGTAGGTGTCGTCGTTGAGCTGCGCGGCAATGGCAGCACCGGTTCCGCTGCTGCTGCCGTCTTCCACCGCTACAAGAATTGGGGCCGCATTGGCGGTGGGAAGCAGCTGGGCGAGTGCGAGTAGAGGGCTGAACATGGGCAGGCGTTCCTGGTTGGATGGCCCAGGTACCCGCAGAATCTGGGGCTACGCAAGTGCTTTGAAATCACCCTGAAATGCCTGACCCAGCCCTCACTTCCTACTCAGCTGGCGCCACCGCCTCCTCTTCCACCGCCGAAGCATCGGGCACAGGCTCGCTATCGGACTCCGATTCCGGCCCCAGCTGCTGCTCAACCACAGGCTCTGGCTCTGGCTGGCAGACCGTCGCACCGCTCGCGGCGTCCAAGTAGATGCCGAAGAAGTCTTGGCTGTTGGCACCCTGACCGTTGCCCAAGAAGAGAATCTTATCCTGGGCCGGCAGCGCATCTTCGACGGCAATCCGCGCAAGGGTCTGGCTCCACACCACGTCTCCGGCATCGCTCATCTGCACAACGCGGCTGCCGTCCTCAGCCTGGCCCAGCAGGAGGGGACCGAGCTCGGTGCGAAGGCCGCCGACAACGCGCAGGCCGTCCAGCTCCGGCGGCAAGAGCGAGGACTCAATCAGGGCGCCCTCGCTGCTGACGAGAGCCAAGCGCGGTGTCGCACCGGCAAGCGCAGCCACAAAGCCATTGGCGCCGTTGGTCATGGCGAAGCTCACCGAGCTCTCTGGACCCAAGTCCAAGCTCCAAGTTGCGTTTCCGACCCCGTCCAGTCGCACAAGATGCCCCGAGAGGCTGCCGCCCTTCTCCAGTCCTCCGTAAAGCAGCGCGCCATCGGGCAAGGCCTGCAGGCCCATCTTCTGGTAGTTGCCCGAGAGCCCCATCTGCGCGGTCTCCCCCCCCAAGGCGTCCAGCTGCTGAATCACCAGTCCGTAGTCCGGCACGTTGGTGACCATCAGACCACCCTCGCCGATAGGCGCAAAGCCCAGGCCCACGTCCCGGTCGTACAAGCCATAGGTGCGCTGCCACTTGACCAAGCCAGTGTTGTCGATCTTCGCCATCCAGCCATCGCTCATGCCCGCGCCATGGGACCAAGTGCTGCCGGCGACCAGGTAGCCGTCTTCGACCTGGCTCAGAGTGGCCGGGGTGTCCTCGTCGCTTCCTGCGCCCAAGACGCTGTGCCAGCCGATGCCATCTTCTTGGAGGGAGAAGACCAAGGTGGCCTCGAATGAGCCCTTGATCGCTTCGGTTGCGACAAGCACCTCGCCTCCGGGCGTGCGCAGAGCGTCTACGTAGCGTTCATCCACCTTCTGAAACCCCACCGTCAGACCGCAGCCCAGGTTGCCAAAGGCGCTCGGAGCACTCTCACCATCGGGAGCCTGGGTCTTGGGGGCTGGAGAGCCCATCTGGAGCTGAGGAACTGGGACCACTTTGTTGGCGCAAGCGAGGACAAACCAGAGCATTTTTCTTCCCTACCAATAGGCTTCGAATGTAATGTTTCCCGGCTTTCTGGGCCGGTTTTTCGTCAGTCCGCGGTCGATGAGCTGCCCGTAGACTTGGGTGATCATGGCCGGGTTTCCGCAGAGCAAGACCTGGGCGCTCTCATCCAGCTTGACCCCGGCGCGCCTCTCCAGATCGCCGCTGTCAATGTGCTCCGGGATGCGGCCGTGCAATGCCCCAGCGCTGCGCTCTCTGGAGACCACCGGCAGGTGCACAAAGCCCCGCTCCTCGATCTCCCGCTTGTAGGAGAGGTGGGCCGCCAGGCGCACGCCGTGAACAAAGACCACTTGGCCAAAGCGCTGCAAGGCGTCCTGGCGGATCATGCTCATGTAGGGCGCGATGCCGGTTCCCGTGGAGATCAGCCACAAGCTGGGCGCATCCCGCACCCGGTCCAAGGTGAAGTTCCCGCTCGCAGCGGTGTGCACCCAGAGCGGCGCGCCCTGGGGAAGCGCGAAGAGCGCCGGGGTCAGCGCCCCACCATCGACCCGCACGATAAGGGTCTCCAGGTCTTCTCCTGGCGCCGAGCAGAGGCTGTAGGGACGTCCCACGCGCTCGCCGTCAATGTCCAAGGCGAGCTGCACAAACTGCCCCGGCTTGAACTCCGGCTTGTGGCCAGAGAGGCGGAAGCGAGCCAGACCAGGGGCCAGCTCGATGCGCTTCTCAAGGGTCACTCGTGTCCACGTCATGGCTTGGCTCCGCTCAGCCTCTACACCGGCGGTGTAGCCTGCGCACATGGCTCTGACCCCTTCGGCACAGGCTCTTGCACACGCAGCGGCACAACAAGCCCTGCAAAAGGCCAAGACGGCCTGGATCGAGAAGATCCAGCGCATCCAAAACGCCTTCTCTCCGCCTCTGCGGAACAGCGAGCTGAGCGCGGGCCTGGGTCTGGACGTGCCGCCCCCCGGAATGACCGGCGCCAGCCCCGTAGGACGTTGGGTGAGCGTCTCTCCTCGGCTCCTACGCGCCCTGCCCGATCCGGGAGAGGCAGCGCTCCTGGAGCAGATCCTGGCTGGTGAGCTGCACTTGGCCTTGCGCCCCGGCGGCCACCGGAGGGAGCTTCTGCTCTGCACCAACCAGGATCTGGCGCGCTTGGGACCGGCCTGGCAGCTGTTGAACCTAGGCGGCAAGACCCTGCCCGAGCGCGGTGACTGGGAGCAGGGTTGGGACTTGTTCGGGGGCGCTGAGCCTGAAGCTGCGCCGATCACAGCGGTGGCTGGGCCCAGTAAAGAGCTGCCCTTTGCCCCGCCCCTGCCCTTGCCAGGCTTCATCTTGGGCTGCATGCGCCTGAGCACCCAAGGGGCCCCAGGAGAGGATCAAGCCGTGGCCTTGATCCAAGCCGCTGCTCAGGCGGGCGTCGCCCTCTTCGACAGCGCCGATGTGTACGCCACAGACGAGGACACGCTGCACCACAACCACCGCCTGCTGGCCCGCGCCCTGGAGGACTTCCCCCAGGCCCAGGTGCTCACGAAAGTGGGACTGGCCAGACCCAAGGGCCGCTGGGTTCCCAATGGACGCCCTGAGCGCCTGATGACCGAGGCGCGGCGCGCCCAGGAGACCTTGGAGGTGGAGCGCATCGCCCTGCTGCAGCTCCATGTGGTGGACCGCCGCGTGCCCTTTGAGGAGTCTCTGGACGCCCTGGCCATGCTGGTCGACGAAGGCACAGTGGCCCGCATCGGCCTGTGCAACGTGAGCGCCGAGCAGCTCGCCCAGGCTTGCGCCCGCATTCCGGTGGCCAGCGTGCAGGTGCCCTGGTCCCCCTTCGAGCCCAAGTCAGGACGCAGCGGTGGGGTGGCCCAGGCCGCCTTCGAGCGCGGCATTCCAGTGCTGGCCCACAGCCCACTGGGCGGCCACAAGCGCCGGACCAAAGCCCTGCCCGCCCCTTTCCTGGCCTTGGCCAAGCAGCTCTCCGTCTCCCCCCAGCGCGTGGCGGTGGCTTGGATGCTCGCATTGGGTCACAGCCCCATCGTGGGCGCCACCCGCCTTGAGAGCCTGCTGGACTCGATGGCGGCCCGCGAGCTGAGCCAAGACCCCAGGCTGCTCAAGCTTCTGCCGGACCAGCAGCGCGGCGGTCAGGTGCGCATCGTCATGGGGCCCCCTGCCAGCGGCAAGACCCAGCACGTCGCGCCTCTGGAAGCGGCCGGCTGGGGGCGTTTCAACCGAGACACCCTGGGCGGCACCCTCAAGGGCGTGGACAAGAAGCTCAAAGAGGACCTGGAAGGCGGACTTCGCTACGCCGTGCTCGACAACACCTACCCCAGCGTGGCCTCGCGGGCGGGACTGATTGCCGCTGCCAAGGCCCAGGGGCTGCCGGTCCTCTGCCAGTGGATCCAGTGCTCGGAGCCCAACGCTCAAATCAACGCCTGTCAGCGAATGATGGAGCGCCAAGGTCGCATCCTGAGCCCGGTAGAGGTGAAGGAGGCCAGCAAGTCCGACCCCAACATGTTGCCCCCGGCGGCCATCGCCAACTGGTTTCGCATCTTCAAGGAGCCCAGCACAGACGAGGGCATCACGGTCCTGCAGAAGCTGCCCTTCTCAAGGCGGCCCACCGGCCTAAAGGGCGCCTTGTTCTTTGACTATGACGGCACTCTGCGTCGCTCTACTGGTCGCGCCCCCTTCCCCTTCTACCCAAACCAAGTACAGATCATGAAAGGCCGCAAGAAGGTCATGCGCAGCCTGAAGGACGCTGGCTGGTTGCTGCTCGGAGTGAGCAACCAAGGTGCCATCCAGCAGGGCAGCCTCAAGCCGGAGCGGGCCCAAGCGTGCTTCGATGAGACCCATGAGCAGCTGGGGGTCACCCCGGACCTGCTCTTCTCAGCCTGGGTGGACCGCCAAGCATGGGACCGTAAACCCAACCCCGGCATGGGCGTGGCCCACATGGTCAAACACGGTCTGGACCTGAGCATCTGCCTGATGGTGGGCGACCGGGACTCCGACCGCCAGTTCGCCGAGAACCTGGGCATGGCCTACGCCGACGCCGAGGACTTCTTCGCCGACTACAAGGCGCATCTACCGGGCTAGGCGGCATCGAGGGGTGAACGCAACACTGCGGGAGGCATCGAGGGGTGAACGCAACAAAGGCGGCGAGAACCTGGGCCAGAAGCGGCCAAAGTGGGTAAAATCGGGCCGAAGTGTTGCGTTGAACCCCCGATGCTTGGGGGTTTGTTGCGTTGAACCCCCGATGCTTGTAGGTTTGTTGCGTTGAGCCCCGGTTGCCCCCTCGATAGAGCAATCCGGAGGTACTCATGACTGGAGCTTGCTGCTGCGGCGCTGTGGCCTTTGAGATGCATTCCCAGCCCAAGGACATCTACTGCTGCCACTGCAGCATTTGCCGGCGCTCGACCGGGGTCCAAGGTGTGGCCGTGGTCGTGGTTCCCAACGCCTCGTTTGCCTGGACCCAAGGCCAAGCGCAGATCCGCCACTGGGCCAAGCCCGACGCCGACTGGGAGAAGAACTTCTGCGCGCTGTGTGGCTCCCCCCTGCCCGGCCCGAACGACCCTGAGCACACCTACGTGCCCGCCGGACTGATCACCCACGGCGGCGAGGGGCTCCGGGTGGCGGCCCACATCTTCACCGATGACAAGGCCTCCTGGTTTGAGCCCGGGGATGGTGCCCCAAGGCACGGCCAGCACTTTCAGCGCAAGGGCTGAGCCAGCCGGACTACGCCGGTCAGTCGAGCAGATCGATCTTGCTCCCGTTCACGTCGACCTTGGCGACATCAAAGTCCCAGTCTCCGGCGCTCTTGTCCGCCTCCAAGTAGAGCGTCCCAGCGCCCTTGGATCCCTGGAGTGGAACGGAGAGCTCCGCTTCTCCTGAACCGCCGCTGACGCTCACGGAGCCGGAGACCATCCATCCTGCTTCGATTGGCTCGCCGAGCGCTTCCTGAACGCGGGGATCGCTCGTGGCCATCTCCAAGCCACTCGTGTAGGCGCCGGATTGCTTGAGGCTGCCCATGATGCTGCCCATAAAGCCCCCGCAGCACAGAAGCGTCAGCCCGAAGACGGCCGCCAGTCCACCCAAGATCTTGAGCCCGCGTCCGCCCTCGCCTGCCCCTGATTCATCCGCTGTCATCGAGTCCCCCCATCGTCCCGAGATTGAGCCTCGAGTCATCCAGTTATGCGTCCAGTCTGGCCAGCGTCTCTCGAATGCGTTCGCTCATCTCGGTCTCTGGCGCGTCATCGTACCAGCACTGGTACCAGCCAGCCTCCAGGCCCTCGCCAAGCGCCACAAGCAGCGGCTGGCGCAGCTCCGGCCAAGCCAAACACCGCTCAATCGCCTGGAGCTGGTCCTTGGCCTGGAGTCCATCGCGCAGGTTCAAGGCACAATACAGAGCCTCGGCTTGCACATCACTCAGCCTCACCCCCAAGCGCTGCCCTTCCATGTGTCCCAAGTGACGGCGGCGCAGCACGGGGTCGGCAAACAGGGCCTGAAAGTCCTCCAGGCTCTCGCCTGCGCTGAGCATCTGGGGGTCCCAGACATCGGAGGGCATGCGCATCAAGGGCTCCAGCTGCGCCCAGGCCCATGCCGCTGTGAACAAGGCCCTGAGCTGCTCAGGGGAGCCGTGCAGAGGGGCCAGAGTCTGCTCCCGAATGCTCCGCAGCGCGCCGTCTTCAAAGTCGATGAAGCGCAGCTCGACTTGCCCCTTTTCGGTCGCCTTGATCTGCGCCTGAAGTGAAGGACCGGCCTGGGCCACTTCTGCGAACAACGCCACCTGTTCATCGAGCTCCACACGCACTCCTCACTGCAGAGGCACTCTAGCCCAGGTACCCTGGCCGCTCAACGGAGCCTGCCTGTGCTGCCCCTACTCTTGCTCGCATGTGCCCCAGAGAAGGCCCCCTACAGCGACTGCGACCCCCTGGTCCCAGAGGTCTGTGGCTTGCCTTGGCCCTCGGCCCAGCACATAGAAGAAGTCGACGGCGGCTGGCGCCTGGACCTGGGAGTGGAGACTCTGCCCCCCCATGAGGAAGGTCCAACGGTCGATCCCACGGACTGGAACCTGCGGGACGGCTTCTCCATTCAAGCACCCATGCTCGCGTGGTTCGACAACTTGAGCGAGGAGGGCCTTCCGGTGGATGGCGGGGCCTCGCTTGAGGAAGGGTCCACAGTGGTCGTCGTCGACATGGGCACTGGCGAGCGCATCCCCGTTCGTGCGGAGCTCTCGGTCGATGACAACCCCACTCTGCTCATCCACCCCACCTCTGGCCTGAACCCGGGCACCTGGTACGCCGTGGGGTTGCAGGGCCTGACCAAGGAGGATGGGAGCGACGTTGAGCCCGGCGCAGCCTTCCTCGCGCTCCGGGACGGCACCCGCGCAGACTCTTGGGACATCGAAGGCAGGCGAGGCCAGTACGAAGAGGACATCTTCCCCGCCTTGGAGAGCGCCGGCGCGCCCAGAGACAGCCTGCAGCTCGCTTGGCACTTCCGCACGGCCTCCACCGAGAACACCACCTCGACCGCCCTGAGCATGCGGGATCAGGCCCAGGCCTGGCAAGACGCCGAGGGCGCGAGCTGGACGTGGACCGACACGGAGATCTTCGACTGCGAGACCGAGGACATCGGCAAGCACCTGGAGGGCACCCTGAGCGTGCCGCGCTTTGTGAACTCCGAGGAAGCGCCTGCCTTTTTGGTCTTCGAGGATGGCGTGCCCGCCATTCAAGACACCCAGGAGATTCCCTTTGTCGTGCGCGTGCCTTGCAGCCTGATGGAGGACCCCAGCGATGGGCTCTTGGTCCAATTCGGCCACGGGCTCTTCCAAGACCGATACGAGGTTGAGAAGGACTACCTGGGCGCGCTGGCCAACAAACACGGTTGGCTGCTCATCGCCGCCGACTGGCAGGGCATGAGCCGAGACGACACCGTGCCCATCGTGCAGATGATGGGCGCAGACATGGGCCAGTTCGGCAGCATTCCCCAGCGCACTCTGCAGTCCTGGGTAAACAAGGATCTGCTGCTGCGTGCGGCGGTGGGCCCCATGCGCCAGGACCCGGAGCTGCTCACGGAGGGCGTGCCGCTGACCACAGGCGAGCCTCGCTACTTGGGGATCTCCATGGGTGCGATCATCGGGGGAGGCTACGTCGCCTTCTCCGAGCAGCTGGACACCGCCGTGCTGAACGTAGGCGGCACCCCCTTCGCCTTCGTGCTCCCGCGCAGCACCAACTTCCCAGCCTTTGAGAACATCTTGAACGCCGAGCTCGGAGACCCACGGGCCGTTCAGCTGGCGCTTGCGGCCTTTCAGACTCTGTGGGACCCCGCCGAGACCGCTGGATGGACACCCATTCTCAAGGAGTCCGACACTCTGCTGCTGCAGCACAACCTTGGCGATGCCCAGGTCACCACCTTGGCTGGCCAACGCCTGGCGCGGGCGGTGGGCGCCGAGCTGCTCTCCCCCGAGAGTCGGCCGGTGTGGGGCCTGGAGAGCGTGACCTCGCCTGCGGGATCTGCCTACATCGAGTGGGCCTACAGCGACGTGTCCCCAGAACCCACAACCGCTGTCCCAGCAGACAAGGAGACCGACACCCACGTCTGCAGCCGTCAGGAGCCCGAAGCATGGGCACAGATGGACATCTTCTTCCGCAGCGGCGAGATCCAAGCCACCTGCGAGGGTCCATGTCAGGGAGAACGCGTTGGCTTTTGTGATGCCCGACCGCAGTAAGGCGGGTACACTTCACCCCCTGAGGAGCGCGCGTGACCCTTAAGAAGGCCCTTCTGCTGACCCCCTTGCTCTTGCTGGCCAGTCCGGCGCTTGGGCGAGGCGAAGAAGTCCAGCTTGTGGGCAGCAATGTAGAGACAGAGACCTACAACATCTCTGCCCGTCGCGGGACCTCTGGAGTGGCTGAGCGGGGCCACCTGGAGCTGCGTATCCAGTCCAAGCAGGGCTACACCTTGGACAACGAGTACGACATCGCCGTCAAGATGAAGGGTCCTGCCAAGGGTCTGGAGTGGGGCCAGAAGAAGCTGGACCGGGACGACGGTCAGCTCTCGGCAGATGGAAACGAGTACCGCATCAAGATCCCCTACCGGGCGGAGCGCCTCGGCGAGTACCCCGCAAAAGGCAAGGTGAGCTTCCGCCTGTGCCGAGAAGATGGATGCAAACGGGTCAAGCGCAGCTTTGAGACGGCCGTAGTGGTGCACTAGACCCATGCTGATCCAGTCCCATCGCCCTGACCGAATTCTGCCGAGTGAGCTGGACCAGCGCCTCGCCCAGGGTTGGTTTCGGATTGGCGATTCGCTGTTCACCTGCAAGGCCGTTTGGTTTGAAGGGGTGCCGCGCAGCGCGCTGTGGATCCGCCTGGATCTGGGCACCTACACCTGGCGAAAGAGCCAGCGAAAGCTGCTCAACCGCATCCACCGGCGCTACCGCGTGGAGATCGGCCAGCTGGAGCTGAACCCCGAGAAGCGCGAGCTCTACGCCCGCTACCGAACCCAAGCCAGCGGGACCCGGGCCGAACGCCTAGAAGCCGTCTTGGGCGGAACCCGCGGCCAGGCCCTCTTCGATACCCGCGAGATCCGCATCTACGAGGGCGAGCGTTTGGTGGCCTTCTCTTGGTTCGACGTGGGCGACCACAGCGCCGAGAGCATCCTGGGCGTCTACGACCCAGAGTGTGCCGCCGACAGCTTGGGCTACGTCTCCATGCTGCTGGAGGTCGAAGCACTCCAAGAGATGGGCTTTGCCTTTTACTACCCAGGCTACGTGCTGCCCGGCGCCCCAGAGATGGACTACAAGCTGCGTCTTGGGGCGGTCGAGTACTGGGACCCAGACAAGTGGACTTGGCGGCCCAAAGAAGAATCCGGCCGCATCCTGCATGTGGTCGAGCACTCTCAGCGGCTCCTGCTGGAAGTGGCAGGCTGGCTGAGCGGTGCCAACATCGAGGCCAGGATGGTCGCCTACCCAGGCTTTGAGCTGCCCAGCATGCAGCCCAGCTTGAGCGATGGTCTGGCCGTACCTGTCTTGCTCCATGTTCCCAGTGAGCTGGACCCTGGCAGTCCCCTGGTCGTGACTTGGAGCCCAGAGGTTGGCTACCAAGTGCAGCGCTGCCAGGCGATGGTGCTCATCGCACGTCGTCCCAACGGGGAAGAGGTGCCCGAAGCGCGCCGCAGTTTCCTACAGAGCGAGACCGTGGAAGGTGTGGCCCAGGACCCGGCGCAAGCGGCGAGCATTGCGATGCAGGCGCTGGAGTCGGACTAAGCCAGTAGCGCAGCGCGTCCGTCTCGGTCCAGCTTGACCACCTGCGCATCGAAGGCATCCAGGTCTTCCCCAGGTGGCAAGACCAGCTCGTCTTCCTGTGGGTAGAAGGCCTCCTCCCGGTCCGGGTCGATGAAGCCCTCGGCGACCAGCGCCTCGTACACCGCGGTCGGGGCCATGCACAGACAGGCGCTCTGGTCGCCCGTGTTGAGGTCCAGCAGGGTGTGCTCCGGCAGCCACGCGTCCAGGACCGAGGCCACGAGCAGCAGCTCGGCGTAGTCACTGGGCGAGGCCTCATCCGAGGGTAGGTGGTGCGCCACGAGGCGCTCCCCGTCGTCGATCTCGAAGAGCCAGCCTGCTGCCCAGCGGTCTCGAACCTCGGGGAATTCGACGAGGCTCGCGAGGGCGAGCAACGCGCGCATGATCCGGCTGTGGGCGCCCTCCTGAAAGAAGTCGCCTTCCGCATCAAAGCGCAGCAGCCAGCCCCGGGTGAACAGCGGGGCGAAGAGCGCGAACTCCTCGCTGAAGTAGTCCTGCTCCTCGGCGGGGACCTGTCCACCCGGGTAGCCGAGCTGGGTCAACAGAAGGTCGAGTTGGTCTACTGGGCGCATCGCGGCCTCCTGCGAGCAGGGACTTAGAGCCCGCGCACTTCAAAGGAGATGTCGTCCAAGTTCACCGTGTTCGAGTCTGTGATGTCTCGCAGCTCGATGCGGGTCACGTTGGCATAGGCGCTCAAGTCGCAGAGTTCCGCGGTCTTGGCGTTGCCATCGCCGAACAGATCCACAGAGGCGGTGCTGCCGTCCTCCATGGTGACCTCGACCCAGCCGAGCTTGCCGTTCGTTTGGTCACCCAGGGAGTAGAACTCCAGAGCGCGTACGGGATCGGTGAAGTCGAAGGTCAGATCCGTCGAAATCCCAGCCCCTCCACCGCTGCGCGCGGTGTAAGCCGTGAAGGGCTCACTGCGGGAGTAGCTGGCGTAGTCCCAGGCATACAGGGCGGTGCCCTCCTCTTCGCTTGAGAAGGTGACCTCGGGGTAGACCGTGGCCACGTCGATGTCGTCGGAGAGCTCGTCAAAGTTGATGAGCACTGGGGTCCAGGTGTACTCCACCGCGGTGTCATCGCCACCACCGCTGGTGTCATCGACGCTGGTGTCGTCGCCACCGCCTGTGGAGTCGTCGGTCTCCGCGTCGCCGTTGAGCAGACCGCAGCCGGTGGTGAGCAGGAGAAAGCTGAAGGGAAGGACGAACCGCATGGAATACCTCGGGTTGATTCCGTAACTGAACGGCGGTCAGAACGAGGACTTACAGGTGAGTCCAGGGATGCACGGCGAACTCAGATCCAGCCGGCCAGCTTGGCCAAGAACCAGAATCCACCCAAGAGCCAAAAGCTCCACATCACAAGGCGGGCCACAAGACCGACGCTGGGCTCGAGGCTCGGTCGCGGCGTGTGCCTCCGCACCACGCGGTAGGCCTCCGTGCAGACCGCCCTGCCCTCGGGCACAGAGAACACGTGCAAGCCGGAGAACATCACGACGATGCCAAAAGGCGGGAAGCAGAGGGCCATCGCGCTGGCGGTCAGCCCCAGGAGACGGGACTTGGGCACCAGGGTCGCCAGCTTGAAGCCGCTCACCAAGAGCAGCACCGACACCACCACGTAGATCCAGTTGTCGCGGTGGATGTCCAGGGGCAAAGGGGCCACCACCGGGTCCAGAAAGTAGGCGTAGAACTTGGCGATCAGCTCGGGCCAGAGAAAGACCGCAGCCCCTGCGCCCAGCAACAACTGACAGCAGCCCAGCAGCCTGACACGAAGCTCGAAGGGGTACAGCCTGGGGCGCAGCTCCTGGACTTTGGGCGGCGGAGGCTCCGAGAGTGGTGGGCGGTAGGGCTGATCTGGGCTCGCCAATGGGCTCGCCAATGGGCTCGCCAATTGGCCAGCCTCTGGAGGGCCTACTGCGCCCATCCATCTTCCCAGAAGGACAGAACGCGGCCCGTCACCGACTCCGGGTCTTCCCCCTCCTCTCGGCCTGTCCAAGTCACCTGGCCGCCCAGTACATCCCCTTGGTTGGCCAGCACCCTGACCTTCAGCTCAAGCTGCTCAACGCCCGCGGGGAGCTCCTCTCCATCAAAGGCCGGGATCTCGTCAGGGGCCGCCGCGCGCGCCCCCGTGACCCATGGCTCGCTCTCCTCGTTCATTCCGGTCTCGGTCTGTGCGGTGGCCTGCATACCCACATCCAAGTCTCCGTCGGCCGTGCGCACCTGAATCTCAAGGGGCACCGAGAGCCTGTCAGAGCAGGGCATGTTGATGGCGGGATAGAAATCGTAGCCCGGCCCCAGCTTGCGGCGCTCCGTCACCCGAGTGGCCTGAAACTGCTCCAAGAGGAAGGCGCTCCCCTCTCCTCTCCGGACCTCGACATGCGCCAGGGTCTGCACATCATCGGCCCAGACGGCGGGCAGCTCTTGGTCCAAAAGCACGTGGTCCAGGAGCGCATCGACGCTTCCGATGGGCGTCTCCTCGTCGTCGGAGACAGGCCCCTCGTAGATGACCTCGCAGTAGGGCATGTGGGTGCGGGAAAGACAGCCCAGGTAGCTGGCGCTGAGCACAAGTAAAAAGGCCATACATACAGTCATAGCCCCCGGACCTCAGTCCAGCATGCACTGAAAGCCGCGCCAGTGCGCATCCGAATTCAGACGCTCACCAGCCCGCGCCACAATGGCCTCGCCGGTGTCCCAGGCTGACCCTGAGATGTCGATGAGAACGAGGTCTTCAGGCTTGAAGAGACCCGCCTGGCGTGCGGAGATCAGGCCCTCCAAGACCGCCTGCTGGTGCAGCCGCTTGTGACGGTACTCAAAGACGTCGTAGTCCAAGCACTCCGGGTCCCGGTGCGGCTCCTGTAGCGCTGCGAACTCCTCTTCCATGGCGCTCACCCAGGCGTCCACCTCCGCCAGCCCCAGCCAGGTGTACTGCCACTCGTTGCAGCCATAGAACATGTAGCCGTAGTCAGGACTCTCGGGCTCGCACTCCAAGTCCTGCAGAGTGTTGGTCACTCTGCGTTCCCTCGCCGAAATCCTAAGGCCACAAACCCCGTACACCCAGGGCTTGCTACACTCGCCACCCCTGGAGTCCGCCCACTGATGCTCAAGACCCTGCATAAGGCTGCCTGGCTGCTGCCGGCCCTCTTCTTCTCCATGCCCGCCTGGGCCCAAGAGGCCACAGAGGCCGCCTGCGTCGAAGGCGAGTGCTGCCCGCCCAACACCAGCCAACAGATCTTCATCGGTGTGGGCACGCTCTTCACCGGAATCGTGGCCCTGTTTCTGCTCCCGCGCATCATCGAGCGCGCGGCGATCAACAAGGGTCGCTCTCCCCTCTCGGCCCGCCACACGGGCATTAGCCTTGCGATCCTCCTGGCCAACCTGGGCCTGGTGGGCATGACCTACGCGGTGACCAACTGCTTCCCCGCCAAGCTGCTCATCTGGGTAGGCGTTGTGGGTGCTCTCTGGCTGATTCACGGGGTCTACGCCCTCGTCGCGACTCGAAACTAAGGGGCTCCCAGAATGAGTCAGTACCGTACGGGCGGCAAGCTCTCGTCTTTCAACGCCGCCGAAGACCGCGACGCACTCCAGAACTATGTGGAGAGCGCCGAGCACGGCCGCTACCCGCGCACCCTGCTCATCGGCCTGGGCGGCACTGGGGCCAAGGCTCTGCAGCACCTGCGCCGCATGAAGATCGAGCGCTTTGGAACGGTGGATCTGCCCGGCGTGGCCTACCTCTCCATGGACACCGACCTGCAGTCGGCCCGTCCAGAGGCGACCAAAGAGCAGTCCCCCTACGAGGACCTGGTCTCCTTCGATGAGACCCAGCGCATCAACCTGAGCGCGAACCTGAACGCCGTGCTCGAGAACATGGCGCGGCACCCCCACATCAAGGAGTGGTGGGACGACTCAGCCCTGGACTCCAAGCGCAACTTCGACTTGGGCAAGGGCGCCGGACAGATCCGCCCCCTCTCTCGCCTGGTCTTCTTCCAGAACCGCGAGCTGATCCAGTCCGCCTTGGAACGCAGCTGGTCCGACATCACCGCCCAGAACCTGGACGATGGCCGCATTCAAAAGGGCAAGGTGCGCATCGTGGTGGTCGCAGGCTTGGCCGGCGGCACCGGCTCGGGCATGTTCCTGGACTTGGCCGCTCTGATTCGCTCCAGCTTCTCGGGCCGCGACTTTGAGCTGGACGGCATGTTCGTCTTGCCCGGCGTCTACAAGGGCGCCGACACCAAGTACCCCAAGCTGGCCGCCAACGGCTACGCCGCTCTGCGCGAGATCAACCACTACCAGAGCCACCGCTTCCAAGCCCAGTGGGACCACCAGGCCAGCGCAGATGTGGCCCCGCTCTACAACCGCACGGTCCTCATCTCAGGCACCAACGCCCTGAGCGAGTCCATGTCCGACCCGGCCGACGCCTACCGGGTCATCGGCGAGCAGCTCTTCTTGGACTTTGGCGGCGGACGCATGAAGTCTTGGGTGGAGGGCGTTCGCGTCAACCGCGAGCAGTACCTGACCAGCTTTGTGGGCTACGACTACGTGGTCGAGGGCCCCGATGGCAAACCCCGTGAGACCCACGCCGAGCAGTACAAGACCGCCTTTGTCAGCTTCGGTCTCTCCAAGCTGGTCTACCCCTCCTGGCGCCTGCTGAACTACGCCAAGTTCGATCTGGCCGCCGAGATGGTGCGCCTCTTGGACCCCGGTCACGGCGGACAGCTGGGCGACGTCATCACCAGCTGGCGCACCCGCTTCATGGTCGAGGCCGGCTTCTACCAGGGCACCTTGGTGGACGAAGACGGCAGCCGCTCCCGGGTCTACCAGGTGCGCGATGCACTGGCCCAGCAGAAGGGCACCCGCACCTCCGCGAGCACCATCTTCGAGCACATCCAAGAGCTGGGCGATGAACTCAACGCCCTCTCCGAGGAGATGTTCCACGAGAAGAGCACCGAGGAGATGGCCAAAGAGCATTTCCGCCACGTGCGCAAGCTCTTCGGCGACCCCTACTCCGCCGGCAACGAGGGCGACTGGGCCCTGCAGATCTCCAAGAACCGTGAGTCCTACGTGCGCAAGGTGCGCGAGGTTCTGCCCGACGTGGTCGAGAACTTCCGCCGCCGTCGTGGCGTGGGCATCACCGGCGTGCGCGAGATCCTGACCTCGATCTTGGAGGAGCTGGAGCGTCCCTGGGACAAGGCCCTGTTCATCGACTGGCTGCGCCACATGCGCACCGAGAAGCAGCGGGACGCGGAGGAAGCCAAGACCGAGTGGGAGCGCTTGCTGCGCAACACCCACCAGGCCTCCAAGGGGCTGCTGCCCAGCGGAGACAACCACCGCGCGGCGCTAGAGATGGCCAGCCAAGCCTTCGTGCGTCACTGGCGCGCCCGGGTCACCGAGTACATCTGCGCGGAAGGCGTGGACGCCCTGGAAGCCATCCGCAAGGTCATCCGCGACCAGCTCACCCGCATCGACGCCATCGTGGCCCACATGCAGGAGTTGGAGGGCTGGTACGGCAAGTTCCGTGACCACTTCGCCGAGCCCGTCAGCAGCACGCTCTTCATCGAAGTGCCGATGCGTCATGACCTCAAGACCCTGCTGGAGCCCTACCTGGGCACCGACGCAGCCCAGCGCCGCGAGGCCTTGGAGCTGCTCCTAGGTCGGGCCCTGCGCCGCATGAAGCTGGACACCCTCACCGACCTGGAGTCTCAGCTCTCGGGGGAGCGGGATCGCTTCCGTGACAAGCTGGCATCCGAGGCTTTCTTCGCATTGAAGGGCGATGAGACAGGTCGAACAGCCGCTTTCGTCAACGAGGACAGTGAGCCCCAGCCAGGGTTCCTGGAGCGCTACAGCCTGCTCGCAGCCCTGGAGCAGATGCCCTACGAGGACGTGACGGGCCTGCTCAAGCAGCTCTACGACAAGGGCCTGCCATGGATCGAGCCCACCCCCAAGGACCCCACTGGCGGCGCCACCTTGGAGCCGGTGGCTGATGCTTTCCTGGGCATCTCCAACCTGGAGGGCCGCTTTGTCGAGCAGCTCTTCTCCACCTTCAAGGGCCTGCAGCCTCACAAGCTGCCCTTCCGCCCCCAGAAGGTGGGCACCAACGACCCCAGCGAACTGGTGTTCTTCACCGAGTGGTCGGCCTTTGCGGCCTACTTCATCGGCGAGGTGCACGGCGCCGGCGGTCTGGAAGCGCACTACGAGCGCCTGCTCTACGATCCCGTTCGTCCCTCCGCTCTGCACATCCACACCGACTTCCACACCTTCCAGGACATGGTCCCCATGGAAGAGCAGGAAGTGCGCTGGACCGAGCGGGCCTGGAAGCTCTTCCACCAAGCCCAGATGCTGGGCCTGATCTGCAGCCGCCGCCGTCGCCATGGTGACGATGAGCGGGTCAGCTTCACCCGCCGCCGCCGCAGCACTGCGCTGGATGTGGCGTGGGAAGAGCTGGGTGTAGAGGCCACCGTGCTTCGCAACCTGTCCTCGGACAGGGCCTTCATCCAAGCCTTGACCGCGGACATTGAGCGCCGCATCCAAGACCTGATGGACGCCGGCGGAGATCACGCCGACCTGGTCTGCTTGGCCGACTACTGGACCACCTGCGTGTACCCCGTGGTCAACATCAGCGAGCAGTCAGGTGCCTCGGTCGTCAAGGCAGCAGGCTCCTTGGAGAACCTGGCCATCAGCGAGATCCGCAAGGAGTGGCTGCGCAAGGCCGCCGCCGAAGGCACAACTCCCCAGCAGCTCCTGGCCCGCCGCGTTCAGCGCATGGGCGAGCTGGCCAAGTGGACCCAGCCCATTCACAAAGCATCGGGACTGCCGGTCCCAAGCTCTCCCGATGTGCCCGATGAGCTGCGCGTGGACGAGTGGGAGCTTCTGCCTACCGTGCGAGGCCAGATCGAGCACCTCACCCGCTCCGGCGAGCTGCGCGAGTCCAGAGATGAGCTGGGCCGCCTGACCCTGCGCTTCCCGCGCCTGGCCGTTCGCTGGTCGGCCTTCAAGCCGCCCCAGGATGTGCCAGAGTTCCAAGAGAGCGCCCAGAGCTACTGGTACGCCGGTCCCCAAGGAAAGGAGCAGGGCCTGAGCGCTGCTCAGATCCTGACGCGGGTGCAGCAGGCGCCCAAGGCCCGCCACCGCATCTTCGCCACCGGCTGGCCCGGCTGGAAGGACGCCAATGAGCTGGAGACCGTGCGTGAGGGCCTGGCCAGTGCACCCGATGCGCCGCCAGATGACGGCCCCAGCTTCCACTACGCCGTGGACGGCGCCCGCAAGGGTCAGCTCAGCGCCCAAGAGATCGCCGACTTGGCCTCGGCTGCGCCTGGGAGCGCACACAAGGTCTGGACCAAAAACTTTGGTCGGACCTGGAAGACCGTGGAGCAAGTGGAAGAGATCACCTCCCTGATGGGGCCACCGCCTCTGGGTGATGAGCCGCCTCCTCTGGATGAGGAAGAGCCGCCCCCTCTGGACTGAGTGAGGCGAGAGAAGAACACGCACTGGCCCTCTTCGGAGGGCCATGGGAGGGAAGATGCTTCAGAGCATCCTGATGCTGCTGCTGTCGACGGGCTGCCAAGGTGGGAAGGCCCCGGAGGACAAGGAGACCCCGGCGGAGACCGGGGAGACCGGGGAGACCGGGGAGACGGGGGAGACCGGCGACACCGGGGAGATTCCGGAGATCGTCGACCCCCGCCACTGCTTGGTCCTGCTGGGATTCTACCCAAACAAAGAGGCAACAGCGACCGTGAACGGCCAAGCCGCGCACCTCTACTTCGACTACGCTCAAAACACCCAAGACTACTACGTGTGCGCGGGGCTCCTGAGCGAAAACACGCTCCACACCGTGGTGATTCAGCGGCTAAACGCCGAGGCCATCACAAGGGACTTTCAGACGGAGAACACCCCGACTGCTTGGTCCATCCCGGACGAGTCAGCGCAGTTTAAGGGCCTGCTCCGGGACGGTGCTGCCGGCAGCATCTACATCGGTGAGGTCGAGTTCTTGGACTTCGAGCTGGAGCTGACGGGTACCCCGTCCTCCTATGGCGCAAGCATGGTCAACTCTGACGGGACCTGGCCCTCCACCGCTGTAGAGATCAGCGAAACTGGAAAGTTCAGTGCGCAGTTTTCTCCTACTTGGACCATCGTTCCCCTGGGCGAGCCCCACGTCTACAAGTCCTCGATGACCGTGACCGGCTACCTCAACGCGAACGGAAACATCGCGACCGCTTGGATCGACGTCCGCTTCATAGAGCCTGAGTCGATCTATGAGTACTTGGGTCCCGCCGATGGAGTAATGCGCTACGACTGCGAGGAGGGCATCTGTTTCGACGGCTCCTTCCTGCGTCCGGCGCCCTAAACTCAGACTCTCTGGACAAGCCCTCCCTCATCGTGTCAACCTACAAGTGACACAGAGGCGGCGACATGTTCTTGCTTGTGCTGGCGTGCTCGGTCGCCCCCGAGGTGGACACTGAGCCATCCGGCCGCGACACCTCGATGCCCGACCCCGAGGATTCGGGGGACACCGGGGACACCGGGGACACCGGGGACACCGGGGACACCGGGGACACCGGGGAAGCTGAGGTGCCGCTCTGCAGCGCCGAGCAGACCTACACAGGCAACCTGAGCCTGGAGACCGACGAAGAGAAGGCCGCTTTTGGCGCCCAGTACTGCTGCGTGGACGGAGCGCTCGATGTCTATGGGGACCCTGGGGAGAGCTTGGACTGTCTGCGAGAGGCCAGCCTCCGACTGAGGGACCCCGAGGGAGAGGTGACCCTCCCAAGCTTTCAACGTGGCTCTGTTCACGTGAACGTGCTCGCCCCACTGGACCTGTACCTGCCCGAGTGGCGGGAGGAGGCCAACCTGAGCTTCTTTGGCTCCGAGGTCATCCACGTGCACGCGGCGAAGCTTCAGTCCCTTGAGACCTTGCGCTATTGGGGCATGCTCTACCCGCCCGATGGCAAGGCGCACCGGGTGGACATGCCCCAGCTCCAAGAGCTGGCCCTGCTCAGCGTGACCTCGCCAATGGAGCCCGATGACCTGGCGCACTTGCCCGGCCCCATCGGCTCACTCCTGCTCTGGGACACTGGGCTGATGGCCCTGGGGCTGCCTGCCTTGAGCATCTCCATGCGGGATCTGAGCATCGATGCCCTCGCGCCTCTGTGCGGCAGTCCGACCGAGGAGCTGTACCTCACGAACGTCTGGCTGAACGAAGATGCCAGCTGTTTGCTGGACTTGCCCGCCTTGCGTGTGCTGGACGTTGAGGATGGAAACCTGCCCGCCCTTAGCGGTGATGTGACCTGGCCAGAGAACGTCAGCGTCGATCTGGACATGCCAGACTCCTCTCTCCGCCGCCTTCGCCTCGCCGGGATCCAGGACATGACCCTGCATGTGCGCTCAGACCCACTCTACGAGCTGGAGCTTCCAGACCTGGTGAACGGCTCCATTGACATTGGGGGCCACGCCTCACTGGTCGCGGAGCTGCCCAGCCTGACCTCGGTCGACACACTGAAGTTCGCCCCTGGGGTCGCAAACGCGCCCTTGCTAACCACCGCCGGTTCCCTTCAGCAGGTGGGCAACCTGAGCTCACTCACGGCCCTAAAATCAGCAGACGAGCTCATCCTTTCCAACCACGGAGGAAGCGATCTGAGCGCCTTGTCCAGCTTGGAGAGCGTCAGCGGCACCCTCTCCCTCGTCAATTGCTACGACTTGGTGGATCTGAGCCACCTCCACGGGCTCAACTCTGTGGGTACCCTTCAGATCACCAGGACTGGGGCCTCTGAAGCGGAGATCCAAGCCCTCATAGACGCCATCGGCAGCGAGAACATCGGAGAGATCAAGACGAGCAACAACGGCGGCTGAATGCGCCCACAGTCCCTCCTGAAACAAGGCAAGGCGATAGGCTGTAGTCCCTACCGAGGACACCTTGCCCGCAGACGGACCCGTCATCGAACGCTTCTTCCCTGGCGTGGAACGCACCCGGGGCAGCTTGGCGCTCGCCGAGAAGGCCCACGCATCCGGCGCGGTGCTGCACTACGCCTTTGAGCCCAAGGGCCTGCGGCTCCGACAAGAACGCGTTCGGGGCATGCCCATCCTGGAGCTCTTCGGTGGCTTGGTCTCCGAGCAGCGGGCGGTGGGAAGCCGCCAACTCTTCTTGGCTCTGTACGACGAGCTGGATGGCGAGAACGAAGTGCACGGCGCGGTACACCCAGCCAACGTGGTCTACCACTCCAGCGCCTCGCCCAAGCTGGTGGACCGGGCCCTGAACCGCTGCACGATGTACCCCTACGGTGCGGGGCCCATCCCGGCCCAGAGCACCCAGGTGGACTACCGGGTCTGGCTCTGGAGCGTGAGCCGACCCAGCCCAGTGGAAGCCCAGGACTGGGACTTGGCCAACCTGATGTCCATGTGCGCCCAGCTCTCTGCCGGCCCCAAGGACTGGCAGACCCCCTGGACGGCGACCCAGCGCCTGGAAGCCATTGAGCGGTGGTCCCAGAGCTACAGCGAATCCCTGCCCCAGGGAGCCGACAGCGGGGAGCGACTGCGCCGCAGCTACCAGAGCTGCCTGACGGTTGAAGCATGCCTGTGATGCTCTGGGCCCTGGTGGCCTCGCCGGTGCACGCTGGCTTTGAAGTGCACCTCAGCGAAGGGCTGACCCAAGAGCGCAAGGTGCGTGTCCCGGAGCACACGGTGGAAGAGCTCGTTCGTGTGCTGCCTCCTGGCATTGAACCCTGGACGATCTCCGTGGTCGTGCCCGAGGCCTGGGTCGCCGAAGATCTGCCGGAGTTGGGCCCACACGAGCAGCTGGACCCCGACCAGCTCGCGGCCATTGTGGCCGGGTTGAAGGAAGCGGGACTGCCCAGCGCCAGCTCAGGGCCGGAGCAGATCGGACAGCTGCTGGCCATCGTGCAGAACGGCAGCTTCGAGAGCGAGACCCCCAGCGCGGTGGGCCCTACTCTGCTGCCACCATGGGTCTTGCTCGCCGCCCCTGAGTGGGCCGAGACCCTGTCCTCCGCGCGGCTTGGCGTGGCCCTCCTCGCCGAGTTCGGCTTGGAGACGGAGTTGGTCCGCTACCCCTGCCCCACGACCCCACACGGCGTGGCTTTTGGAGTGCGCAGCGGCGGCGTGGCCCCCAAAGACAAGCTCTGGGCGCTCCCCCTCCCAGGCCAGGCTGGCGTGCTCTACACCGTGCACCCCACCGCGATTCTCGCCGCCGATGCCACAGAGGCGGACCTAAGCTCTTGGTCTCTGACCCAGTTCACGGCTGCGGACTTTGATCCCGGCATCGCCGCCCCGCCTCGCTCAAAGGGCGCCCCAAGGCCAACTCTGCCGGGCAAAAAGAAGAAGGCACCCGAGCCCTCCGTCAGCTCCGATCAGTCCCTGGCTTGGTGGCTTGGAAGCGGCGGCATGGCAGGCGCACTGGCGCTCATCGGTGTGTTCGTCTGGCGTCAGCGCGATCGGGGAGCCCAGGTCTTGGCCCAGCGAAAACGAGACCGTGAACGGGAGGAGTTTTGATGCTGCTCGCCCTCTTGAGCCTGCCCGCCAACGCCGAGGCCATTCGTCTGGCGGCGGTGTACCACGACGACCAACCACACGGTCAAATTGAGAGCCGAGACCCAAGCTTGCATGTGGTTTCTTGGCCATTCTGCCCAAGCTACGGCAAGAGCTGCTCGGAGCTGGCTTGGGTGGAGGTAGGGGTCAGCGTCGACGCCTACGTCGCGCGCAGAAACGGGCCCCACGCTGCGGCAAGTGAGCTGACTCTGACCTCGGTCGAGGACATGCAGCCTCTGGCCCGTGCGCTGGAGGACTTCTTCAAAGCACAGGGCATCACCTCCGATGCGGTCAAGGTCGGCTACGCCCATGGACTGGTGCAGTCCCTGGACTACCACCTGGACGAGGAGACCGGCTGGACGGAGTACCCCAAGTACGCCATCGAGAGCTTGGTCGATGAGCAGGGCGACTGCGATGACGGGGCGATCTGGACGGCCAGTCTGCTGACAGCTCTGGGATACCAGCCCTACTACGTGCGCTGGCGCAACGCGGACGACTCCGGGGGACACCTGAGCACCGCGCTGGCCATGGACACGGGGGACTTGGCCCAAGTTAAACGTCCAGCCAGCTCACCGGTGGTCACCTGGGAGGGACAGGACTTTCTGCATGTAGACGGCACCGGCAGCATCGGGGGATGTGGTCGCGGCTGCATGAAGCTAGGCTGGAACGGCTGGGAGGCCAAAGGCCTGAGCCTCAAGACGGTCGTGGCCGCTGATGATCCCGACCTGGACACGCTCCTGCCCCTGAGCGCCTGGGACAACGGCAACCAGCACTTCCCAGGGCGCCAAACCCAGGACTGGCGAGAGGAGGACCCGGACCGCATCCGGGAGCGCCTCCAGGACTGGGACTGGGAGGCCCGAACCAAGAGAAGATTGAAGGATCTCGGCCGCGAGGACCCCGAGCTTTGGTTGAAAAAGCGCCGGCCCAACCCCGTCGGAGATGGAACGTGGATCCTGCTTTCCGGCGCGATGGGATCTGGCCTCTTGGTGATGCTTGTCATGGGCTGGCGCGCCCGTCAGCGGCGTCTGGCCGAGGCGGAACGGCTAGCCGCCGAGAGGCGCAAGCAGCAGTTCTGAGCCCTGGGTTTCTGAGAGAGACCGGGCCTCCTTCCCGATCGCCGTTTGTCCTGGGCTCTCGGCGGTGGTAGGCAAGTGCTCGCATTAGAAAGATCTCTGCCCTGGCACGGGCGTAGATCCACGCTTCACCCCTCTTCCTCAAATGGGAGCTGACTCAATGGAACTCAAGCAAAAGGGCGCATCCGCCGCAGTCGGCAGCTTTAAGCAGCTGCTCGTCACCATGAAGTGGACCACCGCGGCCGACTTCGACCTGGCAGCCTGCTACGAGAAGAAAGACGGATCCCACGGTCTGATCTACTTCGGCGACTTGGGTGATCTGAACGACTTCCCCTACGTCCAGCTCTCGGGCGACGAGGGCCAAGGCGATGCAGGTGGCGACAACGAAGAGCAGCTTCGCATCACCAAGCTGGACGACATGAAGAGCCTCTGGCTCTTGGGCTGGGACTACGGTCAGGTCCAGGCTGGCAAGCCCGCGCGCTTTGCGGACTCCGACATGAGCCTCTCCGTCATGGACGACACCGGCACAACCCACAACGTGACTCTGGATGCAGGCACCTTCGGCAACGTCGCCGTCATCGCCACCATCGAGAACAGCGCAGTGGGCCCCAAGCTGATCAACGCCTCCAAGGCTGGCACGCTCAAGGGTCTCACCAACCTGCAGCAGCTGCTCGAAATCATCAACAGCTAAGAGAAGGATCTTCCATGTCTCAGAACCTGAACGCTCTCAAGATGGCCATCCTAGCAGACGGCGTGATCGACGCGCACGAGGTCAAGCAGATCTCTGCAGTGATCTGGGACGATGGCAAGATCGACCGCGAGGAGGCCGACTTCCTTTTTGAGCTCAACGATGCCAAAAAGGAAGCCGTCCCCGAGTGGACCGAGCTCTTCGTCAAGGCCATCAGTGCACACCTGCTGGAGGACGCTGCGTCCCCCGGCGAGATCGACGCAGACGAGGCCAAGTGGCTCACCGACAAGATCATGGGTGACGGCAAGGTGGACGAGGTCGAGAAGGCCTTGCTGACCAACTTGGCTGCCCGCGGCGCGCTCCCCAAAGAGCTCGCCAACCTCTAGGGCGCTCCGGGCTCCTCACGGAGCCCAACTCCCCGGCCCAAGTCTTGGGCCGACCTCGTCTGGGTCAGACCCCTCATCCAGACGAGGACACACAAGGCATTCCATGCTCGCTCTCGCCCTCGGAACGGTGGTCCTCGCCTCCGTCGTCATCATGTTCGCCTGCGACTCTTTCGAAGACGCAAGCTCCTACCTGGGCCGCAACATGCCCAATGGAGTCAAGGGTGCGACGATCAACGCCATCGGCAGCTCGCTGCCCGAGCTGTTGACGGCGACATTCCTGCTCTTCGCCTTCAAGGACGAAGACGGCTTCTCCGGTGGCGTGGCGACTTGTGCCGGCAGCGCGGTGTTCAACGCCGTCATCATTCCGGCCGTCAGCGTACTGGCCGTGATGTTCGTTGGCGTCAAGCAGTCCGATGGCACCCGCAAGAAGGTCAGCTTCATCGAGCTGAACAAGGCCACGGTCCTACGTGACGGTGCCTTCTTCGTTCTGGCCGAGCTGGCCTTGATCTACTTCCTGGGCGACTCGGTCCTGATGTGGTGGATGGGCGGCGCGCTCATGGGCATCTACGCCCTCTACTTCGGCTTCCTGATGTGGCAGTTCAAGACGGGCCGCGCTGTCGAAGATGAAGACGACGATGATGACGATGATGACGACGACGAGGAGCAGGCCCCCAAGTGGAAGCAGCTGCTCACCTTCGACTTCAACGGTCTCTTCTTCGGCGGCGAAGACTTCACCACCGGCCGCGCATGGGTGGTCCTCTCCTCCGCCACCGCCGTCATCGGCGTGGCCTGCTACGGCCTCTCTTGGGCCGTCGTTGAGACAGCGCATGTCCTGGACGTGCCGCTCTACTTCACCACCGTGGTGCTCGCAGCAGCTGCGACCTCGGTTCCAGACACCGTGCTCTCCGTCAAGGATGCCCTCAACGGCAACTACGACGATGCAGTGGCCAACGCAGTGGGCTCGAACATCTTCGACATCTGCGTGGCTTTGGGCCTACCGCTCTTCGCCTACGGCCTGATCTACGGCAACATCGAGCTGGCCGCCGAGTTCGGCGACGGTGCCGATGTCCAGATCCTGCGCATCGGCCTGCTTGTCGTCACCGGCATCGTGCTTGCCCTCTTCCTGATTGGGAAGAAGATTGGCAAGGGCAAGGCCATCGCCCTGTTCTCGATCTACCTGGGCTGGCTCGGGTTCATCTTGTACCGAGCCGTTGAAGTGAGCGCCTCCAGCGATGTGGCGAGTTTTGTGACCCACAGCTTGGCCCACGTCACGGGCTGATGCCCCTGTAAGCTTAGGGGCCAAGCCCCGTTCAGAAACCACGCGGCAGGCCATTCCCCCTTTCGGCCGCCGCACAATCCGTCCCCTCCCAGCCCCTTTGGAGTACTCGTGGAGCTCAAGCAGAAAGGTACCAGCGCACAACTCGGCGCGTTCAAGCAGCTCAAGGTGAGCTTGGTCTGGACCAGCGCCGTCGACCTGGACCTGATGGCCTTCTACAAGACCCGTGATGGTCGCACTGGCGGGGTCTACTCCGACAACTACAACGGCGGCACCCTGGGCGAGCTCAACAGCTTCCCCTTCATGCAGCTGAGCGGCGATGAGGGCGTGGGCGCGACCGGCGGTGACAACCGCGAAGAGCTGCGCATCACCAAGCTGGACGACATCGAAGAGTTGTTCATCTGCGCGCTGAACTTCACCGACGCCCAGGGCAGCTCCAACAAGGTCTTCAGCGACTACGACGCCCGCGTCGAGGTCATCACGGACAAGGGCGAGAGCCACACCATCAACCTGGACTCCTCCAAGGTGGGCTCTGTGGCCATCCTCGCCAAGTTCCAGGCCAGCTTCATGGGTGCCCAGCTCGTCAACGACTCCATGGTGATGGACTTGGCCACTTTCCGGGACACGGTCCCGGGCGCCAAGGACCTGAAGGTTCAGTCCAAAGTGACCCTGGCTCAGAAGGGTGACTCCTTTGCCATCAAGCCCAAGGTGGTCAAGGGCAAGACCGATGAGATGCTCATCAACCTGAACTGGAACGAGGGCAACACCGAGAAGAAGGGCTTCTTCGCAAACCTCTTCGGCGGTGACGACACCATCGACCTGGACCTGGGTGTCTACTTCGAGACCAAGATCCTGGACCCTCGCACCAACGAGCCGGTTCGTGCCTGTGTTCAGCCCCTCAACGCCGGCCTGCTCAAGCAAGGCCGATTCGAGGATCTGCCGTGGATTTACCACATGGGCGACGACCGAACGGGCGCCGTGAGCACCGGCGAGACGGTCAAGGTGAACCTGGCCGAGCGCCAGAACCTCCGCCGCATCATGATCTTCACCTACATCTACGAGGGCGCCGCAAACTGGGCGAACACCGACGGTGTGGTCTCGGTCAAGGCGCCTGGCTGTCCTGAGCTCATCGTGGAGCTTGGCAAGAGCAACGACAAGCGCACCTTCGCCTCCATCTGCTGGATCGACTTCCAGGACGATGGCAGCATCAAGGTGACCAAGACTTGCACCTACCACGAGGACCACGTCGACTGTGACCGCAGCTACGGCTGGGGTCTGAAGTGGACCGCCGGCTCCAAGGACTAGGCCGGTGCGGGCCCAGCTGGAAGGCTTGCGCTTCTCCTATGAAAAGGAGCTGCTCGAGCAAGTCAAACGCTCTCTGGGCCCGGAGCGCGTCAACAAGCGAGAAGCGGTTCGCCGCGAGCAGTTCCACGCGCGCAAGCGCTCGCTGCTCGGTGACGCTGTGCGCATCACCGAAGATCTGCTGCCCGACGTCCACAGGCGCTACATGGAGTGCTTGGCGCTGTTGGGGGGTGACCTGAAGGGTGATCTCTACGTGCAGCAGAGCCCCGAGTACAACGCCTCGGTCTTTGCCATGGGCGACCGCTTCGACATCATGGTGCACAGCTCGCTGTTGCGAGACTTCACCCTGGATGAGCTCACTTTTGTGATGGGCCACGAGCTGGGTCACGTGCTCTTTGACCACTCCAGCTTCTCGATCCACGAGGTCTTCCGCGAGGAGAACGGCGTGGACTCGAACACGGCTCAGTCCATGCTGGCTTGGTCCCGGGCCGCCGAGGTCAGCGCCGACCGCATCGGACTGGTCTGCTGCGGCACCCTCTCGGGGGCGACCTCTGCGCTCTTCAAGACCAGCTCGGGCATTCCTGGCATTGACCAGACGCGCATCCTGGCCAGCCTGCGCTCCCAATACGACGAGCTCGTCGCGCATATCGATGATGAGGGCGAGGGCCATGAGTGGGTGCGTACCCACCCCATGGTGCCCATTCGCTTCAAGGCAATTGAGCTGGGCGCCTTGGACCTGGTGATGCTGCGCAAGAACGCCTCGATGTTCTCGGCACGGGGCTTCCGAGGCATCGACAAGCAGATCGCCAACATCCTGCGCAAGCTGGACGAGCGCAGCGGTCCGGGCATGGGCAGCAGCCGTCCGCTGGCCAACCCCAACCAACAGGCCGCCGCCCTCATCGCCTTGGTCTACGTGGCGCTGTGCGATGGCAGCCTGAGCGCGACGGAGCGCACCGTCCTCACTGACGTTCACATGAAGCTGAGCTGCCCTTTCCCCCTCTCAGACATCCTGGACTCGGCGGTCAAGAACCGCCTGGACTTCGTCTCCGGGGCCCCCGGGGAGCTCAAACGCCGCTCAGACCGCCTGCATCCGGACGACGTGGAACTGGTCGTGCGCTTGGCGGTGGCCATGTGTCTGCAGTGCAGCCGCAAAGTGGACGGCGCTGAGAAGGTCGCCCTCCAGACCTTGAGCCACTCCCTCAAGTTCAACGGACTGGACACGGTCATTAAGGAGTACCGGGAGAACCCACCGGGACGCATTCAGCGGGTCTTTAGGCACTGAGCACCGCTTCAGCCTGCGAGGGAAGCTTGGCCTCGCCTGAGCCATAGGGCCACCGGGATGGACACCAGCCCGATGCTGAGCACCCACGAGATGGAGGCTCCCAGCGCCGAGCCCAACTCCGGCATCAGCCAGGCGGCCAAGAGAGAGAAGGCCGAGACCGCGCAGGATCCCAGCATCATCGGCCCTACAGCGCCGCTGGGCACGGCCGCCCCTTGAGAGAGCCACAAGCCGGCCATGGTGGTCATGAAGATGGCCGGAAAGACCGCCGCCATGCCCGCGACGAGAGAGCCCATCCCCTGCTCTGGTGCACTGCGCGCGATGAGCACACTGCTTCCAATGGCTGCAGCCGCGAGCAGTCCACGGGCCAAGATGACGGCAACGCTCACCTTGCGTTTGCCCTTGGGGGCCGGACGAGGGGTCCATGTCGCGGCCAAGCCTGCCCCGGCCGTCAACACGCTGGCGCCGAGCCCCAGCCAGAGGGGACGCACGCCCGCCTGCGAGGCCAGCTCAACCGACCCCACCCCCAGCACAGCCAACACGGCCCATGCGCCTAAGGAGAGCAGCAGCATCAGCGAGAGCTGCTTGCCCAAGCTTCCCTGTGGCAAGCGCCCGGGCAGAACGCGCCAGAGGAAGAGAAAGCCCACGTTGAGCAGCATGCCCACCGGGGTGACGTGCAGCGCATCCTGGAAGGCCTCAACGCCCTTGTCGGCCGCATACAGGCCCAGAGCCGCAGGCACGATGGTTGTGGGCAGAGTCCCCAGCACACCACCCACTACGCCGCCCCAGCGCTCCACAGCAAGGGTCGCCCCAATGGCCATGCCGCCGGCAAGCAGCGCAGGCAGGACTGCGGGCAAGAGCTCTGTGCTGGCGAGCATCGGGTCTCCGGGGCTGCCTGCCTGCTATCGCGCCTGAAGCTGCGGGCTATTGCCCTTGCCGCGGATCCACACAGACGCCGTTGTTGCGTCGGCCAAACTCCAAAGGAATCACGGAAACCCACTGCTCACTGGAGCGGCTGTCGTAGCTGCCGGTCGGCGACCAATAGGGATCGACCTCGATCACCTGGCTGCCTCCGGTCCAGGTCATAAAGTCCACGCTCTCCGCGGCGATGACCTGCATGGCTGGATTCAAGCCCTCGCTCTCCAGCGCCGAGAGCACCTCCACGAGCTGACCGGCCTGGGACTGCTTCTGCGGGGCCACCCAGACGCTCTCCATCTCCTCGTCCATGAGCGCGTCCATGGTGGTCTTGAGCGTCACGTCACGCGAAACCAGCGCTCCATTTCCGTCCAGCCGCTCCACCGTCACAACAGCTGATGGCGCACCAAAGGTCACTCGGGCGCTGTCTTGGCAGACGCGGCCCTGCTCACTGACCAAGCTGCCCGCAGCGAGCTGCTCCCGGGCCAACTCCAAAGCATCGGCTCCCAGGGCCTCTGGACGCTCAGGAATGGCTTGAGTGCCCGGCTTGAAAGGGGGTCTTGGAGGCGTGCTCTGCGCCTTGAGCTCGGCCACAGGGTCCGAGACCATCAGGTAGATCTCATCAAATCCAGCATCCGAGGCCGTGCTCAGTGCCTGCCAAGCAAGTGGCGCCGGGACTTCCTTGGGCAGAATCACCAGCAGCCGTCCCTCTGTTGGCGGAAAGCAAGCGCCGCTCAAGAGCCTGGCCTGTCCGCGCAGCCCCAGCAGGGCCTCGTACAGGCTGGTGATCCGGCCATTGCTCTGGTCGTAGGTGGGCGCAGCGCCGTTCTCCAGCCAGGTGGCCTGAACATCCCCGACCTTGATGGCGTTGTTGTCGATCTCCATGACGGCATAGGTGCTCGGGATGTAGGCGCGCACATCCTCCCCCGCCAAGCACTTGTTCACCGTGCCGCCGGAGACGTTGTCGGCGTACCAGGTCTGCGGCACCAGAAAGTCTTCGAGACGGCGTACGTCGACGGCCTTGGCCTCGATCAGCTCAGAGGAGGTGCTCAACCAGGCCTCTTGCTCCCACTCGTCCATGTGGTCAAAGCTGTCGATACAGCCCAAGCTGAGCAGGGGCCACAAAAGGCTGGGCATCGAGAACTCCTTGTCGCTGGAGAGAATACGCGCCAGCCGGCCCAGATCTTACGCGCTGCTCCGCTTTGCGGTGCTCTTCAGCCAGGCCCGAAGCGCTCGAACGAGCACAGGCAGGGCCAGGGGCTTGGTCAAGTAGTCATCCATACCGGCGTCCAAGCAGAGGGCACGGTCCCCGGGTTGGGCGCGCGCAGTCACAGCCAGGATGGGAATTGTCACCCCTTGAGCGCGCAGCCTACGGGTGGCCTCGTAGCCGTCCATCTTGGGCAGCTGGCAGTCCATCAGGATCAGGTCCATGTCCGGAGAGTAGCGTTCTAGCGCCTCGCTCCCATCCCAAGCCTCGACGATCTCCAGGCCCATGGTGCGCAGCATGCGGCAGAGCACCATGCGGTTGATGGGGTTGTCTTCGACCACCATGATCTTGGCGGAGGGCAGGCTTCCCAGAGCATCCGACTCGCTCTCGACGGACGCCTCTTGACTCCCAAAGCGGTCTTGAAGGGCTTGGGCCAAGCGTTGCATGCTGATGGGCCGCGTCACCGCTCCACTTGACGGGAGGAGCCAGAGGATCTCCCCTTTCGGGAGGGGGCCCCCAAACTCAGGCGTGCGCAAGACCAAGTCCAGGTCGGACTCCAGCTTTCCTTGCGAGGTCACCGTCGCGCCCCAAGCCTGCAGGACCTCGCTGAGCTGAGCGCCAAGCTCGGGCTCATGGGACTGGACACCAAAGCGCAGTCCCTTGAGCAGTGGCCCGCAGATCGGGTCAGGACCGAGCTCAGGCAGGGAGATGGAGAAGTGGAAGCAGCAGCCCTGCCCCTCCTCGCTGACACACTGAAGCTGGCCGCCCATCAGAGAGGTGGCCTCGCGGGCGATGGACAAGCCCAAGCCTGCCCCACCGTGAGAGCGGTGGTTGCTCTCGTCGGCCTGGTTGAAGGGCTCAAAGATCCGATCCAGAGCCTCGGCGGGGATGCCGCAACCTTGGTCCTCCACCTCGAAGTAGAGCTCGGAGGCCCCAGTGGGCCGAACGCGCAGGGCGACGCAGCTGCCCGCATCTGAGAAGCGCACAGCGTTGTCCAAGAGATTGACCAAGACCTGCTGCAGGCGCGTAGCATCTCCTCTGCGTTCCCCCCAAAGAGAAGGGGGCAAGCGTAGAACCAGCTCCACTCCCGCCGCACTCGCGCTGCTGGCGACAAGCCCCACAGCGCCCTCGCACACGTCTCTGAGCTGCATCGGTGCTTCGCTTACTGCGGGTCCCAGGGCCTCCAGGCGGGCGTAGTCCAGCACCTGTGAGATCAAGCCCAAAAGACTCGCACCAGAGCCCCGTACCGTCTTCAGCATCTCCGCTTGATCTTGCGTCAAGGGGGAGCGCTCCAACAGGTCGAGCATGCCAAGAATGCCGTTGAGCGGTGTGCGCAGCTCATGACTCATGTTGGCCAAGAAGCGGTCTTTGGCTTGGGTGGCACGCTTGGCATCGGCCAGGGCCCGCTCCAAGCTCTCTGCCATGCGCCGCTGCTGGGCCTCACGCTCACGTACTCGCGCGCTGACAACAGCCAGCGCCGCAAAAGTCGCCAAACCCCTCAAGATTCGGGCAGTGCGTCGAAGCTGTCCCTGGCTCGCACGGTAGCTGTCCAAATAGAGCGCGCCGATGCTGTCTCCGCCCTGCATCAGCGGCACACAGAGAACACTGCGCATTCGCATGTTGGCGACGCTCTTGAAGGCCTGAAGGTCCCCTCTCTCCCCAAGATCCGTGGCCAGGATCTCCCGCCCCGAAGCCACAGCCCGTCGTAGGATGTTCATGCTTGGGGCTGGCTCAACCACGCCGACCCGCACCACGGAACAGGCGACCTCTGGGGGATTTCCAAGGGCAACGAAGGCCCTCTCTGCGTCCGGAATCAACTCCAGCGAGACCTCACAGACCTGCTGAAGTAGCTCATCCAAGCCCAAGTCGGCGCGCAGATGTTTGGTGAGATCCAGCAGGTGCTCAAGAGCAGTGTCGCTGTCCTCAATGGAGGCTTCACCGAGCTCATCCAACAAACCAAGAGCCTGCAGCTCAAGCTCAACGTGCTCAACTTCTTGGGCGTAGCTGAGCACTCGGTCGAGCAGGGCTCGAGCAGACTCGCTTCTGCCAAGCTCCATGTAGGAGCGCGCAGCCCAGCCCCGAACAAAGGCCAGGTCACTCGCCAGCCCGGCCTCCACCAGCGGACCTTCCAGTTCACTGAGGCTGTCGTCAATGTCCTCGCCCAAGCCAAGACGCGCTCTGGCCAAGACGAGCAAGACCCTGGAACGCGAGGTCTCGCCGACAAGCTTGGCCGACTGAGCCAACTTGACGGCCTTCATTGCGCGCGCTTGAGCATCCTCCCTACGGACCGACGCTGAGAGTTCCGCCTCTCGCCGGGCCAGCTCAACCATCTCTCCCACCATTCCGTGGGCGGCGGCCAGAACACCGCACTGGGCATAGAGCTTCTCGGCCTGGTCCCACTCTTTGAGGGAGGCGTGGGCCTCTCCGAGGTTGCCCAGAGCAACGGCTTCCAGATTCGCCAATCCTTCGGCTCGAGCGCCGGCGACAGCCTCGCCACCAACATGAACGGCCCGCTCCCCTCGCCCACTCTCCCGGCAAGCCAAGCAGAGGTTGACCTGGAGACGCAGTACGTCCCGCTTGGATTGCAGGCGCTCGAAGAGTAGCAGGGACTCCTCCCAGGCAGACACAGCCCGCCTACGTTCTGAGCCCAGGTACAGGGCAGTGCCTAGATTGAGCAGAGTGCGCGCTCTCTCAAGGGGGCCAAGGCCTCCTCCCCGGGCAGCAAGCGGCGCCAGGACGTTGATGGCCTCGGAGCTGCGATTCAATGCGATCAGCACTCGACCGCGGACCGAAGCCAAGATGCGCGCGCTCTCTTCTGGCAAACCGACCGGGCTGGCGACCTCCAGGGCTTCCGCTGCCTGCCCATGCGCGAGCAGAGACTGGGCATGCACCAAGGCCAAGCCACCCCAGCACTCCGGATCTCGTGCCCGCGACAGCTCGCCACGCTGAGCCGCTACGGTGGCCGCCTCTAGGTAAGAGGCACTTCGGAAATGTAGATTTGCCCAAGCAAGCCGGTGTTTCAGACTCTCCTCTGGGGGGCCCAGTTCAGACAAGAGCGCGCGGCCAAGTTCCAGCTCTCCGGCACCACAGCGTGCTTGAGCCACCTCAAGTCCACCAGCAATCGTGCAGGCCGAGAGCAGAGCCTCCGCCTCAGCGCGCTGCCCGCCACAGAGGTGGGCATGAATCAGCGAATCGGCCAACTCAGCGCTGGGAACCCTGCGAAGTGCCCCTTGGCCCAAGCGAACCGCACGCTGCCAACGCGACGGGCAAAGCCCGCGGACTGCCTTGGGGGCGAGCTGAGCAGCAAGCTCCAGCGAGTCTCCTCCCAGGGCGAGCGCGAGGATTCGGTCGCCTGCCACATCGTTGGCCAGCGCCCACTGAAGCACTGCGCTGTGCAGGCGTGGGTCCTTGGCCTGGAGGCGGCCTTGAGCTCCTAAGGAGAGTCCGACACCCTGGCTGTGCTCCTCGAGCATTCCACCAGATCTCAGCAGCTCGATCGACAGCTCCAGACTCCGTTGGCCAAGCAGCCAGATCTGTTCCAAGGCCTCCAGTGGCACACATCCAGCCAGCTCAAGGAGCTGCGCCAGCTCCCTCTCGGAGCCCTGCAAAGCTGCCACCCCCAGAGGGTCCTGCGCCATTGCGCCTTCCAGGATCTGGGAGGCGTCCGCTACGAAGCCCCTACTCCCCCGCCGCAAGGCTCCTTTGCCGAGCGCGTGGACCAGGGCCTGGGCCAAGATTCCTGGCCGACCTTCCCCTTGTTCGACCAGCCCCTGGCAGATTCCGAGCTCCAGCGACAGTCCGGGCAAGAGCCGGCCTGCCAAGGCTTGGATTTGCAAGGCATCCCAAGGCATCCAGTCAACGGTGTCCTGGCCAGGCAAGGGGCCCTCACCAAAGGCCAACACATCCGCCCGCTGGGTCGTGACGAGCAGTTCGATGACCTGCCGGCTGGCCGAATCCAACAAGTCCCAGTCTGGAACAAGCAGGCTCAGGCGCTTTGTGCTGCGCGCACAGATGGCCTCGGCTGCAGCGACAATACGAGCCCTGTGGTCCTGCTCGGAGGGCACAGCGACGGGCTCACCCAGCTGCGGTGCAGACAAGGCACAGCCAACCCCAGACCACTGCTCACCGTTGGAGCGAAGCAGGACGCCCACCTTCCCAGCCTCGGCCAAGGCGGACAGGCACCGAGTCACCTGATGATCACGGCCAGCTTGCTGGGGCACGCTCCACCCCAGAGTTCCGCCCTTCGCGACCCAGGCTTCAAGCGCAACATCCTCCGGGCGGGGCACATGAACGGCAGCCAGCCTACGACGCAGGTCCCTTGGACTGAGCAGCGGCAAGCGCGCACCCTGGTCGACCAACTGGAGTCGAAGCTCCGCTGCGGTAGCGCGGTCTTTGGGCTGAACGGCAAAGGCCCGTTCAAAGAAGAGCTGCTGCCAATGAGGCGCTCCTTCCGGATGTGGGCGTTGACCGCGTCGCTGCAGCAAGGCTTCGATTGGGCCCAGCTCAGGCCACGGAAGCGCCCCAAAGAGCAGCTCCCAGAAGACCAGCGCCGCGCTGTAGACGTCCGCGCCCTGACCACCGCGGCCTGAGGCGACCTCTGGAGCGGCGTAGGCTGGCGTGCCACCGGACTGGGTGTGGCTCAAGCCAAAGTCAATCAGCCGCAAGCCACCTGTCTTGGCACAGATCAGCAGGTTCTCCGGCTTGATGTCTCCGTGATGCCAGCCATCGTGGTGCACATGGGCAAGGGCGTCCATCAGCTCAGCGCACCACCGAAGCGCCTGGGCTGGCGTGATGTGCTCCGGCCGACGCTGACTCAGAGGACTGCCGAGAACACGCTCCAAGGCCACCCAGCTCACCGGCTGGTCACCCGCATCGAGCACCGCCGGGATGCAGGGGTGAGCGATCCCCCGCAGGGTCCTGAGCTCCGCATCCGCAGGGCCAGGCAGGACCTTCACTGCAGCTTGGCGTCCAGCACCGTCTAGAGCAGCGTAGGTCACTCCAAAAGCGCCCCGGCCGAGCTCATGGAGCAAGCGCCAAGGGCCGAGTTGAGTTCTCATCTCCGGACTTTTTGGGGACAGCATGGTCCCTCATCGGATCTCAGCTCTGGACCACTGAGGCTATTTGAACTGAATCCGATAAGGAACATGCTGTACACCTTGTCAGGGAGTGAACGCTACGGCCGAAGAAGAGAGACTGGTTCCCAGCACCTCGGCCGGAACCGACACAGCCCCGCCTCCGGTCAGTTGGTCAACCACGCTGTAGCCTTGAGTATCCGTCCAAGCGCCGTCATCGAGGAACACCTGAGTAGACGAGCCAACCAGCGCCGCTGCGCTGCTGCCATCGGACAGCCAGACGCTCTCACCGGAAGAGAGTCCGAGCCAGCCGTCACTGCCCTGGAAGGGCTCGTGGACCGTCGAGCCGTTCAAGGTGAAGCTGCCCGTGGCGTTCCCGTCCAGGACCATGAAGGTGCGAGAGCTGAAGCCCAGTGGGGTGGTGACCAGACCCGAGCCATCCATGGCGGAGAGGGTGACCAGGCGCATGGAGAAGAAACCCAGGGGCGTGGTCACCAGACCCGATCCGTCCAGATCCAGGCTGTAGCTTGTGCTGGACGACTCCATGCGCAGGGCGTTGGGCGTAAACACCATGCCCAGAGGGGTGGTCACCAGACCCGAGCCACCCGCGCTGGCGCTGTAGGCGGTCAGATCACCGTTGTTGTCCGGCCACGCCCACAACAGGGTGGAGGGGTCTCCGCCCTCCGCTCCGAGCTTCGTGTCCGCGTCCACAGCGGCCAGGAAGAGCTCCAGCTCATCGCTGGCGTAGAACATCGACGTGGGGTGGTGGGTGCGTCCCCACTTGTCCACCACTGTGTCCACGCTCAAGGCCCACGCTAGGCCGTCTTTGGTCTCCCTGGCCGAATCGGGGGTGATGGTGCAGCTGCCAGTCGCGTCGGTCACGCAGCTGTAGCTGCCGGTCGAGGAGCCCGAGAGGGTCGCCAGGATCTCCAGGTTCTCTACCGACCAACCCGCGGCGTCTTCGAGCTGGAGCACAAAGGAGGCCTGGATCTGACCGGAGGCGACCTTGGCCTCTGGCAGGATAGCGAGGTGGTAGGGACCGATGCTGTTGAAGGAGGTAGAACAGGCGGCAACGATGGCCTCCTCCACATCGATCACACCCGAGCTCTCACCCTCCGCGGCGTCTCCTGAAATCCAGAGAACGTCCTGAAGAATAAGGCGCATGTCCTCGGCCGCCCCGCCGCTCGCAAGGACAACAGCGGCGACTCCGCTGATCACCGCGGTGGCTTGGGAGCTTCCAGCCATGAACCACAGACCGGTCTGGCTGGGGTCTCGGGGGTAGATGGACTCGGCCAGCATGCCGTCTGGGTAGCCGTCGTCGTTGTTGTCCGCCGTCAGATCGCCGCCCGGTGCCAGGATGTCCAGGGCTGTAGAGCGGTTGCTGTAGTCCGCGATCCAGTCCGCGGCTGCGCTGCTGGTGCTGTAGCCCGTGGCACCAACGGAGATCACCATCGGATGGGCCGCCGGCCAGGTCACAGTGCGCAGCCCATCGTTTCCGGCCGCTGCGACGACCACCACGTCTGCCTCATTGGCCGCCTGCAACGCCTCGATGAGGGCCTTGGACGGACGATAGTCCGGGTCGAAGGACAGGCTCAGGTTGATGATGTCGGCGCCTTCGGCCACCGCCCAGGCCAGGCCGTCGAGCAGCGCGACTTCGGTGCCTTCGTTGTTCTCGTTCAGGACCTTCACGGGCATGAGCGTCACACCTGGAGCGACGCCCTCCACGGCGCCATCACTGGCGATGAGGCTGGCGATGTGCGTTCCATGCATGTGGTCATCGCTTGGCACCGCGTCCAGGTTCACAAAGTCGTAGGGTGAAACGAAGCGAGAGCCGCTCAGGCTTGCAGCCTGTTCGAATCCAGCGCTGGTCTGGTAGGCCACGCCACTGTCCAGGACAGCGACGGTGATGCCGGAGAGGTCCTTGCTCCCATTGGCCTGGGCCTTGATGGCCTCCAGGTGCCACTGTGCCGGCTCGACGGGGACAGCGGCCTCGTAGCGGTCACACTGGGGGGAGTCGGTGACGGAGGTCTTGACCACGGTGGTGTCCGTGCTCGCCTTGATGGTGTCCGTGCTCGCCGTGGTGCTCGTGTCCGTGCTCGCCGTGGTGGTCGTGTCCGTGCTCGCCGTGGTGGTGCTGTCTGTGCTCGCGGTGGCGGTGTCCACAGCGGTGCTATCTGCAGTGGCGGTGTCCACAGCGGTGCTATCTGCAGTGGTGGTGTCAGCGCTCGATTTGTCCTTCTTTCCACCCTTGCCAGCCCCTCTCATCACGCCCACGGGAGCCGCATCCCAGATGCCCTCGGACCGAAGCTGGGCGACGAACTCCTCCGCGCTGCCCTGCCCTGGCACGCTGACCACAGCGAAACCACCCGGCCCGGCTGAACGAATGATCTTGGCCCCATGCGCCTCTGCCACAGACAGAGACCCGGCGGGCAGCATCACCTGGCCGGACACGTAGACCGCCGGCGAGGCCAAGGCCCCATCGTCGACCACAGAGCCAGCAGCCAGTAGCTCTCCCGCCCCAGCACGCACCTTAGCTACTGGAGCCTCCTTCTCACCGCTGCTTGCCGTTGGGGTGACTTCACGGGCCAGAAACACCAAGCCAATACTCAGGCCGCCCAGGAGAAGGGATGTACGACGAGAAGGAACGCGCATGATGGAATCCAGGGGAGTAGGAGCCCCGTAGATCGGTCAACACGTCGAAGTGTTGAGGGCTGGAGCGGTCTGAATTATACGCGTATCTACGTATGCCATGCTTTCGTTTGGCTTTCATTCCTGATAGACCTGCTCCATCCTTATAAAGGCAGGCGAGGCCTTCCCCACGTTCGGTCCCGGCGCTCGGTCCGTGGCGCAGACAACCGAGGCCAATCGATGCACGCCCCCCCGAACAGCGACATCCCCTGAACCCCATTTTGAAATGGGATTCAGGGGATGCTCGTTCAGCGAAGACGAAGACGAGAAAAAAGTGCTCTACAGTTCCGTGGACTCAGGACTCTCGCTGTCCTCGGAGTCGCTGTCCTCGGAGTCGCTGTCCTCGGACTCAATAGCCAGGGGCTCGAACAGGTGGGCCCCTGTCGACGCACCGATGACTCCCAAGGAGCCTGCGTCTGCCCACACCGCTCCACTACCCGCGAGCTGGTCGACCACGCTGTAGCCAAGGCTGTCTACCCAGCCCCCGGAGCCCAGGAAGGAGCCGGTAGCTGTGTCCAGCAAGGGGACCTCGGCGCTGGTGCTAACCATCCAAACACTCTCACCCGAAGACAAGCCTAGGAGGGCATCGCTGCCATGGTCTGGTCTGTTCAGCGTCGCACTGCTCAGCCCGAAGTCTCCACCACCGCGGCCATTGAGCACCATGAAGGTCCGAGAGGCAAATCCCAAGGGTGTCGTGACCAGACCCGATCCGTCCAGGCTTGAGAGGGTCAAGAGACGCATAGAGAAGAAGCCAAGGGGCGCAGTGACCAAACCGGAGCCATCAAGGTCCAAGGCATAGGAAGCGCTCGACTGCCTTAGGCGCAAAGCCTTGGGCGTGAACACCAGCCCGAGGGGGGCCGTGACCAGGCCGGAGCCGCCAGCGTTGGCGCTGTAGGCGGTGATCTCCCCTTCCTCGTCCTCCCAAGCCCACAGCAATCCCTCAGGTCCGATGCCGCCCTCGGACAAGACTTCGTCCTGTTCGATCGCCGAAAGGAAGATCTCCAACTCATCGCTCACATAGAACATGGCTGTGGGGTGGTGCGTACGGTCATGTTTGTCGACGATGGTGTCGACGCTCACCGACCAAACCAACCCCTGCTCGCCATCCAACATGGGCTCGGGTTCCAGGGTGCACACCCCCTCCTTGTCGGTCTTGCAACTCAGGGTCTGGCTTGCAGAGCCTGAAAGGGTGGCGACGACCTCCAAATCCTTGGCCCTCTTGCCGGCCTCGCTCTCAACGGTCACCACAAAGTAGGGCTGCACAAGGCCATCTTCCATCTCAGCCATTGGCAAGACTGCAACATGGAAGGGGCCCATCTTCTTGTCCCGATCGCTGCAAGACTCCTTCAAGACTCCGTCCAAATGCACCGTTCCTGAGCCCTCGGCTTCCTCGATCTTCCCCTTGACCTTGTGGGCCCCTTGAAGAAGGAAGAACACGTCTTGGGACTCGGCCCCGTTGGCCAATGCCAGCGCCACCGAGCCACTCACCAGAGCGGTCGCCTGGGATGTGCCTGCCATGAACCACAGCCCCGTTTGGCTGGGGTCCTGAGGATAGATACTCTCGGCCAGGATGCCGTCTGGGTAGCCGTCTTTGTTGGCGTCCACGCTCAGATCGCCTCCGGGCGCCAAGAGATCCAGGGTGGTTGAGCGGTTGCTGTAGTCCGCGATCCAGTCTTCGGCCTTGCTTCCCTTGCCGTAGCCGGTCGCCCCCACCGAGATGACCTGAGGGTGGGCGGCCGGCCAAGTAACCAGCCTCTCGCCGCTGTTTCCTGAAGCTGCGACCACCACTGCGCCCGAGTTGATGGCAGCATCCAATGCAGCGACCAGTGCGGGTGAAGCCCGGTAGTCACTTCCGAACGAGAGGCTGAGGTTGATCACATCAGCCTCGTTGGCCACTGCCCACGCGATGCCGTCAAGGAGCGCGACCTCCGAGCCCGAGTTGTCCTCGTCGAGCACCTTCACAGGCATCAACGTGACCCCAGGGGCGACCCCCTCAACGGAGCCACTGCTGGCGATCAGACTAGCAATGTGCGTGCCATGCATGTGGTCATCGGTGGCCACTGCGTCGGCGTTGACGAAGTCATAGGGCGCGACGATGGCAGAGGTACTTAAGCTCAGTGCCGCCTGCAGCTCCCCGTCGTCCACGTAGGCCACCCCAGTGTCGAGCACTGCGACCGTCACACCAGACAGATCCAAGAGGCCGGTCACTGGGACTTCCATAAGTTCCAAGTGCCATTGAGCCGGTTCCGCACGCAGCTTGGGGGTTTCGTTCGAGAGGCACCTTTTCTCCAAAACACCTGGGGCCTCGGAGGAACTCTGGGAGTGGGCGCCGAAGACCCTGCCGACCGGAGCGCTCTGTACTCCAGCCGCATCCAGGCTGGCCATGAACTGCGCTGCGCTCTGCCCTTCCGGCACGGCGACAACTGCGAAGCCCGCTGGTCCAGCCGGCCGCAAGATCCGGAGGTCCGAGGTGCGGACGAGCGATTCGGCTGCCTGAGCCGACACCATTACTTGACCTGAGAAGTAGGTCGGCTGTTTGCTGGACTCGGACTGGCCTGGAAGGACCAACGCCTCGGCAAACGCCTCTGGCGCAGCTTGGGTCAGCAACTCGCCGCTCCCGGCCCGCACCTGGAGCCTTGGCCGCTCGGGAGCGCTCGGCTGTCCAGCGGACCCAGCCGGGGTCACCTCTCTGGCCAAGAAGACGAGGCCGACGGCAAGCCCCGCCATAAGGATTGAAGTACGCCTTGATGGTACATGCATGTCTGAGCCTGGGTGGGAGGTACACCGGGGATCGGACACCGAGCTGCCTTTATGAGGCCCGAGAGAAAAACAGGTCCAATTATCCCAAACACTATCTGAGGATACACCTGTTTGGAGGCGACTCCTCAACCCTCCAAGAAGCTCTTCATGTAGTTCAGATCTTCAACTCCAGCTGCAATAGTCGTGTGCACCAAGGGCTCCACAGTGTCCAACATCACAGCCAGCTCCGTGGTCTCGCGGTGGCCCACACTGGCCTGGTACGCGCCGGGATGCGGTCCGTGGGCGATGCCACGGGGATGCATGCTGATGCTGCCGGGACCCACGCCCTTGCGGGAAGTGAAGTTCCCTCGGACATAGAACAAGAACTCGTCCACATCCACGCTGTGGTGCGGGTAGGGACACGGGATAGACTTGGGATGGAAGTCCACGGCACGGGGCACGAAGCTGCAGATCAGCGCACCGCGGGTTCCGAAGGTGCCATGCCAATCCGGGGGCAGGTGCACCAAGCCCGCACGGGGCTGGAAGTTCAGGATTGGAAAGACCCAGGGGTAGACGGTGCCGTCCCAGCCCACGACATCGGTCAGGGAGTTCCGCAGCTTGAAGCCGTGAAAAACGCCGGCCCGCTTGACCACCAACTCCCGAATCCCGTCGTCCACTGGACCAAGGAACTCAGGCCGCTCAAAGTCGCGGTGGCAGTAGGGCGCGTCCATGCGCAGCTGTCCGAGGGGGTTTCGCCACTGCTTAAGCAGGCCCAGGTTGCCCAGGCACTCGATGCTCAGCCAGTGTTGCTCTACGCCCTCATCCAGGATGAAACGGTGGGCCACGCCTCGGGGCACCATCACGTAGTCATCCTGCTTGAAGCGCAGGTCTCCGAAGGGCGTACGCAGTACACCGCTGCCCTTGAAGATGAAGTACAAGTCGTCGCCGTCGGAGTTGATGGCGTAGACCGGGTCAGACTCCGAGGGGTGCAGGGTGCCGACGATGACGTCCTTGTTGAAGATCAAGGGCAGTCGGCAGTCGATGGGCGGCCCCCCCAGGGGCTTCATGTCCTGGGTCTTGAAGTGGCGCTTGGCCAAGGCCTGATCTGCCGCAGCCTGGGGCTGGGCGTAGCCGTGCGCGGTCTTCATGGGCATGTGCTCATGAGGACGGTGCTGGTGGTACAGGATGCTGTAGGGGCCATCAAATGCCTGACGGGTCAGACACTCCTCCCAGTACAGGGAGCCGTCAGGCTGCTCGAAGGTGATGTGGTGCTTGGCCGGGACCTGGCCGGCGACCATGCGATCCAACATCAGATTCGGCCCTCTGCTCGCTGTTGCCTCTCGATGGACTCGAAGAGGGCGCGGAAGTTGCCGCCCCCAAAGCCCTTGTCGCCCTTGCGCTGGATGACCTCGTAGAAGAAGGGACCGGCGTCTGCCTCCTCGTAGAGCCCAGCGGCCTCCTGCATGAAGATCTGCAGCAGGTAGGCATGCTCAGCCTTGCCGTCGATGAGGATCTCCAGCTCCCGCAGGGTCTCGATTTCCTCGTCGATGCGCTGGATGCCGGACTGCTCGATGCGCTGCGGCATCATGTCGTAATAGCTGGCAGGGGTGGGCATGAAGCGCAGCCCCTTCTCTCGCATCTGGCGCACTGCGGGGATGATGTCGCGCACGGTCATGGCCGCGTGCTGGATGCCGTCGCTGCGCAGGTCTTGCACGAAGAGCGCGATCTGGCTGGCGTCGAAGAAGGGCCGCTGGGGCTCGTTGTTGGCGAACTTCACGCCGCTGTTGGGGTCCCACATGACCACGGACTTGAGGCCCGAGCCGCTGGTACGGGCTGGGTCCACGTCCACGGTGTGGAAGTTGATGCCCCAGTAGCGCTCAAATCCCATCACGTGCTCCATCCAGAGCAGGGCAGGAGAGAGGGTGGAGAAGTTGCTGGTGATGTGGTCAAAGTGTCCAAAGCGCAGGCTGTTGTGCTCGCCGAGCTCCCGACCCTTGATGCCCTGGTAGAGGCCACCCTTCTGCACGCGCTCGACGAAGCGCCACACAGCCTGGAAAGGCGTGGTGATGCCGAACTGCTTGAGGGCCCGGCCGTCGCCGTCCACCTGCTCCTCGACATCGCAGATGGGGGTGCCACCGCGGGACTCGATGAGCTTCAGCGCCTTGTCCGCGTCCTGGACCTGGAAAACCAGCTCGGCCACACCGGCCGGGTGGGTCTTGAGCCACTTGGCGGCCCGGCTCTCTTCAGTCACGGGCGCGACGACCAAGACCTTGCAGCGGTGGGCCTGGAAGAGAATGGTGCGCTCTCCACTGGCCGCTTCGTGCTCAGGGGTGGACTCACCGGCGATGGCAAAGTCCAAGTGCTCCACGTAGAAGCGGCGACTGCGCTCCAAGTCGCGCACGATGTAGACCATGCATTCCAGGGTCTTGATTCCAACGGGCTCCATTGAAGTCTCCTACTGTGCGTCAGGCTGACGGTCGGGTTGGGCTGCCAGAAAGGCGGGGTGCTGCTGCACGGCCATCTCGGCGCGCAGCAGGGTGGGCCAGGCGCTGACATCACAGCCCCAGCGCCGGGCGTTGAAGAGCTGGGGAATCAGGCAGACCTCAGCATAGCTGGGCGCATCCCCCACCAGGAAGGGGCCAGGGGTGCCCGCGACGCTCTGCTCCAGGCGGTCCATGCCGTCCTGAATGACGCTGCGCATCCAGGCCACCTTGTCGGCGCCAAAGTCTGCGTGCAGACGCTTGACCAAGGACAGGTTCTGCATGGGCTGAACGCTGGAGTTGATGACCTCGGCGATGCGACGGGCTTCTGCGCGCTGCAAGGGGGCCTTGGGCAACAGCGCCGGCTCAGGGTGCTGCTCCTCCAGGTACTCCAAAATCGCCATCGACTGACCCAAGTAGACGCCGTCTACTTCCAGGACGGGCACCTGCCCCATGGGGTTGCGCGCCAGGTGTTCAGACTGGAGCTGCTCGCCGCCCTCGCGCACCAGGTGCACGGGCACATTCTCGAAGTCCAAGCCCTTGTAGTGCAGTGCGATGCGCACCCGCCAAGAACTCGAGCTGCGCCAATAGCCGTACAGGGTCATTCAGTTTCCGGGAGCTGGCTGGGAGCCGGCCACGACCGTCTGGCTGATGTGTCCGAAGACCTCGACATCGTTCCCGTCGCTCACCCAGATTCTGACGTGGTCGCCAGGCTTGAGGTACTCGGTGGTCGCGGTCCCCGTGGCGATGGTCTCGAGCATGCGCACCTCGCTCAAGCAGCTGGAGCCCTTGGAGGTGTCGATGTTGGAGACCGTGCCCGAGCCCAAGATGGTTCCAGCGGTCAAGGCGCGGGTGCGCGCGATGTGCTGAATGAGGTCGAAGAAGGAGAAGTGCATCTCGGGTCCGGCCGCCAAGTCACCAGCGTTCTCGCCGTTGAGCAGGGTCTTGACGTTCAGGTGCATGCGCCCCTCTTGCCAAGCAGGGCCCAGCTCATCCGGGGTCACAGCGAAGGGCGAGAACGCGGTCGCTGGCTTGCCGTTGAAGAAACCGAAGCCCTTCTTGAGCTCTGCAGGAATCAGCCCACGCAAGGTGATGTCGTTGCAGATCATGACCAAGCGAATGTGTGGCTCGGCATCCTTGGCTTTGACGCCCTGCGGGGTGTCCCCGAGAATCACACAGACCTCGCTCTCAAAGTCCAAGCCCCACTTGGTGTCAGCGATTGGAATGTCTGCGTGTGGCGGCAGGAAGACGCCGGAGCCGCCCTGATAGACCAGAGGGTCGGTCTCGAGGGTGGCGGGTGGCTCGGCGTTGCGCGCCTTGCGGACCAGCACCACGTGGTTGATGTAGGCGGAGCCGTCGATCCACTCGTAGGCCCGAGGCAGGGGACTGTGGAAGTCCGCCAGGTTCACGGCCTCTCCGGCAATCTCACCCAGCTCCAGCTGGTTGAAGCGCGCGGTGAGCTTTGGGGAGAGGGTCTCCCAGTTGTCCAAAGCGAACTGGAGGGTGGGCGCGATGCCCGTCGCAGGGGTCATGCGGGTGCCATCGCGGCTGACCAGGACCAAGGTGCCGTCGCGGCCACCGGCGCGCAGAGTTCCGAGCTTCATGAGGTGCCTCCAATATCAGTGGAGCCCATCGCTTAGCCGGGTCAGGCGACCGATGCAGGTGCCGTCTTTGTTCCCTCGCCTCAGTCCTGTGGAGGCACGAGGGGGCAGACCACCCAGGGGTTGGCCTGAGCCTGATAGTCCGCGATCTTCAGGCTTCGCTCGATGTCCAGGGCTGAGGGTGGATCCTGGGCAGCCCAGCTCAGAAAGAGCGCCTCATTGCCCCAGAGATCCGCGCCGTATCGGTCCTGCATGTAGAGCATGGCTCGGGCGGCGTCTCCCTTGTGCTCATCCCGCGGCTCGAACACCTCTACGCCGCTGGCGTCTTCCCCCACCTTGGAGCCGCCCTCGCTCCAGTCTCCGCTGCCGTCCACAACGCCCAAGGGGAAGCTTCCTCTGCGGTTGTTCGCGTAGGAGTCCGTCGGGAAGAGATGGTGCAGATCGCAGCGGGCCGGGTAGTCGCTGGCCCCTTGGCTCTGGGGCCAGGTGTGCTCGGTGTTCATGTCATCGCCTTCTGGCTTTCCCTCGGCCACCGAGACCATGCGACCGGTGTAGACGCACTCGACCAGGTCGTCCACGGGGTCCAAGCGCTCAAACATCCACTTGGTCGCGTAGCTGTAGTCCTGGGAGGTGCAGGCATCCTCGGTGAGCAGACCGGGCACCTTGGATGCGGGGTTGTTCGCCCCCTTCATCTCATCCCAGAAGCCCGCCTCTGAGCAGGGCTCGCAGTCCATGACCCCATCCCCGTTCTCATCGCTCTCGCCCCATGCGGGACTGCCATCGCAGTCACTGTCCAGCCCATCGCAGAGCTCTTCGGCTCCGGGGTACTTGGCTGGGTCATCCGGCGCACAGTCCTGGGCGTCGGGCACCCCATCGCCATCGGAGTCCGGTCCCTCTTCTACAGACGTGTCCGTGGTGTCATCCACCCCATCGCTGGGGGTGTCTTTGGCGCAAGCGAGGGCGAGGAGCAGGGTGATCATGGCCCCCAACATCACCCCCCGACCCCAGGAAGGCAAACGCCGGACCCACCTTTGTGGATCCGGCGTATGCGAGGCCAAGCTGGCCACGGTCACTTCAGCAGAGATCAGCCGCCGAGCTTCTTGAGCAAGGCAGGCAGGTCCACGCCCACACCGGCCTTGATCTCCTCGGAGAAGGTCGCAGCCTTGGCGGCGTTGCTGTTCTTGTCGCCCTTGGGCAGCACGGTCATCTTGTTGATCTTCACCTCTTGGATGGTGCCGACCAGCGAGACCATCACCTTCTCGAGCTTCTGCATCAGGAAGATGTCGCGGGCCGCATCGCCACCCTGCTTCCAGGTCACGATCATGGCTTCCAGGACGTTGGCGCTTGCCTTTCCGTCCTCGATGACCTTGGCAGCCTTCGCCTTTGCGTCGGCCTGCTTGGCCTCCATGTCCGCGTGGGCGGGGGCGACCACGTCGGCCTCCAGGCGGCGACGAATCTGCTCGACGCGTGCCTCCTGAACCATCATCTCGGAGCTGGCGCGGGCCACCAGAGCCTGAACCTCACCGACCTCTTTGGCGACCAAGGCCGCCTTGCGGGTCTGAGCATCCTTGACCTGTCGGGCAATGTCCGCCCGGGCCATGGCGATCTCCGCCTCACACTCGGTGATGCGGGCACGCTCGCGTGCCTCGGCGTCCTTGATCATGGACTCGGCGTTGGCCTCGGCCTCTGCGATCTTGGCGCGGCGCAGCAGCTCCGCGCTGGTCTTGCGACCAATGGAGTCCAGGTAGCCCACCTCGTCGCTGACGTTCTGCACCTTCAAGGTGTCCAACACCAGACCCAAGGCGGAGAGGTCCTCCTCGGCTTCTTCCAACAGCTTCTCAGCGAACGCGATCTTGTCCTCGTTCACCTCTTCCGGGGTGAGCTGGCTGAGTACGCCACGGAGGTTCCCCTCCAGGGTGTCCTTGGCCACGCGGATGATCTCCTCGCGGGGGCGGTCCAGGAAGCGCTGAAGGGCGTTGCCCAGGACAGGCTCATGGCCAGCGACCTTGAGGTTGGCCACACCCTGAACGTTCAGGGGAATGCCGCCCTTGGAGTAGGCGCCGGTGACCGAGACATCCACGGTCATGTTGGTCAGGTCCATGCTGGAGACCGTCTCAAAGAGCGGAATCCGGATGCGTCGACCACCGCGTCGCAGCACGTAGCCAGGGTTGTTGGGGTCCCCTTCGACCCAGGTCGTTCCGGAGAAGACCAAGACCTCGTTGGGGCCCGCGATGAAGAGCAGGTTCTTGATGGTGAGGTACAGAGCCAAACCACCAAAGCCCAGGAAGATGGCGCCAACCACCAGTGCAGTGAGGATCTCTTCCATTACTTCACCTCCTTCGCTTCAATGATCATCGGGTCTGGCTTTGAAGCGCTTCCCAGGATGCCGACCACGTCGACACCGGTGCTCGCCTCCAGCTCCTTGAGGATGCTGGCGACCATCGCCGGGTAGGACGCCACGTGGGCAGGCAAGGCCGTTCCATCGCCGTTGTCGAGCAGGTTGACCTCGTCAATCTCAATGGCATTGACTCGCTGAACCACAGTGTTCAGGACGGTCTCCAAGTTCTGAATCAAGAAGATGTCCTTGGCATCGGAGCCAGCCTTCTTCCATGCCTCAGTCATCAACGAGAGCACGTAGGCCGCAGCCCGACCCTCTTGCTCCGAGTAGGAGGCATCTCCGGTGGCCCGGAAGGATGCCGCTTGTTGCGCTGCCTGAGCCGGCAGAACCACGTCTGCGTTCAAGCGCAACTCCTCCAGCTTCTTTCGAATGTCCTGGAGCTCCAGCTCAGCCTCTGCGCGGGCCTGGGCGGCAGCCGCCTGGGTGCGCTCACGCTCGGACTGGGCCTCTGCCAGAAGCTCGGCCTTGATCTGCATGACCTGGTTCTCGGCCTCGACGATCTTGGTCTGGGCCATGGAGTTGGCGACCTCGCCAGCCTGACGCGCACGCGCCTCGGACTGCTCGGCCAGGGAGAGGTTGTTGGCCTCGGCCACCTCGGCGTCGCGGATGACGTGGGCGATCTGCTTGCGACCGATGGAGTTGAGGTAGTTCACGTCGTCGGAGACAGCCTGAATCTTCAGGGTGTCCAGACGCAGGCCCAGCTTGTCGAAGTCCTCGTGGGCCTCGTCCTTGAGGGCGTTGGCGAACTTGAGGCGGTCCTCGTTGACCTCCTCCGGGGTCAGGGTAGCCAGAACGCCACGAAGGTGACCCTCCAGGGTCTCCTTGGCCACGCGCTTGATCTCCGAGGGGTCACGGCCCAGGAAACGCTCGATGGCGTTGCCAACCAAGTCGTTGTTCTTGGACACCTTCACGTTGGCCACTGCGTGCACGTTCAGGGGGATTCCGCCCTTGGAGTACGCGTTGGTCGTGTGGATATCAATGGCAATGTTCCGGCAGTCCATGCGCTCAGCGCGCTCGATGACCGGAATGGCCCATGCCCGACCGCCGTAGATCACGCGGTACCCCTTCTCCACGCCGTTCTCGACGCGTTGACCACCCGAGAACACCAGGATTTCATGGGGCTCGCAGATGTAGAGGAATTGCTTGGCCACAACGGCGATAAAGCCGATGGTCATCACCGCGACGGCGCTGCCGCACAACAGCCCAACGAGGGCCTCACCGATTCCCATTGCTACTCCTAAACGCAGGCATTCTGCTCCTTTGGGTTTGCTCACTCATTGCTGCTGCCGCCGCTTCTGGGCGCGTAGCGCAGCTTTCTTCTTTTCCGCTGTCGCGTCGGAGACGCTCAAGTCGTCCAAGGTTGGCATGCGGATGACTTGGGCGATGTGACCGTCCAAGCTGATCAACAGCACCTTCTCTCCCCGCTTCAAGTCGTCCTGGCTCTCCGCCTTGAACTCCGCGACGCTGCCCCCAAGCTTGGTCCGCACCTTGCCCGCTTTGCCCGGCCGGATGTCCAAGACAACCTCGGCCTCGGTGCCCACCAGAGTGTCCGAGCGGGTCTCAGAGGACGAGGACTTGAGCTTGAGCCAACGGAAGACGGTGGCCGAGCCATAGCCAATGCCCAAGCCCATGATGATAGCCGAGGGAATGTGCACCACTTCGGAGACCTGCAAGAGGCTCAGGACAGCGCCGATGCCGCCGAAGGAAGCCGCAAAGTAGGTCCAGAAGCGCAGAGAGAGGAAGGGGTTGAAGATCAGAAGGTCGGCCGCATCTCCAGCCGAGCTCAGATCCAGCTCCTTGGACGCGCCATGGGCGACGTCCGCCAGGTCCTGATCCGCGTCGAAGTCCCCTTCCGCCTCCAGCTCGACGTCCATGTCTACGTGGGCATCGCCGACGTGGACGTGGCCCAGGTCGATGTCCTTGTCCACCTCGATCCCGCCGTCAGCGTCGTGATCCAGATCTTTGCCTCCGAAGATGACGGAGGCACCAATGAGAACCATGCCGAAGGCCGCAGCGGCCAAGTAAACGGGGAGCATCGAATCCGGGGGGTGAGTTGACTTGGGTGAAGCCTACCGCCAATGCGGGCTTCCTCGTACCAAGGGATGCACGGGATACGCGGAATCAAGCACTCTATTGCGGTGTTGACAGCGCCTTTTCGGCCTGAACGGCCAAGGCGATCCAGCCGCTGATAAAGGCTACACCGCCAATTGGCGTGATCGCGCCCAAGATGCCCATGTCCAGCAAGACCAAAGCGGACAAGCTGCCAGAAAAAACGACGATCCCCACCGTCCAGAGCACACCCACTGCGCGGGGGGTGCTAGGCAACAGACTCAAGCCGCACAGTGCGAGTCCATGGACCAGCATGTACCGGACCCCTGTGTTCCAGGTTCCCAGGCGATCTGGGGTGACCCGGTCTTCAAGTCCATGTGCCCCAAAGGCGCCCATGATGACGGCCAGCGCCATCACCGCCGCTCCGATCTTTAGCCACTTGCTGTTCATCCTTAGGCTCTAACCCGGGCCACACCTGTGCAGAATGGGGGCATCGCCGGTCTGAAGAATCTGGAGGCGTCGATGGTCTTGATCGTTCAGCTCTTGGGATGCGCTTGGTGCCGCGGATTGGCTCCCGCTCCCATCTTGGATGCACCCGATGTTCTTCAGACTGCGGAGGGCGAGACGCTGGTGGTCGACCTATCGCCCTGGGTCGAGAGCCACGCGGCCGAGGACTTGTTCTGGGAAATTCAGGAAGGACCTGGTTTTGTCGCGGACATCAGCGGTGAGACTCTGCGGATCGTGCCGGACTTGGGCTTTGAGGGAGAGACCCAGATCACCCTCTTCGTCAGCGAAGGAGAGCCGGGACAGGCGGACCAGTGCGCCGACTTGGCCGAGGTCACGGTGCCCATCATGGTGGGCACCAGCGGCCCTGAGGTGGATTGCCGCAGCACCTTCATCTACCAGGCGCAGGGCGATCCCGACACGGTCGCGCTCGCCGGATCCTTCAACGGCTGGGACGTGAGCGCCGATGCGCTGATCCAGCAGACGGATGGGAGCTGGTCCCTTGACCTGGAGCTTCCCCCAGGCGCTTACGAGTACAAGTTCGTCGAGCTCTCCTACGGAGACGGTGGCCGCACGGAAGACTGGGTCTGCGACCCCCTCTCGGCCGCACAACAGTGCGACGAGGGCTACAGCTGGAACCCTTCCTGCACCCTGGGCCAAGAGAGCTGCAACAGCCTGCTCATCGTTCCCGAGTGCAGCCTGCCCACCTCCGAGCTCAGCGTGTTGAACATCGACCGCGAAGGTGGCCGGGTAGACGTGGAGCTGGTGGCCTCGCCTGGGGAAGGGGCTGGTGAGATTGCCGAAGTGGTGGCCACTCTAGACGGGGCCGAGGTGTACCGCGGGGAGCTCACCCCCCTCACCTTCTCTGAGCTTGAGCCCGGACGACACACTCTGCGCATCGACGTCTGGGATGACGCCGGCGCCCAGGCCGAGCAGCTCTATGTGCCCTTCTGGAGCGACGAGGGCTCCTGGGAGCGGGGCCTGATGTACTACGTCTTCGTGGACCGCTTCAACGACGGGGACCTCAGCCTCAACACCCAGGAAGGCGCCAGTCATGCCCTCACGGACTACCTGGGCGGCGACTGGCAAGGGGTCATCGACAAGCTGGACTACCTGGACGAGCTGGGGGTCACGGTGATCTGGCTCACGGCGCCCCAAGACAACGGCGAGGGCGCCTGGGGCGACTCCTGTGGCGAGAACTACAGCGGCTACCACGGCTACTGGCCCAGCGAGGCCTTCCAGCCCGAGGAGCACTTCGGTACAGACGCCGAACTGCGGGCACTCATCGACGGGGCCCACGCCCGCGGAATGCGCGTGCTCACCGACTGGGTGGCCAACCACGTGCACCAGGATCACCCCTACTACCAGGACAACCCGGAGTGGTTCAACGAGCAGCTCATCTGCCAAGGTGACGTGTGGAACACCGACCCTGAGACTTGCTGGTTCGATAGTTTCCTACCGGACTTTCGCTACTACGACACCGAGCCTCTACAGGTCTCCGTGGACGATGCGATGTGGTGGGTCAAGGAGTACGAGCTGGACGGCTACCGGGTGGATGCGGTCAAGCACATGCCCCACAGCCTCTTCTTCAACTTCCAGAGCCGGGTTCACAGCGAGATCGAGCACCGTCATGCGGGCGGCGACGAGGACTTCTACACCGTTGGCGAGACCTTCACCGGAGACCGCGGGCTGATCAAGGAGTACGTCAACGAGCAGGAGCTCGACGCCCAGTTCGACTTTACGCTCTACTGGTCCATCCTCTCGGCCATCGGGCGAAACGAGAGCAGTTTGATGGACTTGGAGCGCACCTTTGAAGGAAGTGAGGAAGCCTACCGCGGCTACCTGATGTCCACCTTCTTGGGCAACCACGACGTGGAACGCTTCATCGCCCACTCCGCCGGCGAGGTCAACAGCCTCTACGGGGACGGCGCCTGCCCAGACGGTCCCATCCGCGGCCCAGACGACTCTCCCGAATGGGATGAGCCCTACCTGCGCCTCCAGCTCGCCTGGACCTATCTGCTCACCCACGAAGGGCTCCCCCTGGTCTACTACGGGGACGAGATCGGACTCTCCGGCTACCACGACCCGGACAACCGCCAGATGATGGTCTGGGAAGATGAGTGGTCTTGGCGGGAGCAGCAGGTTCACGAGCACGTCTCGACCCTGGGTCAGGCCCGCAAGCAGCACCCATCCATGGCCATCGGCGAGCGCACCATCTGGTGGGAGGAGGCCGATGTCTTGGCGTGGGCGCGGGTTCACCAGGACGATGAGATGCTGGCCATCCTGAACCGCTCCTGGAGCGACCGCACCCTGGACAACAGCCTGAGCTTCGCCGGACTGACCCCAGGGGCGACCTATGTGGACCTGCTCAGCGGCGACCGCTTCACCGCCAACGGCGACTCCATCTCCATTTGGATGCCCGGGATGAGCTCCCGGGTCTTGGTCCTGGAGTAGAGCGGCCTCTCAGAATCCCGATGCGCTGATGGACAGATGCCCTCCAAGGGAGCCGTCCTCCATCGCACTGGGCATGGCCATCACGCTCCACTGCCCAGGCAGGTCAAGGCGGGGCTTGGCCAGCACAAGGCTGTTTGTCTTGGAGCGGTTCATCTCCCAGAAGGAGCCGGCCCCGAGCCCAACGACGCTGCCAACGACCGCACCTGCGGCGACGGCTTGTCCGTTGTCGGAGGAGAGCGCGACGATCATCGCCCCCATGGTCGCTCCACCGATGCCGACCAGCTGAGGACGCACGGTCTGGCGAGGTTCAACCCCAAGGGCCACCAAGCCAATGCCGGCCCCAACCCCCGCATCGATGCCCAAGGCGGAGGTCAGCAAGAGACCTTCGGGGTCCCCGTTCGGCACAAAGGCGATGGGCATGAGGGTGCCGAACCAGGCTCCCCAGAGCGCCGAGCTCCCGTAGAACGCCATGTTCTCCGCTTGCGGGTCCACAAAGGGAGAGATCGCCGTCGAGGCCAGTCCGGTGAGTCCGCCCGCAGTGAGCATCAGTCCGAGGCCCTGCGAGCTGTCGAAGTCCGTGTTCCTGGCGGCAGCGTACTGCCCCAGAAGCAAACCCTCGGCCGTCGCTATCGGCACCGCGACCATGTGCATGGCGCGGTCGCCGTCGCTCATGTCCAACAACTTGTGGGAGGCCAGACCACCCGCCAAACCCACGCTTCCACCGATGGCCGTGCCGGCCAAGGTGTTGGCCTCGGTGGCGCCAAAGAGCAGCGGAAGGCCGCCTCCCAAACCATTGCCCAAGACCGTTCCCCACCCGGCCAAGGCCAGCTGCTCACCGCTCACTGGGTAGAACTCCGTGGCGATCAAGGTGCCACCAAAGCCCGCCGAGGCCGCAAAGAGCGCCAAGCTGCCGGTGTCTATGTTGCTCGGTCCATCCATCCCGTACTCAGCCGAGCTGATCAACAGAGCCGAGGCAAGGGCAGCCTCCCCTGAGACCAGAGAAGCCAGGGCATAAGATTCGGCCTGGGGGTCAAACTGCGAGCGCAGCACGGTCTGGGCGCCGATGCCCAGCGCCGCACCGGCCAAGGTCGCGCCGTAGCGATTGCGGTCCCAGGTTTGGTACTCCGCTGGCGTGCAGTTGACGCCGAAGGAGCAGTCCTGCCTGGCCGGGTAAGTGGCCAAGTTGTAGGCGCTCACTCCGAGCCCCATCCCCACAACGCCCGCCACGTTCATCTCGATGGCGTCATCCAAGGTGGGGTTGTGCTTCATGCGGGCCCAGCCCAGACCAGCGCCTCCACCCACTCCAATGACCCGCACCAGGGCGCGCACGTTCTGGTCGTTGTCCCAGTTCACCAACCAGTTGTTGGTCATCTGTGCGCCGACCAGTCCCCAGCTGACGTTGGTGGCATAGCGGGCTCCTTGCCCTTCGGTCACGGGATTGGTCAGCCCGTAGGTCAAGCCGGTGCCCACACCGATCATGCTGCCACCAATGGCGCCGATGGCCGTGGCTGCATCCGACTGCCCCCAGACTCCGACGGAGCCAAGCATCACGCCGCCGGCCACACCGTTTCCTGCAGTAAAGAGCGCCACGCCGACGGGAGCGCTGCTGCCCACGGCTGGACCAGAAGCGGCGACGATGACCGGGTAGGCGCGGGAGGCAGCGTCCCCTGCCTCGGTGCGCAAGCTTCGCGGCAGGCCCTCGTCTCGCGAGAGCTCCACCAGCGCACGGCCCGCGCCGTCCATGCCGGCGCTCTCCAGAGCGGCGATACCCTGGTTGCGTGCGCTGGTGTTGAGCTGAGAGGAGTTGACCACAAAGGTCGCCAGCGCGATGCCCTCGTCTTCCGAGAGCAGAAAGGCCAAACGCATGGCCTCGTCCCGGATGGCAGCGCTGCGCGAGAAGCTGGCGGCCCGCAACACCGGCATGACGGCGGGGTTGCCCGACTCCGCCAAGACCTTCAGCGCAGCCTTGCGCTCTGCAGTCTTCTGAGCGGGGTCCAGAGCGACGGAGGCCGCATCGAGCAGAGCCTGAGATTCTGCACCCTGAGTGGCCAGGGCCTGCTCAAGCTGGGCCAGCTGGGCTTGGCTTGCGGCCAACTCCGCCTGGGAAGCCAACATGGCCTCGGCTGCGGGGTCTGGATCCGACCAAGTCTCCTCAACGACCGTCTCGGGAACTTCCTGGGCTTGTACGAGGGCACACATCCACCACATCTGAGACTCCTGCTCGTAGAAAAACAGAGCAAGGCGCGTGCCAAGCTCAACCCTCAGCCCGCAAGCTCGATTCGCTCCCAGGCGCGCTCTTCCGCGATGACCCTGGGAGAACGACCCGTGGATTGGCTCTCCTCCAGTAGGTCCTCGACCATCGTGGCCAGCTCATCCAAGCTCAACCCTGGGCCTCCCATGTCCAATCCTTGGGCCAAGCCTCCCAAACAAGAGACCATGCCAGGAACGGCGATGATGCCCCGCCGGTGGAGCGCCTCGGCACTCTCCAGGTCTGCCAGTGGAGACGTTGAAGCCCCACATACGCCCCAGGCGCGGATCTGAGGAACGATCTTGGGCCCAATGAGACCGACCTGGGCACAGGGCACCAGGATGTCCACGTCACAGGACCAGATCCCATGTGCCGGGACCATGCGGGCGCCAAGGGTGTCGGCGACGCGCCGCGCGAGGCCCGGATCATGGTCTGCGATGACCAGGTCGCCCCCCATCGCCGACAAGGCTTCAGCCACGCGCTGAGCCAGCGGGCCTGCTCCTTGAATGGCGAAGCTGCAGTCTGCCAAGTCCTTCTCTTTGCTCTCCGCCAGGGTCGTCAAGCAACGCAGTACCCCTTGGGTCAAGGCCGCCTCTCGTGGGGACTGGGCTGGGTCAACCAACGCGCCCCCCTGTGCCAGGAGGCGCATGTCCCGGGAGCTCGCCCCCATCCCAGCCACGGTCCAAGCCCCCGTGAGCGTTTGAAGCTCCCGACTCAACCAGCCCATGGCCCGTGTGCGGTCCAGCCCAGGCAGATCCTGCACGACCAGGGCGGCGCCACCGGCGTCCAGACCGGCCAAGCTGCACTTCAAGCTCATCGCACGGGCAGACTTGGCCGCGTCAGCGATGGACGCACTCGCGTCGGTAAACGACGCAACCCGCAGTTCGATCAGGGGTGGTCCAAGTGTTCGGTCATCCAACACCAGCACGGCCTGCAGTCCTGCGGGGGCATGGGAGAGCAAGAGGACGCGCTCCGCTTCGAGCGCTTGCAGAGTGCGATAGAGGGAAGAGAGGGCCATGCAAGGGCCATAGCGCCGGATGCTCACCTTGACGAGTACGGACCCGGTGCACAGTCAACCGCGACGGAGGTCTGACATTCCTGATCTGAACGGCAACACCGAGGGCCTCAAGGCCTCTCAGGTCAAGTCCCTCAAATCCCTGTTCCAATCTCGGATCCCCCAAGGGCGCTTTCTCTCGCCCCCAGTGGCCCGACGGATCACCGAGATCTCCCGGGACACCCGCAGGCAGGTCGGCGTGCTGGTGGACCGCCTTGGCTACGTCAAACACGTGCTGGTGGGTGACGCACACAGCATCTTCATCCCCGAGTTGGGCCGTGCCCGTGCGGGCAGCGGGCGCTTCCGTGGGCTGCGTCTGGTGGTCTCCAACCTGCGCGGCGAGGGCCTGAGCAAGGACAACCTCACCGACCTGACCCTTCTGTCGCTGGACTGCGTGGTCGTGGTCCAGGCGGGTATGAATGGGCTTCCGGGGCCCATCGAGTACGGCTACGTCCTGCCTCCCGAAGAGGTACGGGACGAGGAGTCCATCTGGCGCTTGGAGCAGCGCGAGAGCGTGCACCAGTGGGAGGAGGACTTCCAAGCCTTCATCAGCGATCTGGAAGCCCGCTTTGCCCGCGCCGACCGCGTGCAGGATGTGGACGAAGGAACCAAGGCCATCCTCATTGGCGTGGGCGGCCAGAATCAAGTCGAGTCCGCCCTGCGCCTTGAAGAACTGGAGCGCCTAGCTGAAACGGCCGGCTTGAAGGTTGCCGACCGCATTCTTCAGTTCCGAAAGAAGGTCGACCCAAGAACCTTGATCGGCAAAGGCAAGCTGCAAGAGGTGCTTCTGCGCTCCATGCACCTGGACGCCGAGGTCCTGATCTTCGACAGGGAGCTCTCCCCTTCTCAGCTACGAAATGTGGCCACCGAGACCGAGCTCTCCGTCTTGGACCGCACCCAGCTCATCCTGGACATCTTCGCCCAGCGCGCGCAGACCAAGGAAGGCCGCTTGCAGGTCGAGCTCGCTCAGCTGCGCTACCGCAAGCCACGACTGGCCGCGATGCCCACCGCCATGTCTCGCCTCAGCGGTGGAATCGGTGGACGGGGCCCGGGCGAGACCAAGCTGGAGATCAACCGGCGTCGCGCCGACGAACGTGAGACCCGCATCACAAAAGAGCTCAAGAAGCGCGGCAAGCAGCGCGGTATGCGGCGGGAGCGACGCCGCAAAGTGGGCCTTCCACTGGTCAGCATTGTTGGCTACACCAACGCGGGCAAGAGCACCCTGCTCAACAAGATGACGCGTTCCAATGTCGACGCCGAAGACAAGCTCTTCGCCACCCTGGACCCCACCTCCAGGCGCCTGCGCTTCCCCAGAGACCGCGAGGTCATCCTCACCGACACCGTCGGCTTCATCCGTGAGCTGCCAAAGGAACTGGTCGAGGCCTTCCGTTCCACCTTGGAGGAAGTCATCGAGGCAGATCTCTTGGTGCACGTCGTCGATGCTGGCTCAGGCGAAGCTGCGGTCCACATCAAGTCGGTGAACACCGTTCTCCAGAAGCTCAAGGCCGCGGAGATTCCCCAGCTCTTGGTCTTCAACAAGCTGGACAGTATCCAGAGCGAGCGCCTGGCCGAGCTGCAGCTGGAGTACCCAGAGGCCCTCTACATCTCCGCGTACACCGGAGAAAACCTGACCCAGCTCATGGATGCCATCGAACAGGCCATTTTCCGCAGTCGCGCCAAGGCCGAGTACGAGCGCTACGGCGAAGGCGAAGAGTAGCCTGTAGACTGAGCCATCTCCCGGGAACCACGGTGCTCCTGCTTCTCCTTGGCTGTGCAGATGACAGCCTTATCGACAGCGTTGGCGAGCCTGACTTTCCGGCTCAGAGTGTCCAGTGGCGCCAGGCCGAGCTGCGCTGTACTGGGAGCCAAGTAGGGATCCGGGCCTGGACCACCGGTCCCGGCAGCACCGCCAGTCTCTACGCAGTAGGAACCCTGGAAGATGGCTCCGAATCCGAGGCCACCGAAGCCCTGTCCTTGGACAGCCAGGACACAACATCCGGCGTCCAGGCCTGGACCTACAGCGGCTACCTTGAGCTGCTTCCTTGCGCACAAGTCAGCGCTTGGCAGCTCACCCTCAGAGACGCGCGAGGCGACGAGCTGCACTGCATGAACCAGGAACAGAGCCCGTGCTGAGCTCAGCGCTCTGGACTTGCCTTGCTGCGAGCCTGATGGCCTGCGCGGATCCAGTTGAGACCGAAAGCGGCCCTATCCCACCCCCTAGTATCAGCAGCTTGACCCTGGACTGTGACCGAGACGCCGCGCTCTGGGAGTTGGAGCTCGAGACCTCGGCCTGGGTCAGCGCAGCGACGTGGTGGATCGCTCCCCCTGATCTGCCGGTGGAGGTGCACAGCGTGCGCTCCATGTCGGCCTCACCCAGCGGGGACTACGAACGCCTGGAGCTGAGCCTGGCGCAGCTCTCCGACCCACGGCTTCAGCAGAACAACAGCTCCACTGCCGCCCTATGCCCCGAGCTTGACACCGCGATGCGCCTGAGCATCTTCGATACAGACATCGGCGATCTGGCGCAGTGCTGGCAGTGGGGAGGGCCGACAGACTGGGAGGACTTGGGGCTGACAGAAGATTGTGAGATCAAGGACTTGTGGTGGTAGATCCTCGCTGCACTTGATGCACGGGACAACTTGCGATAGACGGCCAGCGAAACCTGCAGTCGACAGCCCCCGTTGGCCGCGGATACTTTGATCCGGGCTCTGCCGCCCAAAAATTAGGAGACGCAAATCATGAAGAAGTCCATCTTCGCTGTTGGCTCACTGGCCATCTTCCTCACCGCATGCCCCGGTGGCAAGCCCTGCGACACCTCTGACTCCGGTGATGACTGCATCGAGACCGGCGAGACCGGCGACACCAGCGTCGAGGGCTGCGAGGAGTTCGCAGGAACCTTCGCAATCGGAATCGACCTGGACGCTTGCTCGGCTCCTTCCTACGCCGATGCCGCCACTGCCAACCAGGCAATGGGTTGTGACCCAGCTGACGACACCTACTGGTTCGAGGTCTTCACCATCGGTTGGGCTTCCAACGTCGAGCTCTACATCGACCAAGAGTCCAACAACCCTTGGCACGAGTACCACAACTCGGACGACATGGTCGACGCCGGTGGCAACTCCGAAGCTGACTTCGATGCTGACGGCTACTGGAGCTACTTCTACTTGGAGATGCTCAACAGCACCAGCGTCTCGGAAGTTCAGGCTGACCCCACCAAGACCCTGTACGTCTGTGGTGAGGGCCGCCTGAACTCCCTGTCCTACTTCTTCGTGGCCAACTCGGACCTCGACAGCTCCGTGGACTGCATCGCTTGGGGCAACGACCCCGCCATCTTCGACAGCGCTGCTTGCACCGCTCCGGACTGGATCTGATGCACCCAGGTCTTCGGACCTGAGCACAACAGCACACCCCTGGCTGCCTTGCGCATCCAGGGGTGTCCTGTCTCTGGGAGTGAGGGTTCAGCCCAGCTGAGCTTGAGCGTCGACCAACGCAAGTTCTCCAGCTATGTTGCCTCCAAGACAGAGGACCCCCCTTGCTCTTCGGACTCTTTGGCCTGGCCTTTCCCAACTGCGGGGGCGGCGGCCCAATCGACACCGCGACCCCCGTGGACACCGTCTGGCCGACCGCCATTGAGATCGCTTGCGACGACTCTCAATCGCCGGACCGCTGGACCTATGTCATCGGTGCCGACGGAGATCCCCTCGAAGCCCAGCTAACAACTGTGCTCCTGGGGGAGACCATCGACCTGCAGATGCGGGAGGAGCACTTCATGAGCGCTCCCTCCTTCTCTCCAGAGCGAAACACCGACATCATGGTGGCCGAGCTCGATGTGGTCTACGACGAGGACGACCTGATCCTGGGCGAGACCACCTTGTTCCGCTGCAGCGACTTTGGCTCCGGCGACATGGCTTGGCGCGTCGACATCTGGGACAGCAACGGGAACTTGGGCTACTGCGCCGTGTTCTCGACCGACAACGGCAACCTGCGCACCTTCGACAATGCAACGGCGTGCGAGACCCTGCAGCTCACAGAAACCTAGGGGTTCGAGGCGCTCGGAGGCACAAAGCTTCGCGCCAACTCCATGGCTGCCACCATGCTGCTGGAATCGGCGATTCCCTGGCCGGCAATGTCATCGGCGGTCCCATGGTCCACGCTGGTGCGGATGATAGGCAAGCCCATCGTCCAGTTCACGCTGCGCCCAAAGTCCACCAACTTGAGAGGGGCCAAGCCTTGGTCGTGGTACATCGCGACCACCATATCGGCATGCCCAGCGAGCATCATGCGGAAGGCCGCTTCGGCGGAGACGGGCCCTTGTACAGCCATCCCCTGAGCGCGGGCCTGAATGCAGGCCGGCTCAATCTCTTCGATCTCCTCCCGCCCCAGCAGACCCTGGTCCCCGGCATGGGGGTTCAGACCACACACCAGCAAGCGTGGCTGGCCAATCCCAAGGCTGGACCGCAGCGCTTGATTGGCCACTTGCAGCGTGTGTAGAACGCGGGCGGCCGTCACAGCCTGTGCCACCTGGCTCAAGGGCAGGTGCACCGTGACCAAGCAAACCCGTAAACTCCCCCCCACAAAGCCCATGACCGGGTGCTCTACGCCGCAGAGGTGTCCCAGGAAGTCGGTGTGCCCTGGATAGGCGAAGCCTTGAGCCGAGAGGCGGGCCTTGTGAATGGGCCCGGTCACCAGTGCGTCTGCGTGGCCAGCCAAGCAGGCCTGGGTCGCCAAGCGAATGGCGGTGACCTCGCATGGGGTCTCACCGTTGCGGGTGTCCAGCAGCCGAATGCCGGCGCCGCGGGTGACACGGTCTACCCGTGGCAAGGGCCCAGTCCAACGCTCTACAGCAGGCGCGTGTCCCAGGATGACGGTGTCACCGGGACTCTGCTCCAGCGCCTTGGCGACCACCTCCGGGCCGATGCCGACAGGGTCTCCGGGGGTGATGACCAGAATGGGGCCTCCCAGAAGGCTTAGAGCATGGCCTCGGGCGGCTCAAGGAGGACCTTGACGCTGGCCTTTCGACGGGCCTGGGCGTACCAGAGCTCCATCTCTTCCATCATCTTGGCCTGGCTGAGCTCGTTCCGCAGGTCGTCTTCCACCAAAGAGATGTCCGGTGCCTGACCCGCTTCCTCGCTGATGACCTTGGCCACCATCACGGCGCCGTTGGAGAGCAAGATGGGACCGCTGATACCACCGACGGGCAAGTCGAAGACCACCCGCATCTCACGCACGGCCTCCTCCTCTCGCAGGGCACCCATGTCGCCGCCGCTGCTGGCGTAGAGCGAGTCGGGGTTCTCCCCAAGGAGCTGCTCCCAGGGCGTTCCAGCCTTGGCCGCATCGCTGATGGCCTGTGCACGCGCCATGAGGGCTTCTGCTGCCGCCTCGTCCGCGGCCCCAGGCAAGAAGACCACCGAGAGGGTGCGAGCCCCGCCAGGCATGTTGGTCTTGACCCGGCGCTGGTAGAGGTCCAAGACCTCGTCGTCGGTGACCGCGATGCGCTGAAGCAGCACCGACTGGTTGAACTTCATCTGACGCAGCGCGTCTTCGGTCTCGGTGCGGTACACGGCCCAAGACAGGCCGCTGCGCTCCACCTCGACCCGGAGCTGGTCACGGGTCAGGCCGTTGGCCCGCGCGGTGTCTTCCAGAGCGCGCTCCAGCTCATCCCGCGTCACGTCCATGCCCAGCTTGCGGACCTCCTGGTTCACCAGGGCGCGCTGAATGAGGAAATCCAGGACCTCTAGCTCGAGCGCACGGCGATTCGGATCATTGCGAGGGGCACCCAGCACCTGCTGTTCGATGAAGTCTCCGCCGTAGTCGTAGACCTCGGAGAGTGTGATGACTTCCTTGTTGACCACTGCTGCAACGCGGTCCACGACCTCGGCCTGAGCCGGGGCTACAGAGACCAAGGTGAGCGGGCCCAACAGGGCCAGCATGAGGCCCAGGCGCTTCACTTGCCGGCCGCCTCTTGCAGGGCGTCCATGGCATCGCCGGCGGGAGCGCTCAGCTCAGGGCTGGCGGGCGTAAAGCCTGGGAGGGAGGGCCCACGTCCGCTTGGGGAGAGCTCCACACCGCTCAGTGCGGCTTCGTCCACGCTGATGGTCGCGTCGGTCTTGAGCTTGCCGACGTACTCCTCGAGCACAGAGTTCAGGCGGTCGTTCTTGACCTTTCGCAGCACGCTCCCCTTCATCTGCTGGAAGGTGCGCTCCAGGCGCTCGCGGCGCTGGGCGACGTAGACGATGGAGTAGCCGGACTCGGTCTTGAAGACCTGAGAGAGCTCGCCGATCTTCATGGAGAACGCCTTCTCAACGATCGCGGACTCCAACCCGGGCTTGCCCTCGGCCGAGACAAAGCCCACATCGCCGCCGCGGCGCTTGTAGGCGTCCTCGGAGAAGTCCGTCGCCACATCGCGGAAGCTGTTGGCTGGATCTCCAGCGACGCGGCCACGAACTTCGTCCGCCAAGGCCTTGGCCTCGGCGTCGGGACGCTCGTCGGTCACGCGGATCAGGATGTGCTTGATCTGAACCTTCTCAGGCACGACAAACTCGTCCTTGTGCGCCTCGAAGTAGGCCTCGAGCTCCTCGTCGCTGAAGTCCGAGTTGCGAACGTTGGCGTAGACAGACTCACGCAGAAGGGTGTTGACCATCACCTTCTGGACCTTGGGGTCCTTGTCCAGTCCCTGGCGCAACGCCTCTTGGTACAGAACCCGCTCGCCGATGAGGCGGTCCAGGACTTCCTTGCGCTCCTCCAGGCTCAGGGCCTTTCCGTCGGCAGGTGCCTGACGGGCAGCGATGAGAGCGAATTCCTTGGAGCCAATCTCCATGCCATTGACGGTCGCCAGGACCTCCCCGATGTCCTCTGCCTCGGCGTTGGCGTTGGTGCCTTGCTCAGTGCCGTTGGACGGCTTGGTGGAATCACCGCCGTCGCAGGCCACCAGGCATCCAAGCAGGGAGAGGCCCAAGGCCCCCATCACGGTCAGGTTGGTCAAACGAGGCATCAGCGTGTTCTCCGAGAGCTTGGTGGCCCCAATGGGGCGCATCCCTGACAACTAACCATTCGCCGTGGATCCTGCATGGAGCGCAAGGACGGTTAGGCAAGGTGTATGCGTTTGCCGCTCAGAACCCGAATCATCGTCGCCTTTGCAGTCTCCTTCGTCTGCTTCCTGGCGGCCCTGGCTCTGGGGCTCTGGGAGCTGGGCAAGATCGGCGCCGGTCTGCAGCTGATGGACGAGGGCTACGTGCCCCTGGCGCGCGCCGCCACCAGTATGGAGGGCTCCTTGCTTCGCCTGGAGTCGGAGCTCACCGAGTCCGGGGACGAGGCCAGGCCAGCCTCCAGCCTTCGCAAAAACGCGAGCCTCTACCAGGACCGAATCGCCAGCGCCGTCAGCAGCGGCCAGTCCGCCATCAACTTGGCCTTGGAGTTGGAGCTCGAGGACAGCGAGCGCTCCCTGCTGGAGGGACTGGACCTGCAGCTGCAGGTGATCGATGAATACAACCGCCAGCTCTTGGGCCTGACCGAGGAGTGGCTCGACTTGGCCCAAGCCGGACGCAGCTCGGAGGCCCGCGCCCTCTATCCCGAGCTGCTGCGCTCCAGAGGAGAGCTAGAGATCCGGGTCAACCAGCTCTCTCGCCAAGTGGATGGCCGCATCCGCGGCTTGGCCGATGAGACCTCGGAGGCGCAGAGAGCCGCCCTCTTGGCGAGCGGCAGCTTGGCCCTCGTCGCGCTGGGCTTGGGACTGGCCATGCTCGCGCTCTCCGTCATCGCCCTTCGCCCCATCGCAGCGATGACCCAGGAGGTGGAGCGCATCGCTGACGGGGACTACAGCGCCCGCGTCCAGATCCAGAGCGACGATGAGCTGGGCTTGCTCTCGATGCGCATCAACGAGATGGCCGAGGCCATTCATCAGCGAGATGAGGATCTGCGGCGAAGCGCGGAGCAGGCCTTGCGCGACCAAGGACGCTTGGCCCGGGCGGAGCGATTGGCCCTGGTTGGCCAGATGCTCGCCCAGATCACCCACGAGGTGCGCAACCCCTTGAACGCCATGAGCCTGAACGCCGAGCTCTTGGCCGAAGAGCTCGAGGCCCTGCCCTTGGAGCGCCAACAGGAGGCCAACGAGATCCTGGCCACCGTCACCGGCGAGATCGAGCGCCTGGAGCAGACCACCGAGCACTACCTGACCTTGGCAACCCGACCCGCGGCCGCCCTGGTTCCAACAGACCCCAAAGAGCTGCTCGAGTCGGTGCGGCGCTTGCTCGAAGCCGAGCTGCGGGTGGCCCAGGTCGCCCTCAGCCTGCAGGTCCCAGAGGGCGTCCCAGTGGAGTTGGACGCCAACCAGGTCCGCCGCGCCTTGCTCAACGTCGTGAAGAACGCTGTGGAAGCGGGCGCCAAGAACATCCAGATCAGCGTGGAGCGGCGTGGCAGCTCCCTGCGCTTCGAGGTGCAGGACGACGGGCCTGGCCTAAGTCAAGAGGAGGCCGAGCGTGCCTTCGACCCCTTCTTCACCACCAAGTCCAGCGGAAGCGGCTTGGGCCTGGCCATCACCCGGCAGGTCATGGAGGACCACGGGGGCAGCGTCGAGCTCATGCAGGGCTCGCCGACGCGAATCCTGCTCAGTATTCCGCTGCTTGAGAGCCAAGACCCGCTGGGCCTGCTTCAGTAGACTTCGCTCTCTACCGAGCGGCAGCGCTGCGCGGTGAAGCGCAGGTCCAGCTCTCCGACGTCGTCCCCGTCGTCCTCTACAAAGAAGCCAGAGAAGGTGCCGCGGATGCTCTCGTCAGGGCTGTGCGCCGTGATCTTGCCGTTGCCTTCGTCTGAACGCCAGTCGTCGACGAAGTCGTAGTCTCCGCTGATGATGTCGCCGAACTCAAAGTCGTCCTCGTCCGCGTGGCGGTTCTTGTAAGTGCTCACGACGTGCATCTCGTCGTCGTCCTCGAGAGGCTCGTCCCAGTCCACGCCCTGGAACTCCAGGCCGCTCAAATCATCCCGCACGTCGTCCACGCGGAAGGTCAGGACGGTCAACCAAGTCTGCTCAGGCAGGTTGTCGTTCCAGGCCTCGACGACCTCCTCGACCGAGAAGCTGTTCAAGGCGTCGTAGTAGTCGTCCAAGAAGTCGCTGTAGGTGCCACAGGCGTCGTCGGGCACGTCCGTCATCCAGACCTGAATCTGTCCATCCTCGCCGTAGGCCTCGTCTTCCTGAATGAAGAAGGCGTTCGGGCCAGATGGGTTCTCGCCATCGATGTCCCCTGACACGGTCGTGCAGGCGGTGGTGAGGGCCAGGGCAGTGAGAAGCAAGATGCTGCGCGTCATGAAGGTCTCCATGCTGGAATCATATCCGCGCACGCTGACCTCGGCACGAGACAAAGTGTCACTCGCTTGACATCACGTCGAAGTGAAAGCATATTGTCATTGTCCCTGTCAGAGGATCTCTTCATGCCCAAAATCCTAGTCGTCGACGACGAAGCCGCAAACCGCGTCACTCTGGAGCGGATCCTGCGCCGCGAAGGCTGGGAAGTGGTTCAGGCACCCGATGGCCGGCAAGCCTTGGAGTTGGTTCGCACACAGGGAGCCGACGTGGTGGTCTCCGACCTGAACATGCCGGGGATGAGCGGTCTGGAGCTGCTTCGGGCCACCCGAGAGGTCTCCCCGGACATCGAGTTTGTCGTGATGACCGCATACGGCACAGTGGAGACCGCTGTGGAGGCGATGAAGGACGGGGCCTACGACTTCGTCACCAAGCCCCTCAAGCGCCGTGAGCTGGTCAACACGCTGCGCAAGGCCTTGGAAAAGCGTGGCTTGATCCTGGAGAACAAGCGTCTCCGCAAAGCCCTGGAGCAAGCCCCCTCCCAGAGCGTGGTCGGCTCCAGTCCAGCGATGCGACAGGTCATGGAGGAGCTCCAGCAAGTGGCCCCCTCCGACGCCTCGATCCTGCTGGATGGTGAGTCGGGCACCGGAAAGTCCCTGATGGCCCGGCTCATCCACGAACGCTCCATGCGCTCCGGCGGCCGCTTGATCACCGTGAACTGCGCTGCGATCCCCGAGGCGCTGCTGGAGTCTGAGCTCTTCGGTCATGAGGCAGGCGCCTTCACTGGGGCAATCGCCCGCAAGCAGGGACGCTTTGACCTGGCACGATCCGGCACCCTCTTCCTCGACGAGGTCACCGAGATGCCCCTCTCGGTGCAGGTCAAACTGCTGCGTGTCCTCCAAGAAGGCGAGTACGAGCGCGTCGGCGGGACCCAGACCCTGCAAGCAGACGTGCGCGTCCTGGCGGCTACCAACCGCAACATCCAAGAAGAGGTCGCCGCGGGCCGCTTCCGTGAGGATCTCTATTACCGCCTCAACGTGATCCAACTTCGCGTGCCGGCCCTGCGCGAGCGCCCCGAAGACATCCCCCTGCTCGCCGCCCACTTCTTGGGCCACTACGCCGAGAAGAACCGCAAAGACATCCGCGGCTTGACCCCAGAGACCTTGGACATGCTCTCGGCCTACCGCTGGCCTGGGAACGTACGGGAGCTGGAGAACGCCATCGAGCGGGCCGTCGTTCTCAGTCGAAAGGATCTGGTGGAGCCCGAGCAGCTCCCACCGGCCGTGCGACAAGGCAAGGGCGGACGCCCCCAACTCACCTTCACAGTGGGCACCCCGATCAAGCTGGTGGAACGCCGCATGATAGAGGAGACACTGCGCCACACCGACGGGGACAAGACCCTGACCGCCAACCTCTTGGGCATCACGGCCCGCACGATCTACCGCCGAGAGGCGGAGTGGAAGCAAGAGCAGGAGCTGACATGATTGCCGACCGAAAGCAGCAAGTACGCGTACGGGCCAACGTGCCAGGTGAAGTAGACGTCCTGGTGCGCGTTGGAGAGCGCATCGAGCGCGGCCAGTGTGTGGTCGAGGTCGAGGGCGCAGGCACCATCGAGCGCTTGGCCGCGATGAAGCCTTCCATCGTATTGGAGCTTCACTGCGCGACCGATGACGAGGTCACCGCAGGCCAGCTCTTGGTGGTGCTGCAAGAGCTCCCCGGTCAGGACGACTAGCCTAGTCCTGACGCCGCCAGCGGCCCAGCCCCAGGAGCCCCAACAGCCCGAAGATCACAAAGCCCTCGCCGCCATCACGCCCGCCGCCGCAGCCGTCGATCTCGTTGCTGAGCACGCCCTCGTCAAAGCCCAAGACCTTGAACTCCTTGCGCAGCACCCAGCCGGGGTTCTCCGGAGAGATGAACTCGTAGGCACCCACGCTCGGCGCATCCCCATCTCTGGGCACCCCGGAGAAGTCGGTGGACGGAACGTAGGCCTCGGCGTCGCCCACCCCGGCCCCAATCAGGGACGAGACGGTGGCCGGGTAGATGTTCACCTGGCCAGCAAAGTCGCTCCAGCCATTCCCTGGGTCAAAGCCACGCTCCACGCCCTCGACGTAGCCGCTGATGACGTTGCCCATGAAAGCGGCATCAGGCGCCTCCTCCCTCAAGTAGAGCGCCTTTCCGTTGGGGTTGTTGATGGCGTTGTTGGCCAGCACATGCCCAGACCCAAACTCCCAGTTCTCCAGGCAGACCGCCCATTCTCCGGTGTCCACGATGGTGTTGTGGGAGATCACAACGTCGTCAAAGGCGTCCCGAGAAGCACGGCTGATGATGCCCTCCTCCTCGATGCACAGGACCAGGTTGTTCCGCACAATGGCGGCCCCCTCCACCAAGATGCCTTCCACGGACTTCCAGACGGCGTTTCCAATGACCTCGTTGGCGGGGTTGTACTCCGTAGAGCGCACGCGGATTCCAGGGCCCAGGATGTCCACCAAGACGTTGTCCTGGATGAGATTGCCCGTCCCCCCATTGTCTACGACGATGCCCCCAGCGTTGTCCCCGTCAATGTCCGTGATGAGGTTCTGCTCGATGATGGCGTCGGTGCTCCAGCAGCTGGCATCGCTACAGCCCAGGTAGATCCCGTAATACTTGTGGATGTCCTGGATGCGGTTGCCCCGGATCACCGCATCGCGGCTGTCGCCCGAGAAGTAGACCGCGGTGCTGCCAAGCTCCTCAAACTGGCAGTCCTCGATGACCACCCCCGTCGACGAGGCCACCTGAATGCCGCCGGGCTGACTCTCGAGTCCTTCGACGCTGCGAAAGCCGATGCCGGAGAAGCGCACATGGGTGCTGTTGGAAAGGGTCGCGACCCGCCCGCTGCCTTCGTACTGCAGCCAGACTTCGCCATCGGCGATGAACTCAACGGGCTCCTCTTCGGTGCCCAAGACATCCGACCAACTCAGCCCGCTCTCCAGCTCATAGACCCCTGCGTTGAAGGTCACCTGGTCACCTGGACCCAGCGCCCCTGTGAGGGTGGCCACGTCATCGCCTGGAGAGAGCTCAACATTCGCGGCCATGGAGACACCAGCGAGGAGCAAGACTTTCATCGACATTCTTAGACCTTTCGTGAAAAGAGGCGAGGTCCCATACTACGACTCAAGGACTCGTGACGGGGTCCAAATCTGCGTTTGGACAGGCTTTCACCCGAGGTGCTGGTGCCCCTGCTGCTCTCCCTTCTTCTGACCGCCTGCACGGGCGAGCCAGAGGACACGGCTCCTACGGAGCTCCCTGAACCCGAAGATACGGGCAGCCTGCCCGTGGACACCGACGGCGTCCCTTTCCCTGTGGACACGGGTTTGGACACCGGCTTTGACCAAGTGCCCACCGACACCATCACCTTCGAGCAGCGCGGGCTTTGGACCGTCAACCCCGAAGACAGCACCCTCACAGGCAGCTTCCTGGCCTTTGAGTACCTGAACCAGGCCCGCCCAGAGTTTCCCGACACCGGCGATACGGGCTGGGACACCGGGGACACCGGGGACACCGGGGACAGCGGCGGCGGCGACGACACGGGGGACACCGGCGAGCCGGGAGAGGATGAGCCGGAGCCTTGTTTGGTTCGCTACGAGATCAGCGGCATTCCATTGGACCCCCACTCCTGCACCGACTGCGCAGTGGCCTGGGAAGTGACCTTCACCGTCATCGAGGGCAACACGGCGGTCTGCCTGGATCCCGACTTGCCCCAAGACGGCGAGATCGCACACTTCGGCCACGACCCCACCAACGAGCTGATCCGCCACGACTACGCCGCCACAGGCATGTGGCTGGCTTGGTGGGATGCGATGCAAGCCGACGAGCTCCTGGCCATCCAATGGGTGGCCACCACAGGAATCGTTCTGCCCGAGGAGGACGACTAAATGCTGAGCCTCTTCCTTCTCTTGTCCTGCACCGACGAAGTGCTCGATACCGCAGACACGGCGCCTGAGCGCGGCGTGGACTTGTTGCCCATTCCCGACATGACCGGCATGGACTTGGCCACCGCCGCCAACGAGGCCCTCTCCGTCGCACTGGGCGTGACGACCACGCAGGTCTGGGAGGGGCACGCAGCCTCCTTGGAGCTCGGCTCCGCGGGTTGCCCAGACTTCTACATTGGCGATCCCATCGAACCCGATGAGGACAGCAGCTACCTGGGCTGGAGCGATGGCTGTGTGAGCAGTCAGAACGTGGAGTTCGTCGGCGATGCCCGCTGGACCAGCGACATTGAAGGCTCCGAGTCTGGCGGCACCACCCTGGAAGGACAGCGCGAGCTGCTCGGGGATGTGTTGGTCCGAGACGGCAGCCAGACCTTCTACTCCTTTGACGGCCGGGCCAGCGACAGCCTGCTGAGCATCGTGGACGTGGAGACCGACTTCTCCCGGTGGACCTACCGAAGCGTGGTGGACGGCACCCTGCGCGGCAGCATTCCCCTCACCGACTCGGTACACCCCGAGGGCTACCGCACCGACCTGTCCCTGGACCTCTCCGGCGGCGACGTGATGCGGGCCACCCTGACGGGGAACGTCTACCTCTTCGAGCCCCTCATTCAGGGCAACTTCGACAGCATGGTTGTGGACATGAGCTGGGCTGAGCCTGCCGCCTTGGACCCCGAGGACTGCGAGAGCGAACCCCGAGGCTGGATCGGCGTTCGCACCCCCGATGCCACTTGGTTCCATCTGGTCTTTCAGCCTCGGGAAGAGGATGTGGCCAGCGGCGAGGACTACGAGAACGACCCCTACACCGCCTGTGATGGCTGCGCGACGCTCTATGTGCGCGGCGTGCCGATGGAAGAGCTGGTGTGCGTCGACCTGAGCTGGATCTGGAGCGATGCCCGCATCAGCCCCCCCGATCCCAGCGGATACCTGCCCTCACTTCGGGAGCTCTGATGTTTGCAAGCCTGGCCGTACTCTCGGCCCTGACGGTCTCTACTGCTTGTGTAGAGGAGCCCGTCTCGGACATCCCCGAGCACCTGACTCTGCTCTCCCCGCGGGAGCAGCTCATCCGCGTCAGTGTGGATCTGCGCGGGGTGCATCCCAGCGAGCAGGACCTGGAGAGGATCGACCAGAACCCGGATTTGTACGTCGACTTTGTTGATCGCTACATCCAGGACGAGCGCTTCCTGAACCGCGCCAGCGCCATCTTGAACACCCGCATGCTGGTGCGCACCGGAGACATCTCGGTGGACCCCATGGCGCTGGGCATCGCGATGAGCCCTGAAGAGGCCGCCCGGCACACGAACGAGGAGCCACTGGCCCTGGCCCGCCACATCATCGCCGAGGACCTGCCTTGGTCCGAGATTGTGCTGGCCGACTACACGATGGCCGACCCCGTGACCGCAGCGATGTGGGACATCGAGATCCCCGAAGACGCCCAGGGCTGGGTGAAAGGCACCTACCGGGATGACCGCCCTCATGCGGGCATCCTGAGCATGACCACCCTCTGGACCCGCTACCCCTCTGCGGGGGTGAACCAGAACCGCCACCGCGCCAACGCTCTGTCCGTGATGCTGCTCTGCGACGATTACCTGGCCCGCCCCGTCAGCTTCTCCCGCACACAGATCGACGCCTTGACCAGCGGAGACCCCGAAGACGTCATCGCCCAGACCCCGGCTTGCCAGTCCTGCCACAGCAGCTTGGATCCCCTGGCCGCACACTTCTACGGCTTCTGGTGGGACCAGGACGACATGGCTCCGGCCGACCTGCAGATCCTCTACCGACCCGAAGACGAGCCCCTCTGGGAGTACGGCGCCGGTCTGGAGCCCGCTTGGCAAGGTCTGCCCACCACGGACTTGGTCGAGCTGGCCGAGGGCCTGGCTGAGGAGCGCCGCTTCTCCCAGTGCGCGGTGCAGACCTTCTGGGAGGGCCTGACCCAGCGAACGGTGGTCGACGCTGACTGGGACGAGCTGGCCCGCCACGAGCAGGTCTTCTTGGACTCCGAGATGAGCATCAAGACCTTGGTTCGCTCCGTGGTGCTCAGCCCCGAGTATCGGGCGGCGTCCTCTTCCGATTTGGAGGTGGCGGCCCGCCTGGTCAACGTCAAGACGGTTCAACCGGACCAGCTCGACAGCGTGATGCGGGACATCACCGGCTACGAGTGGGAGTTCGACGGCGTGCGCGCAATGGAGCGCAATGACCTGATGGTCTTGGGCGGCGGAATCGACAGCCGAGATGTGGCAGCCCCCAGCCACGACCCCTCCGTGGCCCGGGTGTTCATCCAAGAGCGGCTGGCCCAGAGTGCGGCCTTCGACGTGGCGACGCACGACTTGGACCCCGAGCGCGAAGGCGCCGCCCGCATGCTCACCAAGGTGGACGCCAGCTCCAGACCAGACAAGGATCCTGAGCTCTTCAAAGCCCAGATCTGTGCGCTCTATCTGCAAGCCACCGGCATCCCCTTGAGAGACGACGCCCCCGAGGTCGAGCTGCTCACCACGCTCTGGCGCGAGCTGTGGAGTGTTCAGGAAGATCCAGTAGATGCATGGGCAGGCGTCATCGCCGTCGTGCTGCGCGACCCCCGCATCTTGATGTACTGAAGGAGCCGACAATGACACCAACAAGACGACGTCTGATGCAAGGTGCCGCGGCTCTGTGGAGCGCCCTGGCCGTAGGTGGAACGATGGGTACAGCCCTTCGCTCCAAGCCCAGCCGAGCGGGAGTTCCCGAGCGCAAGTTCCTCTTCCTCTTTGCAGGCGGCGGCTGGGACGCGACCCCGCTGGATCCCAAGTACGGAGGAGATGGACTCTCTCCCATCCTAGGGACCGACATGGACCCGGACACCTTCCGCGGAGAGCTCGGGAATCTGAGCTGGTCCGCCGGCGAGGACAGGCCAGCCATGGACGCTTTCTTCGCCCGCTGGATCAACCGGACGGCCCTGATCCGTGGGGTGAACGTTCACTCCGCCGGGCACAGCTCCGGCCGCCAGTGGATGATGACCGGCACCTCCGCCAGCTCCGTCGCCGACTGGCCCACGACCCTGGCGGCGCACTCAGCCAATGAGTACCCCATGCCCCACGTCGTCTTCTCCGGACCGGCCTTTGGTGGCTCGGACGGCGCAGCCCTGGTGCGCGGCGGCGGCGGGACCCTGCTGGATTTGATGGACGGCAGCATCGTAGGGGCCTCGGACAACCCAGCTCCTGTTGTGCCTACGCCCTCCGATGCCATGGCCGATGCCTTGGTCTACGAGCGGGCGCTGGCCTTCGCCGACTCCAAGGAAGGCCTGGGCAAGTCCAGGGCCGAGGACCTGCTGGCCAGCCTGGACCGCGCCGAGGAGCTGGAAGGACGTCGCTTCGAGGCCGGGCTGGCCGATGGCGGCCGCGACTTCTTGGACCAGATGCTCATGGCCACCGAGATCATGCGCCTGGGTCTGTCCCGCTGCGCCATGGTCGGCATCCCTGGCGGCTGGGACACCCACGGCGGGAACCAGAACGTTGGGCCCCAGATGGACGTGCTCTTCGACTCTCTGGACCAGCTCATGACCCACTTGGCCACCACCCCCGGCCGGGACGCCGAGTGGCTCATCGACGAGGTCACCATCGTGGCCACCTCCGAGCTAGGGCGCACGCCCATGTTCAACGGCGCGATGGGCCGGGACCACTGGCCCTACACCTCCATGATGGCCCTGGGCTCTGGCATCCGCGGCAACACCGTCTGCGGCGCCACCGATGACCGCTTCATCTCTGTGCCGGTGGACCTGGCCAACGGCCAAGCCAAGGAAGGCGGCGATCTACTGGGCACCGAGAATGTGGGCGCAGCGCTGCTCAAGTTGGGCGGCCTGGACCCCGAGATCTACCGCCCTGGCGTCAAGTCCCTCGATGGACTGATTCGATGAGGTCGATTCGATGATTTGGCTATTGGCAGCCCTGGGCTGTGGCCTGGGCGCCCAAGAAGTAGACAGCTTTGATGCTTGCGCCACCCGCGAGGTCCCCTTGAGCTACGCCAACTTTGGCAAGCCCTTCTTGGAGCGACACTGCACGGGCTGCCACAGCACACACCTGGACGCAGACCGACGCTTCGACGCCCCCTTGGGCGTCGACCTGGACTCCTTTGATGCAGCAGTGACCTACCAGAGCCGCATCCAAGCCCGGGTCTTGGACCCCGAGTCGCCTCAGATGCCTCCCGGCGGCGGCCCCACCGAGCTGGAGTTGGAGCGACTTCAAGAGTGGCTGGACTGCGATCTGGGGGCCCCATGATCTGGCTGCTCGCCCTGGCCTGTTCGGACTACTCCGTGCGCGAGGCCCCACCGGACCCACCCACTGACCTGTCTCTTATACACATCTGACGCTGCCGACGA